>Ga0137394_10002748_pt1 | contig 13086 bp, 10 predicted proteins | sample czobulk116metaG_FD_108278 | JGI IMG/M metagenome (GOLD analysis project Ga0137394, IMG submission 108278) | Vadose zone soil microbial communities from Angelo Coast Range Reserve, California, USA - czobulk1.16 metaG | ecosystem: Environmental > Terrestrial > Soil > Vadose zone | place: USA...
CGGCAATGGTATCGACGGTTATATTCGAGACCACGGAACTTTGCTCTACTATCGCATAGAGCCGATTGTCGACTCCGGTAACCAGCTTATGGGCGCCTTCGTGCTCGCCCGTCAGGGATACGGAACCTTCGCCAGCATAGAGCGGCGGCGCAACCGGATTCTGATGACAACGACCCTGTTAATCATTCTGCTCTCGCTCTTGGTCCTGATTTTGGTTCGCCACAGTGTAACGCGTCCGATTGACGAACTGATTCGCCGCATTAAAGAGATGTCTCAGGGTCAACGCGAGCAGAGCATCGAAACAAAAGGTCGTGACGAGGTCGCTTCGCTGGCTCGGGAATTCAACCTTATGTGCCAAAAGCTACAAGAAAGTCATGCGCGACTCGTGGACGAGCAACAGGAGAAGCTAAAGCTCGAGCACGAGCTACGTCACTCTGAACGACTCGCTTCGGTGGGACGGTTAGCGGCAGGTCTGGCGCACGAAATCGGCACACCTCTTAACATTATCGGCGGGCGATCCGAATACCTTTTGCGTCGACCACGGAGCGCCGAAGAGCTTAAAGATAACCTGGGTGTCATCCGCTCCCAGAGCGACCGCATCGCGGCTATCGTGCGTCAACTGCTGGAATTTTCACGTCGCAGAGAACCGGTCTTTCAGCCCATTGATTTCTTGGCTCTTTTGGACAACGTAAAATATCTTTTGACACACCAACTCCGGGAAAAAGATATCCGAGTTGAAACGGCAGGGTTCAGTGCGCTGCCTAAGATCAGTGCTGATCCCGAGCTGCTGCAGCAAATATTTATCAATCTCTATTCAAACTCGCTCCACGCATTAGGCCCGGGTGGCATGATCAAAATCGCCGCGGAGATCAACGATCGCGGTCTCACTAAGGCTTCGCCCGCGGCCGGTCATTGGCTGCGAATCTCATTCGAAGATAACGGCGCCGGGATCGCGCCGGAGCATATCGGCCGCGTGTTTGATCCATTTTTCACCACCAAGGACGTTGGTGAGGGAATCGGCCTAGGTTTGTCCGTGAGTTACGGCATCATCCAGGAGCATGGCGGTGATATTCACGTTGAAAGCGAACTTGGCCGTTTCACCCGCTTTATAATTTATCTTCCGACAGAACAACATGAGCAAACAAGATCTTACAGCGAGAATTCCAATGACTTCAGGGTTCGACCAGCAAACCATCAACCGGGCCAAGATTCTCGTCGTTGATGACGATCGCGAGATGTGTCAGTTCCTTGCCGATTTATTGGGCGAGGAGGGCTATTTAGTCGAGACGGTTCACGATGGCGCGTCGGCCGTGGAAAGATACCGAGCCAATACCTTCGATTTAACCATTACCGACCTCATGATGCCGCGCATGAGGGGAACCGAGCTGGTGAGACAGCTTAAAGAAATCGATGCCCATGCTTTAGTTCTTTTGATCACGGCCTTTGGGAGCATCGAAAGCGCTGTGGAAGCCATGCACGCAGGAGCGTTTCACTATGTGACCAAGCCGTTTCGCACAGAGGAAATCCTGCTTCAGGTCAACCGCGCCCTAGAGCAACGGAGCCTGCAGAGCGAGGTAGAAAGGCTGCGTCAACAAGTCCACAGTCGCTATGGATTCGAAAATATCATCGGTCAGAGCGCAAGGATGCGGGAGATCTTTGAGCTCGTCGCTCACGTTAGCGATCTGGCTGTCAACGTTCTCATCGTGGGTGAAAGCGGAACCGGCAAGGAAATGATCGCCCGGGCGATTCATCAAAATAGTGCTCGGGCGGCAAGATCTTTTATTCCTATCAACTGCGCTGCCATCCCCGAGACGCTTTTGGAGAGCGAACTCTTCGGTTACGTGCGCGGCGCTTTTACCGACGCCCGGAAAGATCGACGAGGTCTGTTTCAGGCGGCTAACGGTGGCGTGTTATTTCTCGACGAAATCAGCGAGATTCCGCTCAGTCTACAGGCCAAACTGCTGCGCGTTATCGAGGACAAAGAAGTGAGGCCGTTGGGAACAAACCAAGGCGAGAAGGTGGACGCCCGGTTGGTTTCGGCGTGTAATCGCGATCCGGAGAGTCTGGTTCAGGAAGGCCGCTTCCGGCAGGATCTCTATTACCGGCTCAACGTAATCCGAATTGACCTGCCACCCCTCCGCGAGAGAACGGAAGATATTCCAATTCTGATCGAGCACTTCATGCGAAAATTTAGCGAACAGATCCACCGTAAATTGGAAGGCATCGAGCCGGAAGCCCTTGACGCCCTCACGAACTATCACTGGCCAGGAAACATCAGAGAGCTGGAACACACTATAGAAAGGGCGGTGCTCTTAGGTAAAGAAGCCCGCATTGGTCTGCAAGACTTTCCCCCTTCGTTGGTAGCCCGCAACGACCATGTGTTGCCACTGGCCGACGCCGTTGCAAAATCCTACACGCTCAAGGACTTGGAAAAAGAATACATCATGCGAGTCATGGAAACCGTGGGCGGGAACAAAACCGAAGCCGCCAAAACTCTAGGTGTGGACCGAACCACGCTGTATCGCAAGCTGGAGGAGTACAAGGTCAAGGGCTGACCTTTTTTCCATGCAGTGCCAAACGATAAATTTCCTTCTTGGGGTAACCAAATTTTTCGCCCAAGACCTCAGCGATTTCCTTAACCCGCAACCCTCTGCCTTTGAGCTCACGAATCTCAGCTTGCAATCGATCCTCGTTAACACGAGGTGCACCCGATGAGCCGCTGATGATGAGAGTCACTTCTCCGCGTATCTCGCCGCTCCCGAGCGCGCGGACCAGCTCGCTCACGGGTCCGCGCAGGAACTCCTCATGGACCTTGCTAACCTCTCGAGCCAGCACCGCTTCGCGATTTCCCAGCAACTCGTGAATGTCGTCGAGACTGTCTTTCAGTCGATGCGGAGCTTCGTAAAAGATTAACGTCCTGGTCTCATCGCGCAGAGTTTGGAGTCTTTCCCGCCTCTGCCTTTTCTTAGCTGGCAAAAACGCCTCAAACACGAATCTATCCGTTGGTAAGCCACTTGCGCTGAGAACAGCAGTGAGGGCTGAAGCGCCGGGTATCGGAATGATCCGAACCCCGGCACGGATCGCCTGTACGCCCAGTCGAAAGCCCGGATCGGAGATCGCCGGCGTGCCCGCATCAGATACCAAGGCGATATTCTGACCCTGTGCAAGCCGTTTCACCAATTCCTGGGATTTGGTTTTCTCGTTGTGCTCATGATAGCTGGTCAATGGTGTGTGAATGTCGTAATGGCTCAGAAGAATCTGCGTGTGACGTGTGTCCTCGGCTGCGACTACATCGACCTCTTTAAGGACACGCAGTGCCCGCAAGGTAGTGTCTTCGAGATTACCGATGGGAGTGGCAACGATGTAGAGAATGCCGGGCATAGAAAATACAGAGATAAAGTGTCGCTCGCTAATGACGCCAGGTTATTCGCGCGATCTCATGACACTGGCTAAACCGAGAAGACGGGATCTCGGCACGCTAACACAGTGAAGTCCTTCCTTGCAATTTACCGCCCACCCGCTAAGCTAAGGCGACAAGCGAAATGATCCCCACTTATCGACAGGAGCCACAGACAATGTCGACAGAGGAAGTGCTGATTTTCGGTCATGATCTTTGCCCCTATACTTCGAGAGCCCGTGAGGATTTCTCCCGTCGGAAGATTCCCTTCGAATACATCAACGTCCTCCAAGACGACGACAGACTACAGCGAATGCTTAAGTACTCGAACGGCCGCCGGCAGATACCGGTCATTGTTGAAGCCGGCAAAGTTACAATCGGTTTCGGCGGCAGCTGAGAGGTTTAGACCGCCGACGGCGTCGGTGAATAAGCAGTCTGCGCTTATCAACAAACCCGCCAGGACCGGCAACAGAAGGAGACTGGCCAGTGAGCGAACAACTCGAAGACCAGATTGCCAACGAGCTGCGCGCGCTATTCGGCGAGCAAACGGCTATTACGTCGCTTGCCGCCTTGGCGGGGGACGCCTCCAGCCGCCGTTATTACCGCGCTGACCTCACCGGCCCTGACACTCCCGCATCGATCATCATCATGAAACTCCCAAGCGGAAGCACCTTGCCTCTTTCCTCCGAGGAGTTGGCCGTCTTCAAAGAACCCCTCAAGGAGTTGCCGTTTCTCAATGTGCATCGTTTCTTAAATCAGATCGGCGTCAGAGTGCCCAGACTCTACGGACAATCGCTGAAAGAAGGGCTTTTGTTTTTGGAAGATCTGGGGAATATGGCTCTGTGGGACAGAGTGCAAGATCGACCGCCATCGGAAGTCCTAGCGTGGTACCGGAAAGCTATCGATGAGCTGCTGCTGCTGCAGATCCGCGGGATCAAAGAACGCGACGACTCTTGCATTGCCTTTCAACAGCGCTTCGACTTTCGTCTATACATGTGGGAGTTTGACCATTTCCTGGAGTTCGGTTTAGAGAAGCGGCCGGGAACGACGATCAATCAAACTTCAAAGAAAGAGTTGAGAAACGTTTTTGTCGAGATTGCCCAGCGCCTGGATGGCCTGCCTCCATGCTTGAACCATCGCGATTATCACAGCTGGAACCTCATGATTCACGACGAAGCCGTGGCCGTGATCGACTTCCAAGATGCCCTGTTAGCGCCGCCGCAGTATGATCTAGCCTCGCTTCTCAATGATCGAATTACCGACAGCGTCGTCCAGCCCGATCTCGAAGAGAAACTCGTGCATTACTACGTTGACAGAAGAGCCAATATGGAAAAGCAACGCATCAACCGGGACGAATTTACCGAGATGTACTTGCTCTCCGCGATTCAGAGAGACCTGAAGGTCGTCGGGCGTTTCTACTATCTCGACATCGTCAAGGGGAAGACGGCCTACAAAAGATTTATTCCGCCGACAGTGCACCGATTGAAGCGAAATTTCGCCCGATTGCCGCAGACCGAAAGGCTCATTCCGATTCTGGCGGCGCACTATGAGGAAATGCGATGAAGGCGATGGTGCTGGCGGCCGGCCAGGGGACACGACTCCATCCTCTCACCGAGCATACACCCAAGGCTCTGGTTCCGGTGGCTGGCAGGCCAATGATTGAATATTCCCTTCTCCTCCTTAAACGCTACGGAATTCGTGACATCATCATCAACCTGCACCATCTGGGCGACCAGATTGAAAACTATCTTGGCAACGGCAAGCAATTAGGTCTGCAAATCACTTATTCCAAAGAACCCGAACTGTTGGATACGGGCGGAGGCCTTCTTAAAGCCAAGCCATTTTTGCAGGACGGCACCTTTATTGTCATCAATACCGATGTGCTGATCGACCTCTCGCTCAGCGAACTCATTGCATTCCACGAAAAAAAACGAGCCGCTGCAACGTTGGTTTTGCGGCCGGATCCATTGGCCGATCAATACGGCTCCATGGAAATCGACGGCGATGGACGAATCCGCAGATTTCTCCAGACACGAATCGCCACTGAACTTTCTGTTTCCACCACAGAGCTCATGTTCACCGGCGTTCAAGTATTGGAGCCCCGGGTTTTCGACTACATGGCGCCGGCTGACGCCGTTCTAAAGTTCAGCACAACCAAGGACACCTATCCTCGCATGCTGCTGCACCAAGAAAGGCTTTTTGGCTTTCGCTTCGGCGGTTTCTGGCAGGATGTCGGAACGGCGAGCCGGATAAAACAAGCGGAGGACAGCCTGGCCGCCGGAAAAGCCAGGCTTCACTACTTCGAATAGGCTCCCGTCACCAGTCTCTTTGGCTTTCATGCCGGAACCATCCGTCTCGTCATTAATCCCCATATCGAACACGGTCTCCAACCTATAGCCGTGAAAGGTAAATTCGAATTCCCGGGATCGCATCTATTCAAACAATGGAACTCCTTCTCGCGGGTCGTTGTGGGGCAGGTGAAGCGAGGCATACCGGAAATGTGGGGTCCATACCTTGGTTCTGGGGGATTAACGGCGCAGCCGGCGTGCTCGCTTCCATCAGTGCAATTGCAGTTAGTCTTGCGCTAGGAATTAAGGCAACTCTGATCGTGGGAGCATTATGCTATTTCCTGCTCATTCCTGTCTCCTTGGCTCTGGTCCAGCAGTCCAAACCACTCAAATTTTCCAAAAAGCAGGCCCGATAAGAAACCTGTAGCATGGAGGCGCGCAGCTTGGCAGGACAGCCGATGTCTTATTGAATGTCGGTCAACCAGTTGAATGTCGGTCAACCAGCTACCAATGACAGCTAAAAAAGCCGGTAAAAAGAACCAGCCACAACGGTCACAGGGGACTCGATCGCAGCAAACGGAAACCCAGTCCAGCTGGCCAAACGAACGAGTCTCGTTGGCATGGACCGGAATCCTCTTCTTACTTCACGGCGTGGGTCTGATGCTCCTGTACAGTCCGATGCAGGGACTCCTCAACAACCAACCGATCATCGAACAAGACTGGGGGCTACATTTTCACCAACTCAAATCCGTGCAGGGATTCTGGCAGCAGGATAGGATGCTCTGGGGCTACAACCCCTTTTTTATGGCCGGCTATCCGTCGAATACGATCCAGGATTTGAGCATAAAATTTTTCGAACTCTCTGCGCTCATCCTATCGACCCTGGCGCTAAGTCCGATCCAGTGGTTCAAGATCCTGGCGTTTCTCGCCATGGCGGCCGTTCCCTGGCTGATGCACTTTGCCGCGCGTAATCTCTTTTTCGATCGAGACGACATCAAGAGCGGCGCCGCACTGGTGGCAGCGTTGTTGGGAACGGCCTACTGGTGGAACTCCTTACCGAGAGAAATGTTCTTCTACGGCATGGTAGGTTATGTGCCTGGTTCTTTTGCCAGCGTCCTGGGAGTGACACTTTTATATCGGATCGGAAAGAATTCATCGTTGTGGAGTCTCACTCATATTGCCTGGCTTATCCTCGCGCTGGTTATTTTACCCCTCCATGTTCAATCCATTGTGATATTTCTGCCGGCGATCGTCGCTCTCCTCGTCGTCCAAGGCAATGTCTTCCGCCGTAATCTATTGATTTGGACCGCCGCCGCAGCAGCTTTTTCAATTCTTGCAAACCTGCCCTGGCTGGCTGCCGCATTTAATCACCGCACCGACGACGTTTCCTCAGCGATCGTCGATCAACTCCCGCTGTTCACCAGCGTCGATCCATTTACCTTTATAAAAGACTACGCCGGGCCAAGCGGTTACTGGACCTTTCGACCCTCCTTTTCGGAAAAAGGCTTCCGCTTGATGTTATTTTTGCTCGGCTCCTGGGGAACGTGGAAACTCCTGCGGAGTGCAAATCGAACCGCCGGTGTCATGCTCGCGAGCACTTGGATCGTTCTCTTCTTACTTGCTTACTTTGGTTCTCTAATCCCTTTCGTCAGAAGCTGGCAACCCCTTCGCTTCAAGGTTCCCCTCGATCTCTTCTTGACCTTAGCCGCTTCTTATATCGTGGCCCAAGGGTTAGCCCGGCGATCTCTAACACCCCAATCTTACGTCCTGCCGGCAATCGGGGCCTGCGGGCTCTTGGCCTTTTTGTTTAACCTTTTTGAGACCGAAACACGCGCGACAATGTTGCTTCGCACTCGGATTCGCCCGGAACTGAATGCCATCGTGGAATGGATCAAGAAGGAAACGCCCGCCGAAGCCAGAGTGCTCTTCGAGGAGTCCGGTGATGAAACCGGCTTTGTTTACGATGGCGTGTACCTCTCCTCGTTTATCCCGCATTGGACCGGTCGCGAGCTGATCGGCGGCCCAATTAATCTCTACAACGATCGCCACCACTTTGCCGAATTTCATTCAGGCAAATTACTTAAGAAAGACATCCAGACACTCAGCGACGATGAGATTCGAAACTATTTTCGCCTTTACAATATTGGCGCCGTGGTTGCTTTTCACCCTGCGTCGCTTCAACGTTTGCAGTCCGTGCCGGGATTGATCACCGTGGACCGACGTGTAGGTCCGGTTCATCTCATGAAAGTGAATCAGCCGTTGTCTTGGTTTCTCCAAGGGGAAGGCAGGGTCAAGGCGAGCCTCAACCGTCTAAAAGCTTCGGACGTCAAAGGAAACGAGGTGATTCTAAAGTATCACTGGGCTGAAGGACTGATTGGGGCACCAGCAGTAAAAATACTTCCAGTCAAAATGTATGACGATCCCATTCCATTCATCAAAATCCTCGACCCACCGGCGACATTCACTCTGCAAATAAGACCCTAGCCAAGCTATTGAACCTATTCCCTCTTCGCCTCCCTGAGATGTTGGCATTCCAATCTTTTGCCTGGGTCATTTCCAGGTCGGCTTCCTCTCGGCGGGTGATTGCCTCGCGCCTTGATTTTGGCAAACTCGAGGAAAAACTGAGTGTAATAGGCTGCGCCCCAGCGGATGGTTTGGAGTTTGCGCTGTCCGGCGATGCGCTTCGGCTCGTTGGAACCGATTTCCCCGATCTTTTTGCCATAGCCTGCCGCGCGTGCGGACAACAACGGCTCAACGCCGAGTCGCGTGAAGAAGATTTTCTCCGGCAGCGCGTAGCCCTCATCGCGGTCCAGGCCAAGCTCGTAAAAAAGCTGCGTTCGGTAGGCTCGGAAAATGCCCATGGCGTCCGTGTAATTCGCTTTGAAGAGAAAATTCACCGTGCGCGTGAAGAACCAGTTTCCGAAGCCGGTGATGATGTCGTCGTCTTCGCTCTTGGCGCCTCCGTAATAGCGTGAGGCGACAACCATGTCGTAACCCTTGCCCATTTCCTCCAGCAGGTGGGGAATGTCTTCGGGGATACAATTGCCGTCCGGGCTGAGCGTGACGACGAATTCCCCGCGGATCAGCGGCCATGCCTCAATGAAGGCGTACCGCAGGCCAGCGCGCTTTTGAACGTACAGCTCGACCCCGTGCTCTCTTGCGATCTCCTGTGTGCCGTCTCGGGAATTGCCATCGGAAATCAGCACCTGTCCGCAGCCTTGTTGCAGAATGCGCGGAAGCATTTGTTCCAGGCCCTTCGCTTCGTTCAACGTGGGGATGAATACCGTGGTTTGAGACCGATTCATGAAAACCAACCCCTCCTCGATAGTCGCGCCCGGACGATTCGGAAAGCGTGAAAATCAAGGAGCATCGACTGATGGCTTCTTTCTCTCGTAGAGATTCACTCCTCGCTGGTCGACGACCGGGTCGCCGCCCAATTGCCGGAAGGATTTGTAATTCCCGTCCAGCCAGGAAAGGATCTCGCTTCCGTGTTCGGGGGTGTCTCCGAAGCGGGAGACTCCGAACCCCCGCATGTCGTGGCCGATAAACGCCACGCAGTCCGGCGGTCGGGTTTTCAGACCTTCCATCAAGCGCGCTCCCATGGCGCCCTGAATGAGCGAGGGAACGAACATAAATTGAGGAATCGTGCTCGGCTTTCGCAAGAGATAGTTGAGCATCACACCTTCAGGCAGGACGAGCAGGGTTTTGCATTCCGGTCTGGCGGCCAGCGTCTGGCGCGCCTCCTCCACGAGGCTGGCTGTTGGTTCGACCCGGGGGTCAAAACCATAAAACCGATCAGCGCCTTCCGCGATGGGCGTTGTTTTAAGCTTGAGGTATAGGAGTGAGATTTCTTCGAGCTGCCAAGTCCCGGACACCAGACAAACTGCGACGACGACCGTGTAAGTCGCACGGCCTCTTTTGTGGATGTTCAGCAAATCCGGCACGGAGCGAAAGATGGTCGCCATGGTGACGACCCCCGTAAGGGCGGCCTGATAGTAGCCGTAATGAAAGAAACGTGGATTCAGAACCATTCGCGCGAGAAAGGACGCAGCCGCAATCAAAAGCAGCCATCGCATGTTGGCGGAGGCAATGTCAGCCGGAGACTGGGGAGCCGCCGGGGGCGTCCGCCGAAACTCCGCCAGAGCCCCCAGGCAAAGCCATGCGGGGAAAACTTTACCCAACTCAACCCACGGCAGGACGAGTGAGGCCAGCGCCGCGGCGAGGACGAGTACGACACTCATGCCGACGGCGACTTTGCCGCGATTAATTCGTTTGCAAAGAAGGCCCGCCGCAAAAACCGCCAGAACGGAAAGCGGCCCAAAGAAAAGTATGGCTTTCAGGTTTTCCGTAAGGTTCGCCGTGCCCAGAAACTCACGCTGGATGGGCTCTCCGGTAATGTGCGCGAAGCTGAATAGGCTGATCCACGCGTTGTTGGACCACGAAAACGCCGTGCCGAAGGAGGAGGTTCTCCAAAAGCCGATTATCGCGATGAGAACGGGGAATAGCCCGCCTGCAAGAAAGAACGATCCACTTCGAAGGACGGTCTTCAGGGAACGAAAATCCGGTCGCGAAAGCGCTCCGCGCATTAAGGCGCAGAGAGTGACGGCTGCCGCCGTAATAATGATCTCCGCTTTGAGCAGTGTGCTCAAGCCGCAGAAAATCCCTGCGATGAGTGTATTCGATGGGCGGGGCTCGCGGAGCCAGGACGCCCAGATGAGGATGAGGACAAGGACGAGAAGAAACCCGTGCGTTGTCTCGTGCGCATAGGGCGTGGCAAAATTATAGTTTCCTATTCCCACGAACTGGCAAAAGGAGAACAGCAAAATGAACAGCAGGGAACCGGTGAACGCGGCCAGCCGGCCCCATCCGACGCGGACCTCATAATAAATGAGCGCGAGGCTTGCGCAGTAGATCAACAGATTGACCCCCACGATTTTCATCATCCCTGTGCCGAAGATGCGAAAGATCAATGCGTTGAAATAGTGGGAAAACGGACCATAGAGATGATCAATATCGAGATAGAGAACAGCTCCCTCGCTAAGTCGCCACGGGAGGTAAAGTTCGCGGCCAAAATCCACCAAGGGGTCCGGCCATTTGCGCCAGGAAGCCACAAGTGTAAAAACAACCGCCAGCGCCAGGAACACGATGCCCACCCACTCCCGCCTCGCATCAGCAGGTGCGGACACGATGCCATTGTCGCTCCGGCTGCGATGTGCTATTTGGGGTTTTCCGGGACTGGAGAGTTTTTGCCTTTTCAGACGACCGGTCATTTCTTAAATGATAATAATAGAATAACGAGCCCTTTGTCAGGCTCAAACACCGCCATGCGGTGCGTCTGCAATGCTTTGCGATGGCTAATGATGGAATTTTTTTTAGAGCGTGACGCGGAGAACTGAAACCGGCAGCATCAGCCGCATGTGATCAATAGCTCGATAGCCAGTCCGACAAAGGAAAGCCGTCCGCCAATGCCCATTTCAGGGCGGAGAGTATCCGATAACGACAAGTTATGTCAACGAACAGTATTGATCTCGTGGGGTATTCTCTCAGAGCCCTCAAACGTCGGACAAATTGATCTCTTTGGTGTGAAGCGCCGGAATAAAAAAACTAAGCAGCCGCACCCTCGGACACACAAAAATACACCGCCCGCACTCTTGTCTCCGTTAGCTGAATTTCCACCTGGGAGATTCCCGGTGGCACTGTGCCTTGCCTATTTACTGTCGTGGACGCTCATCATCGCTGCGGCCGTAGGTGATCTCTGGCTCGATGAGATTTGGTCCATTCAATTTGTCCGGGCTACCGGTAATCCCATAGAGATCCTTACCCGTTTTCACCACGACAATAATCACGTTTTGAACACGCTATTTCTATGGCTTGTGGGAGTTCAGAATACGCTCTTCCTATATCGGCTTCTTGCCGTTGTCTCGGGTATGGTGGCGTTGCTTCTCGTCGGGTATCTGGCACGAGCCTGGGGATCTTCAGAGGCCCTACTCGGCGTAGTATTGACCGGGACCTCCTATCCACTGGTGCTCTACTTCTCGGAAGCTCGAGGCTATGCACCGGCCATGATGTTTGCTTTGTTGTCATATGCTCTGCTCCGCCGTAACTGGTTTGAGTTCAACCCCAACAGGATGATCGCATTCTGGACGGCTTCCATTCTGGGGATCCTTTCGCATCTGAGCTTCGTTATCGTCAGCTTGGCCCTTCTGCTCTTTAGCCTAGCAAACGAGGTTCGTATGGAGAGTCCCCACCGAAGAAGGCTCATCTTGCTTCTGGCTTATCACGTTCCACCGTTTGCTTTTTTTGGTGGGTTTTATGTCTTCTTCGCCCGGGAGATGGTTATCGGGGGAGGCCCGGTATACACGAACTGGGATGTGATAATGCAAGCGTCAACGCTGCTGCTCGGTTTCCCCGGAGATCTATTTTTCGGTGGCTTGGGAGTCCTCTTTCTAATGGCTGTGTTACTGGCCGGAAGCTACACGCTGTACCGCAACCGAGACGAACAGTGGCTGTTCTTTTGTTTTGTCTTGGTCGTTGCCCCGATGCTCGTGCTCATGTTCGCTAGACCGAAGTATCTGTATTTCAGGTATTTTATCGTCTGCTTTCCTTTTTTTTATTTGCTGTTCTCGTATCTGCTATGCCATTGGTATCGGTATTCGAAACCAGTTCGCGCTGGGGCTATTGCGGCCGTGCTCCTTCTGTTCATGGGACAAATGTACAGGGTGGTTTCTCTGCTCGCACTCGGACGGGGAAGCTATAGAGCGGCGTTGACGCGCATATTAGAAAACTCTCCGGAAGGCGTCGTCCGCATAGGGAGCGATCATGATTTTCGTAATCGAGTGCTTGTGGACTTCTATGCTCCCTCTCTGGCTGGGTCCCACACGGTCCGTTACATTCCCCAAACCGAGTGGCACCGTGAGGCGCCTGACTGGATTCTCACCCACAGTCAGGAAATATCGTACGAACCCCCGCCGGATATTGCAGTGCCCGGGGTCGGATTCTACCGTTTTTTCGCTGCATACAGATTTTCCGGAGTTTCGGGCTGGAACTGGTTTCTATACCGCGGGAACCACTGACTCCCCAAGCTGAGCCATCAGGTCGAAGCGCATTCTCGACGATCTGCGAGGCAACACTTTTTTGGATCTCCGGACGCATCCACCGGACGCGTTCGAGTTACGCATCGCCCGTTAGGATGACCGCCGGTAAAACCGCCAGAGGAGATCCTATGTCCATCGCTTAGCGAACATTTGATGTGGCCCCCCTGAGTTTCATGAGCCTCAGCGCTTCTTCGTAGTGCTGCCGCGCTGCTTCTTTTTTCCCCTGCAGCAACAAGAGTTGCGCCAGGCTTTGATGTGCTTGGGCGTAATCCGGTCGGACGCGCAACGCGTCTTGAAAATATTTTTC
>Ga0137394_10002750_pt1 | contig 13080 bp, 17 predicted proteins | sample czobulk116metaG_FD_108278 | JGI IMG/M metagenome (GOLD analysis project Ga0137394, IMG submission 108278) | Vadose zone soil microbial communities from Angelo Coast Range Reserve, California, USA - czobulk1.16 metaG | ecosystem: Environmental > Terrestrial > Soil > Vadose zone | place: USA...
CGCGCGGCGGGCAGGGTTGATGCAACCATCTCGATTCCGAGCTCGACTCCCTCAATCTTAGGGTATGGCCGCGCCGGTATCACCTCGGCGGTATAGAGGCGGTAAAGATACTCCAACGCCGCTGGATCGCGTCCCCGTTCCGATTTCGTCATGATCTCCAACGCCTTCAGCCGGTTCTGTTTCGCGACAGCAATGCCTTCACAGATACCGCTCATGAAGCCTTTCGCCTCTTGCCTGCGCGTTTTGAGGAAAGCAACGGTCATGGCGTAATCGGCGCCACCTCCGGCGTAGATATTGAGTCGTTTATGGTCGGCGAGGATACGAAAGTTTTTGATCTGCCCTGTTTTCTCCAGGTCGTACATGGCTTCTGCGGTAACCAAAGTACCGGAGAGTTGACCTGAACTCAGAGCGGTGGCGCGATCGGCGCTTCGAGCATCATTGGAATGGACTAAGGTCACGTCTCTGTCCGGATCAAGTCCGAGTTTTCTCAAGGCCAGCCGCGTCAATCGATCGGGTGTACTGCCCGGTTCACCGGTACCAACTTTCTTACCTCTAAGATCTTCCGGTCGCGTGATCGCGGAGTTGACGAGAAGGACCGAGTAGTTATAACCCGAGTTTGCGACGAGGGTCAGAGCCGGTCCGCCGGTTGCGTTGTTCTGGACGACGTGATTGGAACTAACAACGAAGATATCTCCGCCGCCGTTTTTCATCGCGCCGAGGAGCTTCTCGTTTGAACCCGGATTCGTCCACGAAAGCTTCAGGCCGTTTCTTTCAAAAATGCCGGTGTCGCGAGCGAGATATAAAGGCAGCTTGCTGATGTTCCAGGGGGGATAATAGACGACCCTCACCGTGTCGGATTGTGCGAAGGCCGACGGGCAGCCCATCAGGAAGTGGATAATCGTGACGATAAACCGGAGCCGGTTTTGTTTGCCGCTGCACATGGGAACGATCTCCTCATTTCTTGAAAGAGACAATCAGATAAGCCGGGGCGGACTTCGAAGCGAAGTCGCCCTGGCCCACGACCACGACGGTGTACGTTCCCGCTTCATTGATGGCCTGTTGCGGGACCGTCGCCTCGATTTCCCCGGCGCTGACGAAGCGAGTTTCCAGCTCTTTGCCGTTGAGGGTAACCTTGTGAAAGCGATCGAAGCCTCGGCGAGTGGAGACCTTGATGGTCGCGGTGGAGCCTTGCGCGATAGAGCGCGGCGAAATCTCAATGTCTCGCGGTGTTGCCCGCCACGGACGAATGTTTGGAATCGGGTTCTTGTAGTCCGCATGAAAGTCGCTGTCAACGACCTCGCCGTTCAGGACGACCACTTTCACGTTCTGAACCGCCCACATGTCTTTTAGGGGATCGCCTTCCACGGCGATGATGTCGGCGACCTTGCCCGGTTCCACGGTGCCAAAGTCCTTGTCCTTACGGAATGCTTTGGCGACGTTGATCGTTCCTGCTTGTATGGCCTGCACAGGCGTCAAGCCAGCCTCCACGAACATAACCATTTCTTGATGGAGCCCGAGCGCCGGCAGTCCGTTATTCGGGTCCGATCCGGCCCTGAGGATACCGCCGCCTTGTACGAACCGCGCGCTGAAATCGGCAATCTTGCTGTAGCCCTCGCGAGTTCGTTTAAGCCGATCGGCGGGAAACGTTGCGTAGCGATCATATTGTCTCAGGGTTTGCTCGCGCATCACCGCCGGCAAGTAAGCCGCCTTGGGATTGTCTAAAATCGACAATTCTCTTTCCTTGAATCGCTCGGCGCTCGGCGAGAGCGGGCGAAACCACGTAGCGATGGTAGGACTCCATGAGACCTTATTTTCCGCCATTGCTTTGATGATCTTGTCGAAGTTCTCCGACTCGTAATAAAAGGCGACGTCCGCCGTATTGATCTTACCGGTCATACGGAGCTCGTGAATCTCCCAACGCTTTTTGACATCCGCAATGGAAGTCATTCCGGGCGCCCAATGATGCTCAACACCGGCGAACCCCGCTTCCGCGGCGAGAAAAACATCGAGACAGTGACAGGTCACGGGAAGACCGAGCCGGTTGGCTTCCTCCGCGCCCGCTTTGATCGCCTCGGGAGAGACGTACTCGTTGAATTTGATGATCTCAATCCCCGCTTCCTTCTTTTTTCGGACGATCGAGCGCGCATCTTCAGGACTCTTGATCAGGTAACCGCTCTCGGTGCGCAACGCCCAAGACGGCGGCGGTCCGACCAGCCGCGTTCCCGTCGACCAGATGCGCGGGCCGCGGATCTTACCGAGATTGGTCCCGTCTCTCTGGGCCATAGTCCACTCGTCGTCGTTTTGCGTGATGTCCGGACAGGTGGTTATGCCGAGATGCAAGTAGAGCTCACCGACAAAGTCGAGCAGATGGCAGTGGCCGTCGATAAGGCCCGGAAGAATCGTCTTGCCTTTTACGTCGACGATGCGGCTTCCCGTTGGCACAGCGACCTCGCCACGCTTGCCGACTGCTTTGAATCGATTGCCTTCGATCACGATGACGGCGTCTTCCAGCGGCGGCCGGCCGGTTGCGTCGATGAGTGTTCCACCCTGAATGACCAGCGGTGTCGCGTTCTGCGCTTCGCTCCGCGCCGGCGACAGCCAGACGAGTATAAAGATAAGGAGTGTTGTATCTAGGAATTTTTTTCGATCGTGAGTTCCCATGGGCGATTCTCCTGAATTGGTTTTCTAGTTCTCGGGTCAGGGACGCTTACTTGTAAACCGAATCGATAAAGCCGCTGCGTTCGAGTTGATCGACTAATGAATTGTCGACGAAATTTTCCGGCTTTGGCGCCGGAACTTTGTCTCTGTAATTGGAATCGATAAAAATCTGAATGGCCTTTAACGAAGGGCGCGGCATTTTTACCAACTGCAGGGCGTTTTCCTGCCAAGTTCCCTCCAGTAGCTCGTTGTCAGTGATCTTGCCGTATTTGGCCAGGACGCGTTTGCTGAACTCTTTGTCGGTGCGATACCTATGCATCCCACGCACGAAGGCGCGCATGAACCTGAGTGCTGTATCGCGTTGCTGCGCCAGGAAAGATCGCGTCGTAATAACGCTGCCGTTAATGTCCTCGAAACCGAGATCGGCGAACTTTATCAGCTCGCGCATTCCAAGTTTGAGCGCCGAAAGGTACAGCGGGTGGCTCATGGGCACGATATGAACTGCGCCGCTCTGCATGGCGGCGAAAGCTTCCGGCTGCCCACCCATAGGGAGGATGGCGACATCTTTGTTTGGTTCCAGCCCGAAGTGTTTCAACGCCAGCCTGACCATCTGATCGGAAGTCGAACCAAACGTCGTGATGCCTGCCTTCTTACCCTTCAAATCCCCCGGCTGTTTTATCTCGGGCCGCGCCATCAAGCGAAACGGCGAGATATTACCGATGGCGGCAATGATGACGACGTCACTTCCAGCCGCGCTCGCCGCGAAGGCCGCCGGCGCGCCGGCATGAATTAAAGGCGCGCTGCCGCCGAGCAGGGCAGCGACCATCCGGGTGCTGCCGCCGACGCGGATCAATTCCACGTCCAATCCCTCCGCGTTCAGATAGCCTGCTTCTTTTGCGATCCATGGAACTGCCCACGTTCCGGCAAAACTGGGATAAAGAAAACGCATCGAGGTCGTCGCCCCGAAGGTCTTAGCTGGAACGGCGCCGATAATAAAAATGACCAATGTTATCGTTCGCAACAAAGTCACGTCCTCGCTGATGTTGTATGAAAGATCATGGGCGAATGCACGGTCAAACTTAACCGCGAAATTCGTCTACCGTCAACCGTGAACGTGAACAGGCCCTTGATCCTTCAATCTCTACCCACACAAGATCCCTCTGATTTCATCATTGAATACCACCCGCCAAATCGCGTAAAACCGCGGACATTAGCTTGATCTGTTATCTCAATCGGCTTCGAAACAGGCGCTCGATTTCCTGGCATGGTGTCTGATGAGTCATCACGTTCACTTTGTGGTGGCGCCCCGTCAGGAGAGATCGCTCGCACGTTCGGAGAAGCGCATCGCAAATACACGCGGATGGTCAATTTCCGTGAAGCGGGGTCTTCTTTGGCAGGAGCGCTTCCATTCTCATCCGATGGGCGAACGGAGGGCCGGTGAAAATATAGGGCTTATCTTTTCTTCGTGGCCCCTGCCTTTCGGATAATCGCAGCACACTTTGCGGCGTCTGCGTCAGACTCAAACCCAAAGACCGCTGAATATTTTTTCCCGACAACCTGGGCCACAAGAAAATCAAGACTGATTCCCGCGCCGGCGATGGCCTGCGCGGTTGCATAACCAAGGCCCGCCCGGTTATCGCCCTCGACCAGGAGAGCCGGGATGTCTGACGCGCTGAACCCCGCTTCCTTGGCTGCAGTAGCGGACTTCTTCCCCGTAACCGGATAAAGCTCAATAGCACCCTTGGATTCCTGGCCCGGATAGCGATATGCCATCACAACATGTATGTTTGCCCCAGCGTGGGCAAGCGGCGCGAGAGCCCCAGCAAGAATTCCCGCCGCATTCTCAACCTCTTTTCGCCAAAGCGCGATTTTTTTGACGGTCAGAGCCACGTTAAATCCTCCTTGTTTCTCCAAGAATTCGTGTTTCCTGTGACGGGATTGTATTGCGGAAGGCCGAGGGCTGCAACGCATTCCGTTTACACTGTCCGTTCGATTCAATCCTGCGGCAATGCACCCCAGATCGGCTCTGCAAAAAGATGGGTACAGTAGCTTCTATAGCTTTGGGTTAAACCATTGGATCTGTCACACCGGCCAGAGGATTTGGCTCATCAGGGTGGACGCGAATGAGAACCTGTTTGCGAGTTTCGATCCGCCTTCTAATTGAGAACGCGATGAGCGCCATGATTAACGGATGCGTCTTCCAATACGCACGATAGACCCGCCAAATTGCATTCCTCTCCATCACGATTTCAGCAGTACCAGGGATCTGAGGGCCTTCTTTATCCCCGATATAACAAATCACGCGCGGGTTCCTCCGTATGCGCTTAACCTTGTACGAATCATCGGTGGTCAGAAACTCAATGCATCCGTTGTTGACGGTGAGCCAAACCTGGACCTTTAACAACTCACCCGATTTTTTGTAGGAACCGAACCACTGTCTATAGCGCTTGACGGCGCGTTCCAACTCTGGTGTCATCGTTTAGTTCCAGTTCCCAAGAGGGAGTCCAAGGCAATAAGATCAACTAAATTATCACAGCTGGAGTAATTTTCCTCCTGAGGCTTTAGGCTGGGAAGAAAGGTTTGATCGCTTATGTTAAACCAGGCTGCCTTTGCCAATTCACTCGCGATTCTAACCGGCGCACTTTATATTCTCTTTTACCTGGTCAGCCTCTTTGCACCGCAGTTTTTTAGACACTTATTCAATGCACAATTCCTGGGCGCTGATGTGGCCTCGCTTTTCCCCAAAGAAATTTCCTTCAGTTATTTCGTTCAGACCCTCGTCATATTGGTAATCACAGTCTCGATTTTTGGTTACGCGTGGGCTTGGCTATATAATCAGCTAGCAAGATAGCCAGGTAGCTTTCCCCGGCACATCTAAAATACTTTGGTATTGGTTATGGCTAGATCGGATTAATAGTTATGCCGGACCGAATTTAAGCGAACATGTTTGACCGAATTACTTTTGATCGCCAAATCATGGGAGGACGGGCGTGCATCCGTGGGACGCGCATCCCAGTTTCTGTGATTGTTGGTCAAATCGCTCATGGTGCTACGTTCGACGAAATTCTCAAAGGCTATCCCGACTTGGAAAAAGAAGATATCAAACAGGCGGTCGAGTGTGTGGCTCGGCTGACCCAGGAAGAAATTCACAATCGGTAAGTGCGATTTATTGCGTTGAGCATTCCGCCTGTGCGGGTGATCAGTTTTTAGCTGGAACTAGAAATATTTGGTGGTTGTCTTTCTGTGTAGATCCCCTGCCCGTTGCCGGACAGGTGGTACTCATGCGGGAAAGTTTGGCTAGGCTTTCTGGAAGATTTCTATCTTTGTACAAGCGCCCGATGCTTTGCTTCTCAACCGGGCCGTCTTTCAAGATAACGGAAACCTCCATGTCATGCGTCCCGCCACATTTATTGCAAAGCGCAAAGATACTGTACTGAGTTGCTGAGTTTTTCGTAGTAGGCGGCATTGCCTCTTTTATGCCGAGTTTTAGCTGCATGGTGGTCCCATATTGCTTTGGCGATTCCGTCAAGATGTTTAATCCCTGCGCAGTTTCAGCCGTCCTTCCATATCAATCGGGTTTAGCCGGAGACCGCACTCCTCTTGGATTAGCAACCTTTCAGGGGCCCGCCACTCTTCTGCCTGCCGATTCAACGCAAGCTTTGATCGTCTCGGTGATAGAGCGGTCGCGATGGGTCTGGTGCAACACCTCCTCCGTCAGTTCCGCCCCAATCCCAATCGAGCGCAGAACGGTCTTCCACCGCGAGTCGTCTTTGGGCAGTACGGCGAGTATTTGGCGGAGCAAGGCCTTGCGGGTGTCGTCGCTCAGCGGAAGGTCGCCGCCCGCAAGGGCGTAAACCGGCAAATTCGGCAGGGCGCCCGTAAGGAAATTATTGTTACTGTCCAGGTACAGATCTTCGCTCAGTCTAATCACGTATGAAGTCTTTGCGAACATGCGAGTCGATCATATACGCTCGGCGAGAGATTGCTGTCCAATATTAGACAGTTTTTGAAAATAATTGGGAAGCAAGGGAGGAAAAGATTTGGGGTCAATCTGGAGTTATGTAGCTGCGCCAAGACAAATCCCGCCTCATATCGATACGGGAAGACTTTCACGGTTTGCTTTTGTTCAGCCATCACGATAGAGAGGGTAGCTTTGGATCTGGCATGACAATCATATCAATCTTGGGATTGCGTGCTTGACTTGACGATGGGTACTGCTTCGTTGATAAACTCCGGTTCTAGGTTTTGGGTCTATGGCCCAATCAGTCCTCGATAGAATCCCAGCAGGTCCGAAGCTAGACGCATTGACGGCGGAAAAGGTTTTCGGCTGGAAGAACGTTCACAAACATGAAGGTACGCTTGTCGGTAAGAAGCAGGATAAAGCCGGGCGCTGGCGATTAGCCAAGGTGCCCTACTACTCCACGAACCCCGTCCATGCATATTTGATAGAGGAGCGAATGAAAGAACTTGAGCGGCTGGATCGATACCAGAAAGAGCTCTCCAAGATTACGCACACCAAACATATTCCCTCTGAATGGGCTTCCCCAGATCAACGTTGTCGGGCGGCTATCAAAGCCATGGGACAGTACGGCCGGGTGATTCCTTTGAACAGGGATCGCACACAACCTCAAAAATAGCATCGGGGTCTTTGTCGCTACTAACTAGATCGGTAGAGTGAGTCTGAAAGATTTCAAACGCCCTGGCACTGCTCGGTTCCACTTCATTGAGCCGAGGTACGCAAGGCGAGTAGTTCAAGTGAAATGAATCAAATCTGCTACTCCCCAGTGCCCGTACCCGTCATATTAATATGAGGTCGCTAATTCTCTTTCGTCGTCGCCGCGGCAATCGCGCCATCCACGCAAGGCAATATGACTTCTCTAATCAGATTCTCATCAGTTGGATTGGCCACTTTGATGCTTGCGAGGAACTTTCGCAGGTAGTCGCATAGGGCCAGCATCGTTTCTGCCTCCCGATGGAGAGGACAGAAAACGATTTTGTCTTGGGCTATTTTGCAGTAGCACTTGATCGGTGGTATTACGGCCACGGTTATTTCCAGAGCTGTCCCGAAGGCCAGAAATTGGCGTTCTTTTTTTGGCCCTCATTGCGGCAAGATTCTTAGCCTGATACTGAAATTATTTTTAGGTTCTGTCAAGCAACGGCCGATCTTATCATCCGATGAGCTTTATGAGCTACGAAAGAGTCGGAGTTGGTGACTGGTAAATGATCCACCCGTTCCAAGCTTATCAATGGATGAAATGCGTCGCATAAAGTGCTGTGTATGCGATAAACAACTAAGCTAATCTTCCCACCCGTATCGTCCCCTTAGTTTCACGAATTGACACTCGCACAGATATTCCTCTCGAATTCCTGCCGTGTCTTTACGAATGCGGACCAGAGCTTGAAGCTCTTTCTCGCCCATTGGGAATACGAGATAGCCGGGTGTCTTTAACTGTTCAAGAAGCGGGCGGGGAATACAGGGTGCGGCTGCAGAAATGATAACTGCGTCGTAAGGAGCATGCTCCTCCCAACCAAGGGTTCCGTCGCCCACGAGAACCGACACGTTTCTGTAGCCCAAGCTGCTCAAGAGGGTGCGGGCTTTCAAGGCAAGCTCTTCCACTGCCTCAACAGTAAAGACCTCGGCGCATAGCTCACTCAGAACTGCCGCCGCGTAACCCGAGCCGGTTCCTACTTCAAGCACCCTTTCCGCTCCTTTGAGTTCAAGCGCCTGAGCCATGAGCGCTACCATATAAGGCTGCGAAATTGTCTGATCCGCCCCAATGGGCAGCGGATGATCTTTGTACGCCTGGTCCCACAATTCGCTTTCAAGGAACAAGTGACGTGGCACCTTAGTCATCGCCCGAAGTACGCGAGGGTCATTTATCCCTCTGCTTACGAGCTGTTCCTGGATCATCCGTTCACGTGCCTGGCGGTACGCGATAATCATTATAGTATGAATTGTATAGCCGCTCTTAGATAGACCGCCCCGCCTCAACTATCCGCCGGACAACCTCTGGCCGCACTGGATTATCCTGGAATTTGCGCACCGCCAACGCAGTGCGCACCGCGTCGAAGACTTCCATCGCTGTCTCCTTTCCGAACTACTGCGAAGGTAGGACCAATACACTGTTCACTATATCACCACGACCCGCGTTTCAAAGTCGGTGCAATACCAACGACTCGCCAATGCGACAAACATTATATTTTTACTTTCCGAAGCGTAAGAATTTATCTCTAACATTTTATGCTGCTGACCGTGGACAAAAAAACCCTATCGCGCCAAGACGCCAAGACCGCAAAGAAAATCTTTCTTTGACGAACTTGGCGCGCTTTGCCCTTCGACCTTGCTCAGGGTGGTGAGTTTATCCTTCGAGAGCGGACCGTGAGTCAATTCGAACGGTCGAACCACGCCTTTGCGCGAGACACAGTCTTTGGCTAGTATTTTGAGGTCACAGTATTTTATTTGGTGGTCGTGGATTGACGCACACCTCAAAAGGGACAATAAGCAAAGGGGGTGGCCTAAGTCATGAATTTCTTGTTGATCGAACCGATTCTGGACAGATATGTCGCACAGGCTGAGAGGCGAGAGAAAGATTGGAGCCCAAAAGAAGTTGCAGCGTTACTGTTGAAACTCCGGAAGGAGATTTTGGACTGCCTCAAGTGATGGATGCCTTGCGGACGACATTGATCTACAGACTGCGAATGAGCGAAACGGCGAGCGAATTGTGGAATTAACCGCGCCTGACTATATGATTTTGATCGTGGAGGACCTGGATCGAGCGCTGCACTTCTACACTGGAGTCTTGGGGCTTCGGCTCGGACATCGCTCCGGAGATTACGCGGCGCTTGACACAGGCACCACGCGGCTTGCCCTTTTTACTCGGAGTGCCATGGCAAAAACCTTGGGCATTTCTTTAGACGCGCCGGCGGCAAACGCGCCGGGGTTTGAGATCGGCTTTAAAGTGGCTGATGTCGATGCGGCCTTTAGCGCGTTGATTGCGCGCGGCGCTCCGCCGGTCGTGCCGCCGACGGATCGGTTCTGGGGACAACGGACAGCTTACGTACGCGACCCCGACGGCCATCTTGTCGAAATCGCGCAAGACCTGCACCGGTCACGATAAGAGTGGAACAAAGGGTCACGCTTGCATAAGTGAATTGATGCATGACTTCTACGCCTCGATTATCTTGGTTAGCGCTGGTTGTCATCGAAAAGTAGGAATCCTTTCCGCGCGCGCTGTGAGCGTGATTTTAACTGACCTGCGGCAACTGATTGAATGGAGAGAAGGCGAGGGTTTTTCCCCCGCGGCGTCTACACCCGCCTGTCAGTTGCGTCGGGCGAGCCTGAGGACTTCCTCAATGTCGCGGACAATCTCGGGACAGGATTGCTTGGCTGTTTCGAGAATGATGCGCGCTTGGTCCTCGTCACAGGGAATGTTGTAGCCTTCAAACAGCACCCCCTCGACGGCATGATCAATTCGCGTCGCCTTGTCGATGGCCTCACGGCCGGGAGACTGGCTGGGGATTTGACTCCGCAATCGCTCATAGTATCGAGGAGCGACTTTAATGAATATCTTCATGGCGGCACCTCACTCTGGTTGAGGGGAGTGAACAGTTTAAACGCTTCAAAACGTTCAATGGGTTCAAATCGTGCGCCTCGCAGTTTTGCAAAAAATCTGGCAAGAATCAAACTAATATCAAAGAATCAAAAGAGCGTGAACTAATCAATATCAGGGAAATTTCGATGGGTCCACTTCTACGTCTCGACTGTCTTGTTTACTGCTATTGATCATTGCATAGTTGAAACCCTAGCCGAGCGTGCTAAACGATTTCGGATGCTGATAAGGTGGACCCAGTGCCAAAAGGGCAAACGGACTGCGGGGGCCTCTTCCTGGTTTTGGTCGTGATCCTGGGCTTTAGTCAGGCTATGGGGGCGCTAACATTTTTTTCAAACGATCAAGAGGATGGAACAAAATACCGACCATTGTCGTTAGATGTCCCGCGAAGACCTACATGCTCACTGCCGACGATACGAAGGACTTTCCTAACTATCGGAAACTCTGGAACGAGGTCTTTCAGCTCCGGTGAAATGCCGTCGGGCCCCCTGCGTTTGTGACCTCCTGCTCGTGACTCAAGGGATATCTATCTGAATATTGTCGATCAATTCTTAGGTAACGAGGCAGGGAATCTCGTCCAGTTCATCAAATATGCCATCAGTGGATGCATAGCCACGGCCACGCACATATTGGGTTTTCATCTCGCCGCATGGAAATTGTTTCCAGCCTTGCAACCGAACGATTGGTTCGTAAGACTGTTGAAGCTGCCGATTCAAAAGTTGGATGATACCACGCGGTCGCGAAATTCCATGAAGGCAAACGGCGTTGCTTTCGTTATCTCAAACTTGGTCGCGTATTTTATCAATATTTACTGGGTGTTTGTTCCCGGCCGTTATCATTGGATCATGGAAATTATCTTGTTTTATCTGGTCTCCGGCGTCGCCATCGTGATTGGCACCGGACTCATGGGTTTTCTGATTCGGCGCTTTGGCATGCTAACAACGTACGCTTTCGGTGCCAACATTTTTGCCGCTTTAATGATTAATTATGCGATGCGCAAATTCTTCATTTTCAATGGATGAAAAAGGATTCGGCGATCCAAACGCAACATTTCCAAAAGAACTCCCACGTAGAGAACCAAAGACACGCTTATCAGCAAGTAGTTGTTATCAACTTATGGTTTCTAACGTTCGCCCCTGCCGTTGCTATCCCGAGATCTGCTCTCCGCTTCCTGGCGCCGGGCTAGATCGCTTTCTTCCTCCATCCGCATCCCTAACCACTCGGTATCGGCGGTCAGTCTTTGCCAGTTAAGATCTTTGCCCGATATCATCGCCAGGTCAGTTTGAATCGCCGAGCGAATGTCCCCGGCGGGATCCCAGAACTGTCCAATGGAAAATCGCTGGGCTTGATTGATGTAATCCAGAAAATTGTTGATGCCTCGCATCCCGCCCTCGATTTCTTTTAGGCCGCCTGGTCGATCGCCTTCGCGGGCCAAGGTCAGGCCTAGATAGAGCCTGGCGATATCTTCTTCTCTATTGCCGGCAAGCGCCCGTTCCAAGGTTTGCCGGGCTTGGGGAAATCTGCCGGTAAGATATTCGGATCGTCCGACATAACTCCAAACACTTTGTTTCGGGGAGCTCCCAGTCGCGTAGACATAATTGGGGTCCTTCTGAGCGGCGCTGTAAAAATAGCCGAGGGCGGCTTCATTGTTGCCCTTAAGCAAAGCTTGCCGTCCATATTGTAGTTCGCCGCCCACCTGGAGACTCGTGCATCCCGCAAGGAAAACCAATAATGAGAACAACGCCAACGGGCTTTTTGTTTTCATAGCGTCCTCTTATTTTTCTTACCCTCAAACATAGTCTTGACCAAGGGTGACCCCTAACTGGGACCTCGAAATCAATTGGGCGTTAGCTCGTTCATCAACACTGGGCCTCTAAGAAGGAATCAGCGGTTCAATGCTCTGCCGCTTGCTTCGGAACGGTCCAGTAACTTGGCTGTAAGACCTGCACTCCGTAACCACCATCCACCCAGTGTGGCGGAACGTAGATGCGATTTTCGGCGGGTTCCGGTTGGGTGGTTGGTGCAGGTTGAACCTGCTGAATAATGATGGCGTCCTGATCGTCGAATCCATCCCCACCAAAAAATCCAAAGCGGTCAAAACGGTGTGAGAAGGAATGTTGCCGGTGCGAACTCGATATCCTCCCTGAGCTCCTGAAGGCAGCACCAGCACCTAAAGCAACGTAGGGTACAACCAAAGTAATGACGGTTATAAAAGCAAACAGGCACCGAAAGCCCTTTTTTCTGCGTGTGTTATAAGTCTTCATCTTATAGTTACCTCCTTCAAAAGCTCTAATTATCCGCCCAGGCCTCCCTACTCAAGTAATGAGGGCAAGGACTGTGCCATGTAACGCGGGCATCGCGAATCACTTAAACGGTTTGCAATCAGAAACTTAGAGACTGGCGCACTCTGTCAGGAAAGGATCGTGACGAAGCAGCGTGTCGAGCCACCGACAGAGAGCCGACATTTCGGCGCTTACTTTTTCTGGTTTTTGGATTAGAACGTTTTCAGCAGAATCACAATCATTACAATCTTGGATTGAGTGCTTGATGATGAGCGTTTTGTGGGCGGGATTGAAAAGAACACAGAGCATTGAAAAGCCGAATTTCTTGCCGTCAACCTCGGATCAGGGTAGTTGGGGTAGTTGGGATACGTCCCAACCGCCGCCCAAGGCCTGTACCAGGAGGACGGCAGCAGTCATGCGCTGGCCGAGAATCTGGATTGCGGTTAACTCGTTCGTGAGGGCGATTGTCTGCGCCGTGACCACGTTAAGATAGCTGACCGTGCCCGCCTGGTATTGGTTCAACGTCAAAA
>Ga0137394_10002752_pt1 | contig 13075 bp, 10 predicted proteins | sample czobulk116metaG_FD_108278 | JGI IMG/M metagenome (GOLD analysis project Ga0137394, IMG submission 108278) | Vadose zone soil microbial communities from Angelo Coast Range Reserve, California, USA - czobulk1.16 metaG | ecosystem: Environmental > Terrestrial > Soil > Vadose zone | place: USA...
AGTTGTTTCTGATTGGTATAGCTAAAGTCGTCGAATAGAACCTCTGGTTTTGACTTTACAGATTCAGTCGTTGTTGACGCTACATCGCGGTTATTGCTCGCTTCCGCGGCTGAAGAGGTGGGCGGTTTCGCAGATGAACCAATGCCTACACTCACAACCAGCAAGGTGATGCCTGGTGCACTAACACGAAAGTTATTATGAATCTTCATTGCCATCGCACCTTGTTTAGAGTTCGCTTGCAGCAAGTAGGGCGCGTGGGGATTTGAACGCCAGACCCCTACCGTGTCAATGCCGTCACAACTCACCGCGTAAAGCGCGTAATCGTTCCTGAGGCCGTTAACATTAACTTCGACGGCTAGAGAAGTCACGCTCACACTGTACAAATTGATTAGATTCGAGGCGAAGTCTGCCAAAAGTCTGCCAATTAGGTTCGTAGTCTCCAAAATGTCAGCGAGCACCCGTGTGCAAGGAGATCGGCGACTGAAGGCGGTGGCCCATTGAGAAACACGTCCAACGTATTGGGCTCAAATTGAAGATCCCCCGTTTGTGGTGGCTCAAAGTCCGCAGTATTGAGGTGGATAAGAAGGCGCGACGATCAACGTTTGTAGGACGAATTATCCACGCAACGGCCGCTGAACCACAGGGGCTATCAAACCTAAGAGTGTTGAGACAACCAAAACAACAAGACCCGCGAGTGCGGGGGAGTACCAATTAGTAAAATCCTTAAACGGACTCTCCGGCAACCCATAAGCCCATGCGGCATAAGCGACCGTAGCGGCAAACATCTCCCAGATTGGCCAGGTTCTGGGCTTTATTGGTAAGCGTTTGTTGGCTGCACGCACCTTGGCCGCATAAACCAACCAGACGACGATCGGCGTAGCGATCAAGAAGCAATAGAAGGCAATCCAAAAGGAGCGACTGGAAAGCCTGTTCGGATCCTGAATCGCAGCAAGTACAGCGATATACAACGTCAGTACTTCAGTGGGAATGTAGGTGACAATTACCTTGAGAGCGGTTGTGACGGAGTTTTGCGAATCCGGCGTACCTGCGGTAGCCAATTCAATCTGCTTTAGGGACCGGGGCGCGCTGTTGGCAGATACTGCGTTAGTTGCGACGTCAACACGCCGGACATACGCCACGTTGGCCATTGAAGTTATGCTCATTGTGTCCTCTCCTTTTTGCCTTCGACCCTAAAATATAATTTCCATTTCCACATAAAGCTTCTTATTCTCGGCGGCGTCTTCTGTGGTCTCGTAATCAGTGAGACTGACCAGCTCTTTGACAAGAGTCGCTCGCGGCACTTCGGTGTGGCTTTCTGCGTGCCCGTGTTTTCCCTTCATCGTTGAAACCACGGTCTGGAGCCGGGGGCCTTGTTCGCCTTCTTTGAGTTTTTGAGCAAAATTGTTCCAGAGAGTCCTCGGCGTCGCATTGCGGCTCCCATGGTGGCCGACCTTGTAGAAGTGCACGTCTTCTAATAATTGAAGGTTGTCCTCTATTTTCAACGCGTACTCCCAATTTTCTATTTGGGCATCGCCGGGAAAAAGCAGCTTTTTACCGCCAGCCTCGAGGAGCAGAATCACGCTCGTATTGTTCATGGCCTTATCGAGAATGCGCACTAGCCCCTGCAATTGTTGCCCGCGTAACGTTCGCAATTGGCGGATGAACCACCGCGAGTGGGCAGGGAAGAAGTCCTGGTAAGCGTCGGCCTCAGGGAATAGTTGATCGTTACCGGAAGTGAAATCCTTGATCAACTCACCAGTTGTGGCTTGTAACCGCCAGAATCCCCGCGCGGCGCCCTGCAGCATCCAGAATTCATTTTTGTCCTTGGAGCGCTCCTGCTGAATCTCGGCGTGCTGCTCTAAGTTTGGAGGTCCCAAAAAGTGGGCTTTGACGCCCGGCAGCAATCGACTCAGATCCAGTTCGTAACCGTAGTTAACGTAATGGTTGGTTCCCATCTCAGCGAGGTTTGCGACCGCAGCCTTGTTAGGTAGGCCGTTGTCATCGCTGAGAAAAGCGACCTGGTCAGCCAGATCCTCGTCGAGCGGCACGCGAAACTTCGATGAACTGAGGTGCATCACTTCCGCATAAGCAGCCTCGGCGAGAGTGTTCATGTCGTTCAGAGACGAGATGAACAGGGGAGTAGCTGCTAGCGCCTTGTGTGATTGTGTTTTCTTTTTTGACTTCTTCTTCGTCGCCGGCTCTTTCGCTTTGGGATCCTCGGTCCACGGTTGGATAACGATGTCGGGTTTCAAGGCGGCAATTACCTCGCCCGTTCCGCTTCCGTCGGTTTTGGTTGTGAAACCGCTGATGTGATCTTTGTGCCGATGGGTCGCTACGACGATGTGCAACTTTCCGCCGCTGCGCTCCTGAATATCCTGCGCGACCTTCATCATTTGCTCGCCCGACTCAATACCCTTAGGCATTCCGGTGCTGCCAAAATCAACCAGCACATGTCGTTCTTTATCCGTTGCTTTCGCTTTCGGGTACTTGAATGTCAGCAAAAAGCAGTCGCCAAATCCAACCTGGTAGGCGCGAATTGTTAATGAGGCGGGCCTTAGCTTACCTTTCGAAGCGGGTTTTGCGGCACTTTTTTTGGCGGCGCTTTTCTTTACGGCAGTCTTCTTAGGCATCTTAAAACGCCTCCGTGAGATTAGACTTAAGGTTGAGAGCGCGCCCCAAATGCAACCGCGCGAAAGCGTTCTGAGCGGCGTCCGGATCCTGAAAATAACCCCACTTCCATAGGTATCTGAGTCGCGGAGTTTGCCGTATGGAATTGTTGAGCCGATTGAACACGTGATATTTCAGTTTGCCGTATTCATCAAAGATCAGAGTGCCGCCTCCGTAGATCGTCACTTCCTCGGTGGGCGGCATGGCTTCAGGTTTTCCGATTGGCGGCTCGAACAATTGAAGCTCCTGCGCCTGCAGGGTCACCATTTGAATGTACTCAGCAACGGTTTCTCGCAAGGTAAATCCGTCCGATCCGAAGCGCAAACACGGACGCACTGAAAGCACTTTGGTATAAGCCTGATCCACGAGGGTAAGCGCCTTTCGGTTTTCCCAGATAAAGCGAAACACCTCGTCGGGGTCTCGAAGCATCGACTCAAAGTGCGAGCGATCGTAGGTGAGGTCGGCGTTGCAATCTTCCCAGGTGCCATCGGGTGAATTGATATTGGCCGGCTCAATTCCATAAGCTCTGAAACTCTTACGAATAAGCTCCCGATAGTCATATTTGCTGTCGTCGGGCATGAGTTCCTTGTCAGCGGTAAGCAAGGCACTCAGGTAGTCCGAAAATTGAAGGTCGGTCGGTGGAGCATAGTCCAAAGCTCTAATGGCGATCGTAAGCATTTGCTCCGCGGCGGCAGCGCCTTCGTCTACCACTAATTGAAGATCAAGTTTGGCGCCGGGCCTACCGCGCTCCAGCTTATCTATGCGCGCTCGCCATGCGCCTAAGAAGGCATTGAGCATTGCCGCGACCAGCAGCTCGCCGCAGCGATGAGGCTCCTGGAATTCGTCCAGCTTCCTGTACGTCTCAGGATCATCGGTCTCCTTCAATGGGGGGAGATCAACCGAACGGCGCAGGGCCTCGGCGCGATCGCCGCGGATGCCCACCCCCATCTCCGCGCCCATCTGGTCGGCTAAACCCAGCAAAACTGAACGCTTCAGTGTTTCTATGGTTAAAGCCTGCGGACTAATCAAGTCGTTTGCTTGTCGTTTGGGAGCGTCAGGGCCCGACTGCAACAGCAAGCCAACGATATCTCTAAGGGAGAAAACTGAGAGTAGGGCAACTACATCCGCGAATCCCTCGTGAAAGCCCGCCTGTTCCGGTGAAGAGGGATCTGTGTAGCGATTCCGAAGCCCGTCCAGAAGTGCGTGAGTTGTCTCATGAGCAACTACGTCATGCGACAAACAGCTATAGACGGTTTCACCACTGAGTCCTCGAAAGTAACCGAATACCAGCGCTTGGTCGCGTTTAGAGTAGAACGCATTAGCATCGGCAAACGCGTGCGGCGCGACATTAATCTGGTGCCCCGGGAACCCCCAGCTGAGCCTGCGTCCCAGCGCAAATTCGAAACGCGCCAGAGTTTTCATCACGATCGTATAAACGTTTTGCTGATGAAAATGCGGGTCATTTAGAAGTGTCTCGTTTGTTGGCCGGTCCGCCACCTCCTTAAACGGATCGATATAGCGGCCGTTTTGCAATGGCGGGTATTCGAGGGGCTGATAAAGCACACCCGTTGACGTGTCGTAGTCGACGACCTGCACCCGGTAGCCCCTCGGACCGGGCGAAATTTCTTCTGCGGGCACATCGACTTCCGTGGTCAGGACTCTCCCGCCAACTCTAACACTGGGGTCTTGAGCAATAATTGTGAGCCGCCGTGTCCGGGGCCGTGAGATATTTTTCATAGTAGTGATCGAGCAGAGACTCGCCTTAACGTTTCCGACCAGCTTTACGCTTCTTTGCGGTAGCCTTCTTGCCAGCCTTCTTACCTGTCTTCTTGCTGGTTGTCTTACTCGTACTCGCTTTCGGATAGATGCTGGCCATGAATGTTGAGTCAGACTTATCGATATCTGACCCGCCCACAATCGGCTTCCCGTTTTTCGTAATTGACCCGGGAAGCTGGTAGCACATGATTGAATTGGAATCACTCTCCATGGTTCCAATCAGCGAGGATTCTTCAATCGGGGTCAGCACCTGGCGCCGGACCATGTCGGGATCCCAACCCTGCGTCTGACCAAAGAAGGCAATCGCTTTCGCAGGATCGATCAGATTTACCAGAGCCCGTCTCATGTGTTCGTGAGGGCAGCCAAGCGTGTGCCCGGTTTCGTGTCTCACAACGCGGCGATATTCCGATTCGCTGGTGCTCATGGTGAACGAATCTAGGTTCATGGTTGGTTCGTTCTTCTTGATGCTGAGGACGTCTGTTCCTAGATACGACCAATAGCCGTCCCCGGGGAGTCTTGCAATTCGCACCTGGGGATCTGTTGTCGTCTGCACAAACTGAACATTGGCCGTTTTATTCCACGCATTCATGTGTTCCACAATTCTTTTGCGCAAATCGCTCGGCGGATTGTCGAGGAATCCGACCGTTAGTTTGACTCCTTTATTGCCCCAGTACTTCGTTGTCAATACTGCAATACTTTGTTTCGTCGGCGCGAAACCTTTTTCTACAAGCATCAACCGGTTGATCGGCGGATGGTTTAGCGGGTTGATTTGGGAGGCAGTTTTGGCTGCTGAAACCCAAAGGTTCTGGGGCAGCCTTTTGGGCAAGCAAACAATTGCTTCATCGGGTGTCTTTTTTGTCGGCATTGGCGTTCTCCTGTTTGAGGTAGTCGGTCTCATTAGCAATTGGCTCTTCACCTGTAATGAAAACACGCGCTGTTTTATTTCATGTAGGGAATTTACGGTTGACCAGGCGGCAGACCTTCAGCTCTCAACCGGGCCTTAGCTTTAAGAAGTCCTTGCTGTAGTTCATTCAGCTTGGGAGGACCGGGAGCGAATCCACGGGCCTGGTCTCTTAAGCGCTCAGCGAACAATTCGGTCTTCCAAGTCGCCACACGAGAAATCAAATGTTCGATCGCCTGAAGGGCGACCGCAGGTCGAGGCGAATCCAACGTCAATAGGCTGCCCAGGTGAGCCGCGCGGTTCACTCTCGTACCCATATCAAGAATGTTGTTGTTTGCATCCCGGCAAAAGCGGAGCAAGATCGTCTTAATTATGGACGTGTGGTCAAAGACGGTGCTGGAAACCTTGCCGCGTTCAACCAAGGGCGAGACGACAAACGCAGGTACTCGAACGCCGTAGTGACGGAACGACGGCGAATCGTCTTCAGCTGGCGGGGGTGATACGTGATCAAAGAAACCGCCGTGTTCATCGCAGACGATAACCAACAGGGTCTTGTCCCATTTTGGGCCGTTGGCTACGGCATTGTAGAGGCTCGCCGCCGTCTCGTGGATAGATCCGAACTTTGTTGACCTAAGCGTGATCGGGCCTTCAGGATCCAACGACGACCACCCCCGACTCGAAACTTTTCATCCGTAACGCGCAGCGTGGCGATATCGTGCGCGCGGACCATCGCCACGACACCTTCCTATTTTCCAAGTGCCGGATGAACGAGGGAAGGCTGTAGATCGGAACCTTTTTGTTTACCCTGCTGCCGGCGGCGCCTCCTGTCACCGCATGATTGGGCCAAGTGGCGCAGTCAACGGAACTGAACCAGCGTTCGCAGATCGCAAAATTGCGAGACAGATGGTCATAGACCGGAAGATCCGAGTCGTGGTAATAACCCATGACCAGATCTACTTCCGGATCGCCAACGTGCGTTTTCACATAGTTGCTGACGAACCCGCCATTATTGTTGCTTAGCTGCTCAGTTACACAATCGCCGTCATGGCAAGGATCCTGATTTTTTTGGAATGCAGTTTTCTGCAGGTGGCGAATCGAATACGACTTACCCTGATACGTATTCGACATGGAACTGGTTAACCCATCAACATTTCGACCCGCCTCGAGTTTCAAGTAACCGAGCAAGTGGTCGAATGATCTATTCTCCATGACCAATACGACGATGTGATCTATTTTCCTCAAGTTGTCCTGAGTTGCATCGGCGGTCACGGCCGTGAACTTAGAGGGAGAGGCAGTTCGCACCGGCTTGACCTTTCGCTTTCGGGAGCCAGTTCGAAGACTCTTCTTTGCGGATTTCCGTCGGGTGTGACTCATTGAAGAATCCTTACTCGTTCGAGCGAATGTGCCTTCTCTTTGCGGGCCGTCCGCAGCCGAGAAATATCGGAATGTAGGATCGTAGGATCCTGTCCGAGAGCTCGGGAGATCCGGGAAACGAAAGAAGTTCGGCTGATTTAGCGAGTGTGCAAGGAAGCAGAGGCTCGTGAGAATTCAGCCCGTTAATAAGAACGGCGGGAAGATATTCCTGTCGCCAGGAAAAGTCAACAGTTTTGAGGACACAGTTTTGAGGGAACGCGAGTCTTGAAGAACGTGTAAACCCAAGTTGATGTCACCCAAAGGCGCAAAGTAGAAATGTCACCTACTTGCGAAGTTATGCTCCTGGCACTTGGGACGCGGCGGGACAGCGGTTGCAACTCTTGAAGCGCCTGTAACAGTTACACGCGACGACTTTGTAAGGCAGTTAAAACATTGAGAGGCTTTGACATAAAAGTGGTAGGCGGGTGGGGATTTGAACCCAGCCCCCTACCGCGTCAAGGCCGTCCCTGCTCAACTTGCACAACGCGTAATCGCTCCTGTCGCCGTAAAAATTGACGAAGGCGTTTAGAGAAGTCGCCTCAACACTGCGTAAATTGATTAAAGCGTAAGGGTAGTCTGCCAAAAGTCTGCCAAACCGCTCCGCATGGGAGGCGGAGCTGATTAGCCTTCTACGCCGGCATGCCGTGTTCGACCGTTTCAGCTCGGCGCATTTTAATCTATTCAGAGTCTGCCAAAAAGCATTTCTGATCTGGGAGGCAGCGCGATCGTTTCTACTACATAGCTTGAGGCCAAGTCCACCGGCCCAATATACGAGAGCGTAGTTCGGCGATCTCGGTTTGGTAGTTAGGACCAGATTCCAGTTGCTCTTGAAGAGAATCAGCTGCCGTTTCCCGCCCCTGAAGATACTCTTCAATTTCTTGGCGATGCGTGAGGTAGTAAGCAATACTTGAGTAAACGTCACCGAGACTGAGAGAAGGAAAGCTCTGCACAATTTGCTCGGCTGTCGCTCTCAGTTTGAAATGATGAACAATGGAGTCCAGACTAACTCGCGAGCCCTTGATGCGAATAGTCCCATGTTAGGTGAGAATAAAAGGCATGCTGATGGTTTCTGCCAAGGCCACCACAATGGGTTTGATTCTACCTGACGGACGCGTCTGATCCGAATATAAACGTTGCGCCAATCATGCAGGACGCCGACAAACGTCTTTTGTGGTCTCTTTTTCGGGGATGAGTCATGGGCAACGACGAGATTCTGACGGCTGAGCTTGAAAGGGTAGTAGCGGAGTGTGAGCGTCTGCGCGAAGAAAATGTGAGGCTCCGACTTTCGTCTTGGCCAAGCACCAGAGACGCATGCGCGAAGGACTGAGCAGTCAGGCACGAATAAAAACAAGAAGCCGCTAGCATCAGCAACCGTAAACCGCTAACTCTCTTCCTGGAGCGAAGGTGTCCGTGTTTGGAGTCTGTTTCGAGGGAGGGACGACGTCTACGCTGTCAGGTGGGAAGGAAAGAACGGTCGGACGGGGTATTCGCTCGCGGGTATCCGCGAAGCGGACCAGACACCTTCTTCTGGTCGAGGCCGGAAGAAATCATTTCGCCCCAGCAAGCTGTTCCCTCTGAGCGAGGAAGTGATTAGAGATCATCTGATCGGAAAGCAAACCATCGGAATCTATCCTCTGCTACACGACGATACCGTGTTGGTTTGTAGCAGTAGACTTCGACAAGAAGGCTCGTGCTACTCTTTCGAATATGGGAGTTTGGAAGAGCGGCTTTGAAGAGACCGAGCGGGCACAGGCCTTCTCAATTTGTATCGTTTCCTCAACGCGTCCGACCCGAGTTTTTAGCTGCATGGAGACTAGCAGGCTCCACGCTCGAGACGAAGGACTACTTAGCTGAATAGAAGGTCACCAATTATGCCTGCCTCAATAGAACTGGAGCGCCGCCTGCGTTGGGCGGATGCAGATGCCGCCGGTCGCTTGCACTTTCCGCGTATTTTCGAACTCATCGAGGAGGCTGAGAGCGAACTCGTACGCAGCATTGACTGGCCGATGAATCGGAGCATGGGTTATGACTTTCCGCGCGCGCACGTAGAGTGTAGTTTTCTTCGCGTACTCACGCTCGACTCGACCTTCCGCCTTCGGCTCACGGTTGGCAAGTTGGGACGTACCTCGATTCGCTACGACTATAAAGTCTTCGACGCCGATGAAGCATTGGCAATTGAGGGGACGATGACCGTCGTGGTGTTACAGAATGGCAAGCCGACGGAGATTCCACCAACACTGCGTGCAGCGCTGAGCGGCGACAGCGATCCACGAAAGCACTCGAAATGACTCGAAGTAGAGACCTTTTCGTGTCGCTTCGTGTGGTTTCGTTGATAGTTCTTAGTTCAGTCGTAGCCCGGTTGAGACAAAAAGAAGCAAAACCCCACCGCACCCTCTCCCAAATTGCCATCAGGTAACAGTGATGGTAATTTGACTAGGTCTTACGGAGAACAGAACTGAGCCGCGCTTCGTATATTCATCGCATCGGCAGAGGCCAATCCCCAGAAACTCAAGCCGTGAAAGAAGTCTGATAGCGATACCCGTCCGCGAAAAGAAGGACAATGACGATCGACGCTACTAAAACAATCGGCACCGAAGTCGGTAATTATTTTGTCTCAAACTATCCGCCGTTTTCCCAGTGGAAGCCCGAGTCTGTCGGTGAAGCGCTCGCGGCGCTGGAGGAACCTTCGCGCGTACACGATCCGCTGGGCCTTTATATCCACATCCCCTTCTGCCGCAAGCGATGCAAATTCTGCTATTTCAAAGTTTACACAGACAAGAATGCTTCGGAGATCGAGGTTTATCTCGATGCGCTCATTAAGGAGAATGAACTCTACAGCCGCAGCCCCGCTTTTCAAGGGCGCCAGCTTCGCTTCGCATACTTCGGCGGCGGTACGCCGTCTTACGTAAGTGAAAAGCAATTACATTACCTGGTTGACGGACTCAATCGTCACGTCAGTTGGGCCAATGCCGAGGAGGTCACTTTCGAGTGTGAGCCCGGCACGCTGCAAAAGTCCAAGCTCGAAGCCTTGAAGGAGATTGGGGTCACACGCCTAAGCTTGGGCATAGAACATTTTGATGACCAGGTGCTGGAGGCGAATGGACGGGCACATCTTTCGCCAGAGATCTATCGTGCTTACGCCTGGGCCCGCGAAGTCGATTTCCCGCAGATCAATATCGATCTTATCTCAGGGATGAAGGGTGAGTCGGAAGAGAAATGGCGCGACACGGTGCGGCGAGCGATCGAGTTGGAAGCGGACTCGGTGACCATCTATCAGATGGAGTTGCCTTACAACACAATCATCTCGCAGGACATCCTCACCCAGGGAGCCGCGTCGCCGATCGCGGACTGGAGCACGAAGCGCCGTTGGCTAAACTATGCGTTCGATCAATTTCAGGAGCACGGCTACGAGATCGCCAGCGCCACCACCTTGGCGACTACAAAGAAGCCCTGCCGCTTCATCTACACGGATGCGCTTTGGCACGGCGGCGACATGATTGGACTGGGCGTCTCCTCGTTCTCGTATTTCGACGGCGTGAATTTTCAGAACGCACACAACTTCGAGGAATATGTTCGCATCCTGGACACCGACAAACTGCCTCTTTTACGGGCGGTCTCGCTGACCCCGAAGCAGCAACTGATACGCGAGATGATTCTGCAACTAAAAACCGGTTCGCTCGATACGGCGTACTTCCGTAATAAGTTCGCGGTTGATGTCTGGCAGGAATTTCGACCGGTCTATGAACGATTGCGTGAAGAAAAGCTGCTCGAGTGCGACCACGACACGATAAGGCTCACTCGACGAGGCCTTTTGGAAGTGGAGCACTTTCTCGTGGAATTTTTTGAACCTGAACTGAGAACCGTTAGATACGCTTAGATAGCATGGAAAATCCTAAGAATACCTATGACGTAATCGTAGTCGGCGGCGGCCCCGCCGGCAGCTCAATAGCAAGCATTCTGGCCCGCGAAGGTGTCAGCGTCGTACTCTTTGAAAAAGAGGAGTTTCCACGGCATCACATCGGCGAATCGCTGATGACCGATACTTACTGGACCTTCCAACGCATGGGGTTACTGGAAAAGCTCAAGGCCAGTCCCTTCGTCCGCAAATACAGCGTGCAATTTGCAAACCCGGCAGGTAAAGAGTCGCGCCCTTTCTATTTCTTTGAGGCCATGCACCACGAGAGTGCCGTCACCTGGCAGGTGACCCGCGCCGTTTTTGACAAGATGTTGATCGAACACGCCGCCGATCAGGGCGCAGCGGTTCATCAGGGAGCTGCGGTGAAACAGGTTCTCTTTGAGGGAGATATGGCTGTGGGGGTAGAGGTGCAAATGAAGGATGGCACGCGCCAGAGCTTTCATTCCCGGGTGGTCGTTGACGCTACGGGACAAAGCGCGATGCTCTCAAACAAGTTTCGCTGGCGTGTACGTGATCCCAAACTCAAGAAAGCAGTCCTCTATTCTTACTTCAAAGGTGCGCACCGCGAGCCGGATCTGAACGGCGGGGCGACGCTTGTGCTACGCACGCAGCCGGGTAGTGGTGGCTGGTTTTGGTATATCCCGCTCGAAGATGACCTCACGAGCGTGGGCATCGTCGCCGATCCGGGATACCTTCTGAAGAACCGCGGACAGGATCTTGCCAAGATCTTTCACGAGGAGATTGACAGGTGCGAGACGGTCCGGCGCAGGGTTGGTGAAGGCGAGCGGGTCGATAAGATCTATTCGATCCTTGATTACTCGTACCGTTCAAAACACAATTCCGGTAACGGTTTTATCATCATCGGGGATGCCTACGGCTTTCTTGATCCGATCTATTCTTCCGGGGTGTTGCTGGCGCTCAAGATGGCTGAGCTGGCTGCTGACGCTATCCACGATGCTTTTAGACACAGCGACTTTTCCGCCGAACGCCTGGGTCAATTTCAGGGCAAACTGGATCAGGGCATCGAGTCGATGCGCAAGCTCGTCTACGCCTTCTATAACGACGGGTTCAGCTTTGCGCAGTTTCTCCGCAAGTATCCCGAACAGCGTACCAACATAATCAACCTGCTTATTGGCGATGTCTTCCGCGACGGTGTCGATGAGATCTACGGTCCCATGTCCGAATTTGCAGAGATTCCACCGCCGCTTTACGAACAGCTTGACGACCAGCCTACAAAGTCAGATCCGGCAGAGGTCCTCTCGGCACAATACAAGTACTTCGAGGATCGTTAGCGGTTGACCGGCGCACCCTCATCGTGCGCGCGCCTTCAAAGCCGCCCTTCCCCACCCGCCGAAAAGTCATACGTTGGGAAGTGCATCAGCTGAGGTTTTTGGTGATCACAACTTTCTTCACTCTTTTCATTTCCGCACCGCATGTCCACGTCTTGAACATTTCGTTTTGACCGGCGCCGAGGGGTAAAGTCTTGTTCAATGAAACTATGTTCCACGCAAACCCGCACATCGTCCTCGTCATTAGTTGTTTCGTGTGATTTCGTGGATCGCTTCTTTGGTCTCTGCAACTCAGCCCGCGGGCTGGACCTTGCCGACTGCTCTGTAAAGGCGGAACATAGCGAGCACGAGAATCGGTAGTAAGGGAGTGAGCAACACGAAGAGTGAATGTTCCCAAAAATCCGTGACCTTGCTGTATGCGCCATTTGCCAGCGGAATTCCTAACGCTGTTATGTAATAAATCAGCAGCGGAAATAGGGATAGGCGCAACAGTCCAAAACCATTTTCCGAGTTCTTTTTTTCGCTGATCAAAAACAACAACAGCAGAAAGCCGAAGTAGACGAAGATGCCTTCGAAGCGGTGAAGTTGATTTTGACTCAGCCACGCAGTCTCCACACGCATTCTCTGTATTTGCAACGCAATGGCGATACGGACGGTGTTCGCAACCAGGGTCGCGAGATAGGCGAAGAGAGCGCCCACGGGAATGAATCGCCAGGAGAGTTTTTGGGTTCGATCTCTCCAGAGCTTTCTTAGCGAAAGCATCAGGAATGAAGTGATCAGGAAATTGACGCCGGCACAGGAAGCAGTGATTAAGAAAGTGTGATCGCTGCTGATGTAGCCTGCATACGACTCAAATTCAAACGACCTGTTGCTGACTAATTCGACCAAAACAGTCGTCGGAGCCAGAATCCAGCGCAGCTGGTTAGGACTCGCTGTTGAGTAATACAGCTTGAGCGTTGCAGCGCACAGCAACACCACACCCAACTGCGCGCTGCGATTCCAGGTAGCCTTTTGAAACAGACTTTTGATTTCTGGTAGTGGATCAGTTTGATCTGGTTGGTTCTGACGTTGCTTTACAGAACCGAGCGCGGTAGCGCCGGATCCTAGAGTCAC
>Ga0137394_10002753_pt1 | contig 13075 bp, 8 predicted proteins | sample czobulk116metaG_FD_108278 | JGI IMG/M metagenome (GOLD analysis project Ga0137394, IMG submission 108278) | Vadose zone soil microbial communities from Angelo Coast Range Reserve, California, USA - czobulk1.16 metaG | ecosystem: Environmental > Terrestrial > Soil > Vadose zone | place: USA...
CGACGAGCCTTGGTTTTGGAACTGTGAACATAGGTAGCAACAGTTCTTTAGGCGCGACGCTAACGAACAACGGAAACTCGAATGTCACGATTTCGAGTGTGACCGTGTCCGGTACAGGATTTAACGCGAGCGGCATCAGTGCTGGTACAACCCTCACGCCCAATCAGTCGGTCACCCTGAATGTGGCATTTGCTCCCACAGCCGCAGGCAGCTTGATCGGTAGCGTCGCAGTGGTGAGCAACGCCACCAACTCTCCAGCCATCATCGCCCTGTCCGGCATCGGCGCAGCCACGACGATAATCAACGTGACCGCCTACGGCGCGACCGGTAATGGATCAACAGATGACACCGCGGCAATCAACAACGCGATTTCCGCGCTTCAAGCGGGCTACGAACTATTCTTTCCTTGTCCCAGCGCATCCTATAAGGTGGCCTCCAGACTTTCAAACATTAGCCAAAACAACGTCACCGTTGACGGTCAAACCGGATGCGCCAACGGCCCGGTAACCCTTCAAATGGGCAGTTATTGGGAGCTTGGAAATAACGCTCACAGTTCGGCAATCACGTTAAATTCGGCGAGCGCTGAGCTCAGCAATACGCTGAATGGCAACTGGTCCAGCATCGGATTGTCCGCAGGGGATTACATCTCAATCGCCCAGGGCGGCGTAGGGGGCAATACCAGCGGAGGCCCGCAGAACAGTGCCGCCAATCAATGTGATGTGGGGGGGTGCCGCGGCGAGATACTGAAGATCGCTTCGGTCTCGGGCACAGTGGCCACGGTCACGACCGCACTGCATGACGCTTATGATCCCGCCAACATCGCCGCCGGCAATTCGTCGGCCTCGGATCTACCGATGGGCGTCGTGAAAATTAACGCGCCGCTCTCCGGATTGTACATGCACGATTTGAAATTCGACGGCGGCGGCACGGCTTCCCGGGCCTTGTGGGTCCACGAAATCGTAAACTCCACGTTTTCGAACCTTACCGCCCAAAACTACACGAATTCGATTCTTCCTGAATCAACGTATAACGTGAGCTGGACAAATATCACTTTGACGACCGTAGGCTGCGCCGATTTTGCAATTGACTTCATCGGGACTGGACGGACCACAATCAACGGTCTAACCTCCAATGGCGGCAATGGCTCATGGTGTCCGAGTAGTTCCGGCGGCTCCAATGGAATGGGGTTTAAGCAGTCGGCGGATGGACTGCTTAGCAATATTACGGTGGACAAATCCGGAACAGCCGCAGGCAGACCCTTCAAAACCGATGGGGCGCGCTACAATACTTTCAATAACCTGACCGTAAAGAACGGGCCGAGCGGTTTCAACGGTTTAAGCATCGAGTATTACTCGTCCCACAACACCTTCAACAGCCCCATCGTACAGAACAACCAGAGTTGTAGTGGCTGCGGCGGGGCTGGCGTCAATATGTTCGGCAATTACAATCAGTACAACACCTTCAACACGCCGACGATTACTGGCAATGGAAATCTGCAATTTTATCAATATGGAGTTGCGCAGTTCGCGGATGCTCACACTACGATCAACGGCGGAACGATCGGGGCTGGTGTGAACACGGGCGGCAACCGAGTAATCAGTCTATCCGGCGACAGTCCTTACGTTCACGATGTAATGATCAGCGGACCGGGAGGGCCGGGCATAGGGATGTTCAGCCCGACGGCGAACGGCTGCATCAATAACAACACCTTCATGGGAGGAACCGCGCTCGGCTCTGCAATTTCCTCCAATAGCAGCACGAATGTGGGCTCCGGCAACGTTCTGAACGGCTTGGCAAGCAATCTGAGCCCGGCAAACTGCGGACCCGGCGTCGTGGTCAGGATCACGCCGACGGCCGCGACGGTGGTCTCCGGAGGCACTCAGCAGTTCAGCGCGACGGTCACCGGCTCGAGCAACACGGGCGTGACGTGGACGGCCAGCGCAGGATCGGTCTCAAGCGCGGGGCTGTTCACGGCTCCGACCGTGGCGACCACCACGACGGTTACGGTCACTGCCACTAGCCAAGCTGACCCGAGCCAAGCGGCCTCTGCCACCGTCACGGTAACGCCGCCGGCACCGCCCAACACTTTCGGGTATGCTGTCCCCGGTGCGGCCGTCGGCACCACAATGTCGAACTCTGTCCTGGCAACGCGCTATCAAATGGCAAACCAGAACGCCACGGTGATCTCGATGTCCGTGTTTGTCGCGTCGCCGGTCTCGGCATTGCCTAATAACCAATTCCAGGTGGCCATCTACGCCGACAACAACGGAACGCCGGGCACGTTGATCGCATCCAGCGCGTCGCAAACTATCGTGCCAGACGCCTGGAATACGGCCTCGATCAGCGCTCCAGTTGCGGCAAATGCCTTTTATTGGCTGGCGTACAACACAAACGGTCTAGCCGCAAACACGAACAACCTCCGCTATGATACTGGAGGAGCTACATCCACGTGGATCAGCGCGGAGCCTTTCGGCACTTGGCCCGCCAGTTTCTCGCCTGTAGGAGGCTCGAATGCGACCAGCGTCTCCATGTACGCAACCTTCCAGTGAGGCTCGGGCGGATTGTGACACACGCACAGTCGTCTCGCATGACCGCGGAAAGCGGTAAACGTGGTTGCGCTGCGATTTGAGATTGTGCGAACTCAAATATGTTCACGTTTGCCGCAGGGAAGAAAGCTGGCTTGGCCAGTTGTGTGATGGGGTTTTGGCACGTTCTGCCGCTAACATGACGCTCGTGGCCCCGAAAAGAGCAGAGTAGCTGATTAAACCAAAGAGGTAATTAGCATAGGGAATAACCAATAGCCCGTATAGCGAATTTACGGTTATCGCGGCGTAAAAGGCCAGATCGATCGGCCATACGGCCGGTCTGCGGAAAACGGCAATCCAGCCAATATTTCCGCAGATGAGAATGAAAAGGACCACGACCAGTATCTTGTCGAACAAGTTTCGGAAAACGACCCCCGGATGATCCCGCACTAGTTGCTCGGTCGCATTCCTTAGGACGCGTTCGTAGTCCTGCGAAAGATAATCCGCACTGAGCGTTTCGGAGCAAACCCTGGCAACTCCGACCTCGTCCAGGTAGGCCGGGACCTGGTCGTTCTTTGCATAACCAAAACCGACATATAGGGGATGCCAAAAGGGATGCCGAAAGCGAAGGTGCGATGCATTCGATGTGTGGGCACGTAGAAATGTATTTCGCTCCGCGACAAGGTGCATGGACGCTGCCCAGATGATCGCGAGGGATATAGCCGCCCCGGCCACACCCAGCAGACGGGCCTTAGGGCGAAGATTCTTGTTGAGGGCCAGGGCTATGGTGAAAAAGATCAGCAGGATGGTGCCGGAGCCTCTCCTTACGAAGTCGCCGGGCCCTGCCACCGCCCCGGAGATGACGCCTACCGTGGTCAAGCTGAGCCATGCGCCGCTGCGGATGGCCAGAAGAATCCAGGGTACGAGAGCAACGGGGATCATCCCCAGGACGATGTAGACATCGCCGATGCGGAACGCAAGCAGCGATACAAGCAGGACCGCGGCGACAGCCACTAGACGAGGCCAACGGTCCGGCGTGAGAGCCAGGAATCCTATCATGCCAGAAACGAAGCTGATCACAATCAGGCAAATGAGAAACAGATCATAGGCGAATCCGATCGACAAGCCGAGTCGATGCGCCAGCCAAGGAACAATAAGATATAAGCCGATGTCGTCGAGAATGGGTGTCCATTGCCCGTTGTCGAACCCCAAACCCAGCAGGCTTGTTTTTTCAAGTCCGGCTTCTGCGCGCACCAAATCGAGATATCGGGCCTGCATAATGCGTATATGCGTGGGTGGCGTGCCCATGGCGGCCAATCTGGCAGCGACCGCCTGCGATTCCTGCCACGCCCGGCAGTGCTCCAGGTCCGCCGATCCTGCCGTGCCGACCACCTGCGGTATGATTGTGATTACGGCGAATACCAGACATTTCATACTCATGTGCATTATAGTATACGACTGACAACGGGATACTCCGAAATCGACAACAGAGGAGATCCCGTTGTTTTCGGTTCAGTCGGATCAGCTTCAGGCAGGACGTCAGGAGGGTCTAGGTTCTTCTGCTTCTCAGAGCCGGAACCTCTTGATGGCCCGCGAAGGGCCGGAAGAGTTTTCTCTCATCCGCAGCATGCTGCCGTTCTGTACATTAACGCCGCCACTGAAGTCCACGGCCACTGGCGATTCTTGATTCGAAGATATGTTCGACGTAACTGTGAAGCCATTTTGCCGGCAATCCGAGTGATCGACAGAAGCACGCTGCGGGGGACGGGCCAAGTAAACAGGACGCTTTTTTACTTCTTGAAAGATCATTCCTATGTAGATGCCCAAAATTCCTATCACGACCATGGAGATGCCGCTGCTAGCCAGCATAACCATCATCAGAGAACTCCAACCCGGAACCAAACGATCTTGCATGCCCCGAAAGGAAAAGCTGAGGACATACAAGACTTCCAAGAACGCGAGGAACAGGAAACCGCAGCCGCCTATCAGCGCGAGCCGCAGTGGCGCAAGGGAAAAAGAAAACATACCATCCGATGCCAACCGCAGCATCTTTCTAAGGGAATACTTGGACTGGCCCGCAAGGCGGGCGGCTGGCTTATACGGAAGGATGACGGTTCGAAATCCGATCCAAGACACCATGCCTCGGAAGAAACGATGATACTCCGGCATCTTCCGCAAAGCAGCGAGGGCAGGTCCTGACAGTAATCGATAATCGGCAGCGCCTTCCAGAATCGTCGTCTCGCCCAGGCGGCTGATCAGCCAGTAGAAGGTACGCCCGGTAATACGCTTAAAGGTAACCCCACTCCGGCCTGAATCGACGCGCTGGGTCTGGACAACATCGTAACCCATCTCGTAAAGCCGGAGCATCTCTGGAACCAGCTCGGGGGGGTGTTCACCGTCGCCGTCCATCATAATGACGGCATCCGCATTGCAAGCGTCGAGGCCAGCGCTCAGAGCAGCTTGGTGCCCAAAATTTCGACTCAGTTCGATGGGATACACTTCAGGATCTCGTTGTGCCAAGTCGGCAAGGACATTTGTGGTCTCGTCCGAAGAACCGTCATCCACATAAAAGAGACGAAACTCATACGGTAAACCTAACAAGGCAGTTTGCAGGCTACTATGGAAGCCCGCTAATCCGCCACTCTCGTTATACACAGGAATGATTAAGTCAATTCGTTTCATGTGTCACCTCCTGGGGATGCTGGTGCCAGCAAGAATCAGCTAAACGCAATAACCCTTTTGTCCAAGGACGCAAATATTAATCATGATGCTACGGGTAACCTGCAGGTGAACATCACACCAGTGGGAAAGCGAGTGGAAAGGCAGCTGGAAGGGGAAAAGGTGCAATCCTGACTCCCGCAAAATATTGACTCCGGCAGCGTGAAGAGTCTCTCGAATAAGACGGAACGAACTGAAATTTTCAAGACCATTGAAAGGCCGCAATTTCAAGAGCGTCGCTGCCCTGACCAGTGGATACCACAAATAATTTGGCGTACTCAGGGCGATATAGCCGCCCGGCTTCAGTACCGCGACCATTTGCCGGACGGCCTCCATGGGGTCGGGTGTGTGCTCAATGCACTCCGAGGAGAGCACGATGTCAAATCGGTTGGGACCGAAGTGCTCCTTCAGAGAGAGCGCATCCACACACTCGCAATGGCAGCCGATGTTTTCCCTTATTTCTTGCAACATGTTCTCGCCAATGTCCGTGGCGGTCACAGCCGCGCCGCGTTTCTGTAACCGTTCACTGAAGAACCCTAATCCCGCGCCGACCTCCAAGACCGTGCGGGCGGACAATTTTTGACCTAGGAATTCATCGACAAGGACTTCTAAACGTCTATGCGTGTCGTAGTCCGACAACGCCGTCCGAAAGCGCTCGCCCAAGCGCTCATGAGCGTATTCTTTCTGCGTGGGATGCCTCATAGTGTCTTCATTTCAAACGGATGACCCATTCTGCAAAAGCCTAGCCCAGCACCTCGACGTTCCAGCGGGTTGATGTCGCCAGCGAGCAGCAACAGGCAGATGGCAACGTTAAGGTGCCGTGCAGGTTTCTGGAGTCAAATTGCTGCAGTAGCCGTTCCAAGGTAAATGGTCGAGTCCCCAGGGCGTGTGGAAGCGATAGCTGCCTAGCGTTCGCGACGTTAGTTCCCGTGCCGATGGCTCCATGCTGAGTCTCCATCTCGGGACAGAAGAGATCGTAGTGGTGCGGAGATCGAATCCGAATGACAATTCTCCCCACTTCGCCTATGCGGGGTTGCTTATTTCTCCCTCGGGGCCAGGCAGCATACATATATGTCGCGCCACAGGCAATTTCAAGGCACCGGATCCGTGTGAGAGAGTTAGTTCGGCCGAGGTGCCAAGGAACGCCATTCATGAAAGAGGTGCCACGACCCTGTGACGAGATCCCATGAATACCAGCTTCTCAAGCCATCTGAGTCGACTCTTTAAATTCGGCTGTCCTGCCGCATATTCGATGCTATACACGCCGTACAGCACCGCAAACGCAATGAGACCGACCAGGTACCTGGGGTTGGGAATTACAAGAATTCCATACAGTCCATTGAACGCAATGGCCAGCCAGAATGCCAGCTCCAACCAGACTGGCTTCTGGGCCAACTTGGCTCCGTAAAGCCCCACGTTGGCGGCAAGAACACAGAAAAGCGAGACGACCACCAGCTTAACGAATAAGTTGGCCAGGATCAGGAAGGGACGGCGTTTGGCCAGCTTGAAGATTTCTTGCTTCAGCACCTGTTCGTATTCCGGGGAATAGTCCTTAGCTTCCGGCCGCAAAGCCCGCACCCTCGCGCTAGCGACCTGGTCGAGATATTCCGGAACGTCGGAATTCTTCACGTAAGAGAGACCGATGTAAATGCTATGCCAGAAAGGCTTTCCATGACCGGACTCGAGCATTGCTCCGGCTTGGTGTTCCAGGAACACATTTCTCCGAGCATAGAGTTCTCGACGCAGCAGCTCCGGGCCGGCGGCGCCGAGTAGGAGTAGCGTTACCAGCAGAACCCGCGCTGCAGGTTTGACCTGGTAGAGGCTGGCTGTGACCACCAGCGTGAATAACAGAAGCCCGGTTCCTGCATGGGCTCGAAAAAGGGTCGCCGTTTCACCCAGCATTCCTGTCACGGCGAACATTAACAGCATGCCGGTCGTGATTTTCTTACGTGATACGAAGTACAGGATCCATGGCACACAGGCTATCGCAGGCGCAGCATTCATGATGTACACATCGCCCGCGATCAACTCCACGATCGTCAACAGCAGGAAAGCGACAACGCCGACTCGCCGTCCGAGCTTTGTTTCTACCGTCCGCAGGAACCCCAGCAGCCCAAAGGCAGATGTCAAGAGAGCGACTCCAATCAACAAAACGTCTGTAGTCGCTGCCAGGCCAAGGCCGAAGAAGCGTGCAAGTTCTGGAACGAAGAAATAGAGGCCGGGGTCGTCGGTCCAAGCTCCCGGCCGATACCGCAAGCCATCAAACGCCACGAGTGCCACTCCTGAGCAACCCAAGCCGCGCGCCGCTTGTCGGAGTGCAATATATCTGGAAGGCATGAGGTGCAGGTGGGTAGGAGCATTTTGCTTCAACAATTCTACTTCCGTGTCGAAGGTTGATTGCGCAACCTCGCAATCCGCCTGCGCAAACGCAGCGGAGCAACCCGTGATCACCGTGAGGATCAGCATCACAGCAACCTGCATGGCACGGCCAGGAAACCAAGATCTGCGAAATGAGTGAAGGCGCAAGCGGTGTCTCTCCTAAACAGGCATTCCGCTATTATTTATCGGGACCGCCACGGGCGGTTCGTCGGCGAAGATGGGGGGACAGGTCACTTTTTTATCCTGCTATCTGCGGGTCCCAGTAATTGAGCGATACCTTCGGGTTTCACGGGCAGAGCTTGCGGGAACTGTAAGCGAAGTCTCAGCAGACTCCCCACCATCTGCCAAATGACGTCCAGCCGCGCTCCGGTTTGCGTACCCTTGATGCGCTGGTAGTGCCGTACCGGCAGCTCCTTAATATTTAGGCCCGAGCGTTTCGCTTTCCAGAGCCATTCCACCGTGAATATCTTGTGGTCGGTTGAGGCGATCGGTTGTACGACCTTCCATGCGGAGCGGCGGAAGAGCTTGAATGCACAATCGATGTCCGCGTAGCGCATGTCGAAGAGCAGATTCATGAGCAGGGTAAATCCCCAGCCGAACATAACGCGGTGCGCAGCGTCAGCGCGGCGCTCGCGATACCCAATGACCATATCGTGCCCTTCCGCCCAGGGCATAAATTCATCGAGCTGGGTAATGTCAAACTGGCCGTCGGAATCCATCAAAAAAATCCAATCCATGGACGCGGCGTCAAACCCGCTCCGCAATGCTTCTCCGTATCCTTTGTTCTGGCGGTGGCTCACCAGGCGTATTTCGGCGTGGGCGCTTTGGAGATCTCGGACAATGGCGGCGGTGCGATCCCGAGAGCCGTCGTTGACCACGATAATTTCAAAAGGGATTCCGCGCTTGCGGCCATACGCAAGCACTCCCGAAATTGTCTCGGCAATGATAGCTTCTTCGTTATATGCCGGCAATACCGCTGATAGACTTGAAAGAGAATGATCCATGAGGTTTAGCAATGTCCCGCACCTTCTTTCTTTCGAGAGATTTGCACGGCGGGCGTGCGACGTCGGCTTCACCCAGGCTTATGGTCTTTGGGATGCAGCCAATGTTGGTGATTCCCCTTCTTAGGAAGGTGCGCTCTACGTGCCGATCACGCGAGGATGATGCTCGATCCGACTCTGCACTGCTTTCAGGTTTCAGACGAGCCTACCCTCGTCGCCGTGGGTGAGATGATGATGGCAAGGTTAGGGAGCCGTGCAGACTCCTGGAGTCAAATTGCTGCCGTAGCCGTTCAGAATGTTGCCAGAACCGACGTTGGTGCTGCTTCCTGACGAAATAGCCTGGGCTAGACCTGTGCCAGCCCCGAAGGTGTTGTTGCTCACGCAGGCGTTGGTGGAGCCCAGGTAAAGTCCCATAGACCCGGGTCCGCTGATGTTGGCCGAATGCACGTAGGCATTTGCACCGCGAATATAGATCACAGGTTCGAGCGTGTCCGTGCCCGTAAATGTGCCGCCGTTGATCGTTACATTCCTGTCTTGCGCCAAGCGCAGGGCATCAAACTCGCTGATCATAAACTGCACGTTTCCGTTTCCAGCTACTATACAGTTGTTGAAAATATTGAACTGGTTGAAATTTCCGAAGCTGTTGATTCCGGCGTTGCCCGTTCCAGTACCGGTGCCGGCTCCGTTGTTGGTCACAACGCATTGGTTGAATGTATTGTGAGAGGAATAGTACTCGAGACTGATTCCATTGTTGGCTCGGACGCCGTTCTTAACCGTCACGGAGTTAAACGTGTTCCAGCGGGCAGAGATTGTTTTGAATGGGCGTCCGTTGGCCCCGCTGGCGTCAACGGTGAGGTTGGCAACGGTACTGTGCGCTGATGCGGAGAGAGCAAATCCGGAGCCGCCCGGATTCACGTTGGAAATCGACATTCCATTTACCGACAATTCTCCCTGGTATCCAAGTGTAACGGCAGCTCCGCCCCACGAGCCACCCCCGGCGCCAGTGACGGTGACGTTGTTCCACGCCACGTTAAAGTTTCCGTAAGCTACGATCGCCGATATCTGCACATTCCGCGACACCACCCCGCTGACGGTGGATTCGGCGACTCCAGACATAGCGAGCCCGTAGGTATTGGAACCGTTTGCGTCGAGAGTTATGTTTCTCACGGAAATTCCGGTGAGAGGAGTCAAAAGCTTCCGAGCGGTCGCGGCATTCACGGCGGGATCATAGGTGTCATGCAAGGCGGTCGTGACCGTGATGGTGTTTCCAGAAACTGAGGCGACCTTCAAAATCTCCCCGCGACAACCAGAAACATCGCAACCGACATCTCCGCTGCCGGTAGAAGAGTCTTTGCCGCCTTGCAGCAGAGCTACGTAGTCTCCCGGTACTACATCCAGGGTTGAAACCGTAGCAAAACTCGTATCAAGTTCGTTTGCCGTTGCGCTTAACGGTATCGTCGGGCCGACGTTAGGAAGGATGTTGCCGGACGCGCCAATGACCAAGACGTTTTCGGAGGCAGTATTGTGGATGGTTGCGCAACCGCCGCCATCCAGTGTGACGCCGGATGTCTTGAGAGTGAGCTGCGAGGTGGTCAGATACGTGCCGCAGGGGAACGACAAAGTATCGCCGGATTGCAAGGCGGAGATGGCAGCGTTGATGGCCGCGGTGTCGTCGGTTGTTCCATTGCCAGTGGCACCATAGTTCATGACGTTGCTTGGGGGCGTCGTGGCCGCACGGGGGAACAGGTTTGAGGTGTGCAACCAGACTGTAGTGCCGACCAATAGCAAGACGATTGCAGTAAATAGTTTTGCCATTTGTCTTGTCCTTTCTTTGATGGCGGCCGGCCAGCGTCTATGGTGGCAATACCGCTGTCCAGTCAATCGTACGAGCCAATTCACAGCGCAAGCGGCGTAATCGGAACACGTTGTTCACACACCTGTTGCAGCAGAGAACGGCACACTTCGGAGATCGACCGGCTGGGTTTCTGAAGGAACTGCTCCCGACAGACCGTGCGGTACAGGTGTTGCAGAACCGATGTACTGCTTCCACCACAGCGCGACGTTCAGCAATGCCCATCCCCTTTTCTTCAGAAAAGGCAAGACTCCCTCAAACTGAAAAAGGTCGGTGTTTTCGCAAAAGTCCTTCATCTCCTTCACAAGGTACTCTCCGAATTTGGTCTGATACCACTCGTAGACAGGTACGCCGAAACCTTGCTTCTTCCGGTCGATAAGTTCGTCCGGTATTACACCGCGGACGGCCTTCTTCAGAATATATTTGAGCACTCCATTTCTTGTTTTTACTGCTTCGGGAATACTCATGGCCAGCTCTACGAACTTGTGGTCGAGAAATGGAACGCGCGCTTCCAAACCCACTGCCATGCTCATCTTGTCGACGCGCATGAGCAACAGTTCCGGCAATCTCAGATTCAAATCGAGATAAGTCATCCAATTGAGGGGCGAGGGCTCCCAGGCTTTTTCGTCGAACCGTTGTCGAATCGGTCGAAGGGCCTCCCAAGAACTCAGCTCGGCAAATTTCTTGCGCAATCGTGGCGAGAGCAGTTGCCGCTTTTGGGAATCGCTGAACACCTCCGCCCCACCCCAGAACACGGGTTGGTTTGACAGAGCTCTCCTCAAAACTTCACACGAAAACTGATGTCGATAAGAGGCCCCTCGGCTGCGCTCCACGAAATCGAGACCAGTAAGTCCCAATTCTCTCAGGGGACTGGGAATTGGGAGCAAATTAGTAAGGCGTTGTAGTCGCAGCGAGTCCTTCCAATACTTGTAGCCCCAAAACAGCTCGTCTGAGCCTTCGCCCACCTGGCAAACAATGACGCCTGCATCGCGAGCTAGCTTCGAAACGTAGTAGACCGGCACGCAAACCGGGTCCGCTAGTGGTTCATCCTGATGTCGAATGATTAGAGGAAGAGAGTTGAGTAGGTCACTTTCCCGCAGCCGCAGTTCATGATGTTCCGCGCCCACCTCATGCGCTATCCTGCGGGCATAGGGGAGCTCGCTTGGGTAGCTCTCGTACTCTCGGTCATAGCCGATCGAGAAGGTCCTGACCGGGTGCCCCTCCCCTTCGGAAAACAGCGCTGCGTTGGTGCTTGAGTCGATGCCACCGGAGAGAAAAACGCCCACCGGCACGTCGCTAATCTTGCGAAGCTTAACGGAAGTGCGCAGCTCGGAAAGAATGCGTTCGGCAATTTCATCCTCAGAAATATCCGTCAATGGCTGCGTGTGATCCCAAACGTCCCAGTATCGGCATTCTTGGACGTATCCGTCCTCGTTCACTCTTAGCCACGTGCCGGGGGCCAGCTTCTGGATTCCCGAAAAGAGGGTGTGCGGCGCTGGTGTCGCATTGAACGACAAATAGTAATAGAGGGCCTCTTCATTGACTCCACGTTCCTGCTCCTCGTCCTGCAGCAACGCTTTGATTTCTGAAGCGAAAGTGATGCGTCCATGGTGAATGCTGTAGTAGAGCGGTTTGACTCCGATGCGGTCACGAATCAACCAGAGCTGGCGCTGTTTGGCGTCCCACAGAGCAATGGCAAACATGCCGCGAAACTTGTGAACACAGTCGATACCCCATTCCTCGAACGCATGAAGGATCACTTCGGTATCAGAATGGTCAGTCTTCCAGCGGTGTCCGCCTCGTCTCTCCAATTCCGCGCGAATTTCGGCGTGGTTGTAAATCTCGCCGTTGAAGACCACCCATAGTGTGCCGTCCTCGTTGCTCATTGGCTGCATGGCTCTTTCCGACAGGTCAATGATCGCTAGCCGACGAAACCCCAAGCCAAGCCGCTGATCGCCAGAGACAAAGACCCCGGCGCCATCTGGTCCGCGGTGTGACATGACATCCCGCATGCGCGTCAGATAGGGCTCCGAGACCCGGAAAGAACCGTTAGTGAAAGAAAGTACTCCGACGATGCCGCACATCAGCAGCCCTCCTCAACAGAATGGCAGATCATGGACACTCCTCGAGGTCCCCTGTGCTTTCACGATGGTGCGATGATCCTCTGACAGAAAATCAATGTTGGGACAATCCGAGCGAACTCACTCAAGCGCGCTTCGAATCTCTCTGCCCAGCGCACGGTAAGACCGCCTTGGCGACGTCTTGGCCATCGAGCAGGCGGCGAAAGAGGCTGGCCACTTCTCTGGCGCGCACGTCCCACGTGCAGCCGCGAACAGCGTCTTGTCGCGATTGGCGATCGTGCGGCGTGTCGCAGGCCAGCGCCTCAGCAACCAACAAGATGAATTCGTCGATCGACCGGTAGATTCTCACGCCCGGCGTGTGCAGGTACTCGTACAGAGGAGAAATCACTACAGGCCTACCGGTTGCGAGGTATTCGCGGACCTTAATCGCGCTTCCGTAGTTGGTAAATACGTTTTTCTGGTCCCAAGGTAGTACGCACACATCGATATGATTGTAAAAGCGGGAGAGGTCGGCATAAG
>Ga0137394_10002755_pt1 | contig 13073 bp, 10 predicted proteins | sample czobulk116metaG_FD_108278 | JGI IMG/M metagenome (GOLD analysis project Ga0137394, IMG submission 108278) | Vadose zone soil microbial communities from Angelo Coast Range Reserve, California, USA - czobulk1.16 metaG | ecosystem: Environmental > Terrestrial > Soil > Vadose zone | place: USA...
AGGCCTGGCAAACTTTCCGGCATCTATTGGTACATTCAACTGTATCTCGGTTAATTCCGCAGTGGATTGTCCATCCGTCCAGGTGGCAGTCCACTTGAAGGGCACCTTCATACCGGCGACATCACGGTAATCCGAGTAGTCGATTTGCGTGGGGACGCGGCCGACCGCAGTATCGACGAAACGCACCAGCCGAACCAGAAGGCCGGATTGATCGAAATACAGATTTACGGGGGGCTGCCTCGGGTTCGTTCCCTGGAGCACCTGGACATCACGATCATCGATGGAAGTCGAAGTGACTCGCCATTGATTGAATGCCTGTCTGAGCTGTGCGGGAAACAACAGCATCGCCTCGAGCTTCGCGCCATCGAGATTCCCCCCGCTCAAGGGCATCAAAGGCATCGGTTTATCCGCTGAGGCAATCCAGCCGGCACGGCCATCGAAAACCCGCACGCTGTCTCCGAAGAGTGCGTGGACGATGGTCGTACGCTGCGCCGGAGCTTTGGCAAAGATTTCTACCGGAACCTTTGCCAGATCCGTTTCGTATCCCGAATAAGTTCCCTTGGCCACAAAGCTGGTGAGACTAGCGACGCGCTGCGTTCCACCGATTGCCTGCATGTACTTCGCAAAAACTTCATCGGCCGATGGACCCTTGGCGTTTGGGGGAATTTCGATCTCATCTGGATCTTCCAGAGGCGCAGAATACTGGACAATCAGACTGGGAATGATTTTGGGGCGCTGGTCGCCATGATGGCACGTGTAGCAAGTCACGGCCCGGACGCCCTTGAAATTCTCCTTGTTGATGGTGTTGACCATGTTCATCATCCGGCGCGCGGTCTGTTTCAGCGGCGTGTCGAGGGCGTACTTGTCCCAGCTATTGGTGTTATCCGAGGCGTGACAATGCGTGCAGTTCAGACTTGTGGCGGCGGCGAACATACCCATCGTGTCCATAAACTCGTCGACGGGAATTCCCTTAAGGATTTGAACGTTTTTGAAGACCTCTTCCACCATCGGCGGTTTCTGTACCTGCCCAGCCTGGCCTCGTGCAATTGCAACCGCGAACAGGCAAACCAGAACGGTCGATCCAAACCTCATCTCGTCTCCTTCATTGGTGACCTGTCCCCCTGTCTTCTTCGCGGCCTCCGCTAAGGATGCCGAACATCCCATAGTTTCCTTCGTGACAAGCGTATTCGAAAATCTGGCCGCGACTTTTTCTCCAGGTGTTTGCGGCTGTCCAGGGTTTCGTCCAGGTAGTGGGATCGTCGAATGTGACCTCGTAATTGATTGTGTCGGAGTCGAGACGAGTGAAGCGCTCGATCATATGCAGACCGCCGGTCGAGCCTCGAAAGTTTGTCTTGTCGGTGAAATTTGTCGTATCGACGACGAGCGTGTCGCCATCCCAATGACCGCGCGAGTCGCCCATCCACTGCCGTACGTGAGGGTTCAGGTGCGGGGAGTTATCCAGCGGAATGATTCGGGCTTCATGAATCATTTCATGGAAAATCACCACCCGGTCCGAACTTTGCACGATCCGAATATTGCTGTTGTATGCAGCGGTAGAAATTCTCGGCAGCCCTTGCGTGATGCAACGTTCCCACAGGCTGCGATCGAACCACGAGTCCGCACCCCGTCCCGCTTCAAAGCCACCGGTAGCGCGCAAGGGCCGCCGGCGCACTTCGACTTCTCCTTGCCTGTCTCGTGCTTCAGTAACCAGTGCGGGAATTTTGCCGTCGGGGGGATCCGTGATCAAGGATGTCCGGTGGGTTTTGACGACCGTCGTTGCACGATCCCACCAGAAATCGTTGTAAGCGGCCTCAACATCTCTTTCCCGGTCCGCGAAACGGGCTTCGCCGGTGGTTGCTTCGACAGCTCTCTTCTCCAGCTCGGCGACTTCCTCCGGAGTGAGAAACTCTCGACCGGCAAAACGGGCGGGACGTTCCAAAGGAGTGATGCTGTGGTTATCCCAAATACCCTGCAGATCCGGGTGTCCCCACGGCGTGCGTGGTGGCGCCCAAATCTTTTTCGCCGGCGCCTTGGGTGCCTGGCCGGCGAGTTGCCCAGCACCCGCCAGCAATGCGATTGCAGTCATAAAGATGGCCCGTCTGGTCGTCATCGGCGTCCTCCATACTTTGCAGCAATTCTGCGCCAGTATATTCGTTGACATCCCCGGGAGGCCAGAGCTAACGTTGCGCGAACCTGCATTGAAACTATCGTTCAGGAGATGTCACATGAAGAGGCATACGTTGATAGCGTTTTTTGTTCTGATTTCTATTGCGCTTTCTGCGCCGCTGTTCGCACATCATGGAACCAACATCTCGTATGACCATGGGAAGCCCATGACGCTGAAGGGCACCGTCACGGAATTCGTCTGGAAGAACCCTCACGCCCAGCTCTATTTTGATGTGAAGGATGAGGCCGGAAACACCGTCCACTGGGCGGGAGAACTGAATAGCCCGGGCGTTCTGTCCGGACAGGGTTGGACTCGGAAGATGTTTCTGCCGGGCGATGAAATCACACTGAGTGTATTTCCGTCGAAGGCCGGCGCACCCGTGGGAGTTGTGGATAGATCCAAGCCGATCACCTCCAACGGGAAAGAAGTAGTGCCCGCCGGACGAAATGTCGATTGACGCACCCGAACACGAGATAAGGAGCTTCAACATGCGAAATCGCATCAGTCTGGTGATTGCTTTGTTGGGCATGCTGGCCCTCTCGCTGATCGTGCTTGCGCAAAACGGCGCTCAGGAACAGAGAGGTGGTAGAGGCGGCAGGGGCGCGAGAGACAATGGCGCGCCTTCTCCTCCCCATGATCCGCACGATTTAACCGGCGTCTGGAATCTAGCGGGTGGAACAGATCTATCACTGAGTCGCACACCACCTGCCTTGACACCGGAAGGACAGAAAAAGTTCGATGCCAACAAACCCTCCTATGGACGCGAATTGGGAAGCGCCGATGCTGCGGCGCATCCCGAAGAACACATCAGCCGGCGCAGAGGTGTTCCCCCTGCACTGGGCAATGATCCGATCGGCGATTGCAATCCGCTCGGTTGGCCGCGTTTGTTTTTCTTTGGCCGGCCGGTCGAAATCATTCAGCTTCCGGATCGAGTGATTCAGTTCTGGGAGTGGACTCACGTGTGGCGCACGATATGGACCGACGGACGTCCATTGCCGAAGGATCCCGATGCGACATGGTACGGGTACTCCGTCGGCCGGTGGGAAGGCGACACACTGGTTGTCGAAACCGCCGGAGTCGACGACAGAACCTGGATCGATCATTTTGGCGACGTTCACAGCGACGAGATGCATCTCACCGAACGCTGGCACCGTCTGGACCAGGACAACATGGAAGTCACCATGGTGCTGGATGATCCGAAGTTCTACAAGCAGCCCTGGGTTAGCGAGAAAAAAGTGTGGAGATTGCAGCCAAGACGCGAGCTCAGGGAAGAATTCTGCGCGCCGGTGGATGAACAATTATTCAATCAAAGAACGAGAAACCCGGCCGGCGGGCTCAATAAAAAGTAACCAAGTTTGTCAAGAACAACCATGGGATGTTCTTACCCACGGATTGAACCGATTTAACTGCAACGCACGCACCCACCGCGGCAGCGGTCTATGACTATCTGGAATCAGGAGTCATTCCCCTCCTTGCATCACCGCGGTGATGCAAGGAGGGGTATGGCCGATCCGAAACGTTCGGACATTTTTTTCACAGCCGCATGCATCCCTTGGTTAAATCCGTTCAATCCGCGGCTAAAAACTTGTCCAAAAAAATAAAAGGTACAGGTTACACAAAAGGTTTGTGAATTTTGGGCCTTTTTATGGCTAAATTCCCGCTGAGGAGACCGAAATGGATACGCCACGAATGCCCACTGCCTGGAAGTTGTTGTCCCCATATCTGCTTAGCTTGTTACGCATCACGGTAGGAATTGTTTTCATACGGCATAGTATGCAGCTCGTGTTCGGTTTCCCTTTTGGCGGCATGAATCACGATTTCACGACGCTCGCCGGAATCGCAGGACCACTGACTCTTGCCGGCGGCGTGCTGGTGATCCTGGGTCTCTTCACGCGGCCCGTGACATTCTTTCTTTCCGGAATGATGGCGGTTGCCTTTTTCGCTGACTCGGTTGCCAGGAACGGGAATTTGTGGACACTCAGAGACGGTGAGCCCGCGTTCTTTTATTGTTTTGCTTACCTGTTCATGTCCGCGGCCGGTGGCGGCGTGCTTAGCCTCGATCATTTGATTTGGGGAAAAGACGGAAAGCCGTATCCGTTTCGGTCTCCGCAATGGGCACCTTATCTTCTCAGCCTCATGAGATTCATGATCGGCTACATGTATATCCAGCACGGCACGGAGAAGCTCTGGGGGTATCCCGCGGGCCGCATCGATCACGATTTTTTATCCCTTCACGGATTTGCCGGATTGCTCGAATTGCCTGGTGGAATACTGATGATGCTTGGTCTGTTCACTCGCCCTGTGACTTTCATACTTTCAGGTCAGATGGCAGTCGCTTACTGGGCCAGGTGGGCGCCGAGAGGATTTTGGCGTAGCCTTATCGTCGGAGAAGCCTCGATCTACTTCTGTTTTGCTTACCTCCTTATGTCAGCGATTGGCGGCGGACCGTGGAGTCTCGACAGCATCCTCGCCCGGTCGCGTAAACGCCGGAAGGAAATCATCCCGGCCGGAGAACTGGTCGGCACTTCGCGATCTTGACACGGGATTTAGCCGCGGATTACACGGATTTAACGGATTGAAATCTGCGCAATCCGTGTAATCCGTGGCCTATTTCCTCCCGAGTTTACAGGTCTACTTACGCCCCGTATTCGAGACACCGGTTCGGTGAAGGAGATCGTGAAAGCGCGCGTCGCCGCGCAAGCTGTCGAATCTCGCATCCGTCACCAGACAAGACAGCAGCCGCGGACACCGGTCCTCATAAGCCAGGTCCAGGCAGGTGAGCGCCCGATCTGTTTCCCCAAGGCCGGCGTAGATCGCCGCGACGAAGACCTGCGTGACGTACTTTCGCCGGCCGATCTCCTCCAGCTCCGCGAGTATCTTCCTCGCTTCTTCCTCTTTTCTCCACAAGGCGAAAGCTCCACCCAAAGCGGCGAGCATGAAAGTGCTGTTGCTGGAAAGCGCAGTTGCCTGTTGCAATGCAGCCACTGCCTCGGAGTGCTGTCCGTGCTGACTATACGCCAGGCCGAGATAGAAATGTCCCGGGAAGAAGTTTGGATCCATCTCCACGTTCCGGCGCCCCTGGTCGATTGCCTCGCCGTATTGGCGGCTGAAATAGTAGGCCATCGTGACAGCGGCATTCATGTGCAAAGAGAGAGGATCCAAGTCGAGCGCGCGCTTTACTTCTGTCACCGCTTCCGCGAGCTGACCCTTCACGATCAAGCATTCGCAAAGATTCTGCCGGGCCCTCGGATACTTGGGATCCAGTTCGATCGCCGCGCGCAGCTCTTTTTCCGCACCACTGAGATCCCACTCGAAACAGCACTGAATTCCTCCTAATACAGTTCGCGCCTCAGCCAGCTGTGGATCGATGTCCAGAGCTTTCTCCGCCGCAGATTTTGCTTTTGGGAAGGCATCCTTTGGATGAACATGACAGTACATACCCAGCGGCACGTAACCTTCGGCCAGGCCGGCGTAAGCGAGAGCGTAGGTTGGATCCCGCTCAATAGCTTGACGGAAGTACTGTATCCCTTTCTTCAGGCCGTCCTCGGTTCTCTTGCCCCAAAAGAACTTTCCCTTTAAGTAAAGGTGGTAGGCCTCTACATCTTCCGTGTAGCGCCTGGCCAGTAACTCTTTTTTTTCCGGTGTGATCTTCACGCGCAATTTTTCTGAGATCTCTCTGGCGATATCGTCCTGAATCGCGAAAATGTCGGCGGCCTCTCTTCGATACTGGTCTCCCCATAGCTGCCACCCATTCTCGACATCGACAAGCTCGACGCTGATCATCAGCATTTCACCCCGTTGCAAAACCCTCCCCGTCAATACGGCTCGCACACCCAGTGTCTGGCCGATGCGCTGCGCGTCCTCGGTTTTGCCTTTGAACCGGAATACCGCGCTTCGCGCCATCACGCGGACCTGCGGCAACTGTGAGAGGCTGAAGGTGATGCTCTCGGTTAAACCGTCGCTGAGATACTCCATTTCGGAATTGCCGCTGGTGTTCACAAACGGCAAAACTGCCAGCGAGCGAATGGCGCTTTCGGAGTCGCGCTCGCTGTGCGCTGTACCGAGCGCGGACTTCAATTCTTCCTGAGGCTGTGAGGGAGTTGCTGCCATCCCGCTCGGGCGGGTCACGCGCCTCAAGTCCACAAACATCTCGCGCATCGCCTGGTAGCGCCGGGCGGGCTCTCTTTCTAAAGCTCTTTCTACAACCGCACGGAGTGTCGCGGGAAGTGCATCACCCAAGGGCTTGGGTACGCCATGAATGATGGTTTGCAGCGTTTCGAGCTCGCTTGCGCCTTCGAATGGCTTGCGCCCGGAGAGCATTTCATACAGCACCACACCAAAAGCGAAGATGTCGCTTCGTGCGTCGAGTGGTTTGCCGGAAGCCTGTTCCGGAGACATATAGGCGATTGTGCCGATGAGCATACCGGGGCGCGTCCGGCTTACCGTTACCGCTTCCGATAATTCCTCGTCTGCCGGCTGCGTCAGTTTGGCCAATCCGAAATCGGCGAGCTTCGCATAGCCGCTTTTGGTGACGAGAATGTTGTCCGGTTTGATGTCGCGATGCAGGATTCCGGCTTCATGTGCACACGCCAGACCATCGGCAACGCCGATCAAGAGGTCTACGACCTGCCGCCAATCTGGCTTATTGTTGTTTGCCCATTCACGGACTGTGCCCCCGTCGATGAATTCCATGACGAGGTACTGCTGTCCTTCGAATTCTCCTGCCTCGTGGACAGTCAGGATATGTGGGTGGTTGAGTGCCGATGTCATCCTGACTTCCTGTTGAAACCGCCGTCGTGCCGACTCACTCACATGTTCCGACGAGACGAATTTCAGGGCAACCGGGCGGTTCAAGCGGGCATCGCGCGCGCGGTAAACCTCGCCCATCCCGCCGCGCCCTATCAGGTTAATAACCTCGTAGTGACCGATTACTCTTCCGACCAGCGCGCCGTCCCCATTCTTGATCAGTCCGGCGGCCACTTCGTAAGCCGGCAACTTCAGAAAACTGCCCATACGCTCATGCGCGGAGACTAACTTTTCAATCTCGGAACGCAGGCTCGGGTCAGACGCGCAGGCACTGGAAAGGAAGGATTGGCGCTGGCCGGGCTCGAGCTCGAGGACAGCGTGGAAAATTTCTTCTATCTGACGATGTCGCTCTTCCATGATCCCTTCGAATAATTCCGGGGTGGGTAATTCTGTCCCCAGAATTACCCACCCCGGAATTATTCGCCGCGGCGAGATTTCGCTTATTTACTTGTGGAACACACCGCCCGCGGGGTCGCGGATGTTCTTGTTAAACTGCTCAATGTCTTCAACCGGAGCGCAAAGGTCTTCGAGCAGTCCCGTCCAGCCTTCGGGTGTCTTAACCCGGTCTTTGGGGAGCAGCTTGAATCGCTTCACCTCCGCATTCCAGCGTCCGGCATAAACTTTCGGGTCTTCGATCCACATGTTGAGTTCGAGTGTGTCGTAGGAAACGCGTCGATAGCGTTCTTGCAGGTGCATCTCGTCGCTATGCGGGTAGCCAAAATGATCAATCCAGGTTCTGTCATCATGGCCAATCGAATCGACGACCAGTGTATCGCCCTCCCAGTGTGCAGTGGAGTATCCCCACCATCGTGTTTGATCGACTTCCTTCGGAAGTTGCCGCCCATCCGTCCAGATGGTGCGCCAGGAGTAGGTCCACTCAAAGTTCTGAATGATCCTGTCGGGCAGAACGATGAATTCGACCGGATCCGGATAGATGAGCGCCCGGGTTACACCCTGTGGATTGCAGGTTTGATACAGATCCGTACCGTTTGCCGGAGGAACAGCCCTGCGTCGGCCGATATGTTCTTCAGGATGTGCTTTGGCGTCGTCAGTTCCGAGAGCACGGCCGTAGGACGGTTTATTCGCATCGAACATCTTTTGGCCAAGCGGCGTGAACGGCGGAACATTGTTGCCGAAGCCGCGGTCGCCGCACTCGCGGCAGGTACCCCCGCCACCGTATCCTTGCGAGTTGCGGCTCCAGATGCCGGCGATGTCTTGTGGGCTAAAGGGCCGGGTATCGCGAGCCGGCGGCGCTGCATTCGCGCCAGCTCCCCGGCCGCCGCGATTCTGCGCGACAATCACCAGCGAAAAGACCAACACGGCCACCAGGGCAATCGTCAGAATCATCAAACGATTTCGCATATTGAAGCTCCTTCTGTAAGGAACGGTTATGGAGCAGGCGCAGGCGCTGGACCGCCGGGACCACCACCAGAGGGCACCAATTCTTCGCCTTTGTCGTTTACCGCTTTAACCAGCAGGCCCACAGTTCCGCCGGCTTTCGAAGGAGCAATCGTGACAGTGATGACGGTTCCGGGCATGAGTGCTTCCATCGATCGTTTCTTGCTCCACCCGTTATTGATCAATTGCGCTGGATTTGGCAAAAGTTCGGCGCCCCAATGCGTCACAGTACCTTTCGCATCCGTCACATCGAAGAACAGCTGGGGATGAGGATTCACGTATCGGAACTCCGTTACAACCGCTTTGGAAGTCCAGGCTTGCGATCGATCGTATGAAATATTCGTTCCGTGGTGCGCGAATATCGGCACCGCAAGGACCAGGATGCCAACCGCCGCTGCGGCCATCGCGAGCGTCCTGTTTTTCACCACACTCTTCATATAGTCCAAACCTCCAGACTCTCTGGGAATTTCATTGCGTCGGCCAAATTTACGATTGCGAACCCGTTATGTCAACAATACACTACGCGCCACAGGCACTAAGACTTGTAGCGGCCGGATTGTCGGCGCTCATTGGAGCTGTGAATGAATTGCGGTCACGCCCAACTTGTCAACGGTGAGATGACTGTTGTGCGATGTTTAATGTAGTTGTTTCGATGACCCAATGTTCGATTGAACCAGTGGGTTATTTGGTCGTTTAAACAAGTAAATTAGACATCGCATAACATCCATCTCACAGTTGACAAGTCATGGGCCAAGCAATTTATTCACAGCTTAATAGAGCGCCGCTACAGTCGAAGGGGTATTTATGATCAACGCAGCCATTGTCGGCCTCGGATGGTGGGGAAGGACTCTTGTCGAGTCCGGCCAGGGAAGCGACTTCATCCGTTTCGTTGCCGGCGCGACACGGACAGTTTCGCCGGAGGTGCGGGCGTTTGCAGACACTTACAAACTACACCTCGCCGAAAATTTCGAAGCGTTATTGAAAGACTCGAATATTCATGCCGTCGTACTTTGCACTCCGCATTCAATGCATACCAGACAGGTGACCGCTGCAGCACAAGCCGGAAAGCATGTTTTTTGCGAGAAGCCATTTGCGCTGACAAAGAGCGATGCCGAACAGGCCGTCAACGCTACTCGTAAAGCCGGCGTCGCTTTAGCACTGGGCTACAACCGGCGTTTTCATCCGGAAATGAACAAGCTTCGGGAACGCATCCGCTCGGGAGCGCTGGGCACAGTGATGCATGTTGAAGCGACGATGACGTTTGCCAACGCTTTGCTGCTCAAACCGACGCAATGGCGGGCAAATCGCGAAGAAACTCCGTGCGGCGGACTGACTCCAATGGGTGTCCATGCAATTGACGGCATGATCGACCTCTGCGGGCCGATCGATCACGTCTATTGCCAGAGCTTCAGGCGTGCTGTTGAGATCGATAGCGACGATACGACATCGATACTTTTCCGAATGAAGGAAGGCATGTCGGGGTATCTCGGAACACTCACCGCGACCGGACCGGGATTCAGTTTCCAGGTGTTCGGCTCGAAGGGATGGGTTCGGCTGGAAGGTATGACCCATATTGCCGGAGCCTCGTCCGAGGAGCGGCGCACGCGACTGTTCGGTGCGTGCAAGTTTCAACCGGCGAAGGGCGACGCCGAAGTCTGGCAGGCCGAAACGCTCGACGTCGGCCGCGTCACGTTGGAGGCGTTCGCGAAGGCGGCGGGCGGTGGTCCGGCCTTTCCGATACCCGTGGACCAGATGGTCCACGGCGCCGCTGTGACGGAGGCGGTGGTACGATCTGCTGGTTCCGGGAAAGTCGAGAAGGTAGGGTAACGCTGAAAATGACATATGGGAATTGACCAGTGAGAAATGGCATATGTCATTGGTCACTGGCCATTTCTCATATGTCATTTGTTCGGTTACCCAGAGGAGAAAATTATGTCTACCACAACAAGTGTCAAAACAGCCACGGCCGCAGTCACTGACCAATCCGTAACCTGGCAGATGTGGGTGCCGTGTCTGGCAATGGCGGCGTGTTCCTGGCTTTCGTTCTTTCACCGGACGATATTGGCGGCGCTGGCGCCGACCATCCTCGGAGAAACCGGACTCACGGCGCAGCAATTTGCCAGCATTAATGCCTACTTCTTTGTGGCCTACACGCTTGGGAATCCGCTCTGGGGATCCATACTGGACTACGTCGGTTTGCGGGTAGGCATGCTGCTGGGAGTGGCCATCTGGACTGCCGCAAGCGTATCTCACGGATGGATGACGGCTTTCATCGGTTTTGCGGCCGCTCGCGCTCTTCTGGGTTTGGGTGAAGGTGTAACGTTTCCAGGCGGTCTGAGAACTGCGGTCGAATCGCTGCCTGCCAACCGTCGCGCGCGAGCGGTTGCATTGTCTTTCAGCGGTGGCACCCTTGGCGGTGTTGCGGCTCCGCTGATCGCAGTGCCGCTTGCTCTTGCATACGGATGGCGCACCACGTTCATGATTTCCGGCGCGTTTGGAATTGCGTGGCTGATCCTGTGGCTGGCCGTGTCGCGGCCGCCGTTTCTGCCGAAGACCGAGAAGAAAACCATGAAGATTTCGTGGCCAAATCTGCGAGAACGACGCCTGTGGGCGCTCGTCTTCAGTTATGGCTTGCCGGCCATCGCTCCGGGGCCGATTGTGACTCTGCTTTCGGTGTACCTCAGTGCCGGACTGGGTGTTTCTCAAAAGGACGTGGGTAATCTGTTGTGGATGCCGGCATTATCCTGGGGCGCGGGGTATTTCTTCTGGGGATGGATCGCCGACCGTTATGCTCAGGATAATCGGCGTCCTATTGGTTTGTTTTTTCTGCTGACTGTTTGTGCTCTTGTCCTCGGTGCGACCAGCTGGACAAGTTCCATTGCGATCACCATGGCGATCATGTCCTGGGCCACTTTCATCGGCGGCGGTTTTCAAATGGTCGCTTTGAAGGCTGCCTCATATTCCTTCCCGCGCGAGCAGGCCGCAATGATGACCGGTATCGCATCCGGATCATTCGCGTTGGTAAACTACATCTTGCTGCAGACGCCGCTTATGGGGCTTGGTACGCTCTTCAATCAACATCGGTATGCCGAAGCATGGTGGATCGTTGCGCTGTGCCCGGTGGTGGGGGTTGCGGTTTGGTTATTCTTGAGCCGCGGACGCGAACCTGCGAACGCTTAAAATAACTAGATGCTCAAAGCAACAAAAGGAAAAATCTTACCCACAACAATCATTGGCTCGCTTCCCCGGCCGAGCTGGTACACAGAAAATCTGGGAACGAAGTCGTTCGTCGATGCGATGGCGAACAACAAGTTCCGCGAGCAATACACGGATGCGCTGGGCGTTTATTTGCGGGATCAGGAAGTCGCGGGGCTCGACATTGTCACCGACGGTGACTGCCGCTTCGATCAGGATGTCGGCGGCCAAACCTGGACCAGTTATCCTCCGCGTCATATGGCAGGCTTCGAGGCTACTCATCCACAACTTGCGCGCTCTGGCGCAGGCGGGATTGGCTTTCCCCGCGGACATATCCTTCACGATTATTTGGAAGCGCGCGTCATGCCGAAGATCGTCGGCCCCGTTGGGCCGGGAGAGATGCAGTACGCCGAAATATGGAAGGCTGCGCAGCGCCTGACCACGCGGCCTCTCAAGTTCGGCACGGTTGCGCCGGAGTTGGTTGCCTACGCTGTGCAGGACGAACACTACAAGGATCTGCCGTCGCGCATTATGGCTGTCAGCGATGCTTTTAATAAGGAATTGCATGATCTTGCCGACGCAGGTTGTTCTGTAATCCAGATCGAAGATCCGCAACTCCACCTGCTCGCCGCTCGCCCCGTTCCCAACAAGGACATCACCCTCGACTTCATGCTCAAAGTATTCAACAACACGGTGAAGGGACTGCGCGACAAAACCGAGGTCTGGTGCCACACCTGTTGGGGAAATCCGTCTCAGCAGCGGATGTTCGCGCAGGTGCAATCCTATAAGCCCGCTCTCGAAGTACTCAATCAGGTGGATGCCGATGTGATTACATTCGAAATGAAGAGCTCGAATGCGCTGGACCTCGAGGCGGTTTGCAAGCAGATCACCGGCAAGAAGATTGCAATCGGTGTGATCGATCATCACACGTTGCAGGTCGAGACCCCGGAAGAAGTCGCCGATCTACTCCGTCAGGCGCTCAAGTACCTGTCACCCGAGCGGCTCGCCGTGTGCACCGACTGTGGAATGGGACGAGAGGGAATGAGCCGCCGCCACGCCTTCTACAAAATCGTTTCACTCGTTCGAGGAACAAACATCGTCCGGAAGGAGCTTGGCGCGCCGGAAGCGGAGTGCCTTGCGGCGGACCCGCGGTATTCGTTCATCCGGATGCAATAGCAATTCCAGGGACGCACCCCGAATTCTTGTACTTCAGAATTCGGGGTGCGTCCCTGGAATTGCCTTTTGCCTTTTTGTGGCTATTTCCCCTGCTCAGAAATCGGGTTTGTCCGCTTCAGGTATTGGAAAAAGGTTCTGATGGAAATAATCAAAGTTGTCTTCGGCGCAGACCGTTTCCAACAGAGGATTGGCCACCTGGCGCCAGCGCTGTGCCATGTGCAGCGGTTCGTTAAACGTGTCGGGATCCTCGACGGTGACCATCGCTTCAAGCGCCTTGCCGTCGGCGGAGAGTTTGAGCCTCTCGACGACGTGTAACTTCTCGGTATGCGGC
>Ga0137394_10002757_pt1 | contig 13072 bp, 11 predicted proteins | sample czobulk116metaG_FD_108278 | JGI IMG/M metagenome (GOLD analysis project Ga0137394, IMG submission 108278) | Vadose zone soil microbial communities from Angelo Coast Range Reserve, California, USA - czobulk1.16 metaG | ecosystem: Environmental > Terrestrial > Soil > Vadose zone | place: USA...
AAGAAAATACCAGCCATTCTGCCGAAAAATGTTCGAATGGCGCGGTCAAAAACTGTCGCTGCACGGATCAGAAACCCCGCGGCAAGCGCCACATCGCGAACCATCTGCAAACGGATAAGGTTGACAACCATCTGCGGGCCGTCGGCTTCCCAACGGGAAGAGGCATAGAAAAAATAGAGGTAAGCGGTGAGGGCTACGACTCCGATTTGGGCGAAGTCCAAAACCTGCTGCCAATCGATGGTGCCGGGTTCTCTCGCTGGCCGGGGCAGCAGCATCATAACTGCGGGCGTCACCCAGAGAATGAATAGGATGTCAGAAGGCCAGGGAGACAATGATGATGCGTGAGCAAAACACTGATAGTAGGTTTCTAATGCCTGAGCGGCAGCGGCCAGGAACAACGCAGCAGTGAGCAACACCCACAACTGGCGTAAGTAACCCGAGCATCGCCTGGCAATTTGAAGCGAACAGAAAGCGGCCCAGAGGACGATTGCGGTTTGCAAGACATCTGAGAAGAGCAGACTCGTCGCGGGCTGGGAGACCTCAGAAACCACAACGGAAAGAAACACGGTCAACAGACCGGCAACTACGAGAGCGAGCCAGGAAAGCTTTCCAGAGGGACGCAAGACGTACCCCGCGCACTGGCTTCAGTCTATGTCGAGTCAACGCTGTATACAATCGCTGCGGACGCAGCTGCAACAATCAGGAAATACTCTCCATCCGACATCCAATCCACCGTGACTCGCCGCTTCTAATCTCCAACCATGTTCTGGCGTTTGGATAAGTCTTTGCTTTTTGTCTTGTCCCTTCCAGTCTCCTGACGCAACATGAATCGCAGCGGGGGAAGGGCCGTGGTTGGCCGAGTGCATGGCATACATTCTTGAGGTCCAGGATCTTCACGTCGCGTATCGTTCACGCGAAGGTGCCGTTCACACGGCCTTGACCGACGTTAGCTTTGGTCTGATGCCTGGCGAGATCATAGGCATTCTGGGGGAATCCGGATCCGGCAAGAGCACGCTTGCTGGCTCGCTAGTGCGGCTGCTTCCCGGGAATGCAACTATTGTTCGAGGGGGAGTGCATTTTGAGGGTAAGGATCTTCTGCGAGCAAAGCCTGAAGAACTGCAGCAAATCCGTGGCTGCCGTATTTCGCTGATTTTTCAGGAGCCTTCGCTGGCCCTTCATCCGACGATGCGCGCCGGCGAGCAGGTTCGACAAGTACTGGCCGCGCACAACTCCCGAGGGAAAACCGCGCTGCTGGAGCGGACGCTTGAAGTTTTCGCCGAGGTTTTTCCCCAGGAAGCGGATCGCATAGTGCGTTCCTTTCCGCATCAGCTCAGTGGAGGCCAGCGGCAGCGCGTGCTCATTGCCCAAGCTATCGCGTGCGGCCCTTCCATTGTAATTGCGGATGAGCCAACGGCCTCGCTCGACCCTTCGACCCAAATGGAAATTCTTGAAGTGTTTCGGAAGCTCAGGAGAAAAATGGGTCTCGCGATGATCTTCATCACCCACAATCCCGCTCTGCTTTCAGGCTTTGCCGATCGAGTGTTGGTCCTCTACGGCGGTCGCGTCGTTGAGTTGGGCCGGGCGCCGGATGTGCTGGCGTCGCCGCGGCATCCGTACACGAAGGCTCTCCTTGCTTCCATCCCAACCGTGCTCGACGAAACGGAAAGCGCTCCCCGGAAAAAACTGCCTGTAATCAGCGGTGAATCGTCGTCTTTACCGCTAGAAGGTTGTGTCTTTGAACCAAGGTGCTCGGAAAGAATGGACATTTGCACAGAGCGCGAGCCCGCCCGGTTGAATGTGAGCGAAATTCACACGGTTGCTTGTTTCAAGTATGAAAAGTAAAGCATTCACTGACGATCAAAACATGCAGCCCCTCATACGAGTCGAAAATCTTTCGAAGCTCCATGAAAGGCGTAGCCTTGCCGGGGCGCGCGAAGAAGTGCGCGCTTTGGATGGCGTCTCCTTTGGAATTCTGCCCGGGAGCACACTGGCGGTGGTCGGCGAATCAGGATCCGGCAAGAGCACACTGGCGTCATGCCTCGCTTGTCTGGAATTTCCCACGGCAGGAAATATCTGGTTTGATGGCACAGACGTCGCAGCCGTGCGGGAGAGCTTGCGGCGTCAAGTTCGACCGCAAATCCAGCTCATATTTCAAGATCCTGCAAGCTCGTTGAATCCCGGATGGAGGACGCTTGAGATACTCCTCGAGCCGGTGATCTTGCAGGGCAAATTCAATCTTAAAGAAATGCGCCGGCGCGCTGCTTCCTTGCTCGAACGAGTCGGTCTTTCTTCCGAAATTATGAATCGGCCTCCCGCGGAGTTGAGCGGTGGTCAGCGGCAGAGGCTGGCCATCGCCCGTGCTTTGACGCTGGAGCCCAAGCTCCTGATTTTGGACGAGGCCCTCTCGGCTCTCGATTGTTCGGTGCAAGCGCAGATCGCCAATCTGTTATTGGAGCTGCAAGACTCTTTGGGCATAACCTGCCTGTTCATTAGTCATGATCTGGCCATGGCCGCTCACCTTGCCGATGAAATCGCTGTGATGCACCGCGGCCGCATCGTGGAACAAGGCCCAGCGGATAGAATCTTGAAGCATCCCGAGCATGAAACTACGCGCCAACTGCTGGCCGCCGTGCCTAAAATCACGAGCGGAGAGCAGGGCGCGCCGGAGAAATGATGCGCTTCCTGCTGCGCCGATTAGCCCACGCTTTCCTCTTGCTGGTCGGCGTGTCCATTCTCGCATTTCTATTCACTGCCTTGGCCCCGGGGAACTACTTCGACGAAATGCGCTTGAACCCGCAAATTTCTCCGGAGTCGGTTCGAGCGCTGCGCGCCCAATACGGATTCGACAAACCTCTGCCGGTTCGCTACGCGGATTGGCTCAACGCCCTTTTTCACGGAGAGATGGGATTTTCATTCGCCAATAACGGTCCGGTGGCGCCCCTGCTACTGACTCGGGCCAGGAACACACTCCTCCTCACCATTACCGCCACGTTGCTTGCCTGGGGGATTGCGCTCCCCCTGGGTGTATGGAGTGCTGAGCGACTCGGCCGGACGCCCGACCGTTTGCTTTCATGGGGCACCGCGGCACTTCTGGTGGTCCCTGACTTGGCTCTTGCGTTGGGACTCTTGGTGCTTGCAGTACGAACCGGATGGTTCCCGACGGGCGGCATGGCCTCTGTCGATTTCGAAACTCTTTCACCACTCAAGAAGCTCCGTGATCTCGCATGGCACATGATTCTGCCGGCGACCGCGCTAGTCCTCTCAGCTCTGCCGCTTCTGGTTCGTCATGTGCGCGCCGCCCTGGCGGAGGTGCTCAACGCTCCGTTTCTGCTGGCTGCCGTTGGGCACGGCATCCCCAGGAGAACTCTTCTCTATCGCTACGCGCTTCCAGCCGCCGCCAATCCGCTCATTGCTCTCTTTGGCTTCAGTATCGGCGCATTGTTGAGCGGATCTCTGCTCATCGAAGTCGTCATGAGCTGGCCGGGGCTCGGGCCGCTGTTGTTGGAGGCCATTCTGGCGCGCGATCTGTACGTGGTCGTTGGAGGAGTTCTTTTCTCGACACTTTTCCTGGTCGGAGGAAACTTCCTTGCCGACATCCTTCTTTTCTGGGCTGATCCCCGAATCCGTACGGAACGGAGCGCCGGATGAAAGTACCGAGCCCTTTCAAGACGTGGCTCGTCGCCCTGGTTGTGCTTCATGGAATTGTGGCCTGTGCTGGTTTTTTTGCGCCTTACGACCCCGTCGAGCAGGACCGCAAGAGCCCTTATCTGCCTCCCGTACGGCTTCATCTTGTGGATGCCAGTGGCCATCTCCATTTGCGGCCGTTCGTGTACACGCTGAATTTGCAGGCAGGGTCGTTCGAACAATATGAAGAAGACACCACGCAACTTCACCCCATCCAGTTTTTTCTCAGTGGAGCTCAATACCGTTTGTTGGGATTCCTTCCTTGCCGGTTGCACTTTTTCGGCGCTGACAACACGCGAATTTATCTTCTCGGCACGGATGCTTTCGGCCGCGACCAGCTTTCGAGACTCCTCTTTGGTGGCCAGGTGTCGCTGCTAGCCGGCCTTCTGGGCGCGGGGATCACTCTGCTCCTCGGCGCGTCTATCGGTGCGCTGGCGGGTTACTATGGCGGTTGGAGAGACACCGTTCTCATGCGTTTAGCCGAGATCTTTCTGGCTTTGCCGTGGTTGTATCTCCTTTTCGCGCTTCGCGCTTTTCTACCTCTGGCGGTTAGCCCGCTCGGAGCATTCTTTTTGATCATTGCCGTAATCGGGGCCGTAGGCTGGGCACGGCCGGCGCGGCTCGTCCGGGGCGTGGTCCTAAGCGCCAAAGAGCGCGATTTCGTTCGCGCGGCGCGTGGCTTTGGGGCATCGCCTGCCTACCTGCTCCGTCGTCATATCTTGCCGGAGACCTACAGCGTGCTTCTTACCCAAGCCGCGATTCTCATCCCGCAGTACGTACTGGCGGAGATGACCCTTTCGTTCCTTGGCCTGGGCGTCCCCGAGCCGGTTCCCAGCTGGGGAAACCTTCTCTCAAGCCTGCAACAATACAGTGTTTTGGTTTCCTATTGGTGGATGTACTTACCCGCCCTCGTCATGGTGCCGTTCTTCCTAGGATACCTCGGACTTGCGAGTGCGTTGCAGGAGAGAGGAGAGGCGTACAAGATAGCAGGGAGGAGTCTTGGGAGCCTGATGTGAAGAACAGCCGAGTAACGAATTCCTATTGCCGCATGTCCTTGATTCGACTCTTCGCCTTTGTCGCTTTCTTCGTCCACGTCGCTGCTGCCTCTGCTCAACAAAAAAACGCAAAGGAAGATTTACAGGTCTTGCCTGGCGAAGTGGGCCGACCGGGAGGTCGCCTCGTCGTGTCACTCCGCGGCGAACCAAAGACCGTGAATCCACTTATCGCGGCCGACACCCGATCTCGTGAGGTTATTGGGGTCATGCAGGCCGATCTGGTTCATATCAACCGCGCGACGCAACTGACGGAGTCCGCACTGGCCAAGTCCTGGAAAATCTCGCCGGACGGCCTTACCTACACGCTAGTACTTCGGCAGGGACTAAGATTTTCTGACGGACAACCGCTCGATGCGGACGACGTAATTTTCACGTTCCGCGTCTATCTCGACGAAAACGTGCATGCCCCGCAGCGAGACCTCTTGATCGTCGGCGGAAAACCGATCGTTGTGCGCAAGGTGGACGCACATACAATCGTCTTTCAGCTCGCAAAGACCTACGGCGTGGGCGAAAGGCTGTTTGACGGACTTGCAATTCTGCCCAGGCACCTCCTCGAAAAACCCTACCAGGAAGGGAAGTTGGGACAGTTTGGAGCTTTGGCCGCGGCCCGGGATCAATGGGCTGGGCTCGGCCCGTTCCGCATGAAAGAGTACGTCGCCGGGCAGCGCTTGGTATTGGAGCGCAATCCCTACTATTGGAAATCGGATGCGAAGGGAAATCGCTTGCCGTACTTGGAGGAACTCGTGTTTCTCTTCGTTCCGAATGCGGACGCCCAGGTTCTGAAGTTTCAATCGGGCGAAACTGACATGATCAGCCAGTTGAGTGCGGAAAATTTCTCCGTATTATCGCGGCAGCAACGCGGTTACACGATGACTGACGGGGGCCCTGGTCTTGAATATAACTTTCTCTTTTTCAATCTCAACGATGCCGGTGACAAAAGTTCGCCGGAGATGCAGCGAAAACAAAAGTGGTTCCGCGACGCAAAGTTCCGCCTGGCCGTTTCGACCGCCGTGGATCGCGAGGCCATCGTGCGGCTGGTGTATCAGGGCCGCGGCTCTGCTCTCTGGGGTTTGGTAGCGCCCGGCAACCGGCGATGGGGGAATGAAAAGCTGCCGCGTCCGCCACGGTCGCTAGAACGCGCCCGTATGCTTCTCCAGGAAGCTGGTTTCTCCTGGGGCAATGGTCGCAACGGGGAATCCTCACTCCTGGATTCCGACGGAAAGTCGGTGGAATTTTCTATCCTTACCAGTTCTTCGAACGCCGACCGCGCGAAAATGACGGCGCTCGTGCAGGACGATCTGAAGCAGCTTGGAATGCGCGTGCAAGTCGTGCCGCTCGAGTTTCGCTCCCTGCTCGATCGCGTCACGCAGTCGAAAGAATACGACGCCTGCGTGATGGGTATTGCGAGCCTCGATGCTGACCCGAATTCTGACATTAACGTCTGGCTATCCAGCGGTGGAACACATCTTTGGAACCCATCTCAAGCTCACCCAGCCACACTGTGGGAAGCGGAAATCGATCGGTTGTTCGATTCTCAGATGTCCGCGCGAACTTTCGATGAACGGAAAAAAATTTATGATCGTATGCAGGAGGTTATGGCGGAGCAGCAACCCATGATTTTCCTGGCGAGCGCGAACATTCTTGCCGGCGCCAAGAATTCCGTCGGCAATTTTCATCCCGCTGTTCTGGAACCCTACATACTTTGGAATGTCGAGCAGCTCTATCTCAAAACTGGGACGGAGAATGCCACTCGATGAGGCCGGTGGTGAGCAAGGCCAGGAAAAAGCCGCCAGCCGCCTGGAACGACGCACGGCTTGTCAAAGCCTGTCTTTCCGGCGACGAGACAGCCTGGTCATTGCTCATCGATAAGTACAAAGCCTTGATCTATTCCATTCCCGTGAAATACGGCCTGTCGCCGCAGGAATCCGCGGACATATTCCAGGCGACCTGCACCGAGCTTCTGGTGCGCCTGCCCGACTTGCGCGAGCCTCGCGCCCTTCCCAAGTGGCTCATGCAAGTGGCACACCACGAGTGTTACCGGTGGAAGCGGCAAAGCCAGCGTGTGGTGAGTCGCGATGGCGAAGAAGACCTGCCTGAGCCTGAAACTCCAGCCATTGCCGAGGCGCTCGTGCAACAGACGCAGGAAGAGCAGATGTTGCGCGAAGCCATGGCAACACTGACGCCGCAATGCCGCCGGCTCGTGGAATTGTTGTTTTTTGAAATTCCTTCCCGGCCTTACACCGAAGTCGCCGCCGAACTTGGCCTTGCCGTCGGCTCCATCGGATTTACACGCCAGAAATGCCTCGAACGGTTGCGCGGGCAACTTGAGAAACTGGGTTTTGCCTGATGCCTCGAACCCTCAAGAAAAATTCGGTGGATGCGCTGTTCGCGGAGCTCGGGCAGTTAACGACCGAAGCGGCCCGCCGCAAGTTTCTTCAGCGGCATCAAGCCTTGATCCGCAAGGAGACCGTCGAGCAGCTCGCGCAACTCGTCGTCCAGCGCGTCCGCGTTAGCACCCAGGAAGCCCTCCACTTGGCCGAGACCGCCGTGCTCATCGCCAAGCGCCTGCGGCGGAAAGAGGTTCTGCCGCTTAGTCTGCGCGCAATGGCCAACGCTCTGTACTCCTCAGGGGATTACCGCGCGGCCATTGCGCACCATCAGCAAGCTTTCCAGCTCTACGAATCGTTTGGCAATTGGAACGAAGCAGCGCGGACTTTGAGCAGTTCCATTCAGCCGATGATCCTGGTCGGTGAGTATGACCAGGCGTTTCAGGCCGCAGAGCGTGCCCGCGAGATATTTGTCCGCCTGAATGATCCCTGGCGCCTGGCCCGATTGGAAATCAATCTCGGCAACATCTACCATCGCCAGGATCGGTTTGAAGAATCGATCGCCCACTATGAGCGCGCTTATATGGGCCTCATGCCCTACAAAGACGCCGAAGCGATCGCCGTCGTCCTCAGCAATATGGCGGTTTGCCTGATTAGCCTCAACGATTTCCCGCGCGCCCTCGCGGCCTATCAGGGGGCTCGTTCCTTTTGCCAGCAGAACAACATGCCTCTTCTGGTTGCCCAGGCGGATTACAACATCGCATATCTCTATTACCTGCGCGGCGAGTATAGCCGGGCCATTGAAGCTCTCTACGCGGCACGCCGCTCCTGTGAATCCACCGGTGATGCATACCACTTCGCACTATGCCATTTGGACCTTTCCGACATCTATCTTGAGCTGAACCTGAGCGAAGAAGCCCATGAGATTGCCCATGAAGGTTTCCTCCGGTTCGAAAAGCTCGGCATGGGTTATGAAGCCGCGAAGACGCTTGCCAATGAAGCAACCGCTTACGGCCAACAGGGAAAGACCGTCCAGGCTCTGGAGCGCTTCACTAGTGCGCGCGAAATGTTCGGGCGCGAGAAAAATCTCGTTTGGCCGTGGCTGATCGACTTGTATCAGGGCTTACTGTTGCTCCATGAAGGGCGCTATTTTGAAGCCCGGCGTCTCTGTCTCGCGGCCGCTGCCTTCTTCGATCAATCCTCACTTGCCGGAAAGGCTGTGCTTGCTCACCTGCTGCTTGCGCGCATTGCGCTGCAGGTGGGGGATTCTGCCGAGGCGCAAGAGCAAACGGACGAATCCTTCGCGCGTTTGAACACCCTTCAGACACCCGTGCTCGCTTATCAAGCTCACTTGCTCCAGGGACAGATCGCCCAAGCTCGCAACGATCGCCGCGCCGCACACCAGGCTTATTTGGAGGCCAGGAAGTCGCTGGAAACTCTGCGCAGTAGGTTGCAAGGCGAAGAGCTGAAAATCTCTTTTGTCAAAAACAGAATGCAGGTCTATGAAGCGCTTGTGGATCTGTACGTTTCCGGCGACGGAACAGACACCTCCGCGGAAGAAGCGTTTGCCTGCATGGAAGCTGCGAAGTCGCGCAGCATGATCGAGATGATTTTTCAAAGCGGGCAGAGTCTCCCGCTTGGTGATGCGGGCCAGAGCGAACTCGTCCGCAGAATCAGAGACCTTCGCGAGGAGCTTAACTGGTATTACCACCGCATCGAACTTGAACAACTGCGCCCCGAAGAGCGATCTCATCAAAGACTCGAGAGCCTGCATGAGAAAGCGCAATCGCACGAAAAGGAATTGTTGCGCACTTTGCGCGAGCTCCCGGCCCACGAACGGGAAAACGCCACGCTCGAAGCGCCCGCCGATTTTTCTCTCGCGAAGCTCCAGGCTAATCTTCCGCAGGACGCCACTCTTGTCGAATACTTTTCCGCCGGCGACCGCCTCGTAGCCGCCGTCATCACCGGCAAGGAAATCCGCATTCAGCCCGTGACCGTTCTCTCTCGTGCCGCCCACTTCTTGCAGCTGCTTCGCTTTCAACTCTCCAAATTTCGTATGGGTAGCGAATACGTCCGCCGGTTTGAAGACCCTCTCTTACGTGCCGCGCTAAGCCACCTCGAGTCTCTTTACAGTGAACTTATCGCTCCCCTCCGCCCATTCCTCCAGGGCCGCCACCTTATCATCGTGCCTCACGGGCCTCTTCATTTCTTGCCGTTCCACGCGCTTCGAAACGGGGATGAGTATCTCTGCGACGCCTTCACCGTTTCCTACGCCCCCAGCGCGACAATTTTTTCCTGGTGCCGTGAAAAACCCGCCAGCACGTGTGAAAGCTCTCTCGTTTTTGGAATCGCCGACGAGCGGGCTCCCCAAATCCTGCGGGAAGCCGAATCCGTCGCGGCGCTCTTGCCACACTCTTCGCTCCACCTTGGCGAACAGGCCACTTCTTCCGTGCTCCGCGAGCAAGGCCCGCGCAGCGGGCTTCTGCATCTCGCCACTCATGGCATCTATCGTCAAGACAACCCCATGTTCTCGGGCATCCGCCTCGGCGACGGGTATTTGAATCTCTATGACCTCTACCAGATGCGCTTGGACGCCAGGCTGGTCACTCTGAGCGGCTGCGCTACCGGAATGAATTTTGTCTCCGCCGGTGACGAATTGCTGGGACTTCAGCGCGGCCTGTTCTGCGCGGGCGCCACCACCCTGTTGCTCTCTTTGTGGGATGTCCACGACCAAAGCACCGCACAGTTAATGCAGCACTTCTACCGAGACTACATCCGCACCAATGACATGGCTGGCGCGCTCCAACGGGCCATGCAAGAGCTGCGTCGCCAAAATCCGCACCCCTACTTCTGGGCCCCATTTGTGCTAGTCGGCAAACTTACTGATTCTCCAAGACTTACCTAATTTTCAATCTCTTATATTTATTCGTCCTCCACCCTCCCTTATGCCACGAGCGTGCAAGATCGTCCTACCGACTGGGGAGTGCGGCGGGACATGGAAAGGAATCTGGGGGGAAGGCATGGAACACTTTACGACCGAGAATTGGATCGATTTCGTGAATCAGGCTGTGCGAGTGCACGAGAAGAGTTTGATGCAGCAACACCTGAACCAGGGTTGTAAACGCTGCAAGGAAACCGTTTCGCTGTGGCAGAGAGTTGGGCAATACGCGGCTTTGGAAGCGATTTACCAGCCTCAACTGGACGCCGTCAGAATCGCCAAGGCAACCTTCGCAGGAGCCGGATTGGCGGTTCAACGAAAGGGAGCAGGCGGCTGCATCGAAGTTCTCTTCGACAGTTTTCTGCAACCGTTTTTCGAAGGAGCTCGATCGGTCGGTGCTGGCACCAGACAGATGCTTTATCGAGCAGACCCCTTTCAGATTGACGTTCAGGTGGAAGCCAAGCCGGATGGCAACCGCATCGTGGTCACCGGCCAATTGCTGGACTTGAGCAATCCCGGCGTTGCCGGGCGAGAGGCCCGCATCGTGATCTCCAATATGCGGGGTCACATCGTGAGCGCCGTCACCAATCAGTTTGGTGAGTTTAGCGGAGAAGTTGAAAACAGCGGAGATTTGCAGATGACGTTCGCAACGCCGGACAGCCAGCCCATCGTAATTTCGCTCCGGGATGCGCTCGGTAGTCTGCGGGGAGGCAAGCGATGAATGTTCATCCATTCACCGAACTGACCCTCTCCGATGCTCTGGTACGAAGGTACCAACGCCGCTGGCAAGTTTGTTTAGACAGGAAGACACACTCGTACTATTGGCTCGAAATGTTTGCCCGAAGACACTAGAAGGCAACCACAAGCGCCAGGAGACGAACACTCTAATTGCGGGAGAAACCCACGTGGTTGCAACCATGAAACGAACCGCCATCATTTTCGCACTTATCATCCTTACCCTTGTCGCTCCAAATCCGGCTGCCGCGCAAAACCGGTACATCGTCCGCACCACCGGCGGCTTGTCCTCCGTCTTGAATCTTTGCAATCTCCTCCAGTGCCAGGTCCAGGGCAGTCTGGATGGTCCGGTCGGCCAGAACTTTCTGGTCACCTCCTCCAACAATCTTCTCGCTAACCTTGTAAACGGCACGTTGAACCTCGTGGAATCTCTCTTGGGCATCGTGAGCGTCGAGGCTGACCGCCTCCTGCCCATTCCGCAACCGTCGCTCAGCAGCGTTCCCTCCGGTCTTTACGACACTGCCCCCGTAAATTACTACGGCTCCGTCGTTTGGCACGGCTATGCGGCACAGCCCGCGACCCAGATCATCCGCCTCCAGGACGCGCAAAACGGTTTTCGCGTCGCCGGCACCGGCGTCGTGGCCGTCATTGACACTGGTGTTGACATCAACCATCCCGTCCTCACCTCCGTGTTGCTCCCTGGCTATGACTTTACGCGCAACCAGCCCGGCGCTTCGGAATGGCTCGATGTCGACGGTCTGCAAAACGGCTATGTAGACACCAATACGCAGAATCAGCAGCCTGGATATGTCCAACAATCCACCGCCGCCGTTCTTGACCAGTCCACTGCCGCGGTTCTCGATGGCAAGCCTTACACTGCTTTCGGCCACGGCACGATGACCTCCGGGCTCGTCCACCTCGTCGCCCCACAGGCCAAGATCCTTCCTCTCAAAGCCTTTTCTTCCGACGGCACGGGCTATCTATCGAACATCGTTGCCGCCCTCTACTACGCCGTTCAGCATCACGCCAACGTCGTCAACATGAGTTTTGACCTTACCTCCTCTTCTTCTGCGCTCAATCAGGCGGTCTCCTACGCCAACAAAGCCGGCGTCGTTCTCGTTGCTGCCGCCGGGAATGAAAGCACCAGCGCTCCCGTCTATCCGGCCGCGCTAAATAGTTCTGTGGTCGGCATCGCCTCCACTACCAATTGGGACAGCCGCTCTTCTTTCTCAAATTACGGCTCTACGGATGTCTGGATCGCCGCTCCCGGAGAGAACATCGTCAGCACTTTCCCCGGCGGGACTTATGGGAGCGCTTCCGGAACTTCCTTCAGTTCCCCGATCGTCGCCGGGACGGTATCTCTTTTGCTCAGCGCCAAGTCGCAATCCCTCAATCAATCGCAGGCTTCCAGCGCACTCTCTCATGGACGGACTCTTACACCCGACCTCAATAAAGGGCGTCTCGATGCCTATCAGGCAGTCTCTGCATGGGTGAATAACTCTGGCTCAACATCCGGTGGCTCATGCTTCTTGTTCTGCCTATAGCTCCTATGTCCAGTAACCCGATTCCAGAGCCCGTGGAGAGTTCCCCATCCAATGGGGCGCTGGAATCTCTGCGCATCAAGCAGCTCGAGGAACAGGCCGCCGCGCTTCGCAGTTCCGTGATCTGCGCATTCAACCAGCTCCTCGATTTGAAAGATCTCAACACCGGCGTCCATAGCACTCGCCTGGCGGAATGGGGTCTGCGTGTCGGACAGGAACTGGGCCTCGGCGAAGCCGAGCTTCAGAATCTCGAAGTGGCCGCCTTGCTGCATGACATCGGCAAAGTCGGCATCCCGGATTCCATCCTTCGCAAACCCGGACGTCTCGACCCGGAAGAATATGCGCTCATGAAAAAGCACTCCGAATACGGCTGGGCTGTGCTGCGCATGCTCCCCGGCTTCGAGCGCGCCGCTCTCGATATTCTTCATCATCACGAATCGTTTGATGGAAAGGGTTATCCGGCGGGCCTTAAGAATACGGAAATCCCCGTTGTCTCGCGCATCGTCTGCGTCATTGACGCCTTCGATGCCATGGTTTCTTCCCGTCCTTATCGCAAGGGCTTGCCATACCAGGAGGCCGTGCGCCGACTCAACGAAGCCAGCGGCACCCAGTTTGACCCTGGCGTCGTCAAGTCCTTCTTGTCCTTCGCCGAAGCAGAAATGGACCCCGTCTTCGCCGCCGCCGGCACCTCCGTCTCATCCGCCCTGTAGGCCCATCACCCAGGAACCTGTCAGAAGTATTTGAGTCGTCGGATCGTTGCCTCCGCTTGTAGGGGCGCTGCATGCTGCGCCC
>Ga0137394_10002758_pt1 | contig 13069 bp, 6 predicted proteins | sample czobulk116metaG_FD_108278 | JGI IMG/M metagenome (GOLD analysis project Ga0137394, IMG submission 108278) | Vadose zone soil microbial communities from Angelo Coast Range Reserve, California, USA - czobulk1.16 metaG | ecosystem: Environmental > Terrestrial > Soil > Vadose zone | place: USA...
ACGTACCTCGAGAGCGAGGCATCGGTATAGATCGCGTAATACGTCGCCCAGCGGATGCGGTCGTCGTTGAGCGATGCCGGCAGCACCTCGATCTTGTCAGCCACTTCGTCCACGCCGCTGGATCGCTTGACCGCCATTTCCGCATCGCGTTTCAGGTTCCCCTCGTAGCTGTAGCCGACGAGCGTGACGGTTCCGCGATCGACGCTGAACGCGATGAAATCGAACACGCCGTAGTACGGCAGGCGCTCGAGCATGCGCTGCACCGAGCGCACGGTTTCCTGTGACGCCACGCTCTGCGCCGCAGCGCTGGTGGCGAAGGCGATCGCGCCGACCATGGCGAGACCCACCATCACGGCGCGCAGCGTCCGGTTGTTCGTGCTCATCGTCGTCCTCCTCGTCTGTCCGCGATGCCGTCTGCATCGCGCGAGCATGTCGATTGCACCATCCCGCGCAGCGCGCCGCTATTGGACGATCGTCTCGATCGATACCTTGGTATCGGGTGCGTCGCGGAGCCGCACGACGACGCAAGGAGTTGTTGAGAAACGGCGCCGCGCAGAGGAGAATCAGCGCTCCGCGGAGGGCAGATGATGGCAACACGGTTGGCGGCTCTATTCGTCGTCGCGGCTTACTCCCTGGGATCCCCGACGTGGGTCGCCGCGCAAGCGGCAACCGCGACGCTGAGTGGCGTCGTCGTCGACGAAACCGACGCCGTCCTCGGCGCGGCGCGCGTCGTCGTTGTCAATGTGGACAACGGGCTGCAACGTGCCTCGGCCGTCGACAGCGACGGGAGGTTCGTGCTGGCGCTGCTGCCGCCCGGCCGCTACCGCCTCACGGCCGAATCAACCGGCTTCGCCAGGAAAGACATTCCCGATCTCGTGCTCAACGTCGGGGACGACCGTGCGCTCAGGGTCGTCCTCACGATCGCCACACAAGACACGTCGGTGACGGTGACGGCCCAGGCCGCGTCGGTCGATGTGTCGCCCGCGGTCGGCACCGTGATCGATCGCCAGTTTGTCGACAACCTTCCGCTCAACGGCAGGAGCTTTCAAAATCTGATCGCACTCGCGCCGGGTGTGGTGGTGACGGCGACGCAGTTCGACGACCAGGGACAATTCAGCGTGAACGGCCAACGCGCCGATGCGAACTACTTTACGGTCGACGGAGTCAGTGCCAATTTCGGGGTGACCGGCTTCTTTCCAATGGCACAAAGCGCGAGCGGCGCGCTGCCTGCGCTGAGCGCGTTCGGCGGCACGAACAGCCTGGTGTCGGTAGACGCGATGCAGGAGTTTCGCATCCAGACGTCGTCGTTTGCTCCCGAGTTCGGACGCACGCCTGGCGGACAGGTCTCGATTGTCACGCGCTCGGGAAGCAACGCGTTTCACGGCGCGCTGTTCAACTATTTCAGGACCGACGCGCTCGATGCCAACGATTGGTTTGTGAACACCAACGGCCTGCCAAAGCCCGAGGAACGGCTCAACGATTTTGGCGGCGTGCTTGGTGGCCCGCTTCGCACGGACAGAACGTTCTTCTTCTTCTCCTCCGAGGGGCTCGGGTTACGCCAGCCATCGAGCCTGCAAACGGTGGTGCCGAACGATGCGTCGCGGCAACAGGCTCCAGTGCCAATACGTCCATACTTGAACGCTTATCCGCGTGCCAACGGCGCCGAGCTCGGGGCTGGTTTGGCGGCTTTCAACGCGAGCTTTTCAAATCCCTCCACGCTCGACGCCTACAGCATCCGGCTCGATCACGTCGTCAACCCGAGGCTGACCATGTTTGGCCGGTACAACTACTCGCCGTCGAGCTACGACCAACGCGGCGGCATTTTCTCCCCGAAAGTCCTGAGCACGACGAGTTCGGCGTCGTCCTCAGTGCACACTGTGACGGTCGGTGTGACGCAGCCGCTGACACCCGCGATCAGCAACGAAGTGCGGCTGAACTACAGCAGCCACAGCCTGAGCAACACTTACGCGATCGATGATTTCGGTGGGGCCGTGCCGCTGGCGGATGCCTCGCTGTTTCCGCCGGGATATTCGTCCAAAGACAGTGCGCTCTTGTTCCTCATCTCAGGTGCCGGAGAGTTCGCGCAGGGACAGTTCAGCACCGACGAACAGCGGCAGGTCAATTTCCTGGACAATCTATCGGTCGTCGCGCGGCGCCACGGTCTGAAGTTCGGCATCGACTATCGCTGGCTCGCCCCCCTAAGCCGTCCATTCGCCTACCGGCAGTTCGTCCAATTCTCGGGAGTGACGGCCAGCCCTGGCGGGGCTCTCTCGGGAACCGCCGCCTTCGTCCAACCCGCTGTTTTTCAGGCAAACGCGCTGCGGTCACAGAACTTCTCGCTGTATGGCCAGGACACCTGGAGCATCACCCATGGACTGACCGCAACCTACGGCGTGAGGTGGGATGTCAATCCACCGCTCAAAGGAAAGGACGCAGTGAATGAGCCTTTCACCGTCGTCGGCCTGGATCATCCGGCGACAATGACATTGGCGCGTCGGGGGACACCCCTCTACGCGACGACTTATGGGAATGTGGCGCCGCGATTCGGACTCGCCTATCAACTCGGCGAGCGACCCAATTGGGAAACCCTCGTTCGCGGAGGCGTCGGCGTCTTTTACGATCTCGGGCAGGGCTCGCTCGGCGGCGCCACCAGCTACTTCCCGTACTCGGCCACCAAGATCATTCAACCGAGCCCGACGCCGTATCCGCTGAGCCCGCAGGACGCCGCTCCTCCCGCCTTTAGAGCCACGCCCCCTGTTGACAACATCGTCATTGCCGATCCGCACTTGAAGCTTCCCCGGAGCCGTCAGTGGAATATGACGATCGAACAGTCGCTCGGAAGCCGGCAGATGCTGTCGGCGACATATCTCGGGGCAATGGGGCGCGATCTGCTTCGCGTCACCCAACTCGTCGGCGTGAATCCGAACTTCCAGTTTGTGTCCCTCACCGACAATTCAGCGACATCGGACTACCGCGCCCTGCAGCTGAAGCTCGAGCGGCGCTTGTCGCACGGAGTGCAGGCCATGGCTTCGTACACGTGGTCTCACTCAATTGACGATGCCTCGACCGACGCCTTTGCCAACTACCTCAACACACCAGGCACGAATGAGGCGAAATCCGACCGCGGCGACTCCGACTTCGATATCCGTCACGCCTTCACGACTGGCGCGACCTACGTTCTCCCACCTTTGGCCTCGAACGGTGTTGCACATGCCCTGGTCAGTGGCTGGTCGGTCGACGCCGTAGTGGTTGCTCGCTCCGCGCCGCCTGTCGACGTGGTCGGCAACATCAATGTTGCCGCGGGCACGGCCCTGCGTTCCCGCCCCAACATCATCCCGGACGTGCCACTCGAGTTATTTGGGAATCAATATCCCGGCGGCAAGATATTCAACGCCGCTGCTTTTGTCGCAGCGCCGCCGGGTCACCAAGGCAATTTCGGGCGCAATGTGTTGCGCGGCTTCGGAGCCGCGCAGGCCGATCTTGCGGTGCAGCGGCGATTCCGCGTGACCGACAAAGTCGCCGTTCGCTTCCGCGCGGAGTTTTTCAACCTGCTAAATAAACCGAACTTCGGCAGCCCGAACTTCGATCTGAGCAGTCCCTTGTTCGGACGGTCGACGCAGACGCTCGCGAACAGTCTGGGGTCCGGCGGCGCGAATGGCGGCTTCAGTCCTCTTTATCAGATCGGTGGACCGCGCTCGACGCAACTGGCGCTGAGGCTTGAATTCTAGGTGGCCGCTCGACTCTCCCGCGCAGTCGCGCTGGGCTTTGTGGCTGCCTGCATGGTGCTGGCGTGCTGCCCGTTATCGTTCGCGTTGAATCCTGACCTCGACGTGAGTCAGTACGCGCACACCGTGTGGAAGACCCGCGAGGGCTTTGCCAAAGGCTCGATCTCCTCGATTGCTCAGACACCGGACGGTTACCTATGGCTCGGCACTGATTTCGGCTTGCTCCGTTTTGATGGCGTCCGCAACGCCGCCTGGGAGCCGCCAGCGGATCAGCCTTTGCCCTCCCAGAGCATTACCAACCTGCTCGTCTCGCGCGACGGGAGTCTCTGGATCGGGACCGCGAAAGGCCTGGCACGATGGAAAGACGGGAAACTCACACAGTTTGCGCAGCTCGCTGGAGTCGTCATTTATCCACTCCACGAAGATCGCCAGGGCACGGTATGGGTTGGAACGATAGCGCTGAATGATGGCAAGCTCTGCGCCATCCAGGACTCCGTCGTTCAGTGCCACGGTGGAGGCGACCGTTTCGGTCACGGAGTGCTCGCGTTGCACGAGGACGGCCGCAGCAACCTCTGGATGTCTGTGTCGAACGGCGTGTGGCGATGGAAGCCCGGGACCCCCGAATTCCATCCGATGCCGGGCGCACTCGACGGTATTCAGAGTTTCGCGGACGATCATGATGCGTTGCTGATCGGCACCGCCAACGGAATCCAACGACTCGTCAACAACAAAGCCACACCATATCCGGTGTCTGGCGCGACCCGGCAGTTCCGCGTCCAGAGACTGCTGCCCGATCGCGACGGCGGTCTGTGGATCGGAACGTCCAATCAGGGCGTTGCACACGTCCATCAGGGACGGACCGACACATTTACACTCAGAGATGGACTGTCAGGCGACTACGTGACGGCTCTCTTTGAGGACCGTGAAGGCAGTATTTGGATCGCAACTCTTAGCGGTCTCGATCGCTTTCGCGACCTGGCTGTCCCGACGTTTGCCGTGGCGCAGGGCTTGTCGAGTGCGGATGCGCTGTCCGTGCTGGGAACGAAGGACGGAAGCATTTGGATCGGTACGCCTGGAGGGTTGAGCCGCTGGAGGAGCGGACAGTTTGCCACCCTGGGCAGTGACCGCTACAAACCAGACGGAAACGCGGCGCCAAGGAGTTCAGCACACTCTCTGTTTCAAGACACGCTCGGGCGAATCTGGGTCTCCGGAACCGGCGGGATTGGCTACTTCGAACAGGATCGGTTCGTCCCGCAGAGCGGTGTTCCTGGCGGCAGCCCGGTGCATGCGATCGCCGAGGACACCGAGGGCAATGTCTGGATTGCCCAGCAGGATGACGGTCTGTTTCGTGTGTCTCGCGGTGGCGCGGTCCAACACACTTCCTGGGCCGAGTTGGGACGCAAGGACTTCGCGAGTGCGCTGGTGGCCGATCCTGTGCGGGGAGGCATCTGGATTGGATTCTTCGAAAGTGGCCTCGCCTACTTCAACAACGGCCAGGTGCGCGTTTCGTACTCAGTCGCCGACGGGCTGGGCGAAGGACGGATCAACAATCTCCGATTCGATCGGCAGGGCGCGCTCTGGGCCGCCACCGAGGGTGGCCTCAGCCGTGTGAAAAGCGGCCGCCTGGCGACACTGCATCGCCGGAACGGACTGCCCTGCGACGCGGCGCATTGGGACATCGAAGATGATGCTGATTCAGTCTGGCTGTACATGTCGTGCGGGCTGATACGCATTCCAGCCGTCGACGTCGAAGCCTGGGCCGCCGGGGTGGACAATGATCGCGATCCGACCCGTGCGGTCCACATCACGGTCTTCGACAGCTCGGACGGGGTGAAGACCCGAGCTGATGCCGCCGGCTACAGCCCTCAGGCGGCAAAATCGGCGGATGGGAGGATCTGGTTCAGCTCTCTGGAAGGTGTGATGGTCGTCGATCCGCGTCACCTTCCCGTCAATGCGATTCCACCCCCGGTGAACGTCGAGCAAGTGACGGCAGACCGCAGGCCCTACGACGTCGCATCCGCGGCGAATCCGCGGCTGCGTATGCCTCCGCTCGTGCGGGATCTGCAGATCGACTACACGGCGCTCAGCCTCGTGGCGCCCGAAAAGATGCAGTTTCGCTACAAGCTCGAAGGGCGCGACGCCGACTGGCAGGACGTCGGCACTCGCCGGCAGGCGTTCTATACCGACCTGTCCCCTGGTAACTACCGCTTCCGGGTGACTGCCAGCAACAACAGCGGCGTCTGGAACGAGACGGGCGCGACCATAGACTTCACAATCGCACCGGCCTACTACCAGACGACGTGGTTTCTGGCGCTCTCGGTCGCCTCCGTATTGGCGGCGGTCTGGACCGCGCATCGCGTCCGGCTCCGCATCGTCGAGCGACACCAGCGCGAGATCAGCGCGCTGAACGAACGAATGATGAAGGCGCAGGAACAGGAACGGATTCGCATTGCCGGCGAATTGCACGACGGCGTGATGCAGGAGATGCTGGCCGCGACGATGATGCTGGGCACCGCCAAGCGCCGGATCGCAGACGACTCCGCCGCGACAGCGACCATCGACAAGGTGCAGCAGAAGCTGATTCAGGCCGGCACCGATCTCCGTCAGTTGTCTCACGATCTGCATCCGCCATTGCTGCAGGAGGCGGGGCTGCCGAAGGCCGTGCAGGGTTACTGCGAACAGTTCAGCGCCGCGGGCAGCATCCCGGTTGATTGCCACGCCGACGACAGCGCCGGCGAGCTGTCGCGCGGCGCCGCGCTCGCGCTGTTTCGGATCCTTCAGGAGGCGCTCGGCAACGTAGCCAAGCATGCCAGCGCCAGCCGCATCACTGTTCGACTAGCGCGAGAGGACGGGCTGGTGACCCTGGTCGTGTCGGATAACGGGGTCGGCCTGGACTGCGGCGGCTTGGCGACCGGCGGCGGGTTAGGGTTGGTGATGATGCGCGAACGCGCCATGCAACTGAATGGGCGCTTCGAATTCGACAGCACGCCGGGACACGGAACGACAATCAGAGTGAATATTCCGTTTCGATAAACCAGAATCACGACATGGTGATCGCACGCCGTCGAGAGTGCCACGTCGTTGGGTTCATCGCGCCGCTCGTCTGCTTTCTCGCCTGTTGTTCGAACGTCTTCGCGCTCGACCCCACGCTCGACGTGAGTCAGTACGCGCACACGGCGTGGAAGATCCGCGACGGCTTCACGAAGAGCATTATCAAGTCGATTGCGCAAACACCTGATGGGTACCTGTGGCTGGGGACCGAGTTCGGTCTCCTCCGATTCGATGGCGTTCGAACTACGGAGTGGCATCCGCCTGCAGATCAGCCGCTCCCGTCGTCCGACATCTGGAGCGTGCTGGCGACTCACGACGGCGCACTGTGGATCGGCACCGCGAATGGCCTTGCTCGGTGGACAGGCGGCCGCCTCACACGCTATCAGGAAACGGAAGGACGGATCGTGTGGAGGGTGCTCGAAGACCGCGAGAACACCGTCTGGGCCAGCGCCTCGGCGGCTTCCTTCGGCCGATTGTGCGCCATTCGCGATACCGACGTGAAGTGCTACGGCGACGACGGCCGGTTCGGCTACGGAGTGTTGGCATTGCGCGAAGATCGCAAGGGGAATCTATGGCTCGGGGTCTCGGGCGGGATCTGGCGATGGCGGCCCGGTCCGCCAGTGTTCTTTCCATTGTCGGGACAAGCGGACATGGTGGGGGCCTTTGATGAAGACGCCGATGGCCAGCTCCTGGTGACGACGGACCGCGGGATCCGACGGTTCGTCGCCGGCGAAGCGAATGCGTATCCGCTGGGTGGACCCGCCGCACCAATCAGGGCGTTGGATCTGCTGCGCGATCGCCTCGGCGCTCTCTGGATAGGCACCGCCAAAGGCGTCGTTCACGCGTATGAAGGACGCCTTGACACATTCGCACAGGTCGATGGATTGTCGGGCGATGCGGTCCTCGGCTTGTTTGAGGATCGCGAAGGCAGTATCTGGGTGAGCACGGCCAACGGCCTCGACCGCTTTCGCACGCTCGTGGTCTCCGCATTGTCCGAAAGACAGGGACTGTCGAATGCCCAGGCGTTCTCCGTCGCGGCCGCACCGGATGGCAGTGTGTGGCTTGGTACGAGAGATAGCCTCGACAAGTTGGAAGACGGCGGCGTCACGTCCTATCGCGCACACGCGCGACCCGGAGTTGCCAGCACAACTCGGCAGGTCGTCGGCAATGGTTTTCCTGGTGCAGCAGTCGGCGTGCTGCTTGCCGACTCTCGCGGCCGCGTCTGGATGGCGACGACGGCCTCGTTTGGATACTTCGATCGCGATCGCGCTCACTATGTCGAGGTACCCGCTGTTGCTGTTCACGCGGTGCGTTCGATGGCTGAGGACACCGACGGCAATCTGTGGATTGCCGATCAACAAGCCGGTCTGGTGCGGCTCTCGACGAGTGGCCGCGTCGATCAGACGCCTTGGGCCGCGCTGGGACACAAGGATTTTGCGACATCGATCGCTGCCGATGTCGTGCGCGGAGGCCTATGGCTCGGATTCTGGGATGGAGGCGTCAGCCTTCTTCAGAACGGCACAGTGCGTGACACGTATCAGCCCGGGCAGGGACTGGGAAAAGGGCGTGTCAGCAACCTGCGACCCGACGCGGACGGATCGCTATGGGTGGCTACAGCTGGCGGACTCAGCCACGTTCGCAATGGCCACGCGGCCACGCTCACCACTGCCAACGGCTTGCCGTGCGACGTGGTCCACTGGGCAGTCGCGGACGACGACCGCTCACTATGGCTGAACAGCGCGTGCGGCCTGATCCGAGTGGCGCGCGCCGACGTCGACGCGTGGGTGGCGAATCCAGGACACGTGGTACAGGCCGTTCTCTTCGACGGCTCGGACGGCGCCAGGCTCGACGCGCTGCCCACCGGGTACGATCCATTTGTCGCCAAGTCGAGCGACGGCAAGCTCTGGTTCGTCAGTCTTGATGGCGTCGAGATCGTCGATCCGCGGCACCTCCCGTTCAATACGATCCCGCCGCCAGTGCACATCGAACAGATCGTAGCTGACCACAGGACCGTCGACGTTCGCTCCGGCGACCAGTCGCGTATCAGCCTTCCGCCGCGAACCCGCGATGTGCAAATCGACTACACGGCTCTCAGCCTTGCTGCGCCGGAAAAGGTTCTGTTCCGGTACCAGCTCGAAGGCGTCGACAACGCGTGGCAGACCGTCGGAACGCGGCGCCAGGCGTTCTACAACAACCTCGCTCCAGGTAACTATCGGTTTCGGGTGATCGCGAGCAATAACAGCGGCGTCTGGAACGAGACGGGAGCGTCGCTCGATTTCCGTATTGCCCCGGCGTATTACCAGACCGGATGGTTCCTCGCAGTGTCTGTCGGGATGTTCATCGCGCTCGTCTGGGGTGCCCATCGTATTCGCCTCGGCATCGTTGAGAGGCACGAATACGAGATCAGCGCGCTCAACGAGCGGTTGATGAAGGCGCAGGAGCAGGAGCGGATTCGCATCGCGGGCGAGCTGCACGACGGCGTGATGCAGGAGATGTTGGCCGCGACGATGATCCTGGGGACGGCCAAGCGGCGAATCTCCGACAGCGCCTACGCGACGGCGGCGATCGACAAGGTGCAGCAGAAATTGATCCAGGCCGGAACGGACCTGCGTCAGCTCTCTCATGATCTGCATCCGCCCTTGCTGCAGGAGGCGGGGTTGCCGAAGGCGGTGCAGACCTACTGCGAAGAGTTCAGCGCGGCGTCCACTATTCCGGTCTCCTGCGAGGTCGACGAGACCGCCAGCGAGCTATCACGCGGCTCGGCGCTGACGCTGTTCCGAATCCTGCAGGAGGCGCTCGGGAATGCGGCCAAACATGCGAAGGCCGGGCGCATCACCGTGCGGCTGATGCGGGAGAACGGGTCCGTCACCCTCGTGGTGTCGGACAACGGCGTCGGCCTGGATCGAAGCGCCTTGTCGACCGGCAGCGGGTTGGGATTGGTGATGATGCGCGAGCGCGCGAGTCAACTGAACGGGCGGTTCGAGTTCGACAGCGCGCCTGGCCGCGGTACCACCGTCAGAGTGACGATTCCATTTCGATGATCATTGTTTGGCCGCGGGCCGGACGCCGAGACGTTCGGCCATGGTCACCAGGTCGGCCAGCGAATCCGCCTTCATCTTGCGCATCACCTGCCCGCGATGCGCCTTGACGGTAATTTCGCTGATGCCGAGCTCTCCCCCGACCTGCTTGTTCAACAGGCCCGCGGTCACCAGCCCCATCACCTCGCGTTCGCGCGGCGTCAACGCGGCGTAACAGGTGCGCAGCACGTCCATCCGCGACTCACGTGCAAGCACCGCACGACTCGACTCGATCGCCTGACCGATCGCCTCGATCAGGAGGTCGTCTTTCACTGGCTTGGTCAGGAATTCGACAGCCCCCGCCTTCATCGCCCGGACCGTCATCGGCACATCGCCATAACCGGTGATGAAGATGATCGGCATCTCGATTCGTTCGGTGAGGCGCTGCTGCAAGTCGAGGCCGTTGAGGCCGGGCAGCGTCACGTCGAGCACCAGGCAACAGGGAACCGTCGCCCGTGGACGCGTCAGAAACTCCTGCGCCGATGCGAATGTTTCCGTCCGCCACCCAACCGTCTTGATCAGCAACTCCAGCGATTCGCGGACCGAGACGTCGTCGTCGACCACGAAGACGATGGGTTTCACATCGGCCATGGCGCCCTCACCCGCGCGACCCGTTGCCGGCCGGGGCCCAGTATACGACGCGCCCACGACGCCGTATGGAATCTGCGTGGTCATGCCTTCCTCTTCTGTAGTGCCAATTCGACCGCACCGAGCAAAGATTCGTCGCTGAATGGTTTGAACAAGCACGCCGTGGCACCGGCGGCAACCAGCCGCGGCGCCAGCGACTTGTCGCCCTGGGCAGTGATGAAGACGATGGGATAGGTCTTGCCGCGCCGTTTCAGCTCCTGCTGCAATTCCGGCCCGCTGATGCCCGGCAAACCCACGTCCAGGATCAACACATTCGCCTCGTCGAGCGCGGGTGAAGCGAGAAACGCTTCCGCCGACTCAAAGGCCTGCACGGCGAAACCGACCTGCTCCAGCAGGTCTGGCAGCGACTCACGAACCGATTCGCTGTCGTCGACGATAGCCACCAATGGCCGGCTCCTCTTTGGGGTTTGAGTGTCAGTCATGCGCGCGGCATGCTCGCACGTCCATCAGCTGCGATAGGTCGGCGCAGGGTGCCTTGCAGAGGATGTCTGCTTCGGCGTCTCGGATCCATTAGACCTTGGTATTGGTATCATGCCCGGCCGGACGGAAGTGAAAAGGAGAAGGTCGCACCTGGCCCACGCTCGTTGGGAGCAGCCCACAGACGTCCCCGATGCCGTTCGACGATCGACCGGCTGATGGAGAGCCCGATCCCCATGCCGTCCTTTTTCGTCGTGTAGAAGGCGTCAAACAGCTTGTCCACGTGCTCACGGTCAACACCGACGCCGGAATCCCGAACGGTCACGAGCACGCGATCCGCGTTCTCTCGTTGCGTTCGGATCACCAGCCGCCGCGGGCGATCGTACACGGTGGCCATGGCGTCCAAGGCGTTTCGCAGCAGGTTCAGGATGACCTGCTGGAGCTGGATCCGATCTCCGATGACGGTCGGGAGATTGTCGGCCAATTCCGACTGGAGCGCGACCCGATTTCGCTGAAGATCGCTCAGTGACAGTGCCACGACCTCGCGTGTGGCGTCGTTGAGGTCCATCGATTCGGGAGTGAAATCCTTCCTCGTAAACAGCGCACGCAGCCGCGCGATCACCTCGGCGGCACGGTTGCCGTCGCGCAGCGTTCTGCGCGCGGTTTCGCGCACACCTTCGATGTTCTGAGGATCGGCGGCCAGCATGCGCAGGCAGGTGTTGGCGTTGGTGATGATGCCGGACAGCGGCTGGTTCACTTCGTGCGCAATCGAGGCGGCGAGCTCAGCGATGGTCGCGACATGCATCGCCCGCGACAGCGTGGCTTGCAGCTCTCGCACGGCCCCGGAGGCTCGCTCCAACTCGTTGGTGGTCTCCCAATATTCGGTCAAATCCTTCAAGGCGCCGACAAACTCCACCAGCTCGCCCGCCTCATTCGCCACCGGATGGCCGGTTGCGTGCTGATAGCGGATCGTGCCGTTCGGCAGCACGATGCGATAGGCCGCACGATAGGTGGTCTGCTCGCGCATGCATCGCTCGAACTCCCCCTGCACACGCGGGCGATCGTCCGGGTGAATCCGGTCGAACCAGAATGGTGGTCTGGTGATGTCCTCGCCCGGCTGAATGTCGTAGAACCGCTGAATCTCGGGCGAGCTTTCGACGATGTCGGCGGCGATGTCGTACCGCCATCCGCCGGTGTGACTCAGTCGCTGCACCTCGAGCAGGAACGCCTCGCTGCGCCGCAACGCATCTTCCGCCTGGCGGCGGTCTTCGATGTCGGTGTTGATGCCGTACCACTTCACGATCGCGCCGCTCGCGTCGCGCAGCGGATTGGCGCGGAACAGGAACCAGCGATGCTCGCCGTCGTGTCGCCGCAACCGCGCTTCGGCGTCGCCGCTCTGTCCCGATGCCAGGAGCCGCTGCCAGACCGCCGTCAAACTGCTCACATCGTCGGGATGAACCGCCGTCGTCCACCCCCATCCGGCCGCCTCTTCCGCTGACAATCCCACGTATTCGAGAAAGTGCTGGTTGAAAAAGTCGGCGCTGCCATCCGGCCGGGCCGACCAGGCCAGCGCCGGAATCGTGTCAATGATCAGCTGCAGATTGTGTTCGCTCGCGCGTAATGCATCCTCGGCGCGTTTCCGCTCGTCGACGTCGGTCAGCACCGAATACCAACGGACAATACGCCGCGCCGTATCGCGGAGGGGAAGCCCTCGGATTTGACACCAACGGTAGGTACCATCGAACCGCCGAACGCGTGCCTCGAATTCGTAGGCTTCGCCTGCCGCGATCGCGCGTGTGAACGGTCCGGCGATCCGCGCCACATCGTCCTGGTGAACCGTCCCGTTCGTGCCCCACTGCCTCATCGCCTCCAGCCCTTGCCCGCAGTACTCGACGAGTTCCTGATTGACGACGTCGACGTCGCCGGACGGCGTAAGGATGGCGACCAGGCCGGGAATGTTGTCCACGATGACCTGCGAATCACGCAGCCGCGGGTCCTCTGCATCGTTGGTCATTGCACGCCCTTCCATGCGTTGTTGTCCCGTGCCACGTGGCGGGACCGCCACGGACACCAACGTCTAATGGATTTGCGTCGCGAGATTTGGTGTTAGGACGTCATCACACTCGCGGTGCAGAGGAATCATGGATGTGC
>Ga0137394_10002761_pt1 | contig 13066 bp, 8 predicted proteins | sample czobulk116metaG_FD_108278 | JGI IMG/M metagenome (GOLD analysis project Ga0137394, IMG submission 108278) | Vadose zone soil microbial communities from Angelo Coast Range Reserve, California, USA - czobulk1.16 metaG | ecosystem: Environmental > Terrestrial > Soil > Vadose zone | place: USA...
AATCGCACTCCTCGTTTGAGAAGTACCGTCGGTTCCCCAGGGCGATCGGGATGACGTGAGACTCATTCTTGAACGTGGCGCCTTCCTGAAGACCACGGTCGCAGAGTGCACACGTCCGAGGATTCCGCGGGCCCTTCACGATCTTGGTCGGGCGCCGATCTCGGACGGGGTAGCGTGCGCCGGCAGCCGCCTTGTAAGCATCCAAGAACTTCGTCAGCGGGACGCCTTCCGGCCATGCCGGATCTTGAGGTTGAACAACGGGCACGGATCACCCCTTCACGGTGTGCGACAGGCGGAGGGAAATATAGCGGGGACCGCGGAGCGGCGGACCCAAGTCCGGCCGCGTCCTTCGTACGGCGGGAGCGGTCGGCGCAGGTATCCCGGAGCGAATCACGAGGCCGGCGTCGCAGGCGACCGAAGTGGTGCGCTGGGTCGTAAGCAGGGTGGTTCGCAGCCTCATCAGGAAGGTCGTCAGAAAGCTCATCAGCCCATGTACTACCTTGCGAACCACCCTGCTGATGAGTCAGGCGATGAGTTTGAGAGACGGAAGTCGTTGATGTCTGCGGGCGAACCTGGCCACCCGTTCCCCGCCAAAGAGGGCGACGCACCGTGCGAGGCCGGCCCCGACCCCTCCCTCCCAACGACCTGGATGGAGGGGTCGGGGCCGGTATCAAGGTCACATAGAAGGGCGGGGGGCGAACTGGCCAGGTTGGACTGGGAGCAGGGACATAGGAAGGTGTCTTTTCGGCAGAAACAGGAGAGCTGTCAGAGGGAAGGTTTTGGGGGTCTGAAAGAGAAACGCGGAGGAAGTCAGGGAGACGGAGCGCGGAGAAGGGAGCGCGGAGAAGGGAGCGCGGAGGTGGCCGCGTCGAATAGGCGTCCAGGATGGCGCAGACATGAAAGCACGCTCGCGTTCCTCGTCGTAAGTGGGGCTGGTCGTAGAGAGCCGCCGTGGTGTTGCGGCGACGAGTGCGCTGAACGGCCGACATCCACGCCGGCGGTGTCGGAGCGCCATCGCGTCCGTGTGCTGCTTCGCATTCGTTAGAGCGGAGCTTCCGGCGACACGGTGAGACTGGAGGCGCATGTTGCAGCCGCAGCAGGGGTCGTCAGATGAGGTCCAAAGCATGCAATCCCGAGAGTTCACGTCGTCCCACACGGAAGCCGGGGAAGCTCTTTGGTTTCCCAGCAGACGTCGCGGAACAGGCACGTCCAGCAGCATAGGTGCGATTCGATTTGCAGCACTTGGCACCGCATGCGTCGCATCCCGAGGAGATCCGCATGCTCGCAGTTCTGAGCATCCGCTGAGATCGTGAAACTGTCGGCGACGTACTCGAATCGCCCCTGGTCGCCCCCGACGCGGAGCTTCTTAGCGAACGGGTAGTTGTGAAAACCGCATTCGGGTCCTGCTGGCGTGGTCGTCTTGTAGAACCAACTTTGGCCAGTGATCACCAGGAATTCATTCTGTGCGTTGCGCTCTCCAGTCTGTCGAACGAGTTGCGGTCGGACGGGCGCCGCCGGAGCAAGCGCAGACGTGGAGCCTGCCTCTGGCGCGAACGCCGGCCCAATGTCCGGCTCCCGAATGGCAGTGGGGAATTTGGCTGCTGGCGTCATGTCCAGATCGGCTCGGTTGAATGCTCTCAGCACGCGGCGCTGGAAGGCATCGGCTTTTGACGTGAGGTCCGCGAGAAAGGCCCCGAGTTGCGTCGCGTCCCGCGGCTCGATCGCGGGCGTCGAGTTGTAGTCCACGACCGCGAACGCGCGCCCGCCGCTAAGGAGCACAAGCGCCGGATAGACAGCGCGCAACGGAAATTCGCTGCGCACGCCCCCCGTCATCCGGGTGGCCACTACCACGCCGCGAAAGGCTTGAGTTACGGCCATGGGTTCGACGATCTGCAGCGCCTCTTCCAGTTTCATCGTAACTGGGAGTGTGTCGATGAGCCGGTGGCGAGCCAAAAGCCTGTAGATCTCGGCATGGCGCTCGACGATTTCTTCGAGCGAAACGTAGCAGTGAATGTCGTTCGGATCTGGCTCGCCGGCATCGATGAACGCCGCTGAGGGATTCCTGAATATGATGAGCCAGCGACCTGCCGTGATCACGACGCGCTTCAGTGTCAAGCGCCCCGCCTCGCCGAATGATGCCACGTAGACGCGGAGGTCCTTAAGCCAAGCAACCCATTGCGCCAGAACGTCGGGTTTCTCTCCAGTCTTCAGCTGTGCGAGCGCCTCGCTGATCAAGGCCGACATTTGCAATGCACTAACGTTGCGCTCTTGGGGCGGTCGAGCGCTCACAGAGTCCGCGCCTTTCGCCTCTACGAGCAAGGTCGGCATGCGTCGCCGACTGATACCGAGGTAATCGAAGTAGAGTCGGTCGCCGTTCTCGGCCCAGCTTCTCGCCTCTTCCGAAAGTTGGTTCGGGTCGTCCGGATTCCAATCGAGGGCACGCAGCATCGGATCGATTAGAAAGCGCCGTGTCGGCCGCTCAAGGAGTGCGTCGTCCTCGAACGGAGCAAGCAGGCCGTCCGATTGCGCGGCCGCGGCTTGCTGGGCACGGATGACCGCCGCTCGGATGACCGCCTCTTCCGCCTTGAAGCACGTAAACGCCCTGCGAAGAGCATCGCCAAAGGCAGCGATCCTGACTGCTTCGCTCATCGTAGCAGGTCCGGCAACTCGAAGAGCAGCTTCAGCGCCTCCGGCCAACCAGCTGACGAGAACAACTCAAGAATCGCTACGAGCGTGCGACGCCGGCCGGGATCGTCGAAGATCTCGCGATAATCGGCCAAGTAGAGACGGACCAGCTTCACCAAGCTGTCCAGCCCGAGCGACTCAAACTGATATCCGTCTGCTGCGGCGGGCCCGAGCAGAACGTTTGCGATACGGTCGAAAACCCCGGCAGCGTCGCCGTCCACGAGATACGAGAGCAGCTCGAAGAGCTGGTGGACCGTGCCCGCTTGGGCGTGAGTAGCGATTGTGTCGAGGATCGCCGCATGGGCGGCCAAGAAGCGCCGTTTAGACTCAGAGGTCGATAGCCCAGCCTCGACTTCGCGATCCCCCGGAGAGCGGAAAGCGCCCGAGCCAAAGTACAATTGACTGCACACCGCGCGGAGCACGCCATCGCCTGCCTCGTAGAGCGGACGCCAGGTCTCGATAGCCTTCTGCGATGGGCTTCCGAGCAGGTGAGGACGCGCCTCGGTAACAGCGGAGGCTGCTGCGCCAACGACGAGGTCGAGTAGCTTGCGCGCCCGCGATGCCATCTCGATCTGCTCAGGTTTCGGGTCGCCCTTGTACGGAAAGAAGAACACCTCTCGGAGCTCATGCAGCATCGGTACGATGTAGGCTTGGCCGTAGCGCAACTCCGAACCCCAGCGCTCGACCCACTTCCAGGCGAGATCCTGGGCACGCGCCACGTAAAGAAATGCGGCGATTTGCGCGAACGCATCGCCGTCGCGGCCGCGGGTCGAATCGAACGCATCCCTCCGCACGGCCCAATCGCGTTGCAGCACACGATCGAGTATTTCTGCGGTTCGCCGAGGCTCGGGATGCGAGAGCCGCGCCAACGTCCCGGCAGCGAAGAAGCGGAGCACGCCCTCTTGCGTCTCGCGGTCAGCTAGTTCCTGGACCAACGACCACATGCGGTCCCTTGCGACATCCCATAGGACGTTCAGAGCCTGCGCGACCTGAAGCCGGACGGTCGCAGCGGTGTCTCGCAGGCATACGGCCATCCGGTCGACGATGCCGGGTCGCACTTCGGCGAACCTCGGCGCGAGGGCCACCAGGCTAGACGCTGCGTACACGCGGACATCCCAGTTGCCCCAAGACATCTGGTTTCCCGAAGTGTCGGTGCGCTCGGGATAGGGACTCGCCGAGAGTCGATCGATCATCGCCAGCAAGGCGTCGAGATCCGGCAACCCATCAGCTTCAGGAGAGTAGGCCGCGCTCTTGGCGACGTGCTCCACCGCGTTGCTGACCGCCCCCCAGGTCGAATGGACGAGTTCTCGATGAGGTTCTTGGGCGGCCACTTCGTCGAGGAGCCTGACAACTTCGAGCATGTCGGCCCAAAGCCCCGCAAGGTAGGTTGCGTCGCGGTCCTTCGCGTCCTGCTTCAGGCGATCTTCAAGCTTGCGGCTGGCTGCGCGGATTTCGCGATCAGGGCTCCGCTCGAGGTTCGCACCCTTGCTACGCAGGAGGCTTTCGACGACATCATCGTTTGAGCCCCATCCAACTTGTATGCTTACGAATGGCGGGTTCCCCGTGAGCTCGCGCGACGCGTCCAACTCGGCCCGCTTGGTACGCATCTCGGGCGTGACAATAAGGTCCGAGGTCACGACCGACAGGAAACGCTGCAGTAGTGAGCCCCACCATCTGGTTTCCCGCTCGCCTGGAAAGAGGTCAGGTGCCAGCGCCGCGATCTCAAATGCCGAGCGGCGCTCAGCCGGCTGTCGCTGGTACGCCGTGGCCAGGAAGATCACAGCGTCGCGCGACAGACCCTGGATCGCCGTAAAGTGTGGGTCTGCTGCCAACGGCCATAGCAGGTCATCCGCCACATCGGGGCGCTCAGCGGCCACGCCGAGCAGACGGGCCCACACCGACGCGTTCGTCGGAAGCGCCATTGCCGCGGTCACCGCCTGGCGGAAGGCGTCCCGCGAGCAGATCTGGAGGAAGGTCGCCAATGTGCTCAGCGGCCCCTCTTCGTGTCCGTTCTCCTCGCGCCAGTCCTGAAGCGACAGGAGATCGTCGATGACTTGGAGGCCCTTTCCGCCGATGCTCAAGCGCGTGGGCGTCGGTGGACCGCCGCGGCCGCGCTCCTTCGCGGCGTCGAGTCCCTGGACAGCTCCGATTACGGCTGTTGTGCCGGCCATCGGCGCGGCCTGTAGGAAGGACTCCAGTGCTTGGTTCAAGTGCCAGCGGGCCTGCTGGTAGTCCTGCCGACGCGTGGAGGTCAGCGCGAGGATCCGACTAGGGGAACCACCGAGCCAGGTCTTCGCCTCGTCTGTCACCTCTCGTCCGAACAGTGTTGCGTAAACCCGGGCGACAAAGGTTGGGTCGTGCGGGATGATCGATGCGACGCTTTCGGCGAGCCATGGCGCCTCCTGTGGAGCGTGATCTTCGAACCGGTCATCCAGAATCCGGCCTAGAAGAGCACGAGACGCGTCGGGATCCGTTCCATAGGATTTCGCCACGAACCGTATGCCAGCCGTGGTCAGAGCGACGTGCTCGGGGGAGAGTGACCAGGCTGTGCTCAGCAGAGCTCGCGCAGCAGCACCAAACGCGTTCGAGACGCCCGGAGCGGTGAGATCAGCCCGTTCCGCGATCGTCATCAGCAGCACTCGGGCCGCGTCCGCGAGGCGACCAACCTTGGTTCCGGCGGCCATCAATGCGACTCGCGCCCATGCATCGGCCGCGGACGAGCGGAAGCTGCCAACCTCTGCAGCCGCCATTCCGACAAAGCGGGCTAGTTGGCCGACGAGTCGGCCGACAGCCTCCGATGTTTTTTGAGAGTCAATGAGGGCGCAGAGAGCGTTGACGTCCGACGGCACGTCGACTCGTTCTGCGGCCGTCCTGAGGGCGATGCTAAGGACCACGGGATGGGGTTCGGCCACTCCAGCTAGATCCGCAAGGAAGCGCCAGATGGTGGGCCGGCCCTCGTCGTCCGCCTGCCACATTTCCTCTAGCGCAAACCGCAGAGCGGGCCCGAGCAGCAGCCCGAGGGTCGGGTCTTGGGTGATTTGCACGCGCACGGCGGCGGGATGGTCCCTAGAAAGGTAGAAGCGGGCTTCGATGTGGTCGAACAGCACATGCTGAGCGAAAGCCACGCTGTCGCCTGCCGACATCAGCACCCCGGCTTGCCGCACCTCCTCCACCGCATCGTTCTCGATGTCGGTCGCCCGGACAGTGAGCTGTCGGCGTCCGACCATGATCTGCACTACCGCCTTAACAGCTAGGCGAAGACGCTGGTTCGGAAGACGGATATCTTCGTATCGGCGGATGAGTTCGGACTGCGTCGCCACCGTGCGGATGGACTGTGGGTCCTCACCCGCGCTTAAAAGCTCGGCGGCCAGAGATAGATTGAAGATATTGCGGAGCAGGTCTCGCAGCTTGTTCGGCGCTGAGGTCTCCAATTCACGGAGCCTTGGCGAGGCCGACGCGACGGCCGCCACTTCCCCAGGAGACAGACGTGGCACGTGGAAATGGCGGACGCCCCCAAGGCCTTGTTCGGCGAAGCGTGCGTTCGGAGGCTCGCCTGGCATCATCTCGCGGAAGCGGCGCCCGTTGCGAAGGTCGAAGCTTCGGATTGATGCCAGGATTGACCACCGTGCGCCCAAGACACGGACGGCGTCTTCGATGAGCGACGCGATAACCGCCTCAGATGGACCGCCGCGAGAGGCATCGAGGGCGTCTACGATCAGCAGGCCAGGGTTAACGCCAGGCCATGCGCTCAGAACCTCGATCAAGTCGTGGTCCAACTTGAGTTCGTCGCGGAAATCGCTCCGTTTGTGAAAACTGGAGAATCGTTCAACGGACAGGAAGATTAGCGGTCCCGGCCCGTTCCCTACCTCGTCAGCGAGCCTCAGCAGGACGCCTGTCTTGCCGGCGCCAGGCTCGCCGGTGACGAGCAGGCTCCCGGTTTCAGCCGCCGCTCGGAGCGGCGCGAGGCAGTCCCTGGGAATGGGGATCCCGCCGTCTATAGGCAAACTCATGTGCTTGCTGAGGCGCCTCCGTTCCTCGTCCGAATACGTACGGAGCACCTCGATGTCCCTGTCGTACCGGGGGGTGGAAACATCGACGTGGCCCGCAGCGCGCAGCCCCCGCAAGATGCCGGCGCGGTCCACGGGTGCGCCTGTACGAATGAAATTGTGGCTGAGCGCGAGCAGGGCGGACATCGGCGCTTCGCCAGCGCCGTCAGAGCCATAGAGCGCGCCCCCAAGACGGTGCGCGGTATTGCGCCATGCCTCGCTCCTCACGTCCTCTGGAAAGCGGCGGATCTGGAACAGCCGCGCGAGCGAGACAAGGTCGCCCGCTTCGAGCGGCGTCTTCAGATACGTGGGCCAGGCGGCGCGGACGTGCGCTTCGAACACCGTAAGAGCGTCCCGCATTTCGTTGGGCGCTTGGCTGATGACGTCGTCCCAGGTGCCGCCATGGTCGAAGAGGCGGCAAGCGGAATTCAGTGTGTCGAGCGTTCGGAATGCGTCTTCGGCGATCGCGAGCACCGCCCGGACATCGCCGTCCGGTAACGAACCCCGCTTCCGGCGCGCGTACAGATCGACGACCTGGGCGAGCGTCTTGGCCAACGGAGAATCCGCGCGGGCTGTCAGGGTCAGCCGCGTCTTGCATTGAAGGTAGATGGTCCCGCCGCCCCCGAGCCGAACGACGATGTCGTCGATGGCGTCTCCGGTCTCACATTGGAGTGTGGAAATCTTCAGGTCCACGGGCAGGCCAAAGGCAGAACCGACAGGCGCATCGACGAGCATCTGCACTGCGAACCAAGTCGTCACGGCGGCCTGGAAGCTCATGCCCGCTTCGGTAGCGCGGCCGCCTGCAGGGTTCGCGATCTCGCTCATGTCATCGAGATACCTCGGATAACGACGAGTGTGTACAGCTCCTTCGACGGCACCGCCGGCAACGGCGTGTGCCGGCGACTCGTCGATGTTCCCGCCACTTCGAACGGAGTCGGTGCCGTGTCCGGTAGATAGCGTTGTCCGTTAGTAACGGACATGGCATAATTGCGGACACGATGGTGTCCGCCCACGAGTTAGAGCCCTACCTGGACCAACTCCGACGCCTCCCCTTCGTGCGGGCTGCGGACTCGGAGGTCTCGCGCCTCGCCCAAGCCGATGGGGGCTTGGACGCTGTGGTTCGGCTAAAGACTCCAAAGGGCATGCGTCGGCTCTACGCGGAGATCAAGCGGACGCATCTCAGCTATGAACTCGCCGGTCACGTGGTGTCTCAGATGCGCCACTCGCGGTGGCAGCCCTCCATCCTGATGACGCCCTATGTGGCACCGCGACTCGGTCAGTTCCTTGAGGAACGCCGCATTAACTACGTGGACAGGGTCGGAAACTGTTTTCTGTCGCTCGGACCCGATTATCTCGCCCGTATCGAAGGCAGACGCCGACCACCGCGCGATCTCCCACGCGCAACTCTTCGGGCTCCCAGCTACCAAGTTCTCTTTGCGCTGCTGGCGCGTCCCGAGTTGACGAACACTTCTGTCCGGACGCTTGCGGAAAGCGCGGGCGTGGGAAAGACAGCGGCGGCTGAAATGGTTCAGCGCCTTGAGTCCGAGGGATATGTCGGTCGTGCTACCAACGGCCGACAACTGCTCGAGCGCGGGAGGTTGGTGGAGCGGTGGCTCACGGGCTACGCGGATGTACTGCGCCCATCGCTGACCTTCGGGCGATTTCGAATCGCGGAGGACGATCCTGCGGAGGTGGAAGCCAGGGTCGGGAAAGCGCTCGGGGAGGCGAAGCCTTGGGCGTGGGGTGGTGGCGCTGCTGCCTTCCGGCTGACAGGACACTTCCGGGGGGAGGACTCAGTGCTCTTGGTTCCTGAGCCTAAATCGGACCTGCCGCGCGCGCTGAATGCGTTGCCGGCAAAGGATGGGCCGCTAACGATTTTGCGGGCAAAGGGTCCGCTGATGCTGGAAGGAGCAAAACCGCATACCGCTCACCCGCTCCTCGTCTATGCGGAGCTGTTGACCCGCCCATCCGAGCGTGCAGCGGAGGCGGCTGAGGAGATCCGCGAGAAGTACTTGAGGTACCTGGAGCCGGCGAGGTGACCTTTACCCCGGGACAGGTCGCTGCTCTGAAGAAGCTATGTGAGCTCTGGCCCGACACGCCCTTTGTGCTTGTCGGAGCGTCGGCTCTCGGCTGTTTCCTGGATTTCCGTTGGCGCGCCACGAACGACATCGACATCTCGATCTCCATCGAAGTCGATGAGCTGCCCGCGGGACTCGATCGGCTGCCGGGATGGTCCGCCGATCCGCGCGCGGAGCGTCGGTGGCTAGCGCCCGAAGACGTCAAGGTCGACATCCTGCCCGCCGGTCCAAACTTGCGCCGCGCAGGCATCCTTCGTTGGCCGCGCAGTGGCAACGAAATGAGCCTTCTCGGCCAGCGTCTAGCATTCGAGCAGGCGTGCGACGTGCGGGTGGCCTCGGACTTCAGCATCCGAGTCGCGCCCGTACCGGTCGTGTGCGTGCTTAAGATGGTCGCCTATCAAGATCAGCCGCAGGCGAGAACACGCGATCTTGAGGACCAGGCGCACATCTTCGACGAGTATGTCCCAGCCGACGATCAGCGCCGGTACTCTGACGAGGTCCCCGAGGCAGGAATCGACTTCGAAGTGGTCAGCGCGTTCCTGCTCGGGCGCGACATCGGTGCACTCGTAAACAGCGAAGAGCGCGCAGCCGTCGCGAGCTTCATCGCGAAGGTACGCGACGAGAACGACCCCCACGCCACGCAAGCGCGCATGGCCAATGTTGCTCCCGTATTCTGGCGGCGCGATCCCGGAGCACTGCTGCGCCGCCTCGAGGCTCTTGAGTTGGGGCTGCGCTCCACTGCCCCGGTGGGAGCGCCGCGGTGAGCCGGTTCGGACTACATCCATGACTGCATCCCTGGATTCATTTCGGAAGCTCGCGGAACCGAATCTGGCGCGGCTCTGCGATGCACTGCTGTCGACGTTCCTCTTCCGGCAGGACTACATCGGAGCGTCATCCGAATGGGTGTCACTCTCGACGCGAATCGTGCTGATCCCTCCGGGTCTCGCCATTCCAGGACCGATCGGGGAGAAAATCTTCGAGTCAGGGCGGTTTAGAGCCGGAAGGGGCATCGTTCGGGGTAGCCGTCTTTCGGCGCTACTTAACGGCTTCGAACGCGGCCAGCTTCTTCCTGATGGCCTTCCTGAGGGTTGGACGGAACCGATTGTGCTCGCAGAGGGTGGCCACCTGGAACATCGCTCGTTAGACGACCCTCGTTTCTTCGACAGCTCCTTTCGCCCGACTCACCTCCCATGGCAGGTTTCTGGATATGAGGTGAGCGACCTCTCCACGACGAGTACCGGAGATTCTGGTTTCTGGACCGCGTTCGATCGGATGCAAAGAGAATTGACGGCGTGGGATCCCCCGTATCTGGGAATGGCAGGGCTTGCGCGAGAGCTGCTTCTGCCGACCGTGCCCGCCCGGAACATCGTTCGCCTCGCTCAAGTGCTCTCGCCCGTTTGGGTTCAGCTTGTCGAGGTGGCGCCTGCGCCCGATCGGCGGACGATGCGAGTCACCGTTCGCTCGGAATGGAATCCGGTCCCTCCCGAGGCCACTCTTTCCGTGATTCCTCACCGAAGTGGCTCAAGCGGTCGTCGCATGTCGTTGACGGAGCCTGGCTGGGCCGCCGAGGCCCAAAAAGGGGCGCTGATTCTCCGGTACGAGCTCCCAGTCGGGGACGGGCCAATTTCCGTGTGCCTCAATTTCGGAGACGAGTCCATCGCGACTTGCGTCACGGGACTTGGTTCGTCGAGGGTGGTGTCGCACCTGATCGCCGACCCGGAAGCCACTTGGTTGAAATCGTGTTTGACGGGCAAGGATAGTCAGACATCGGATCTCTTCGAGATGGCGGTGACGTGGCTCTTGCATCTGCTGGGATTCGCCTCGGTACGATACGGCTATAAGCGACTGCAGCGGTCCGTGGACGTGCAAGCTTTTCTAGACGATGCTCACGTCCTCTTCGCTGAATGCTCCGTCGAGCTCCCAGATTCCACGAAACTGCAGGACGTGAAGCACCGGGCCAAGTCTCTGGAGGCTGCCGCTGCGCAATCGGGACGGATGGTCCACGTCGTACCCACTATCTTCACCAGCGCGTCATCGGCGAGCTCAGAACGCGCATTCGATGCTGGGGTGGTCGTCTTCGCACGAGACGAACTCAGTGAACTCCTCGAGCGCGCCCTCCGCGGCGATTCCCCACACGCTGTCTTTGAGGAAGTCGAGCAGCGCCGCGATCAGCAGATCGCAATCGCCACAATTACCTCGTAGGTTCACGAATCATCGGCAGAGGACGTACAGGAAACGTTTCGGGGTCGCGTGGTACGTACTACCTATGCCTCGTCCAGTTCGCTTCACTGAGTTTCCGGACGACCTGCTTGCCGATGTGCAGCGGCGGATCGCGGGCGAGTACCACGCAGGCGACTTCACCCAGTCCCCATGGTTCCTCACAAGCTGGCACGAACAGTTTGACGCCTGGGGGATGCCGCTAAGCGCGCGCGTCAGGGCGATGCAGGGGCTCGCCAGAGTGTACACGCCCGAGGTGTGCCGGCGGCTGCTCAGCAAGCCCATCTACGCAGGAATTGTCTCTCCCCTGTTCTCCGCCCACTGGCCAGGCATGGTCATGACCGCCTTGCAGGTCGGGCTCGATCTCGCGGAGATCGCACCGGCGCGTGACGATCAGCTTTTCGCCCGCCTGTGCGAGGCGCGGGAGTACTTCGGGGCCGTCACGGAGCTTCATGTCTGGGCGAACATCCTGCGAGCGGGGCTCCGGGCCTTCCGTGATCCTCCGGGGCCGCTCGACTCGAAAAAGACGCCCGACTTCGGTGCAATCCTCGGCGGTCGGCCGTACTTCATAGAAGTCAAGGCGAGTCATCGCAGCGCGTGGGAGCGGCTTGCCGAGGAAGTCAAAGACTCCATCGAGTCGTCGGACATGATGATTGAGGGCTACGACGTTGAGCTTCTTCCCGGTCGTTTCATACTAGAGCGACTCGACCGCGTCGAAGCGCACAGCGAGATCGTCGCTGCCTTGGATGCGATCGAGCGAGCCTTCCTCGGGCGTGTTGTCGAGCTCCGAGAACAAAAGGCACCCGTTGGCGCATACGAGGTAGCGCCCTATGGCGCTGTACGGATCAGCCCCGTTTCCTACGGCAAGGCGTCTGTGACGTGCAGCCTGATCCCTGACCCAACGCCGGAGCGCGACGCTAAGCGGATCGTGTCGCTCGTCTCTGACTGCGAAGGCCACATCCGTTCGGGATCTGGGCCAGGCGTAGCGTTCATCGAGACGGCAAACAGGGCCGACTGGCGTTACGTCGAAGCCCTATTGCGAGAGCGCATCGCGCTCCACCCCATGCGATTTCAGACGCTGAGCTTCGTCTGCTTGAGGTACTTCCGGCGTGAGGTCGGTCGAGAGGTGGTCCACGAGCCACACCTCATCTCGATGCCCTGGCACAGGCTCACTCGCGCAGAAGCGAGGCTTGCGCGATGGCTCACGGCATAGTTCCCGCGGGCATCTGAACGGAGCAAGGCGCCGCTCTGCGGAGGTCTCCAGAAGGTCTCCAGAACTGCAGGGGATCGCAGGGTGCGGGTGCGACTGCGGTGGACTGGCGAGGAGAGTCTCAAGTGCAGGAAACGAGAGCGCTTCGTACGAGAAGGGCGCGCTGCCGTCTGAAAAGTGAGTTTCGCCTCAAACCATTTCGAATCTCTGTGGGGACGCCACCTTTTTTCAATGATTACGTGGCCCTGGCACCTGCGTGGGAGGCCGTCTCCACAATGTCTCCGCCGCTTGGAGAGCAGCATCCGCGCTCTCCTCAAACCCAGGCTCGACGAGGCGCCTGAGAGAGGATGCCCGGCCGCCGGATGCGCTCGCCGCGTCGCAGGCAGAGTCGGTGGCGGCCCTGCGTGGCAAGCCGCCAGACCACAGTGACCGGCAGGGCCTGGCTCATTTGTGCGGCTATGGCGCCCGTCCGCCGCTCATGCAAGAGCGGCTCTCGGCGCTTCCCGACGGCAAGCCTTGCGCACCGCATGAAGCGGCGCCTCGGCGACGGCCGCGATGTCCTCATCCTCGAGCCGCGCGAGTTGATCCGTCGTCTCGCGACGCTGGTCCCGCCGCCGCGGGCTCACCTCGTGCGCTACCACGGCGTCTTCGGACCGGCCTCGAAGTGGCGCAGTGAGATCGTGCCAGCGCCCTCGCAGCGGATGCGCCCCCCAGAAGCCCCCTGTTCGAGCAACGGGCCAGACACGTCCCGCCTCCCGACCGCGACCAAACCTCCTCGGCCCCTCGATTCGCGCATTCCCTGGAGCGAGCTCCTCCTGCGCGTCTTCCGT
>Ga0137394_10002763_pt1 | contig 13066 bp, 5 predicted proteins | sample czobulk116metaG_FD_108278 | JGI IMG/M metagenome (GOLD analysis project Ga0137394, IMG submission 108278) | Vadose zone soil microbial communities from Angelo Coast Range Reserve, California, USA - czobulk1.16 metaG | ecosystem: Environmental > Terrestrial > Soil > Vadose zone | place: USA...
ACCGAGCATATGAGCAATTCGGCCGTTTCCGGCCGGGGATTGACGTTATCGACTCCGAAAGCGTCCGGCTTGGAAAAAAACTTTGTGTCTCGCGTCGAGGGCGGAGACGGCCCTTTCCGAGGCCCTGCTTTAATTGGATCTGCGGTGAGCGGCGAAGTTGGCTCGCTGGCTTCGTCCTGTTTGCGAGCCGATTCCATGAGAAGAAATTCCCAGGAAGAGGTGATCGTCCGTTGCGCGGGCTCGACGAATGGTTTGAGATTGAAATCGCCGCCAGTGAGCGACATCAGAAAATTGAACGCCTCCTCGCCCGTGCGCTGGCCGGCCTCGCTGTGGATGATCTGGCCCTCATGGATGAAGATGTGCCCGCGCAACTGCTTGGTAGAAACCTCAAGGATGGCAGAGCTGCGCGAGAGGCATTCCATCTGCAACACATCCTGCAAACTTACCCGCCGGAGCACCCCGCGGAAACCATCCTCGGGGTGAAGACGGACCAGCTCATTTAATGTGGAGTAGACACTCTGCCAACTCGTTTGCGTTTGCGCTTTGTCCAGCACCAACTCCGCGCCCAGGCTCAGGCAAGTCGCCCTTTGAGTTTCGCTCACGGTGCCGCTCAGGACGACTTTCACCAGGTTCGGATGCTTGCGGTTGAGCAGCGTCAGGAATTGCATTCCATCCACCACTGGCATCTCCAGGTCGACCACCACCAGGTCGATGTGCTTGTCCTGAATGATGGCCAGGGCCTGACCGGCGTTGTTCGCCGTGTGAATTTCCCAGCCATCACCGGCAAAGGATTGCATCGTGTTCTGGAGAAGCTCCAGAAAGTTCGCGTCATCGTCCAGGAACAATATTTTCTGCCGTTTTTGTGACATTACGCCGGTTGTTTAATCGAACTTTTCACCTCACTGCATCCGCAGTCGACAAGTTTCATGAATGAAAAGTGACATTTGGTTATGCGGCAGGCCGCCACACTTCCGAGCCCGCAGAAGCCGCGGCCCCGTTCGCTTCGGGGGGGGATGCCAATTTTCGGAGCGCTTCAGCGGCCGCTTCGCGAACCCACGAGTCCGTCTCATTGAGTAATGGAGTCAAGGCTTGAGCCGAGCGCGGATCACCCATGCGGCCCAGAGCTTCAGCCGCGGCCTGACGCAGGTCTCGTTGGGTGGAACTGAGCGCGGCCCAGAGGACGGTAAAGGCGGCGTTTTGTTTTTCGTCCAGGGAATGCCTGACCATTGGGGTCTGCCCTTCAGCATTCTGAATGCGATTGATGGCATCCACGGCGGCGTGCCGAACCCAGTATTCCCTGTCCTTCAAAGCCGATTGGAGCCGCGGAATCGCGCGCCGGGCGTCCTCGGTCTTTTCCCACTCCGGCTCGATGGTGACCAGGGCGGAAGCGGCCGACTGCCGCACGGAAGTTTGCGAGTCGGGCAGCGCGGCCACCAGCCATTCGATGGCGCGCGGATCGCGGATGCGAGCGAGCGCGCGGCAAGCTGCTTCCCTGACATCATGATCAGGATCCTGCAATAGAGGAGTCAATGCATCCACGCTTTGCGGGTCATTGATGCGGGCCAACGAGTCGACTGCCGCCTTGCGCACATTCCAATGGCTGTCGCCCACAGCCTTCATGAGATTTGCCAGCGAAGCCGGATCACCGATCTGGCCAAGCGTGGCAACGGCGGCGGCGCGAACGGACGGTTCCGGATCGCGGAGCAGCAAGGCTACTGGCTGCACGGCGCGCGGATCGCGCAACAAAGCCAATCCCTCAACGGCGGCCACGCGGACGGAGGAGTCGGGATCTTTCAACACTGAAATGAGTGGCATGACAACGTGTTGATCTTCGATTTGCGCCAGCGCTTCTACAACGGCCCGGCGATTTGGATACGCGGGATCATCAAGCGCGGTAATCAATGGCTGAAGCGCTTCGAGCCCAAGGCGGGCGGCGGCGCCAAAATTACCCAAACCAACATCCCGCAACATTCGCTCGCGGTCGCTTCTGGGTTGCCACCCAAAACGCTCCAGAGTTTTGGCTGCATGCCAGCGAACTTTAGCATTGGGATCTTCAAGCGCCGCGACCATGGCGTCGACCGCCTGCAGGTCGCCAATTTCGCGCAGGGACGCCACAGCCGCCTCACGCACAACGGCTTCAGAGTCGCGCAACGCCTGGACCAGGACTGGCAAGGCATCGGCAACTCTCAATCGCCCTAAGGCCCTCACCGCGGCTTTGCGGATATCCGGGTCCCCATCTTCGACCGCGGCAATCAAACAAGCCACAGAATCGGCAGAACCCTCCGCGGCAAGTTTATCCACCGCCTGCCGCCTGGTCAGGGAGCTTTTCGACTTAAGTTGTTGTGCCGTCCACCATTGCATGCGTTTTGGACGCCATATTACAGGGCATCCAAACCTGTAAGCCAGATATATGCCGCTCTCCGGGTTGGGGTTACCAAAGATTCCGCCCGGCCCGTGTACCAAGCGGCCCCGGCTCGCGGTCTGTGGATGAATTTGGGACACTCCAACTGTCGAGTCCGGCTTCAGCGAAGCGCTCGGAACTTTAGCAGCTCCTCTTGCATAGATCGTCTGCTGAACCCGGACTCTAAAGACCTCTCATGGGGTTCCTGTCGGCGGCCAACTTTATAGACTGGCCCGAGCGTTTTGGTTCTGGTATAAAGCGCAGGATCAGCCCGACAGAACCCGGATTATGTATATGAATCTTAGGACCCTCGTCATTTCGTGTGGACTCTTTATCGTAACCGCAATTCAGGCACAGGATAACGTAATTATTTCTGAATTTATGGCGAGCAACAGCCGTACCCTCGCCGATGAAAATGGCGAATACTCCGACTGGATAGAACTCGCTAACATCGGAACCAATACCGTCAATCTTGACGGCTGGTATCTGACCGATGACGCCAGCGACTTGACCAAGTGGCAACTGCCCGCTACGAACCTAAACGCGGGCGGGTTTCTAATCGTGTTCGCTTCGAACAAAGACCGACGCATCCCAGGCACAAATCTGCACACGAATTTCCGTCTCTCGACCGGCGGCGAATACCTCGCGCTGGTGAAACCGGATGGGACGAATATCGCCACAGAGTTCGCCCCAACATTTCCGCCCCAGGCGCCAGATGTTTCGTATGGCTTTGGAGTCCTGACCACAAATCAGACGCTGATTACAACCAATTCCCCTGTGCTTGTAAGCGTTCCAGCCAACGGCGATGACGACCTCACCTGGACCACTCCTGGCTATGACGACAGCGCCTGGATGCAAGGCACAAACGGTATCGGCTACGGTTCGACGAATGTGGCGCAAGCCGACTATAGCGCGAGCGTGCTGCCAATGGCGCCAGTCGGTTACTGGCGATTTAGCGAACCGAGTGGAACAACCGCTGTTAACCTGGGTTCGGGCAGCGGATTGAATGCAACTTACACAAGCGCTACCCTCGGCACTGCTGGGCCTCGGCCGCCACAATTTAATGGCTTCGAACCGGACAATAATGCCCCGACCTTTAATGGGACCAGTGGATTTGCCGCCGTGAACAACACTCTGTTGAGCGGCCGCGCAGCCTTCACGATCGGTGGTTGGGTCAAGGCCGCTACGACACCCGTTTCTCGTATCGGCCTTTTTGGCCAGAATGATTGTGTTGAGTTTGGCTTTATCAATAGCACCACACTGGAGTGCTGGACCCCGAGCGGAGGTTCGCTGGATGCGCCCTACACCATCCCCCTCAACACCTGGCATCACATTGCGGCTGTTGGCAACGGGGTCAATCTTCGGATCTTTGTGGACGGCGAGCTGATCGGAACTGGCGGCGGACCTACCGCCGGTTACGGAAGCTCATCCTTCAACTTCAACATCGGCGGCGGCGGGATTTACGACGGGACCGGTAATTTCTTCAACGGCCAGATCGATGAAGTAGTGGTATTTCACCGAGCGCTCTCGACAAACGATATCCGCTCACTCTATTCGGGAGCAATCACGCCCGCGGGCGTTTCGGTACTCCCATTCGTCAATACAGATATCGGCGCGGCGATGTCCAACGTAAACGCAACGGCCTACATTCGGATTCCCTTTACGGTCGTCGACCCGGCCAATGTCGCACTGCTCACTTTACGGATGCGCTACGATGACGGATTTGTGGCGTTTCTTAATGGAGATGAAGTGGTTCGAGTAAACGCTCCTGCAGTGCTGGCCTACAATTCACGGGCCACCAACTCGCATACGGCTATTTCCGTGAATGAATATCGCATTGGACCCGGGCTGCTCCAGGCGGGCACAAACGTTCTTGCCATCCAGGGATTGAACGTCGCCGCGACAAACGAAGATTTCCTGATACAGGCAGAACTCATTGAAAGCGATGTTCTAGCCACTAGTACGAATGCGGTTTATTTCACCGGGCCGACCCCGGGGGCACCAAATAGCCAGGGCGTGGCCGCGCCGGGCCCGGCCATCGTGAGTTCGACGCATTCCCCCAATGTACCCAAAGACGACGAAGACGTGCTCGTGACGTGCCGTGTCCTGCCGACCTTCAATCTGGTCGCTTCAGTCGCTCTGCGTTATCGGATCATGTTCGACTCTGAGGTCGAGGTGCAGATGTTCGACGATGGAACTCATGGCGACGGAGCAGCAGGTGATGGCGTTTATGGCGCAGTCATTCCCGCCAGTGCGTCCACCAATGGACAAATGATTCGCTGGTCCTTCCGAGCCACTGACTCGCAAGGGTATGTTTCGCGGTGGCCCCTCTTTGCCGACCCGGCGAACACGCCGGAGTACCTTGGAACCATCGTGGACCCGACGAACGTAACGAGTGTGCTGCCGATCATTCACTTGTTTGTCGATCCTGCGCAGCAGAGTGCCGTGGACGGACAAGCCGGTGGTCGCGCTTCTGTTTTTCACGACCGTGAGTTTTACGACAACGTGGGCATGCAACTTCGGGGCAACAGCACCGCAGGCTACTTGAAAAAATCCCATCGCATGGACTTCAACCGGGAACATCCTTTTCGGCATTCGGGTCCGGGCCCGCGGATTCGCAAGACCTCATTTGAAGCGGATTATCCCGATCCCACTTATTTTCGACAGGGAATGGCATTTTGGCTTTGCGATCAACTGGGGGCGCCGGCGCCATTTTATGTTCCTGTGCGATTGCAGTTGAATTCTCAGTTCTATCAATTCGCTCATCACAACGATGTTCATGGCGACGAACTGCTGGCCCGCCTGGGTTACGATCCCAACGGCGCGCTTTACAATGCCGCAGGCACCGTCCAGGCCAGCCAGTTCAGCACCGGTGGATTCGAGAAGAAGACACGGAAGCAGGAGGGCAATGCTGATTACACTGCCCTGGCCAATGCCATGGTTGAAACACTTCCTGTGGCCACGCGGCGAACCAACGTCTTCGAGATGCTCGATCTGCCAGAGGTGATCAACTACCTGGTCGTAGCACGTTTTGTGCAGGAGAACGACGACGTCTGGGCCAACATGAGTCTTTACCACGACAACGACGGAGATGGCCTGTGGCGGATCATCCCGTTCGATATGAACCTGTCCTGGGGCGCCTTCTTTTTAGACAATGCCGCGAACGATACCGGCATCCAGGCGACCAACGACAATCACAAGAGCTTTCCCCTTTACGGTTCATCGCAAGCGCTTTCGCTCACAAGCGGCAATTACAACCGCATCTACGATGTCATCTTCCAGGTGCCGCAGACGCGTGAGATGTTTCTGCGCCGAATGCGGACAATGCTGGACAAATACGTTGGTCCTCCCGGCACACCTCCAAATACGAGCCTGATCGAGCAAAGGATATTTCCGTGGCGAGACTTAATTGTCACTGAGGCGGCCAATGATCGCGCAAAATGGGGTTGGCCGGCCATTGGAGGACAGGGCAACCTCTACCCGGGGACGAATCTCTTTTTCGGCGTGAGCGACCTTCTCCAGCAATTCCTTTACCCAAGACGCGACCACTTTTACGTGAAACATAGCGTGACCAACTCCGCACTGGCAATCGGCATCACCAAAACCCAGAATGCGGGCATACCGCTGGCTCAACCGCCAAGTGCCGTCATCCAGATTACAAGTATTGAAGCGAATCCTTCCTCTGGCAACCAGGGGCAGGAATTCATCCAACTCACCAATGGAAACCCTTTTGCGGTTGATGTCTCTGGCTGGAAACTTGATGGAGGCGTGCAGTTCACGTTCAAACCCGGCACCGTGATGCCGTCCAACAGCGTCATCTATGTTTCCCCTGACATTGTCGCGTTTCGCTCCCGCACGACAGGGCCGCGCGGTGGCCAGGGTTTATTCGTCCAAGGCAATTACAAGGGCCAGCTCTCCGCTCGAGGCGAATCGGTGTTGCTCTATGACACCAATGGCCGGCTGGTCCACACTAACAGCTTCGCCGGCAATCCCAGCCCCGCGCAGAACTATTTGCGCATCACTGAAATCATGTATCATCCAGCGGGGGGGACCAACGCCGACGATTTCGAGTTCATCGAATTAAAAAACATTGGGCCAACGACATTGAATTTAACGGGCGTTCGTTTCACAAACGGAATTCAATTCAATTTTACCGGAAGCACAGTCACGAACCTGGCATCCGGAGAAAGAGTTCTTCTCGTCAAGAATTTGGCTGCGTTCACTTCGCGCTACGGCGCCGGACTTAAGATCGCCGGCCAGTATTCGGGAAACCTTGAGAATCGGGGAGAGACATTGCGCCTCGAGGATGGCGTGGGCGAGAAAATCCTCGAGTTCGCCTACGACAACCAGTGGTATCCCGTTACCGATGGCCTTGGGTTCTCGCTGGTAATTAAGAATGAAAATGCGCCCTGGGACACCTGGGGCGATAAGGCGAGCTGGCGGCCAAGCGGGCAACTTAACGGGACACCGGCGGACATCGACCCAGGGCCACCCTCCATTCCTGCGGTGCTGATTAACGAAGCGCTCACGCGCTCAGATACCGCGCCGCCCACTGACACAATCGAACTTTACAACCCGACCGCGCAGGGGGCCAATATCGGTGGCTGGTTCCTCACAGACGACTTTAATACCCCAAAGAAGTTCCGCATCCCAGACACCACCGCGATTCCAGCGGGCGGGTACCTCACCTTCAATGAATCCGATTTTAATCCAAATCCGGGCGTTCCACCGAGTTTTGCTCTCAGCTCTGGTGGGGATGAAGTCTACTTATTCTCGGGCGATGCCAACACGAACCTCACCGGCTACGTTCATGGTTTCAGCTTCGGCGCCGCGGAGGATGGAGTTTCGTTTGGTCGTTACGTGACCAGCGTAGGCGAGGAACATTTCGTAGCCCAAAGTAGCCGCTCACTCGGTGCGACCAATACGGGCCCGAAAATTGGCCCGATTATCATCACTGAAATCATGTATCGGCCACCGGACACAGCCGGCGCTGACAATTCTCTGGATGAATTCATTGAGTTTTTCAATTTGTCTGCGGATAACGTTTCATTCTTTAATCCATTGCTTCCGACAAATACCTGGCAGATCAAAGGCGGGGTGGATTTCGTCTTCCCAACAAACGTCACGCTCGCAGCCAACTCCTATTTGCTCGTGGTAAACTTCGATCCAGCCAACGCGAACCTGTCCGATGAATTCAGGGCTCGATACAACGTGCCGAATAACGTGGCCCTTTTTGGACCCTACGCCGGCAAGCTAAATAATTCAGGTGATAACATTGAACTGAAGAAACCGACGACTCCACTGGCGGGTAAAACGCCTTATGTCCTGGTAGACAAGGTTGCTTTTCAAGATGGCCCGCCGTGGCCCTCGGGCGCGGATGGTTATGGCCTCTCGCTCCAGCGAAGGGACTTCTCCAAATATGCGAATGACCCTGCAAATTGGGTGGCCGCGCCACCGACCGCGGCTGCGGAAACTGTCACTGCTCTAACTGCGCCCGTGATCACAGCGCAGCCGGCGAATGCGACGATTGTGGCCTTCACCAATGGAGCGTTGAGTGTCACCGCATCCGGAAGCGAACCGCTGAGCTATCAATGGCGCTTCAACGGGGCGAATATCGCAGGAGCAACAGGTGCGACCCTCCAACTGGCGAATGTTCAGCCTGAACAGGCTGGCAATTACAAGGTGGTCGTATTCAATTCTGCCGGGTCCGAAGTCAGCACCGAGGCCACCGTGAATGTGTTCTTCCCCGTGACCATATTTGCGCAGCCTCAAGCCCGCACCATCACACTGGGCAGTGTAACCAATGTCACGGCTACGAACCTGGTATTCAGCGTTTTTGCCGCCAGCAGCGGACCGATCAGCTACCAGTGGCGCTTTAACGGCGCCAATATTGCAGGCGCCACCAACAGCACCTACGCGCTTACGAGTGTCTCGACCACAAACAACGGCACCTTTGACGCCGTTGTTGGCGATAGCGTGCGCACGTTCGTCACCGATCCTGCCCCGTTGACAGTGCTGGTCCTGCCAGTCGTGCGCCAGGGATTGCCGGGAGCGACCACAATTGTGCAGGGAGACAATATTACCTACACAATAGTCGTGAGCGGCTTCCCGCCACCGTTTTTCTATCAGTGGCGCAAAGGAACCACCATCTACACGAATATCTTTTCCAGCTCCACCACCTCCAGCTTTACCTTGTTCAACCAACAGCCCGCTGACGGCGGTCTGAATCGAGTGGTCGTCACCAATCTCGCAGGTTCGACCGCCGCCTTTAACCAGCTCACCATCCTGGCCGACGCTGATGGAGACCATGTCCCTGACGTGTGGGAGACCCAGTATGGATTCAAACCCAATGATCCCAGCGATGGTTTGGATGACCCCGATCATGACGGATCATCCAACCTGCACGAATATCAGGCTGGCACCAATCCAACCAATGCACTCAGCGTCTTCAAAATCGAAGGATTCGTCCTGACCAATTCCGCGGCGTTTCGATTTTTAGCCGTTTCCAACAAGACCTATAGCGTCCAGTTTGCGCCGGCTTTGGCCAATGCTCCGTGGGTGAACTTGTCCAACGTGGTGGCGCGGACAACGAATCGCACCATCGCGATTACCCAGCCCAAGGTCGCCAATACGAATCGGTTCTACCGCGTGGTCACTCCGCAGCAACCGTAACCTGCGACCTGCGGTTTTTGGTTTCGTTTCCCCACAGGCGTCGGGCAAGCATCCTCGCGCCGGAATCCAGTCAACGTGCGGCTCGCAAGGATGCTCGCCCCATCGCTGCCGAATCAAAAAGCACTGGTTTCATCGACGCATACCCTTCCTCCGATTTAATCCTGTTGAAACAGCCGACAATCTTTCCTACGTTGACGGCGCGCGGCTGGGTCCGAATTGCAGCGGAAGGATACCGGACCTGGCCCGAATCCGATTCTTTTATGAAAATACCGTCTCTGCTTCTTGTTACCGCGCTGGCCGCGTCCCTCATCACTGGTTGTAAACAGCAAACCGGCGACGCCATCAAAATTGGAGAATTTGCTTCACTCACAGGCAAGGAAGCGACCTTCGGCAACATGTCCCACAATGGAACCGCAATGGCCATCGACGAAATCAACGCGGCGGGCGGTGTCCTGGGCAAAAAGCTCTTGCTTCTGACCGAAGATGATCAAACCAAGCAAGGCGAGGCCGCCACCGTTGTTAAAAAGCTTATCTCCAGTGATGGAGTGATCGCGATGCTGGGCGAGGTGGCCTCCTCCCGTTCGCTGGAAGCAGCCCCGATTTGCCAAAACAATAAGATCCCGATGATTTCGCCCTCATCGACGAACGTGCGAGTCACCCAGGAAGGCGACTACATTTTCCGCGTCTGTTTCACTGACGAGTTCCAGGGAAAATTGTTGGCTGGCTTTGCCAAACGAACACTCAAAGCGTCGAGCGTCGCGGTGGTGACCGATACAAAGTCCGACTACAGCGTTGGACTAAGCGGGTACTTCATCACTCCGTTCACCGCCGCTGGTGGAACGATTCTTGCAAAACCGAGCTATAACGGCGGGGACAAAGATTTTAAAGGCCAGCTTACCGCCATCAAAGCGGCAAATCCCGACGCTATCCTGATCACGGGGTATTACACCGAGGTGGCGTTGATGATCAAGCAGGCCCGACAGCTTGGCATTAAGGCTCCCTTCTTTGGCGGGGACGGGTGGGAATCCTCGAAACTGATCGAGATCGGCGGAAAGGATGTCGAAGGGACCTATTTCTCGACGCACTTCTCGCCGGAACAGGAAACCCCGGCCGTGCAGGACTTCGTGAAAAAGTTTAAAGCCAAACATAAAGAATTGCCTGACGCCATGGCGGCTCTTGGCTACGACTCGGCCATGGTCCTGATCGAGGCCATGAAGCGCGCCGGCGCCACGGAAGAACCCAAGTTGCGCGACGCTATCGCCGCAACAAAAGACTATGACGGGATTACGGGCAAGATCACCCTCGACGCTCAGCGCAATGCCTCCAAAGCGGCGGTGATCCTGACCGTCAAAGACGGCAAATTTAAGTTCGTTGAGTTGGTAAAGCCTGAATGACCGAGTTCCTTCAGCAACTGATCAATGGGCTGGCTCTCGGATCGATTTATGCGCTCATCGCGCTCGGCTACACCATGGTTTACGGTGTGCTCCGCTTCATCAACTTCGCTCATGGCGACGTTTTCATGGTCGGAGCTTTCTGCGGTTTCTATCTCACTCCCCTGCTTGGCGCGGCGCTTCCCCACGAGTCACTACTGCTCGCCACGGTGGTCCTTGTTTCAGCGATGGCGATTTGCGCGGCTCTCGGCATCTTGATTGAGCGCTTTGCTTACCGTCCGCTTCGCAACAAACCCAAACTGACTGTTCTTATCACTGCGATCGGCGTGTCGCTGCTAATCGAATATGTCGGGCAACATAAGAAGGTCTTTGGTCCCTCGCCTCAAACGTTCCCGTCGCTTTTACCCAGCCGAAATTTTGAGCTCAGCGGACTGGTGATTAATAGTATCGAGGTGGTGGTGCTGGCGGTGACCGCCTTATTGCTCATCGTGCTTCAATTCATTGTGCATCGGACGAAGTTGGGAACGGCGATGCGAGCCGTCTCGTTCAACGCTCCGGCGGCCGCGCTGATGGGGATAAACATCAACGTAGTCATCTCATTCACCTTTGGCCTGGGATCGGCCCTCGCCGCCGCCGCTGGCATTTTGTATGCCTCGAAATACCCGTCGATCGATCCTCTGATGGGAATCATGCCGGGACTGAAAGCGTTCGTGGCCGCGGTCCTCGGAGGCATCGGCAACATTCCGGGAGCGGCTCTGGGCGGGCTCGTTCTTGGATTGGTCGATACGTTCATGAGCGGCACCAGCTTCTCAAATTACCGCGATGCGATTGCGTTTTCGATTTTGATCCTGATTCTGCTGTTTCGGCCGTCGGGGTTGCTCGGAAGAAGCGAAGTGGAGAAGGTGTAATGAGGCTCAATCCAAAGGTCTTGCTTCTGCTCAGCATTGTGGCCTGTTTCCTGGTCTCGCTCGCGGCGCATTCGCGATTCCTGAATGCATATTACCTGGATATAATTCTAGGGATTGGCATCAACATCATCCTGGCAGTCAGCCTGAATTTGATTAATGGCTACACCGGCCAATTCTCTCTCGGGCACGCAGGCTTCATGGCGGTTGGAGCGTACACAGCAGCCTCGGTAACGACCTTTTGGGGGCCAGAATTTCTCTCTGCATTCGGCGCAGCGAAACAAACGGCCGGAGTACCCATCCTTTTCCTGATCGCGCTTTGCGCCGGTGGATTGCTCGCATCCGCCGTCGGGCTGGCCGTAGGAGTACCTTCCTTGCGGTTGAAAGGCGATTACCTGGCGATTGTCACTCTGGGCTTCGGCGAGATCATTCGTGTGATCTTTCAAAACATTGAAGCCGTCGGCCGCTCCAGCGGGATGAAGGGCATAGCCCCTTACACCAGCTTTTTTTGGACCTATAGCTGGGTGGCCATTACTGTTTTCACGGTGCTATCGCTGGTCCATTCGACGTACGGTCGCGGGTTTCTCGCCGTGCACGACGACGAAGTGGCCGCGTCGGCGATGGGCGTTAATACCACCCGCTATAAAGTCACTGCCTTTATCGTGGGGGCATTCTTTGCCGGGATCGCAGGTGGACTCTACGCCCATTTAAAAACCTTCATTGCTCCAGCCGGCTTCGATTTCATGATGTCAATCGAGATCGTAACCATCGTAATCCTGGGCGGAATGGGCAACACGCCCGGCGTGATTGCCGCCGCCGTGCTGCTCACGTTGCTGCCGCAAGGCTTGCGGGTGCTGGCGGGACTGCAGATTGGCGGCCATTCCTTGCGCTGGGTGGCCGAACTGCGAATGATCATCTACGCTTTATTGATCATTCTGATCATGCTGACGCGCCCGCAGGGACTTTTCTCCATCCGCGGATTGAAGCCGCGCCAGGCCCCTGCTTGACCTATGGTTGCTGAAGCAAGCACTCCTCTGCTCTGCCTGGACAACTGCACCATGCGCTTCGGCGGATTAACTGCCGTTTCTGAACTGACCCTCGAAATTCGCGAACATGAATTAATTGGATTGATCGGCCCGAACGGCGCCGGAAAAACTACCGTATTCAATCTCATCACGGGCGTTTACTCCCCGAACTCGGGAACGATCACGTTTGCCGGAGAGACGATCTCCGGGATGGAGTCGCACCAGATTACCCGCCGCGGCATTGCGCGCACCTTTCAAAACACTCGCCTTTTTCCGTCGTTGACCGTTTTTGACAATGTTCGGGTCGGCCTGCAGCTACACTCGAAAAGCGGACTGGCCCGGGCGCTCTGGCGAAGCGGCAGGTTCTACGAGGAAGAAGAAAAGATAGAAAAAGAAGCGCTCGAGCTGCTCGAAATTTTCAACCTGGGCCGCTTCCGCCATTCGATGGCTCGGGGATTGCCGTATGGCGATCAGCGGCGGCTGGAAATTGTGCGCGCACTGGCCACGCGGCCGAAACTGCTTTTGCTGGACGAACCGGCGGCGGGCATGAACCCGACTGAAAAGGCCGAACTCATGAAATTGGTCCAATTCATCCATGAAAAATTCGGCATTTCAATTTTGCTGGTGGAACACGACATGCAAGTAGTGATGGGAATCTGCCAGCGGGTCGCG
>Ga0137394_10002766_pt1 | contig 13064 bp, 9 predicted proteins | sample czobulk116metaG_FD_108278 | JGI IMG/M metagenome (GOLD analysis project Ga0137394, IMG submission 108278) | Vadose zone soil microbial communities from Angelo Coast Range Reserve, California, USA - czobulk1.16 metaG | ecosystem: Environmental > Terrestrial > Soil > Vadose zone | place: USA...
CTGCGGGAAGAATCCGGGGGCGGGAGCGCCGGTCCCGCAGTCGATGAACGAGTCGGTCGCACAGTTTCTTACGGCAGTCAAAGCAAACGATCTCACGCGCATGGGCCAGCTCTGGGGCACGGATAAGGGGCCGGCCGCCGGCAACATGAATTCCGGCGTCCTGCAGCAGCGCCTCACGGTCATCCAGAAGTATCTCGACCACACCGGCTATCGCATCATCGAAGGACCGCTGCCCGTGCCTGGTCGCGACGAGCTGCGGACCTTCCGCGTGGAGCTCCAGCGCACGAATTGCAATCAGGTGCTGCCGATCGACGTAGTGCGCACGCGCAGCGGCGGCTGGCTGGTCTACGACGTGCATCTCGAGAGTGCGGGAAGTCCGGGCGGGCGTTGCCCGCAGGCGGGGACGGGAACCAGGCCCTAGGGACGGGCGTTCCACCTACTCAGTCAGCTCCAGCAGAATGCCGTTGGTGGTTTTGGGATGCAGAAAAGCGATGCGCCGTCCGCCGGCCCCGCGCCGGGGCGTCTCGTCGATCAGTTGGTAGCCCGCCGCGCGGCAGCGCTCGAGCGTGGACTCCAGGTCAGGGACGCGGTAGCAGATGTGATGAATGCCCGGCCCGCGTTTTGCAAGGAATTTCGCCACGGGACTCGCGGGATCGCTCGGCTCGAGCAGCTCGACGTCGACGCCGCCGAAGTGGAGGCTGACGATCGTGGCGCCATCAGCGGTTTCGGGCCGTCCCGGCGTGAGTCCTAAGACGTCGCGATAAAAGGCGAGCGCATCGGTGATGCTCGTGACGGCGATGCCGACGTGGGCAACAGACGGGTTCATAGAAAGTCAAACTAACGTCTATCGAGGGAGCGTGAAGGGTTATGGAAGATGTGAAGCATCCCGCCGCGGTCACGGACGCCACATTCCAGCTGGAAGTGGAGCAGCACGTCGGGCTCGCCATCGTCGATTTCTGGGCGACGTGGTGCGGGCCATGTCACCGGGTCGCGCCGATCATGGACGAGCTGGCCGGGAAGTACAACGGCAAGGTGAAGATCGTGAAGGTGGACGTCGATGCCAATCCGGCGACGGCGATGCGCTTTAACGTCCGCTCGATTCCGAGTATTCTATTCTTCAAGGACGGACGGCACGTGGACACGATCATGGGTGCCTATCCGTCGCAGGCGTTCGAGCAAAAGATCGACCAACATCTCTCGTAGCTTCCTCCCCGGAGGACGATGCGCGCGAGCACTGCTCGCCTGACGAATTCGCCGGTTCGCCTCGCGGATATCCAATTTCCGCAGGTGAACCGGCTTATTCATCGCACCCGGCTCGCATTCATTCATCTCGACAACCTGCTCGCCTACGCCAAGCGCGACCGCGACGGCCGGATCGACGGCTACCTCGCGGCGCACTTGCCCGACGAGTGCGTGCTGCTGTTCTTCCGGAAAGGTGAGGCGGTCAACGCGGCGTCGCTGCATACGGCTGGGCGCCACGTCATCACGATCACCGAAGCGCTGAAACGCATGCGCACCGAAGTCGAACGCGGCGACCTCACGTATTGTGCCGCGCCCATGGAGCAGCTCGCGTGGATGTACACGGCCTGCACCGGCTCCTACCAGCCGCGCGCCATCGACGTGAAGGAGCCGGAGAAGTTCTTTCCGCTGTTGCAGCAGGAAAAGGTGACGGGCGTCCTGGAACTGATCGCGAACGGCCGGGTCTCCTACCTGAAGTTCGATCACGGGAAGTATCTGAGCGGGCATTTCTGCGACAAGCCCGACAACGTGGCGCCCGCCCGCTATCTCGAGTCGTTGTTCGATGCAGGCCCCGGCGGTGCTACGCCCGCGATGTGCGCGGGCACATTCCCCGCCGCCGACGATCTCCCGGCCCAGGCCGCGACCGCCTTGGTCAGCACGTACCGCGAGCTCTACTGGCGGATCGTGGACGCGGTCGATCGGGAGTTTCCCGGCGAAGCCAGGCGACGCGCGCAGAAAGTCACGGCCGCCATCGTCGACACGCATCAGGCGCTGGCGCTGCTCAGCGTGCCGCGCGGCACCGACACGCCCGACGCGGTGGTGCGGCCCGAGGAGCTGTCGGGCGCGCTGACCGACTGGGCGTTGCAGCTGCTCGAAGGCGCGGAGGTGATGATGCCCGGCACCGCGATGAAGGTGCTGAAGGACGCAACCCGGGAGCACCGTTATGTCCTCCAGGCCGCCGGGTTTTATGGGAAGCTCCCCTGGCGGGTGACGTGGTGACGTGGCCGGCACCCTCTACGTCGTCGCGACGCCCCTCGGCAACCTCGGCGACCTCTCACCACGGGCCGCCGACACGCTGAAGCGTGTGGCGGTGGTCGCCGCCGAGGACACGCGCCACAGTAAACCGCTGCTGCAACACGCCGGCTCGCACGCCCAGCTGATCAGCTTCCACGAGCATTCGTCGGACCGCGCCCTCGAGCGCATCCTGCGCATCCTAGCAGAGGGGCGGGACGTCGCATTCATCACCGACGCCGGCACGCCGGCGATCAGTGATCCCGGTGTCGCGCTCGTCGCGGCGGCGCGAGAGCGGGGGATTCAGGTCGTAACGATTCCAGGCCCGAGCGCCGTCGCTGCAAGCTTGTCTGTGTCAGGCATCGGCGCCGACCGCTATGTGTTTCTCGGATTCCTTCCTCGCAAAGGAAGTGACCGCCGCCGTTTGTTATTGACCGCCGCTCAGTCTGAATGGACGGTCGTGATCTTCGAGGCGCCGAATCGCGTCACGCAACTGCTCGCCGACTTGATGGAGGTGTGTGGTCCTGAACGCCGGGCAGCCGTCTCTCGAGAGTTGACCAAGGTGTTCGAGGAGACACGTGCGGGGACGTTGCAGGAATTGTCAGAGCTCTATGCAGAGGCCCCGGTGCGGGGAGAGGCTACGGTAGTACTCTCGGGCACCGGCAAGGAGCACGTCGAGGAGCGGCTCCCGGATCCCGTCGAGCGCGGCAAGGCTTTACTGGCAGAAGGATTGTCGCGGAAAGACGTCGTAAATCGATTGGTTGAAGAGACTGGGATTTCACGAAATGCGGCCTATAAACTGGTGAATGAGCTATGAGATTGGTCGGACGGTCGGACGGTCGGACGGTGGGACTGTGGGCGTTGGCAATGGTCGGTTTGCTGTCAGACCGTCCGACCGTCCGACCGCCCGCCGCCTCTCTTACGATCGGCCGCCTCCACTACGACGGCGGCGGCGATTGGTACGCGAACCCCTCGAGTTTGCCGAATCTGCTGACTGCGCTACGTGAACGAACGACGCTGCTCGTCACCGATCGCGAGCGCGTCGTGACGCTGACGGGGCCGGAGCTGTGGGACGTCCCTTACATCTATATGACCGGTCACGGGAACGTGCACTTCTCCGACGTCGAGATCAGGAATCTCCGGCGCTACCTGGAGCAGGGCGGCTTTCTGCACGCCGACGACAACTACGGCATGAACGCGTCGTTCCGGCGCGAGATCGCCCGCGTCTTTCCGGACCACCCGCTGGTTGAGGTGCCGTTGACGCACCCGATTTACAACCTCGTGTACCTCTTCCCCAAGGGCATACCCAAGATCCACGAGCACGACGGGCTGCCCGCGCAGGGGTTCGGCATCTTTTTGGGAGACCGCCTTGTCGTATACTACTCCTATCAGTCCGATCTCGGGGACGGGTGGGAGGATCCCGATGTCCACCATGACCCCCCTGAGCTTCATGAGGCGGCGCTGCGGATGGGCGTGAATCTCTTCACGTACGCGGTAAGCGGGACCAAATGACCGAGACGGCGCGCCGGCTACGTCGCCTGGGGGCGCCCCACGCACGCGGGCGGGCGTTCGCCGTGCTCCTCGGCGGCGTCGGCGCGGCGCTCGCGGCAGCCGCGCTCGGGCTCGCGTTGTCGCCGGCGGTGTCGGGAGTGACGCTCGCCTGGGCCCTCATCGTGGCGAGTGCAGCAGCGGCGACATGGGCCGTGCTCCGCACGCGCCATGAAGCCGACGCGCCGGCGCTGGGCAGGCTGATCGAGAGCGCGGCTGGTGGCCGGGCCGGAAGCATCGTCGGAGTCGTCAGTCCCACCGCAGGCAAAGGCACTGGTTCGAGCCCCGCACTCCTCGTCGCCGCCGACACGCGGGCGGCTGCGGTGGTGTCGTTCGCGGCGCCTGGCGTTTCGAGCGCCATGCGGCGCACGACGCTGCGGCGGATGTCGTACGGTGCGGGCGCGGCGCTCACAGGCGGGCTGCTCTTTCTTGCGGGCTCGCCGGCGTCGGGCCGCGCCGCGGCATTCTGGCATCCGCTGCGCACCTGGCGGGAAGCGCGCGCGCCGGTCCGCCTGGTCGTCGATCAGCGCACGGTGCGTCGCGGTGGCAGTGTGACGGCGACCGTCACGGTCCCGGGCGCGGTGCGCGCGACGTTGTGGACGCGCGGACCCGGCGAGCCATGGAAGCCGATGCTGCTTGCCCTCGATCCAGACGGCCATGTGGTTCAGCATGTCGGTCCGATCGAATCCGATCTGTATCTGCGCGCGTCGAGCGGCGGACGCCGCAGCGCCGAGGTCAAGATCGACGTCGCGCTGCCGGCGTTTCTCGCCGATCTCGGACTCACCGCGCGCTTTCCTTCATATCTCGGCCGCGCGGACGAGCCGCTGCTGGTCGGTCCCGATCTGATTCCGCTCCCAGCGGGGACGACCGTCCTGACCAACGGGACGGCGAGTGTGCCGCTCGCGAGCGCTGCCTGGACGCTCGACTCGCGCGTCGAGCAGCTGCGCGTGGTGGGCCCGCGCATCGACGGCCGCTTCACGCCCGCGGCGAGCGGCACCTGGAGAATGCGCGCCCTGAGCGCGGACGGTTCCGCGCTTGAGGGCGTCGCGCCGGAGCTGCACCTGCTGATCGTTCCCGATTCGGCGCCCGTCGTGACGTTGCCCGTCCCGAGCCGGGACACGACGCTGCCGATTTCGCTGCACCAGCCGCTCGTTGTCGATGTGCGCGACGATCACGGGATCTCGCGGCTCTCCGTGGTGAGCTGGCGCGTGAGCCGTACCGGCCGCGTCTTCGACGCGGTGCGGGAGTCGCTCGACGTGAGCGGGGTTGGCGATCGGGCGATCGTGCAGGGACGGCTCGATGCCGAGCGGCGCGGGCTGCTCCCCGGCGACACGCTGCGGTTGTATGTCGAAGCGCTCGACAACGCGCCGGCGCCGCATGCCGGCCGCAGCGCCGAGATTGCGTTGCGGCTGCCGAGCATGGAAGAGCTGCGGGCCCAGGCGCGCGAGGCGGCGCGATCCGTCTCCCATGCGGCCGACTCCGTGTCGGCGGCGCAGCGCGAATTGAGCGATCGCACGCGGGATCTGGCGCAGGAGCGGAGCCGGGATCAAGACGGGCGGACGGCCGGACGGCCGGACGGCCGCGCTGGCAGTCAACAGAACGGCACAATGTCGTTCCAGTCGACGCAGAAGGCCGAAGAAATCGCGCGCGATCAGGCGGCGATGTCGCAGCGCGTCCAGGAGCTGGCGCAGGCGGTCGAAGAAATCGCCCGCGCGGCGAAGGCCGCCGGTGTGGACGACAGCGCGTTCCAAAATCGCTTGCGCGAGGTGCAGGAGCTGCTGCAGCGGGCCCTCACGCCCGAGCTCGAACAGCGGCTCCGCGAGCTGCAGGAAGCGCTCGCGCGCCTCGATCCCGAAGCGACCCGCCAGGCCCTGCAACGCCTCGCCGAAGCGCAGCAGGAGCTGCGGCGGGAGTTGGAGCGGAGTCAGGAGTTGTTCAAACGGGCCGCGCTCGAGGGCGAGTTGGCGTCGCTCGCCAAGGACGCCGAGGACCTGCAGCGCCGCCAGACGGAATGGACCAGGGAAGACGCGCAGCGTCCCGATTCCGCGGCGGCTGCCGCCGAGCGCGATCTCGCCGCGGCCACCGATTCGCTGGCCAAAGGGGTGGAACGTGCCGGCAAGGCGGTGCCGCTGCGGAATTCGCAGAACGCCGCGCGCCGGGCGCAGCGCGCCATGCAGGAAGCCGCGAACGCCGCGAGCCAGCGCGACTCGCGCGGTGCGAGGACGTCGGGACAAGAGGCCGCCGACTCGCTCGCGCAGCTCCCGAATGCGCTGCGGCAGCGGCGCGATTCGCTGGCGGCCGCCTGGAGACAGGAAACGGTGGACGCGCTGAATCGCGCGCTTGCCGAAACGGCGGCGCTCGCGCGGCGGCAGCAGGAAGTCGCCGCCGCGTTGCGCGACGGTGAAGCGGGCGCGTCGACGCGCGCGCGCCAGGCCGCCGTCGAAGAAGGGACGCACGCGATCGAGCAGGAGATCAGCGCCGCCGCCGGACGGCACGCGCTGGTCTCGCCGCAGCTCGAGGCCGCGCTGGGGTACGCGCAGAACCAGATGAAGGAGGCGCGCGAACAGCTCGAGCAGGGCGATCCCAATCCTGCCACCGCCGCGCCATTCGCGGAGCAGGCGCTCGATGCGCTCAACGCGACGGCGCACGCACTCGTGCGGACCGCCGAGCGCGTTGCCGGGGCGCAGTCGGGATCCGGCTTCCAGGAGGCGATCGAGCAGCTCGCCCGCATGGCGCAACAGCAGCAGGGCATGAACGGCGACGCCCAGGGACTGCTGCCGATGATGGGGATGGGCGGCGACGCGATGATGCAGCGGCTGCGGGAGCTCGCCAACCGCCAACGGCAGCTCGCCGAGCAGCTGGAACGCCTGCAGGCCGGAGGCGATGCCGGCGCCGCGGGCGCGCTGGCGCAGGAAGCGCGCGAGCTCGCGCGGCAGCTCGAGGCGGGACGGCTCGACGCCCGAACTGTCGCGCGACAGGAGCGCCTCTACCGCAAGCTGCTCGACGCGGGCCGCAGCCTCTCCGGTGACGAGCCGGATGAGCAGAAGGACCGTACCAGCCGCTCCGCGATCGGTGACAGTGTCCATATTCCGGCTACGCTCCTCCCCGGGGCGACCGGCGCGGGGCCAAAAGTCCGCTATCCGACGTGGGACGAGCTCACCGGTCTCACGCCCGAGCAGCGGCGCATGGTGCTCGAGTACTTCCGCCGCCTGAATGAGCCTAAGAAGTAAGTCGGCCGCGGTCGCGGCCATCGTACTGCTCGCCGCGGCTGACCCCGGGCGGGTCGCCCGGGCTCAGGCTATCGGACCGGGATTCGAGTTGGAGCGCTCGGGTCGCTACGCCGACGCCGCGTCGGTGTACTTCACGACGGTCCGGAGCGATCCCACGAATATCCCAGCGCTGCTCGGTCTCGAGCGCACGCTCTTCGTCCTGAACCGCATGCCGGAGCTGCTCCCGCTCGTGCAAAACGCCCGCGCGCGCCAGCCTGACAGCCACACGTTGCGCAGTCTCGAGCTGCGGGTGTACGCGGCGTTGAACGAACCGGATTCGCTCGAAGCGATCGCGCGCCGCTGGGCGGCGAGCGTCCCGCAGAGCGAGGCGCCCTATCGCGAATGGGGGCTCGCGCTCGCCGATCGCCGCATGTGGGACGAGGCGCGCCGCGCGTTCCTCACCGGGAGACGGACGCTCGGCAGCGACGGCACGTTGGCGATCGAGCTGGCGGAGCTCGAGCAGCGCGTCGGGAACTGGGAGGCGTCGGCCACGGAATGGGGACGCGCGGTCACGCGGTCGCCCGATGCCCTGGCCAATGCGGCGAGCCAGCTCGCCGACGCACTGGCGCTGATGCACGACCGAATCGGCCGCGCACTGATGGCGCCCGGCGCTTCTCCCCGTGCGCGCCGGCTCGGTGCCGAGGTGCTGCTCGCCTGGGGACAGCCCACCGAAGCGTGGGCGGCGCTGGAGCCGACATTGGTCGCCGCGGACAGCGACGCACCGGGCGCGTTGCGGCGGTTCGCCGATCTTGCGGGCGCGCTCACGACGCCGGAGGGCCATCGCGTCCGCGGCCTCGCGCTGGCGCGGTGGGCCGACATGATGGCCGGTTCGCCGGGCGCAGGGCGCGCGCGCGCCGCGGCGGTGCGCGAGCTGCTGGATGGCGGTGACAAAGTCGCCGCCCGACGCGTGCTCGAAGCGAATTCGGACTCGAACGGCGTCGCGCAGGCCGCGCTGATCCAACTGCTGATCGCGGACAGCCAGCTCGATCTCGCCGCAGAGCGGCTGGCGGCGCCGTCCACGGCGATCACGGCGGACGATCGCGCCGCGCTGCGCCTGGCACTGGCCCGGGCGCAGATTGCGCGCGGCGATCTCAACCGGGCGGCAGCGGCGCTGGCCGACGATTCGAGCGTGGCGGCGATCGCGCAACGCGGCTGGATCGAGCTGTATCGCGGCAATCTGAAGAACGCGATGGAGGCGTTCCGCGTGGCGGGTCCCTACGCCACGGACCGCGCCGCCGCCACCGACCGCACGGCCATGATGGCCATGCTCCAGCGCATTCAGGACGAGACGAGCCCGGAGCTGGGGGCGGCATTGCTCACGCTGGCGCGCGGCGACTCGGTTCAAGGGATCACAGCGCTGCGGCGCGCCGCGGCCAAGCTGCCGGAGCAGGGAGGCCGGCTCGAGGTGCTGCTGCTCGCGGGGCAGGTCGCGGCGCAGAAGGGCGGCGATCAGGAGCCCACCGCAATCGCCCTGTTCGATGAAATCGTCCGAATCGCGGGCGAAGGCGCGGCACCGCCCGCCGCGGAGCTGGATTGGGCGCGGCTGCTGGTCCGGAACGGCCGGCCCGCGGAGGCGATCCCTCACCTCGAGCACTTGATCCTGACCGATCCGAACAGCGCCTTTGTCCCCGAAGCGCGTCGCGTGCTGGAGCGGGCGAAGGGGGCGATTCCGAAGTCATGAAGAGGAGAGACTTTGTTCGGTCGGTCGGTCGGACTGTCGGACTGTCGGTCGGTGCTGGCATTCTTGGTTTCCGTCCGACCGTCCGACCGTCCGTCAGTCCGTCGCTTCTCATACCGATGGACGATTCCCAAACCGATCACCTGAAAGCCTACGGATTGACGTACAAGGCGATCCAGAACGGCCTCAAGGCGGAGTGGCTGCTCAATTATCGCGGCGGCTCGTTCCTCATTCCCGATCTCGACGCGCTCCGCCGCGACGCGGCGCTCAACGGCATCCGCACGGAGCCCGTGGACAGCGCGATGACCGCGGTTCGGGGTGAGATCGAAGCGAACAACATGGACGCGGTGCCGCTCGAGAAGGCGCCGAAGGTCGCCGTGTACGCGCCGCCCAACGCCGCGCCCTGGGACGACGCGGTCACGATGGCGCTGCAGTACGCCGGGATCCCGTTCACCAAGATCTGGGATGCCGAAGTGATGAACGGCTCGCTCAAGGATTTCGACTGGCTGCATCTGCATCATGAAGACTTCACCGGCCAGTACTCGAAGTTCTTCCTGATCTACTCGGGAATGTCGTGGCTCGCGGAAATGGTGCAGCGCAACAGCGACATGGCCAGACGCCTCGGCTTCCAGAACGTCCCCGAGCTCAAGAAGGCGGTGGCGCGGAGCATCCGGGGCTACGTCGAGAACGGCGGGTTTCTGTTCGCGATGTGCACGGCGACCGAGACGATCGACCTCGCCCTCGCGGCGCACAGCGTCGATATCGCCGCGACGTTTGCGGACGGCACGCCGCTCGATCCCGACGCCGATGCGAAGCTCGATTGGAGTCAGGCGTTCGCGTTCACCGGTGCGCACATCGAGACCAATCCGCTCGTGGCGAGCTTCTCCGATATCGACGGCCACCAGGTGAACGGCGGCGCGCGGCGGCAGCCGCTCGGCGCCTACAAGCTGTTCAACTTCAGCGCCAAGATCGACCCGGTCCCCACGATGCTCGTGCAGAACCACCGGCAGGTCATTCCCGATTTCTACGGCCTGACGACGTCGTTCACGCGCAACCGGCTGAAGCCGGGCGTCACGATCCTGGCCGAAGAAGAGGGGGCGCCCTGGGTCAAATACACCCATGGCGACCTGGGGAAGGGGACGTGGACGTTCTTCGGCGGGCATGACCCCGAGGATCCCCAGCATCAGATCGGCGATCCGCCGACCGATCTCTCGCTGCATCCGCACTCGCCGGGCTATCGGCTGATTCTGAACAACGTGTTGTTCCCCGCCGCGAAAAAGCGCGAGCTCAAGACGTGAGTGTCGAGCGCCTGACGGCGGCGGCGCGCACGCTCCTGCAGGAGGAGATCGCCGCGGCCCACGGGCGCGAGGTGTCGTTCGTGGTGCGGGCCGATCCGAATGGCTCGCTCACGGACGCGCGCGTCGTCGCGCGGGGCACCATCGACGCCGTGCTCGCGCTCCCCGGCGTCGCGACGCGCGGCGAGATGCTGATCCACAACCATCCCAGCGGCTTCCTCGAGCCCTCGGGCGCCGATCTCCATGTCGCCGCGCGGTTGCACGATGAAGGCGTCGGCTTCGGCATCGTCAACAACGACGTGTCCACGCTGTACATCGTCGTCGAGATGCCGCGCGCTCGCGCGGTGGCACGGCTGGATGCACTCGAGGTCGCGAATCTGCTCACGGAGTCCGGCCCGGTGGCGCGCGTGCTCGGCACGGCGGCGTTCGAGGACCGGCCGGGCCAGCGCGACATGGCGGCGTACATCGCCGACGCCTACAACGACGGCGGCATCGCGCTGCTCGAAGCGGGCACCGGCGTCGGGAAGTCGTTCGCGTATCTCGTGCCCGCGATCGAGTGGGCGCGTCTCAACGGCGAGCGCACTGTCGTATCAACGAACACCATCAACCTGCAGGAGCAGCTCGTCGGCAAGGACTTGCCGATCCTGTCGCGCGCCTTCTCGACCGCAGAACGCGGCGTCACGTTCGCGCTGCTCAAGGGGTGGCGGAACTATCTCTGCCTCTCGCGTCTCGAGCAGGCGCGCGCGGGGCAGGAGTCGCTGTTCGACGCGGGCCGCGGCGCGGAGCTCGAGTCGATCGCGGGCTGGGCCGCGCGGACGGCTGATGGGAGTCTATCCGATCTCGTCGAAGAGCCGTCGAACGAGGTGTGGGATGCCGTCGCGGCCGAGTCGGATCTGTGCACGCGGCTCAAGTGCCCGCATTTCGACCGCTGTTTCGTGTTCGCCGCGCGGCGCCGCGCCGCCGAAGCCGACGTCGTCGTCGTGAATCACCATCTGCTGGCTTCCGACCTCGCGGTGCGCATCGCCTCGGACAACTGGCAGGAGGCGGCCGTGCTGCCGCCGTACCGGCGCCTCGTCCTCGACGAGGCCCATCATCTCGAAGACGTCGCCGCCCACCACCTCGGCACGCAGGTCAGCATGCTCGGTGTGCAGCGACTGCTCGGCCGGCTCGAGCGCAATGGCCGCGGATTGTTGCCGACGCTCGCCGCCGAGCTGGGCACGCATACCGATCTGCTGGGAGCGGCGAGCCGCGATCTGTTGACGCGCACCGTGCTCGATGCGCTCGTCGCGGCGCGGCGCTGGGCCGACGAGCTGTTCGGCCGGCTCGCGCGCCGGCTCGACACGGAACAGGCCGCGACACCCGTGCTGCGCCTCACCGATTCGTTCGCGGCCGATGGGGTGTGGCGCGAAGGACTGGACGTCGCCCTCGACAATCTGCTCGTCGCGTTCAGCAAGCTGCGCGACGGCGTCGAGACGATCGCCGACCGGCTGTCGATCGACGATCCCGCGGAGATGCGCACGCGCTTGATCGGAGAACTGCGCGGAGTCGTCCGTCGGCTCGACGCGGCGGCCGAGGGACTCAAGGCCACGCTCCAACCGGTGGGCTACCGTCCGGCCGCCGGGGCGTCCGTTCGCTGGATGGAACGCCGCGGCCGTCGCACCCCCAACCTGACGCTGTCCGCCGTGCCGCTCGATCTCGCGCCGGTGCTGAAGGAGGCGCTGTTCGATCGCGTCGAGACGGTGGTGCTGACGAGCGCGACGCTCGCGGCCGGCGGTGAGTTTACGTTCCTCGAGGAGCGGCTCGGTCTGTCGCTGCCACCATCGCGCGTCACGGTCCGGGAGATTTTGCCGTCCCCGTTCGACTTCGCCGCGCAGTGTGTGTTCGGAATCCCGACCGATATCCCGGAGCCGCGCGACGACGAGGTGGGCCACGGCGCCGCGGTCGCGCGGGTGCTGCTCGAGCTGGCCCACGCATCCGATGGCGGCATCTTCGCGCTGTTTACGAGCCACAGCGCGTTGCGTCGCGCCGCCGACGCAATCCGGGGGCAGGGGCACGTCGGCGCGCGGTGGCCGCTGCTCGTCCAGGGGGAGGGACAGCGCGACCAGCTGCTGCGGCGGTTCCGCGACGCCGGGTCGGCGATTCTGTTAGGAACGGATTCGTTCTGGGAAGGCGTTGACGTACCAGGTCGCGCATTGCGGGTGTTGATTCTGGCCAAGTTGCCGTTCAAGGTGCCGAGCGAGCCGCTAACCGCGGCGCGGCTGGAGCGTCTCACAGACGCCGGTGTGGACGGCTTCAGCCACTATCTCGTTCCGCTTGCAGCCCTCAAGTTGAAACAGGGTTTCGGGCGGTTGATCCGGACCAAGTCGGACGTTGGGGCGGTCGTCCTGCTGGACCGCCGGGTCGTGACCAAGCGCTATGGGGCCACGATGCTGGAGGGCTTGCCGCCCGCCACCAAGGCGATCGGCAACTGGCCGGACGTGCGGCGCGAGCTGGAAGAGTTCTTTGCCATGCACAGCATCGGCACGCCCGTTTCCTGGACCGGGAGCTAGATTCCCGGGTACGGTTTCCGAGACGACGAACGAGGAGATTCAGTGACGGGGTTCAGTAAGCGCATCGCGCAGCTGCCGGGCTACCCGATGGCCGAGCTGCCCGCGATCAAGCGGCGGCTGATCGAGCAGGGCGTGGATGTGATCGACGTGGGAGCGGGGGACGCGGACTTCCCGCCGCCCGACGTCGCCGTGAAGGCCCTCACCCGCGCCGTGCAGGACCCCACCATGAGTCGCTACGCCTTCCAGCTGGGCCTCGCCGCGTTTCGTGAAGCTGCCGCGGGATACATGCAGCGGCGCTTCGGGGTCAGCGTCGATCCGTACAAAGAGCTGCATCCACTGCTCGGCTCCAAAGAAGGCATCGCCCACCTCGCGGCCGCGGTGCTCAACCCCGGCGACGTCGCGATCGTGCCGGTGCCGGGCTACGCCGTGTATGAGGGCGGTACGATTCTCGCCGATGCCGAGCTGTACCGCTACA
>Ga0137394_10002768_pt1 | contig 13058 bp, 16 predicted proteins | sample czobulk116metaG_FD_108278 | JGI IMG/M metagenome (GOLD analysis project Ga0137394, IMG submission 108278) | Vadose zone soil microbial communities from Angelo Coast Range Reserve, California, USA - czobulk1.16 metaG | ecosystem: Environmental > Terrestrial > Soil > Vadose zone | place: USA...
CCCCCCCCCCTCCCTTCTGCCCATCTCCCCCACGCCCGCTCCCCCCCCCCCGCCCTCCCAGTTTCTGATCGTCATCTGCTGTAAGGACCGCGGTTAACGGTGTCCAAAACTAGCTACGGTGGACCCTCGACAAGGGAGGGCCCGTATCACACGCGTGCCTCGATGTCGTCCGATAAGCGGGTGACATCTCGTGCGTGCGTGCCACGCACCACGCACCACGCAGCATGCACATCAAGCTCGCAAGAATGAACGGGACGATCACTGACTCAGTGGCCCTAACCCACGCGCGCCATCTGTAATTACCGCACCTTGTCGATCCGTAAACTCTCGATCGCACTCGGGTTACTCTACTGTATGGTACAGTACGGGTCCAGGCAACTTGAACAGGCAAACCCATCCGGATACGAATTGGACCCCTCCGAGCGAGCACCCTTCCTCCACCCAACCCCCCTCTCCCTCCTCGTGTAAGAAATTTTCGCCTCGTGTCCCTTCTTTCTTGCGCGGCTGTCACTGGTGGCACGTGTGGACAATGATGGTGGTGGTGTCGCTGTTGGTGGCGGCCCAAGGGGAACATCCCAGGGCCCAGCACTCCGGCACCCTGTTTCAAAGGTACGGCCGGCCGTTCAGCCAGGCGTCGGACAGGTGGAGCGTTGTACCATGTGGGTCTCGTAGGCCGTGTTCAATTGACCCTGACACACGGTTAACGTGAGCAGCGGAAGGGGGTCGCAGATGCAGAAGATGCAGAAGACGCATCAGCACACAAAGCGGGTGGTCGCTCGCGAGCGCCCCCGAGTCCCTCGGGGCTATCGACGTTGGCATCATCGACACGCCGCGAAAAAAAAAAGGTGTATTGGCAAGATCACTAGAGTCAACGATCTTGTCTCGTCGCAAATTTCGCAAATTTTTGCTCATCAGCGACTCGCCATCATCTCACTGGCACTACCCGGCGTACCCGTACGTTGATCCCCGTCCCATCCGTTAGTCAATACCTTTCTTTTTCTGGTTTTTAACCGGACTTTCTCTGTGCCTGTGCAGGGACACCAATGGGGGGCAACAGAGCCTCGAAACAAAATCAAAAGCGATGATGAACTCTGAAAGAAAGCGGGGTAACATTTGGCCCCCCGCCCTCCCACTTGACCGAGACGTCCTTCGCCCCTTCCCCTCCCCAAGCCGTAAAAAAAACTAATTATCGGTTGCACAGCAATCGTACCGAGACAGCGGCGTAGTAAAGCGGCTTATCGTCCCCACCCACGAGCGCCTCTTCCCTTCCTTTGTTCATATTACCCGACGACAAAACACTAAACGACTTGCGCAGCGCTCTCTCTCGGCTGTACCGGCACAGCTGGCAGCCGACCACACCCGAACGAAAGCCCGTCAGCTTACAAGCAACTGCTTACTTATCTCGGACCAGTCGAATTTCTTGAAAGAAAATATTAAAAGAAGACCCCCATCATGTGTGCGCGTGTGTGCGCGCGCGTTTTGCGTTTCTCGCATGGGCGACGGCGGGTGTCAAGGATCGGCCGAGTGAAAGTGAAAAATCGGCTTCTAGGCCCCCTCGGCGGCGTGCCCAGTGCCAGTGGCTGGGGACGCCCACTGCCCAAAACTTGAAACCCCCCCTCAAATCCAAAAATGTTTCCTTTTTTTCTTTTCGGTCGAGAGTGTTCTGGCTTATCATGTCACGTCAAAGGTGTCAGAACAGGCCGCGGTGTACGATACTTTTGCGGCCGGCGGCGACTCGACTCGGAGGGGGTAGTACTAACTAGTGTACTAGTAGGGGGAGAGTGTCACCTTCTTTCCAGAAACACCGCGGAAAAGAAGAAGTCTGGCTTCCGTCTTGATAGCGTTTTATTTTTAATTTTTTTTTAAATTAGTTGCTGGTCGGGCTTTCGCTGTGCCCTGCCTGCTGAGCCTCCTCCGCTGCAGCGGCTCGCTTTGGCCTTTTACAGCACAGCGCCGGTAAAATGCGAGTTTGCGAATAAATTAGGGAAGCTCCCCCTGCTCCCCTCTCAACGGCGGAAACGAGTTTGGGCAACCCACGTTGGCTGTGGGATTTTTTTTTTTTTTGATGTGACAAATATCAATTTTAGGTGTGTGCGCACGGCGCATATCATACGCGCCGCGCACGGGGAATAAAGAATGACAAAGTCAGAAATTGCTTGTTTTGCATTTCAAGGATTGCGCCCGTCCGACTTTGTTGTACGTGTCACATACACAACTGCCAGTGGGTTGGTTGGTTGGGCACGGCGCACAGCACAGCACCCGACGACACATACCGACACGCCTGTCTATTTTGATGATAGATAGGGTTTACAATAGAGCAGGATATTCTGAGAGAGAACGAGAGCAAAATCGACTCGGACGAACGTTGCGCGTCGGTATCGTGTGCCCTTGTCCTTGCTCGTGCCCGCGTTGCGCGATGATGAACTTCAAAGATGAGCCAGCGCCGCCTTCGTCGGTCCCCCGGAGGTCGCTGAGCACCAACTCCGAAGCCGCTGGCACCAACCATCCTTTCATATTTTGCTCCGCCGTCGGGGACTTCAAAGTCGGTCGGGTCATTCGCAGCGCAGCGCAGCGGACAAGGCCCCGCCCGCCTCACACCACGTACGCACGCCATGAGTCAGGCCTCAAGGAGGCCCCACCACCCCCGATCTCGCAATCCCACCTCAGAAAGGAGGGGCGTTATGTAAAAATCGCCATGGCTTACGGACGGGAAAACGTCGGGGCAACCACTGGTGTGGCCCGGCAACGGTGTGGGGCGCATACTATAGAGAGTCAGAAGGGGAGAAGGACACACACTCTTTCTTTTCTTCTCTCCAAGGACAGACAAAGTTGACCGGTCAATCAGTCGGTCGGTCGATCGGTCGAGTCAATCGAGCAGGTTATTCTTAGAGGAAAGCTGAAGGTTCTTTCTTGGGCACGAGGACGTCGAATGACGAAAGACAAACAGACTGGATCATGAGTCGCACACCCAGGGCGGTCGGTTCAAAGCTTGCGAGGTTAAAGAAGATCAAACCTTAAGGGGTGGGTCCAAGATTCAAACGAATACCGAAAAACGCGCACGCACCCCGTCCTTGCTGCTTGCGCCCAAGGTTTTGTCTAGACCGCTTGCCACGAGTCAGGGAAGCGAGCCACCATACATGTTCCATGCAGACGGAATTTCTCGAAATGTCTCCCTTTCTACCGAACCGTTCCTAGAAAGCATTAACCCCGTGCGACTGTTCTGCTTGCCCAAATCGAGTTTGACAACTCGTCGGACTTGAATAGAGAAGGGAGAAAGGGGCTGCTTGCGAGTCGCCACTTTGAGTACGGCTGGGCACAGAACTTTCTGAACCGAGAAAAAAATTCTGTGACCACGATTGCGAGTGTTTAAAATACAAAAAGATGAACGTGCGATGGTAACAATGTAAAAAAGAAAAAAAAACCTGCGCGAATACATCAAGAGAGGAAAGCGAGGAAAGCATTTGCGACTTGGAGGAGAGAGAATAGTGAATGCAAAAATGAGGCAACTGGGGCTGCACGGCCAGCCGGAGCAAGTCTGCGGAATTTGGTGGTCGACATGGCGATATACGTAGCACCAGATAACAGCTGTGGCCGATCTGTCACGCGGTCGTCAATTGAAAGATTTAAGGATCAATACGTCGGTCGGGTCCCGTGGGAATCGACGACACTCCTCGAGCACCTCGAGGGGGGCCAAAGAAAGACCTTGACCTTGAACGGACACGCAAGGCGTCCCAGTCGTGGATTGGCTGGAGGTTGGAGATGACGGAGAGAGAGGGGAAGATGTATATCTGCGCCGTTCGTCGGGACGACGCTGCGATGAATACGGCAGGAACGCTGGAGGGGAAGAGGGTGGCGAAACGATGCTGCCCTCGGGATACAAATTTCTTGTTGAACGCGAGACGGTCTCTCGCATCCGGTTGGTGCGCGCGCAAAGATATATGCCAGGAGGCACGTCGAGCGAGCGTAGATCGGGGATGTCGTCGACTGTCAACAGCCGATCGAGCGTTTCTTGCGTCCAATATGCATCTGGGAGTGGACCGTGAGATTCTGCGGTCGCCACTAAGGCGCGAAGCCGGACGAACTGAGGTGCCACTTCTTCGTTCCTTCCGCCGTTTGCACGTAGACAGAATATGTCTGCTTGATCATGTGCTCGCCTCTCCGCCGAGGACGCATAGCAGATGCGCCGACGGGATCCTCTTGGTAGCTACGCGATAATACCGCTTGTTAGGCAAAACTGCGATGCCCGAGGACGCCGACCAAGGATGCACCTACCGTATCGCTCTGGTCCTTTCGACCATCAAGGACTTTGGTGCCGTATCCTTCTCATGGTAGAAGAGAAAATCCTGGTCCCCAAAATTGCGCGAGGTTCAGTTGCGCCGAGACAGTGACATAGGGATGTGATAACTCACGTCTCGTGCCCTGAAAGTCGTCGGGTGTCGTTAGCTGGTGTGTCGGTCGCCACAAAAGAGTATAAAAGCCCAATAATACCTAGAAGGACCCCAACTTCTTCCCTCGGTGAAGCGTTCGATACCTTGTTCCATGGACTCGGAAAGACTGCCGCTTCGCTCTTCCCAGACGTATACGCAGCCGGTACACAAGGCCATGCGCTCCTCGCTGCCAAGACGTTGCATGACCATAGGGAGTATGCCCAGACGTACGGCATGGAATATGATTTCGGCATCCCTAGCAGTACGGATGCGGATGTTTGTGCATGTAGGAGGCATGATGTTGGCAAGGATGAGAGAGGGGAGAGAGCGCCGAGTCAGCAGGGATCAGATGTACAAATAGTGGATCCGGTGCCACACTTCGGGAGAGGGAAAACAAGGATGATGGCAGGACTCTGGCAGACGCCGTGCCCACGACGCAGTATTGAATGGTTGAGCAGGATGGAAATCACGACTGACCAACCCATACAAGTACAAGAGCGGGTCCTACTTACCGGAAAGTTCGAGCACCCGAATTGAAAGGCTGTTTCTTTAACTGCAAAACATGATTGAACCTTATCTGGGGCGCATGAAATTGAGGGGACCCGTCAATGAGGAGGGCGGAGATTCTCCTGAATCGATGGGAAGGATCTGGGACTGTTCGAGCAGAAGTCTTCCACACGGTCCCTTGAACTGAGCTTTACGGAGATTCGGAAGCATATCAGAATTCCGTAATGAAATGACAAGCGACCTTTGGGGGGGATGGGTGGCAGAGGGGGGGGGGAGGAGAGCCCGCCGACCGCATGGGTCTATGACAGCCAGAGGGTCATAGAGGAGAGAAGCTAAAGTGACGCGAATGCATCCGGTTCGAAGGCACATGAGAGAGAGAAAAAGAAAAGAAAAGAATATGAACGGGATAATGAATGAAATGCTCGGCTCGAACGGGTTGGACGAACGGAGGGCCACCGCCGACCTCGCCTGGGCGTTTCTCATGAATTCGCCATTGAGAGGAACGATGGCACATAAGGTCAAATTCTGGAAAGAAGGGCACGCACGCCGTAAGCTTGGCAATTCTAGCCCAGCGCGCACGATTACGGTTGTTGACCTCGATTGTTGTTATCATTCCCTTTTGTTCGTCTGCTTGTACCGCTCTTTCTGCGTAGCATGTCGATGCTGTATTCAATTGCAGCACCTACTGCATTTTGCTTCCTTCTTCCTGCCTGCTGACGCCTAAGGGCGGTGAATTGAAGATCAATATATGACTCTTTTCTGCCGTAATCGGAAAAGTAATTAACTTCTGGCGTTCGCCGGGGGAAAGCCTGGTGAGGAGGTGTTTTTCTCCAAGTCGGCTAAATTCATAGATACGAGGTACAAAAGCATGGCACCCGCTTTGGCAGGAGCGTGCCAGCAACTGGTATACGGTGCCGATGACATAGATACACGTCCCGACCTTGTCCAGCCCCCTCCACGCGGCCAAAAAATTATCAGGGTCTGGCACATCCTTTTCGTATTCATGCCACTCCTTGTCAGTCAAGCTCTAACTCAGTTTACTCGTACCACGTCGTCGTCCAACCCCTTTCCCTTCTTCTCCCCCTTGTTCTCTGTCAAATAAATGTCCATCTGAGCACTTTGGTTGAGAAGGGACGGTCCGAGTCCCATGGATACGTGGTAACACAGGGGAGGGGGACAATCAAAAAGGCGCACGTCCAGGAACCCAAAGTCTCAATGGCTTGCCGTACCGTACGGCACCATATACTGTATCATACAGTTAAGGGCCACCACGAAAAATACGGAAAGATACGTGCGCAATGTCACTGCCAACCCGGAATGATTACCAGCTGCTTGGCAGCAAGGGAGATCGCAGCGTACGGCATGGCGCATGCCTCTTCCGGACTTGGCTGTACGTCACAATGACCAGTTGGGGGGGGGCCTGAAGGCAGAGCTGCTCCCAGAACTGCCCTGGCAAGTTCCCGGGTTGTTCCAATGAGTAACTGCATCCGTCATTTCCGATGACGACGACGTAACTTTTACCCCTCATGCATGCCACCCGTCAGCGTTGCCGCAGTCGAGCCGATTGGTCACAAAAGGGGGGTTGCCCTCCCCTCCACCCATAGCATTATGTGTGTAATATGCTCTCTTCGCTTCTACTAGGGCATGGGTACTGGTCTCCCTTTTCATCCTAGTCAATCACCTCTCCGAATTCATTGCATCCTCTCGAGTGACCACCCTGGAGACGATCAACTGAAACTTCTCAACTGTGGCCCCGGCCATTGGTGCACTTGATCACGCGCCTGATGTCGCGCGTCTAAAACGAACAAGGGGAACAACGTAAGTGCTAGGAACGACACGAAAAGGATGGAAGTGTTGCTCGCCTCTCATCAGGTTCATCCTCTGTAAATACAGTATAATTGATAATTCAGTAGCTGTTAGGGAATCCCAGCCCTGATAACAAAATCTGAGGTAAAGTACGGCAGTTGCCACTATCGTCACCCCTCACTCAGCAGACGGTGGAGCGATTAAAGGTTTGCCAGTCTTCCACGTTACGCATCAGCACGGAAACGAAAGTGACTTGGACCAGGGGTACTGTGCGTCGTCCGAGAACGGCCCTTCTGATTTGATCTCTCTCATGAGACGTTACGTCCCGTCCCCAAAACCAGACGTGCAATCATTATCATTCACAGTATTGCCAGCAAAAAAACAATGTGGTCAAATTGCGTTAGCGTGCATCCAAGGTTGGCACACACACACACACACAGGTCATTATCAAGGTGCGGTTCGTGACCCAGCAGACTAGAATCCCTTCTCATGCCCACCATCCTTGTAAAACACCTGCACCTGCGTCACGATTCGATCAAGCGCGGCGAGCCATCGGTTGAACTTCTCGTTCATAACTTCGTCAGAAGAGGGAGCACCCGCGGGGTCGGCCTTCAATTTGTTGAAGAAATCCGCGCGATAAGGGCAGGCTTTCATCGCGAGCTGACAAACGGTGATAAACGCCTGCGCAGCAACGAATAGACGGTGAAAAGGGACCAACAGAGAAGACCCCTTTGACCAAGAAATTGTGGTGGCGCTTCAGGGTGACCTCGTAGGATTTGCCGAACGCCTCGACCAGCTCCATGGACGCGGACGCTTGGGCATTCTGAAGGGCCTTGCAAGTGAATTGCTGACCACGGAGGAGCCACATCAGGCCTTCCGTCGCCTTCCTCTTCTTCTCCCCTTTCTCATTCTCTACCAGCCTCTCCAGGGTGTTCGATAGCGTAGGCGTCTCATCGTACCGGGCGCGGACTTTCTGCGAAGAGGGGGGGGGAGCCCCGGAGAGCACGGGTTCAAGCACACGTGTGGACATCAGGCGCTAATACCCGCTCTCACCGCAATATTGCCCTTCAGGTCGGTTTGGACGACGCTAAATGCGGCGGAGTCAAGGAGATCTCAAGAGAGAGAGAGAGAGAAGATAATCGCTCGACACGAGAAGGAAAACCGATATGCAAAAAGAGGGACACATACCGAAAAGACCGACGACGCCCTCGGAAGCCTTCAAGAAGGCGAGTGTGTCGACGCCTTGATCGGTGATGGGGACCTTTGTGAAGGACTGAGAAGGCGCGGGCGGTCAGGGCTTGGCGAAATAAGAAGGCTATAGTTCGATGACGACGAGACGCACGGTAACGGTGTCAAGATAGGGTGCCATGTCAAAAAAACGACGACAATTCAAAAGCGTGTCTAAATGATTGTCCGAGTATGTCAAGTCGATGTGTGGTTTTGGGGATGATGCTGCTTTGACGACGAGTGTTGGGTTCGACTGTTTGATGGATATTAGTTACGTAATCAATTTGTAGGATCTTATCGGTTTGTGAGATTAGATTAGATTATCAATTATCAATCGTTGTCGTTGTCCATCTCGTCGACTAAACCCAACCCCCAACTTGGCCATCATGCCGCACCACGCAGGCTCATCCTTGGTCCCAGCATCCATCCGTACAAAGTCGCAATTCTGGGGACACATCATATCTCAGCTGATTCCTCTCCTCGATGGCCAGAGACACTGGGTAAAACGGTTCACCGCGCTTTTTTACGCTTTCCCTTACCTTACCTTTTGTCATGCCCTCTTATCCTCCGGCGGCGCATCCGCCGTGCGCGTTATCGTTCAGGTGACCAACCTTGCCAACACGTCTTCTCTCGTTTATCACTCTTTGCTCTCGCATCCCGCTTTTGGAGACGGTCCTTCCTCCGTAAATTGGTGTGGTGAGGCTCTCTCCTTTATTCGACCTCGTTCACAACACGCGCCCCGGCCTCCGCGCCTAGTGCAGCTTCCCGTAGACCGCGGGTTGCCAACTGGAAAAAAAAAAAAATTAGATTCAAACACCCCCCCTTCGAAATAACTTACTCTTCTCTCAGGATTCTACATCGACCCCTCCCTATTTCCGACTCCAAAGATTCGTATGGATCACAGCGCTGCTTCCAATCCATCCAGCCAGCTGCTCTTGGGACCTTTCTGCGGCAAGCCTGCTTGTCAATCCATTGACACCACCCCAGGAAAGGGCCGGGGTGTGTGCGCAGATGCATTCCTGTCTCGCAGGACCATCGTTGTGCCCGACGTGGAGACATATCCGGGACACATCGCCTGCGACGGGGACACGAAGAGTGAGATCGTCTGTCCCTTGATCCTCAGGTCGTCGGGGAAGGAAGTGGGTCTCGGCGTCTTTGATTTGGACTGCCTGGCGCAAGGCGGCTTCGATGATGACGATAGGACCGGTTTGGAGAAGATAGCTCAGCTCGTCGTCGATGCCTGTGATTGGTAAGATGGTTGTGTAGATTGACGCAGTAATTAATGGGGCGGCACCTGCCGCCAACGGTCGAAATTGCATTACTCTACAAAGGCAATGACGATCCGAAAATGTGTCAGAGGCTAAAGTCGGTATGTCACCGCACTTCCTTTTTCCATGCCAAGTACTCCTCGTGAAGCCTTTTCTGTGTCGTCCACTCCTTCTGTACCTTCTTCGTCTGATTCTTGCTAAGCTCCTTTCCCTCACCATCCGTTAACGGCAGTCCTTGGTCATCCCAACTGCCATAAACGCCCTCGGGGATATTGGGTGGCCTGAACAGTTGCTCGGGGGGAACACTTCCCCTCTCCAGCTTCTGTAATTTCTTCTGCCTCTCTAATTCCTGCGCCGCGGCCTTCTTCGCGGCCTTGGCTTCCGATTGCGCTCGCTTTTCTTCGCGCGCCCTAATGAGTTCCGCGGGATCGACCAACTTTACCAGCGCTTTGCCATCTAAGAGAAGCGTTTATTCAGTTTGACATGATCAGAGTCGAGACACGATCTACCTTCTTGGTCATCCAGAGCGACGCCTAAGGGCACTAGATCGGAGTCACGCAGTTTATCACATAACGCTAGGATCTCCTTCGCGGCGCCATCCCCTTTCGAGATAGCTGACTGCCGCACGCCGTCTCTGAAAGAGGACAAGGCCCTTAAATACGGCATAACCACTTCTTCACGCTGCGAGTATCGGAGTTGCTTAGTTGACGGAAGAAAAGATTGAGGGGTGTACAAGCTCACGTTCAGGGTGGTGCCATCCTGGGACAATTGGCCCCATCCAAGTTCCGATGGATCGCCTTCCCCGAGCCCAAACATCCTAAGCATATTTCCAACCCATCGTGCTACACGCTCTACGACGCCGACCTCCAATTCGTTTGCACGCGAATTGATGTACACGTTGGTGCGAGAGACCAGGTCCCGCAGGACGTTAACCGCACTTGGTGTGTCAAAAGAATCGCAGAGAGCTTCTCGGAATCTATCTTGGGCTTGATGCAAACTTTGTGCGATGTCGTGATAAGCATAAATTTAGGACACATAAAATATCACGAACTCATCGGCCAGGGCACGTTCAGGGCCGTGGTACTGGTGCTTTCCATCCGGAACTGTATGCTCGGCGCGAGATTGACTAATCAGAGCTTTTGCTAACGTGAAAAAATTCTAGCAGATCATAAGCTCGCGAAATTAGCCGCCCAAAGTTGAGTCTCGTACGTTCATGGTCGTCTCGAAGTTCTTCACTTCGCCAGTCATAAGCGACTCTGAGAAGTCCATCTTAGAATTCCACAACTGCATTAGGAAGGCTATGCGCAGTTGACGCGCTGAATGCTTCTGCAATATCTCCTGCGCAGCGTCATGCCCACCGAATGCGTGGAGGACGAGACACTTACATCTATCGTGATGAAATTTTTGAGGGATTTACTCATCTTCAACCCCTCTATATGTAGGTGACCAGTGTGAAGGAAGTAGTTGATCCAGGAATTGCATTCGTGATAAGCCTACAAGCGAAATCTGAACACAACTTCGTGCGATCAAATCTGACCGGGGTTACCTCCGACTGCGCGATCTCATTGTCATGATGCGGGAAGGCTAGGTCAATTCCCCCTGAATGGATGTCTATATTGTCCCCGAGGATGGCAGACGCCATGACAGAGCATTCGATATGCCATCCAGGACGGCCCGGACCCCACGGAGATGGCCAGAAGGGCTCCCCAGGTTTGGATGCTTTCCAGAGTGCGAAGTCGGCCGTAGATCTGCGACCAGTAGAGTTCGAAAGAGCGCCTGAGCGAGGGTTCAGAAGCAAAGCATCGGAGGTTTGATGGGACGTATCTACCTTCACCTTCCTCCAATAATTCTTTATTCCCTTTACTCCACGGTTCTAATTTGGCATAGGCGTGGACCTCGCTCGAGTCGAATTTGTTTGTGTCGAAATAGATACTCCCCGCGACCTCGTATGCGTAGCCGTTTTGGATAATGCATTCCACGAACGCAACAATCTCGGGTACATATTCCGTAACACGCGTGAGAGTATCAGGCTCCCTGACGCGGAGGCGTGCCATGTCCTCGAAGAATTTTGTTTCCCAGAAGCGGGCCAAAGAACGCGATAGCGATGGATCTGTGACCGACGCGCCGTGCTAATACTCCTTAGAACGTGCGTAAAAGTAGGAGAGATGAAACACCTTCTGATCAAGGGAGAGTGCGAGGACGTCGGCCGAACCATCCACAAGCCGCTGAGCGAACTCCATGCCTGTCTGGCCGGCTTTCAGATGCTCATATGCTGCTTGAATTGCCCCATGAGCACGGGACTAAGGTGGCTATATCAATCGGTTGCTCCAGTCGACAAGGAAGGAAACGCACTGCGGCAGTAATGTGCATGTCGAATTTCTCGTCCCTCTTTAGAGAATCATTCTTCCAATCGTTGTCGGCAGCTTTGATACATAGCCCGCTCCAAGCCTGCCACTCCGACCCAAAGGGAGGAACGTCCTCGCTGAGAAGCCCCTTGCTTACTTTGGAGCGCACATATGAGTCCCAAGAGGACCGGACTTCGTCCAGCAAATTCTGAGTGAGAGACGTGGCCCCCAATCTGAAGTTGTCGACGAGATGCATCTGCCTGGCCCTCAATATAATCTAGATTGCAAAATAAATGTCAAGGGAAAATGGCGCCTGATGGAATGTCAACCTTATCATCGATGTCAGTGATGTTCATCACAAAATGGATGTCGTAACCAAAGTAGTCCGACAAGATCCTGCGCAGAATGTCCTGCGTGACGTAGTTTCTGGAATCGGAAGAAGTCGTTGTCTTGTGGTCCCAGGGGCACACGGAGAGCATACCTTGCATGGCCCATATGAGAGGCATCGTACACAGTAGGTCCGCAATTATACCATTTGATACGTCTTCCGTCCCGCGGGGTAAATAGGTTCTGATAATAAAGAAAAGGAGTTTAGTAGGGTTTAACATGCTCGGAATGGACGCACCTTGGTTCTGGTCAAAGAGTTGTACACTTTCAGACTAGGCTCTTCGGTAAGACGCGATGGAGGCTTCCAATTCGTTTGTCCATGAGCCATGACTTGGAATGAGTGATTGAAACGACTTGTATAATGACGAATCGGCCCAAGATGGAGGTGATGAAAACTCGTCCTCGCGGCGAGCATACGAGTCAGATATATGCACGCCCAAGTTTGCCGGGAGAAAACCCTGAACACGTGACCGCTAGGAAGATAATGAACGTTAGAATTTTCATGTCCCAGGCACATGAGCTCTAAATTCTCGGTATCGCATCCATCTGTTAACATGAAGAGAATCTACTTCGGCTGCAACTATGTCCCTGCACAGATGTTCTAGGCGTTCTAGGCGGTTCTCCGAGTCGTTCTATAGACGCATGTACTGTACCAAATCGCCGCGGCGATTTGTGGACATGCGCCGAGATACACATACACCGTGTTGCTGGGTTGATATATCGCCGATCGATACACATATGATAGAGTCACTCATCTCTCACGCCAATTTGCATGCAATCTATTATAAGCATTTCCGATGTGCGAACACGCCATCGACGCCTAGTGTAGTACGGAGAATATTATTCTCCTGGGGGCCAAGAAGCGGCGAACCGACGGCTTCCGTGCATCGCTTGGTAAGGTTAGGGGGAATGGATGGAACCTTTCGTCGTCGGCCGACACGGGCAGAGAAGGCACGTTGACGTAATTGGACCTTCCTCCAAAGGGTGCGCCAGGATGATTGAAAGGCCGTGTATTATGTTCGAAGCTGGAGGGAGAGGCGTTCACAAGGTGTGGGAAGGATCAGTGTTGTTTACAATACAGGCACTTGGTA
>Ga0137394_10002769_pt1 | contig 13057 bp, 13 predicted proteins | sample czobulk116metaG_FD_108278 | JGI IMG/M metagenome (GOLD analysis project Ga0137394, IMG submission 108278) | Vadose zone soil microbial communities from Angelo Coast Range Reserve, California, USA - czobulk1.16 metaG | ecosystem: Environmental > Terrestrial > Soil > Vadose zone | place: USA...
TCGTCGCCGGCAGGCCCGGTGACGAGCGTCGAGGTGGCGGGACCGGGCGGGCTCGCCGGGCGCTTCGGGGCGGACATTCGGAGGCAAGGATGCCTCAGTTCGCCGCGCCGGGCTACCTACATAGGAGGGGACACCATGAGATCTGGGGACACGATACGCAACTCGCCGTGCCAGCGACTCCCGCGTACACGCTAGGGGAGCGTGAGTTGCGTATCGTGTCCCCAGATCTCCAATGGCCTGGGTCGAAAAGACGCCCTCGTCGCGTTTTCCGGTACAACTCGCCCGTGCCGTCCGCGCCGAGCTGGTACGTCTACCTGCTGCGCTGTGGGGACGGCAGTCTCTACACCGGCGCGACCACCGACGTGGGATCGCGGCTCGCCGTGCACCGCGCAGGGAAGGGCGCCCGATACACCCGCGGGCGCGGGCCGCTCTCGCTCGTGTTCTGCGAGCCTCACCCGGACAGGTCGGCGGCGCTGCGGCGCGAGCGCGAGCTGAAGCGGCTCCGCAGGGCGGACAAGCTGGCGCTCCTCCGCGCCGGGAGGTCACCGGTTCCGCCTAGGGTACGGGGCCGGCTCCTGCCGTAGCCCGCGCCTGGCGCACCAACGGCCCCAGCGCCTCGGCCACCGCGCGGACGCGCGCTTCGTGCTCCGCGGGAAAGCGGCCCGCTTCGCGCGAATCGACGTCGATCTGGCCGACGATCTCGCCGCGATCGCGCACCAGGATGATCAGCTCGGAGCGCACGTCGGCGCTGCAGGCCAGGTACTCGGGCTGGCTGGTCACGTCGCCGACGTTCAGGTCCTTCTCCTCGCGCACGGCGCGGCCGCACAGCCCGCGCCCGAGCCGGATCCGCACGTGCTCGGTGGGCGGGCCGACGAAAGGCCCCAGCACCAGCTCGTCGCCCTGGAGGAAGTAGATGCCGGTCCAGGAATGGCGCGGGAACGCGCCGTGAAGGGCTTCCATCGCCGCCTGCAACGCCGCGGTCGCGACACGCGCTTCGATCGGCACCATGCTCCGAACAGTACCATTCGAGGGCGGGGAGGTCGGTCCCGAGCTGATTCGCCGCGCCCCAGACTCCTTGACAGCCCCTGAGGCCGTGGTAAGCGCGCGCACATGCGAAAGCTCGCCCCGCTGGCCCTGGTGCTGCTGTTCGGCTGTCCCAAGCCGCCCGCCTATCCGGAGTGCCGCAACGACGACGACTGCAGCGGGCACGTGGAAGTGTGCATCAACAACGTCTGCCGCGAGTGCCGCGACGACGCGCAGTGCGCGAAGAAGCCCGGCACGGTGTGCGTGAACAACGCCTGCCAGCCCAAGGCGCAGTGCCAGCAGAACCGGGATTGCCCGGAAGGCCAGAAGTGCGCGCAGAACAAGTGCGTGGCGGAGTGCACCGAGGCCACCGTCCAGCAGGACTGCGGCTCGGGGCGCAAGTGCCTTTCCGGCCGCTGCGCCGCGCCCGACGCATGCAACGTGGACTCCGAGTGCGGTTCGGGCCAGGCTTGCGTGCAGGGGCGCTGCGCCGCCGCGCAGGCTTCCTGCCGGCTCGATAGCGTCTATTTCGGGTTCGACGACTCCACCCTGACGCCGGACGCGCGCAGCACGCTCGACAACGACTACCAGTGCCTGCGGCAGCGCGGCAATCCGCCCACCACCATCGCCGGGCACACCGACGAGCGAGGCACCACCGAGTACAACCTGGCCCTCGGCCAGCGCCGGGCGGAGTCGGTGCGGAAGTATCTGGCCGGGCTGGGCGCCGACGCGGGCAAGATGAAGGTGGTGAGCCACGGCAAGGAGCGCCCCGCCGACCCTGGCCATGACGAGGCGGCCTGGGCCAAGAACCGCCGGGCGGAGATCACCGCCGGGACGGCGCAGTGAAGAGGATCCTGCCGTTCTGCCTCGCCCTCTGCGCAGCCTGCGTCACCACGCGCCAGGAGGGCGAGGACATGCGCAAGCGCATCGACGCCCTGGAGAAGGACGCCAAGGCGCAGAAGGAGGCCAGCGCGGCCGACCGGCAGAAGCTCCAGTCCGAGCAGGCGGCGAAGCTGAAGGAAGTGCAGGACGCGATGGACGCCTTGAACCGGGCGGCGCGGAAGAGCGGCGCGGACCTCGCGGTCGACCTGGAGAAGGCCCAGAACGACCTGGCGCAGATCCGGGGCATGCTCGAGGTGTCGCAGCACCGCCTCGACCAGATGGACCAGGGCAACGCCGAGCGGGACCGGAGGATCGACGAGAGCGCCCGGTTCGTCGCCAATCGCCAGAGGGAGCTGGAGCACCCCACCGACAAGGCGGGTCTGTACGCGGCGGCGCGCAAGAAGCTGGACGCGGGCGACACGGGCGGCGCGCGCCAGTTCCTCACCGAGTTCCTCTCCAAGTACGGCAAGGACGAGCTGGCCGGGAACGCGCAGTACTGGCTGGGCGAGACGTACTACGGGGAGAAGCGCTGGAACGATGCCATCGTCGAGTTCCAGAAGGTCCTCAAGGACCACCGTGGCAGCGAGAAGACGCCCGACGCGCTGCTCAAGATCGGCATGGCCTTCCAGAACCAGAAGGACTGCAAGAACGCGCTGCTCTTCTTCGACGAGGTCCAGCAGGCGTACAAGTCGTCGCCCGCGGCAAAGGTGGCGCGCGAGCAGGAAGCGCACTGCAAGAACCCGAAGAAGAAGGCCGCCGGGAAGCCTTCGCGCTGAAAAACCCGCCCTCGCTCAGGGCATGGTGACCACGGTCAGGTCGCGGAGCGGGACGCACTGGCAGGCGAGTCGCTTTCCGCCCTTGACCAGCCGGCGGTGCAAGAGCTTCTCCTTCCAGGTGGGCGGGCTGACGGCGGCGGGGTCCTTGCCGCGCAGGAAGATGGCGCAAGCCGCCCCCGGGCATCGTCCCTTCCCCTCGCACGGATGGATCGCCGCGAAGCCTCGCTGCAAGACGATGCCGGCCTGCGAGGCCGCGTCGTGGACGGTCGACCCTTGCGGGATGTCGACCGTGACCGACTCCATCTCGAAAGTGACCTTGGGCACGGGCCTGCCCGGTTTACAGGCGGAACCGGTGCCCTTGCAACAATCTGTCCTCGATCTTCTCCAGCAGCGCCACCAGCTCGCGGCGCGCGAACTTGCCCTGCGCCAGCTCCTGGAAGGCGAGCGCGGCGTCCACCAGGTACTGGGTGACGAAGTGCGCCGTCGTCTCCTCCAGCTCGTCCGGCAGCAGCTCCCGGTGCGCGCCGCTGCGCCAGAACCGATCGATCAGCTCGTAGTCGCGGAGCAGCTCGCGCCGGGCCAGCTCGCAGGCCACCCGCAGCGTCGGAACGCCGGGCGCCGAGGGACGCTCGATGGCCCCGCGGAAACGGCGCCGGGCCGATTCGTCGAGCCACTCGTCGAGCGCCGGAGGCCAGTCGCGCAGCTCGGCGGCCAGGCGGTCCGCGACCTGATCGAGCACGTAGTCCTTGAGCTCCTGCGGCTTGGGGTCGACGAGGTGGTCCCAGCGTCCCATCACGGCGCTCCCGGCAGTCCCGGCCGAGCATAGACGACCACCTGGGGCGTCTCGTCCAGGTAGAGGCCGGTCGCGGGCGTGCGGGTCCCGAAGGCGTTCCAGGTCTCGGGCTCGCGGTCGCGGAACTCCCGGTGCCACTGCAGCGCGGCGTACTGCGCGTCCCACGGTCCCGACGCGTACTGGATGTCCGCGCGCAGCAGGCCGGCCTGCTGGTAGGCGCGGTAGCTCTCGACGTTGACCTCGTGGAAGAACACGCGCGCGCCGTTGGGCGCGTGGGCGTTGAGCCACGGCAGCACGGCGGTCACGTTGTTCGACCAGTACTGGCGCTGCATCCCCAGGCTGGCGGCGCCCGGGATGCCCAGGGCGAGCTCGCCGTACGCGCTCGTCCCGTAGGGATGCACGTGCGCGATCTGCCACACCCCCGGAAGCAGCGCGGCGGCGGCGGCGAGCAGGAGGCCGCGCGATCGCAAGACGCCGGCCCTCTGCGCCAGCCCGGCGCTGCCCTCGAGGAGGTGCGCCGCCTCGGGCGACAGCAAGGCGACGAACGCCAGCCAGTGCTTGATGCCGCCGAAGATGGGCGTGTTGCGCAGCATGAACGGCAGGAGGGCGGCGCCGGCGAGCCCCAGCTCGAGCAGCCGCAGCGGCGAGAGCGCGCGGTGGGCGAAGTCCCAGAGGAGCTTCGCTCCGGCGGCCGTGAAGAGCATTACCTGTGGCAGTGGGAGCACCAACGCGAGCAGCACCAGCGGATAGAAGATGGGAAAGGGCGGTCCCCGCAGCTCGCGCCCCAGGTAGTACCAGGCGTAGTGCACGTGCTGGGTATGGAAGGAGATCCAGTCGGAGAGGTGCCGCAGCGGGTCGTGCCACAAGAGCGGCCAGCTCGCGAAAAGGACCACCGGGCCGAGCAGGAGCCAAGGCAGGGTGCGCAGCCCCCGCCGCCGGAGCGGAGCCGGGAGCAGCAGCGCGTGCACGATCAGCACGGGTGGCAGCAGCCAGGCGTTGTGCTTCACGCCGAGGGCGCAGCCGAACAGGAATCCGAGGAAGAGGCCGTGCGGGGTCGGGGTCGGGGTCGAGGTCGGGGTCGGGGTCGGGGTCGAGCTCGAGGTCCACGGCCGGAGGAGCCCCAACGCCCGCGCCCACGCGACCCCCACTCCCGCCGTGAGCGCGCAGATGGGCACGTCGAAGCACGCCAGGTGACCATCGAAGAACGTCCGCTCGGCGCACCAGAAAAGGGCCGGCGCGAGCACGGCCGCCGCGCGCGAGCGCTGCGCGCCCAGGACGGCGAGCCAATACGTCAGCAGGGCGCCGGAGGCGAGCGCCGGCAGGCGCCACGCGAGCGCGTCGGGCAGCCACCCCAGCCAGGTGGTGAAGACCAGGTGCGACAGCGCGAAGAGCAGCTTGGCGAGGCCGGGGTGCTCGAAATTGACGCTCCAGTACCGTCCGGTGTCGCGGACCGCGGCGGCGGGGGCGCGCAAGAGCAGCGCCACCCATTGCTCGTAGCTCTTCGCCGCCTCGAAGTAGTAGCCCTCGTCGCGCACGAATCCGACGCCCGACTGCGTGGCGAAGAGCGCGGCGAAGGTCAGCGCCGCGAGAGCGAGCGGCAGGCGGCGGCTCATGGCGCGGTGGTCCACGCCGAAAGGCAGAAAGGCCGGTCCACGTCGCGCGCGCTGACCAGGAAGGTGAATGCGTGCTCGCCCGCGGGCGCGGCGGCCTCCAGCCGGCGCCAGCCGGGCTCGGAAGGCGCGGTGGGCGGTACGGTGAGCGTCGCGAGCGCCGCGCCGTCGACCTGCACGTCCACCCGCACCGGGCCGCGAAAGCCCTGGTACGCGCGCTCGCCCACGATGCCGGCGCGCACGTGCATCACCCCGCCCTGGCCGCGGGCCTGAAGCCGCCCGGGATCGCCAGGCGGGCCGATGCGCACCAGCGTGCATTGGCGCGGCACGTAGTCGACCTCGTGCTCCTCGAGCGGGCTGGTGAGGAACGAGACCACCCGCGGCCCGTGCAGCTCCCACGGCTGCAGCGACAAGGCGCCGAAGCGCACCTCGTCGCCGGCGGTGGCGCCGCGCTGGCGCAGCGCCGCGCGTGCGCGCGCCAGGTGGGCGAGCGGCACGCGGGGCAGCGCCAGGAGCCACAGCCGCTCGACGCCGGGATAGTCGGCCGCGCGCAGGTCCTCCTCGGTGCGCACCGGCACCGACCGGACGAACAGGCGGGCGCGCTCTGCCCAGGGGGGCCACAACTGGACGGCGTCGGCGGGCCCGGCGCGCACCCGCAGCACCGCCGCCGCCTCGGCCCAGTCGCGGTTCCCAGGCAGGCGCAGAGGCAAGCTGAGATCGAACAGCAGCGCGGACGCGCCCACCGCGGCGATCGCCAGGAGCGGAACGGACCACACCCGATCGCTCCGGCGCCGGGCCGGCGCGGAGGGCCCTTCCACTACGACTGCCCGAGCTTGATCTTCCGCTCGCTCTTCTCCCGGTCATACAGGCAGAGCGCGACTTCGGGGTACTGCGTGAACCCCGGCGACCACTCCGGGTGCATCGCGCACCGCGGATCGTAGCAGTGATGCAACTCCCAGAGGTGCCCGACGTGGTGCGCGGCGCGCTTGGCGAGCCCCACGTCGAGCGGCAGCTCGCCCTTGCCGCCCAGGCCGTGGCTGGTGACCACCGCGCGCCCCCCGCCGAACTGGGGAAAGCCGGTCAGCGGGCCCTTGCCCATCGGTCCTTCCGGGGCGGTCAGCGGCGCCTTGGTGAGGTAGACGATCTTGTCGTCCGCATAGAGCTGCGTCTCGTCGTCGATCTCCTCCAGCAGCTTGGGCGCCTGATATGATTCCTGGTCTTCGGAGAGCGCCGACTCGGGCAGCTCCGCCTCGCCTTCGATCTCGCAGCCCATGCCGTAGGCGGCGTGGAGCCTGCGGGCGACGTGCTCCAGCACTTCCGAAGGGAACTCTCCCAGCGTGACCAGTCGGATCATCGCTTGCCCTTTCCGGCCGGCTTCCTCACCGCCGCCTTCTTGGCGGGCTTCTTCGCCGCCGGCTTCTTCGCAATGGGCTTCTTCGGCTTCGGGGCCGGCTTGGCGGCCTTTTTCGGGGGCGCGGGCTTTGCCTTCGGCGGCGCGGGCCTGGCCGGCGCCTTGGCCGCGGGCCTGGCCGGCGCAAGCACCTTGGCCGCGACTTCCAGAGCCTTCGCGGCGATCGACCGGGCGACCCCGTGTGCCGCCTCGCTGCCGGCGGGCCGCGCGCCTTCGCGCTTTGGCTCCTCCGCCGCCGCGGGCGCGGGCCCACGCTTCGCCTGCGGCCTGGTGGTCCCGGGCGGAGCGTGCAGCTTCGCGCTGGGCTGCACCGCCGCGTCCTCGTGGGTGGCCTCGAGAGCGTCCTCGGCCAGCTCGTCCAGCGCCTCGGGCTCCTCCTCCTCGGCCGTGACGCGCATCGCCCGCTGCCGCACCAGGTCCTTGGTGTCGGTGGGATCGGCGATGTCCGACTCCTCCGTATCGGCCACCTGGGCGGTCTTCGGCTCGCCGCTGCCTTCCGCGTCGACCTCCCCGAAACCCATCTCGTCGTCCATCTCGTCGTCGGCCGCGCGCGAGGCTGGCCGCGCCGCCACGGCGCTCGAGCCGGGTACCGGGAGAGCGGCGGGCAGCAGCGGCCTGCCCTTGCGCTTCATGCCCGGAGGCGGCCAGAGCGCGTAGTCCAGGTTGTCCTCGGCGACGTGCAAGGGGAGGTTCATCGCGGCGGCGATCTCGCCGACCAGGAGGTGCCGCGCGCTGTCGTACAGCTCGCGCTCCTTCTGCGGGAGCGGACGCACCCGGCTGAGCGCGTGCAGCCCCTTGAGCACGTCGAGCGTGCCCTGCAGCCCGCCGCCCGTCATGCGGTCCGCGTTCTCGCGGTGCCGCACCTTCCAGTCGAGCTGCGGATCGTCCCCGGGCGCGGCGAGCTGGTCGAACATGTCGTCGATGGCGGCCACGCTCGCCACCTTGCGCAGCCCGATGCCCATCACCTTGGCCCGCGGCACCATCACCGTCGCGCCGTCCTCTTCGCGGGAGAGGGTGACGACTTCCCAGTCGCGGCCGGCGATCTGCTTCACCTCCACGCCGGTGATGCGGCAGATGCCCTGGTTCGGGTACACGACGCGGTCGCCGATGTGCAGGCTGCCGTCGCCGATCTGGATCTCGGTGCCCTTGTTCGCCATCGCGCCCGATTCGGTACACCGCGCGCCCCGAGCGGTCAACGCGTCAAACAGGTCTATCAAGCCCGAGGTACCGGAGGCACATCCGCTCAGAGCTCCGACTCGAGCTTCGCCTGCGTCAGCGCGAAGCGACCCGGCCCGCGCAGCGCGGTTGGAGCACGAGCTCGTTCGCCGCGTCTCGAGCGCGATCGTCGCGCTGATGATCTTCTCGGGTTGATCAGCGCGGTTCGATCGCGGAGCGGGCGGGCGCTGGGTGCCGCTCTACAGGCGGGCAGTTGCGCGGCGCGTCCAGAGACACTAACTTCCGACATGACGCTGAGCGTCATCAAGCGTGAACGACGGTGCAGAAGGAGAGTACATGGCGGAGTCAGTCCAAGACGTGTCTCCCACCGCGGACGAGCCCCGCGGCGGAGACTTCCTCTTCGCGCCGGTGGGGTCCGCCCCGTTCATGACCCCCGAGCGGTTCAGCGAGGAGCAGCGCCAGTTCTTCGCCACCGGCGCGGACTTCGTCAACCGGGAGGTCCTGCCCGCCGCCGGCCGGATCGAGCAGAAGGACAACGCTCTGCTCCGCCAGCTCTTGCTCAAGGCCGGGGAGCTGGGCCTTCTGGGCGTCGACGTCGCCGAGGATCTCGGCGGCCTCGGCCTCGACAAGACCACCTCGATGCTGGTGGCGGAATCGCAGGCGGGCTACGGCTCGTGGGCGACCACCTTCGGGGCGCACACCGGGATCGGCACCCTGCCGATCGTCTTCTTCGGGACGCCAGAGCAGAAGGCGAAGTATCTCCCCGACCTGGCCAGCGGCCGCAAGGTGGCGGCCTACGCGCTCTCCGAGGCGGGCAGCGGCTCCGACGCGCTGGGCGCCAAGACCGTCGCTCGTCTCTCCCCGGACGGCAAGCACTACCTCGTGAACGGCGGGAAGATGTGGATCACCAACGGCGGCTTCGCCGACGTCTACGTCGTCTTCCTCAAGATCGACGGGACGAAGTTCACCGCGATGATCGTCGAGCGCGGGACGCCCGGGTTCACCCAAGGGCGCGAGGAGCACAAGCTCGGCATCCGCGGCAGCTCGACCACGCCGCTCATCTTCGAGGACTGCAAGGTGCCGGCCGGGAACGTGCTCGGCGAGATCGGCAAGGGCCACAAGATCGCGTTCAACATCCTCAACGTCGGCCGCCTGAAGCTCGCCGCGTTCGGGGTGGGCGGCATGAAGTACGTCCTCAAGGACGGCGTCGAGTACGCCGCCCAGCGCAAGCAGTTCGGCCGCGCCATCGCCGACTTCGGCCTCGTGCGCGAGAAGCTCGCCCGCGCGGCGGCGCAGATCTACGCCGCCGAGGCGATGACGTACCGCGCCGCCGGAGCCATCGACGCCGCCATCGCCCAGTCGGACGGCTCCCCGGGCAAGGTGATGGAGGCGATCGAGGAGTACGCGATCGAGGCCTCGATCATGAAGGTGACCGGCTCGGAGTGGCTCTTCCAGATCATCGACGAGGTCCTGCAGATCCACGGCGGCAACGGGTTCGTGGAGGACTACCCGATCGAGCGGGCGTACCGCGACAACCGCGTGAACCGGATTTTCGAGGGCACGAACGAGATCAACCGGCTGCTGATCCCCGGGATGATCTTCAAGCGGGCCGTGAAGGGGGCGATCCCGCTCATGGCCGCGGTGCAGCAGCTCGACGAAGAGCTGATTGATCCCCGCCACTTGCCTCCGTATGCCTCCGCCTTCGGCCCGGGTGCCGGCAAAGCCGTCACCCTCCTGCCCGTCGGGCGGCTCGGGGCGGAGCGCCGGGGGGCGGAGATGGCCAAGCGGCAGTTCATCTTCGCCGCGAAATGGGCAGCGTCGCTGGGGACCGCGCTCGAGGAGCGCCAGGAGGTGCTCGCCGCGCTCGCCGACGTCGCCATCGAGGTCTACGCGATGGACTCGGTGCTGGGCCGCACGCTAGCCACCGGAGGAGCCGGCTTTGCCGGCGACGGGCCGCAGCCGGAGGCAGACGGCGACCGGGCGCAGCTGCGCGATGCCTTGTGCCGCTTCTACTGCATGGAGGGTCGCGAGCGCGCCTTCGACCGGGCGCGCACCGCGCTCGCCGCCGTGGTCCCGCCCGGCGAGCTGGACGCGCAGCTCGAGCAGCTCGCGCGCTTGCACAAGTACACACCAGTCAACAGTGCCGAGGCGCGCGAGGCGATCGTGCCTTCGCTTCTGGAAGCCGCTGGGTATCCGCTGTCGTACTGAACTCGCCTCTTACCTCTCCCGACACCCGTGCGCAGATTCGCGCGGGGACAGGACGAGGGCGAGGGGGGCGTGTGCGCAATTCAGAGGTAGGGCGGTCGGGAGCAGTCAGGCCGCTATGGTCGGAAGCGGATAGCCTGCGGGAGCGGGTCGCGGACGCGCCCGCCCTGTTCGGGTTCTTCTCGTTCGACGCGGCGCTCTCGCAGCGCGCCTCGCACGGCCATCTGCGCACCAATCCCGCGGCGCGCGCGGCGCTCATCCGGTTGTGTGCGGCGCCGAACACCCGGGGAGCGGTGATCTCCGGCCGCCGCGTCGAGACGCTCCAGCGCCGCCTCCGGCTGCACCGGCTCGGCTACGTCGGCGTGCACGGAGCCGAGGTGCAGACCTTCGGCTTGCGGCTCGTCACCGAGCCCGACCTCGAGGACGCCGAGCAGGCGATTGCCCGGCTGCGCAAGGCGTGCGCGAGGGTGCCCTCCCTGCAGGCGGCGGGCATCGCGGTCGAGGACCGGGTCTGGGCCCTGGTGCTCCATCTGCGCCATGCCGCCATCGCGGACCAGATCGCGGCCGCGGAGCACTTCGGCCGGCTCGCCGCCGCCGAGGGGTTGCTCCTGCGGCGCGGGAACGATTCGGTCCAGGCCTGCACGCAGGGGGCGAGCGTCGGACGCGCGGCACTCGGGCTCCTCGCCGGCCTTCGCGCCGCGCTGCCCGTCTACGTGGGCGCCGGCGACGCCGACGAGGAGGGCTTCGCGGCCGTCCAGCGCTTCGGCGGGATCACCGTGCACGTGGGACCGCCCCCGCGAACTGGGACCGCTGCCCGCTGGCACGTCGCCGACTGCGGCGAGGTCATCCGGCTGATCCACTGGCTGGCCGACGCCCGCCGCCGCGGCCAGAGGTAACCGCAGGGCGGTCAACCCAAGCGAACCGTGGGATGGGGCTATGATAGACACGCCGCGTGGCGCGCCTGGATCCGCACAGCTACGCCGACTCCGAGCAGCCCGTCACGGAGCGGATCGACCTCGATCTGAAGGTCGACTTCGTCCAGCGGGTGCTCTCCGGCGAGATCTTGCTGACGCTGCGCGAGGCTTCCACAGGGCCCCTCGACCTGGACACGCGCGACCTGCGCATCGGAGCGGTGGAGACGCCGGACGACAAGCCGGTCCGGTACGAGCTGGCCCCGCCCGAGCGCATCCTGGGCACCCGCCTGCGCGTGCACTTGCCTGCCGGCACCCGCGCAATCCGGGTACGCTACTCGACCTCGTCCGAGGCGTCGGCGCTGCAGTGGCTCGGGCCTTCGCAGACCGCCGGCGGGCAGCATCCCTATCTCTATAGCCAGTGCCAGCCCATCCACGCGCGGTCGCTGGCGCCGCTGCAGGACACCGCGCGCATCCGCATCCGCGCCGGAGCGCGCTTCACCGTTCCCGCGCACCTGCGCGCGCTCATGGCCGCCGCCCCGCTCGGCCGGGAGACGGCAGGCGAGGGCGAGATGGTCGACCTGTTCGAGATGCCCCAGAAGGTCCCGCCCTATCTGCTCGCGTTCGCGGTCGGGGACCTGTCGCCCCGCCAGCTTTCGCAGCGGTCGGCGGTGTGGGCGGAGCGCAGCGTCGCCGATGCGGCGGCCTGGGAGCTGGACGGCGTGGAGACCATGCTGCAGGTCGCGGAGGACCTGTTCGGCCCGTACGAGTGGGAGCGCTACGACGTGCTGGTGATGCCGCCCTCGTTTCCGTTCGGCGGCATGGAGAACCCGCGGCTGACCTTCGCCACCCCCTCGCTGCTCGCCGGCGATCGGTCGCTGGTCAACGTCATCGCCCACGAGATGGCCCACGCCTGGACCGGCAATCTCGTCTCCAATGCCACCCTCGAGCACTTCTGGCTGAACGAGGGCTTCACCGTCTACGCCGAGCGCCGCATCCTCGAGGCCCTGGAGGGCACCGAGGCGGCCGAGCTGCACGCCGCGGTAGGGCTCCACGAGCTGGAGGTGTCCCTGCAGCGCTTCGCCCAGCGGCCCGAGCTGACGCGGCTGCGCACCGAGATGGAGGGCGTCGATCCGGACGAGGCGTACTCCACGGTGCCGTACGAGAAGGGCTACCTCTTCCTGCGCCGGCTGGAGGAGCTGACCGGCCGCGACCGCTGGGACCGCTTCCTGCGCGCCTACCTGGACCGCTTCCGCTTCCAGTCGATCGTCACCGACGATTTCCTCCGGTTCCTCGACGAGCGCCTTCCGGGCGTATCGGCGCGAGCGGACGTGAAGCGCTGGATCGACGGTCCGGGCTTGCCCCCCGACGCGCCGCGGCCCCGGTCGCGCCGGCTGGACGAGCTGCGCGAGATGGCGCGCCGGGTGGGAGAGGGCGTGCTGCCGGACGAGAATGCGGCGGTCCGCCTGCAGCCGACAGAGCTGCTCGTGTTCCTGCAGTCCCTGCCGGAGCTGCCGCCGGACGTTTGCGGGCAGCTCGACTCGCTGCTCGGCCTGTCGCGCCGACGCAGCCTCGAGCTGCGGCACACCTTCGTTTTGGTGCAGCTGCGCGCAGGGGTCGAGGCCGGGCGCCAGGCCGCCCGCCGGGTGCTGCGCGAAACCGGCCGCATGAAATACCTCCGGCCCGTCTACACCGAGTTGGCGCGCCGCCCGCAGACGCGCGCCCTGGCCCGGGAGATCTACGAGGAGGCGCGCGCCTCGTACCACCCCATCGCGCGCACGGTGGTCGAGTCGATCCTGGGGTAAGGCGCCCGGTCAGTGGTGCTCGGGAGCGTGGTCCAGCCCGGCGAGCCGGGTGAGGTGCGCGATGCGGGCGCCGGCCTTGCGCAGGCGGCGGACGAGCTCGCGGTTGATGTTCTGCAGGACCAGCACGTAGGCCTTCAGATCCTGCTTGTAGAGTTGGTACAGGTCCCTGCTGTCCAGCTCGAGCAGCTTGGTGTCTTTCTCCGCGGTGATGGTGAACGGGCGCGGCTCCATCTCGATCAGGGTGGTCACGCCGACGAAGTCGCCCGGCCGGAAGAGCAGCATCCGGACTTCGCTTCCGTCCTCGCACTTTCGCGTCGCGTAGAGCGTGCCCGAGAGCACGATGTACATCGAGTTGCCGGTGTCCCCCTCGCGCAGGATCACCTCTCCCTTCTTGACCTCGCGCTCGCGCAACATGTCGGCGAGGCGATCGAAGACCGGCGTTCCCGCCAGCCCGCCGAAGAACGA
>Ga0137394_10002770_pt1 | contig 13057 bp, 8 predicted proteins | sample czobulk116metaG_FD_108278 | JGI IMG/M metagenome (GOLD analysis project Ga0137394, IMG submission 108278) | Vadose zone soil microbial communities from Angelo Coast Range Reserve, California, USA - czobulk1.16 metaG | ecosystem: Environmental > Terrestrial > Soil > Vadose zone | place: USA...
AGGCTCCGTCCGCCGCCACGTGAACGTCTTCGTCGGCGACCTCAGCATCCGCGACACCGGCGGCCTCGCCACCCCTCTCCGGGACGGCTGCTCCATCTCCCTCCTCGCCGCCGTCAGCGGCGGGTAAATCCAGCCGCTGTACCGACTAGAAGCATTTCACGCAGAGCTCGCAGAGACCGCAGAGGGGTCTGTTTTTGGTTGTTGAGAGATGACTCTGCGCGCTCTGCGTGCTCCGCGTGATCGCTTTTCGCCGGGTCTTGCGCTGGCTTGAAAGTGGGAGCGGAAGATCATGAAGCGGTTCATCCAGGCGGAGCTGGCCGCCCGGGCTGACCCGCGGCAGTAGGGACGCTCCGCGAGCGCCAGAGCAGGAATGCGGGGATCCCTGCCAGCGTGATGCCCAGTCCGGCGAACGCGTGCACCGGGTCCGCGCGCCAGGTGGAGAATACGACGGCGGCGCAGATGGCGATGAAGGCGAAGGTCGTCGCCGGGTGACCGGGTATCGTGAACGTGCCCCGCACCCCGCGGCGGCGGAAGACGAAGATGCACCCTGCGGTCAGGGCGAAGAAGACGAAGTCGATCGAGACCACGTAGCGGGTGATCGCCTCGAAGGTCCCTGCGAGCGCGATGGCGATGGCCAGCGCGCCTTGCAAAGCAATGGCGACGATCGGTGCGCGGGTCCGTGGATGCACGCGCGCGACCGAGCGGAAGAACAGCCCGTCCTCGGCCATGGCGAAGTACACGCGCGGCGCGGTGAGGATGGATTGGCTGAGGAAGCCCAAGGTGGAGATGGAGATGCCGGCCGCGATCGCCAGCGCTCCGCGGCGGCCCAGCGTGCGCGTCATCACTTCCAGCGCGGGAGCCGAGCTGCGGGCCAGCCCGTCCGCGCCGAGGGTGCGCAGGCAGACGAACGCGACCAGCGTGTACAGCCCGATCACCCCCAGAACTCCCAGCAGCAGCGCGCGGGGCAGGTCGCGACGCGGGTCCTTCATCTCGCCGGCCACGAAGCACGCCGTCTGCCAGCCGCCGTAGGCGAAGAGCACGGGGATGAGCGCCGCGCCGAATCCGGCCGGTGAGCCGGGAGCGCCCGAGGAGGGCGCCGCGCCGCCGAAGAGGAGCCCGGCTGCGATCAGCGCCGCCAGCGCGCAGATCTTCAGGACCATCAGCGCGCTCTGCGCCGTGCAGCCCGCGCGCACGCCCATGCAGTTGACGACCGTCAGCGCGGCCACCGCCGCCGCGGCGACCGCCCCCTCGCCGAACGGGATCGGCAACAGCTCGCGGAAGTAGCGGGCGAAGGCGATGGCGGTGGCCGCCATGCCGCCCGTCTGGATGACCAGGAGGAGCGCCCAGCCGTAGAGGAACGCCGCCAGCGGATGCACCGCTTCGCGCAGGTAGGCGTACTGCCCCCCGACCTCCGGGCGGGCCGAGGAGAGCTCGGCGTAGACGAACGCACCGAGCAGCGCGGCGATCCCGCCGACCACCCAGGCGCCCAGGATCAGCGCGGGGGACACGGCGCTGCGCGCGACGTCGGCGGGAGTGACGAAGATCCCGGACCCGACGATCCCACCCATCACGATCATCGTCGCGTCGAACAGGCCGATGCGGCGGGCCAGTCCGGACGCGACGGCGTGCATGCGGCGACCGTACCACGCGCCGGCCGGCCGCCCGCAGGCACCCCGGCCGGGCGCGGGCCCACGACAAGTGCCTGCCGCGCGCGCGAGGACTCCGCATTTTTCGGGTTCGAGCGCATTCCGCGCGAGGAGCGGCTGGATGCCCGCACGGCAGGGGAGCATCCTCATCGAGAACGTGCAGCCGCAGATCGATTGCGGCCGCTACCCCGTGAAGCGCGCGGCTGGAGAGGCCGTGCGCGTGACCGCCGACGTGCTCAAGGAAGGGCACGACGAGCTGGCGGTCGTGTTGCGTTGGCAGAAGGTCGGTCCCAAGACGGCCGAGGCGCGCGAGATGGCGATGCGGCCGCTGGGGAACGATGCCTGGGAAGGACAGTTCCCGGTCTACGAGAACGGCTTGTACTCGTTCCAGGTGGAAGCGTGGCCCGACGCTTTCCGCACCTGGGCGCACGAGCTGTCGCGCAAGGTGGAGGCGGGGCGCGAGGTGTCCTCCGAGCTGCTCGAAGGCGCGCAGCTGCTCCGCGCCGCGGCGGAGCGCGCCGCCGCGGCCGGGCCGGCGGCCGCATTCGATGCGGAGCGGCTGCGGGAAGGGGAGAAGGCGCTGCTCGCCGGGCAGTCCACCGCGGCGCTGTCGCGCGCGCTCGATCCACGCCTCGCCGAAGCCGCGTCGCGATATCCGGATCGCGGCGTCGCCACCCGTTCGGACCGGGAGCTGCGCGTCTTCGCCGAGCGGAAGCGCGCCATCTTCAGCGCCTGGTACGAGCTGTTCCCCCGCTCGGCGGCCCGCGAGCCGGGTCGCCACGGCACGTTCGCCGACGCCGAACGCATGCTGCCGTACGTGCAGGAGCTGGGATTCGACGTGGTCTACCTGCCGCCCATCCACCCCATCGGGCGCACCGCGCGCAAGGGCAAGAACAACTCGCTCAGCGCGGCGCCCGACGACGTCGGCAGCCCGTGGGCCATCGGCGGCCCCGAGGGCGGCCACAAGGCGGTCCATCCGCAGCTGGGCACGCTGGCCGACTTCCGCCGGTTCGTGAAGAGCGCCGCCGAGCGCGGGATCGAAGTGGCCATCGACATCGCGTTCCAGTGCTCGCCCGACCACCCTTACGTGAAGGAACATCCCGAGTGGTTCCAGCGCCGCCCCGACGGGACCATCAAGACCGCCGAGAACCCCCCCAAGCGGTACGAGGACATCGTCAACTTCGACTGGATGGGACCTGCCCGCGAGTCGCTCTGGGCGGAGCTGCGCTCGGTGTTCCTGCACTGGATCGAGCAGGGCGTGCGCATCTTCCGCGTCGACAACCCGCACACCAAGCCGCTCCCGTTCTGGGAGTGGGTGATCGCCGAGGTGAAGGGGCGCCACCCGGACGCCATCTTCCTCTCCGAGGCGTTCACCCGTCCGAAGATGATGAAGGCCCTCGCCAAGGCCGGCTTCGACCAGTCGTACACCTACTTCACCTGGCGCAACTTCAAGCACGAGATGGAGGAGTACCTGAAGGAGCTGACCCAGGGCCCGGTGGCCGAGTACATGCTGGGCAACCTGTGGCCCAACACGCCGGACATCCTCCCTGAGCAGCTGCAGCAGGGCGGCCGGCCGGCGTTCCTCTCTCGCGCGGCGCTGGCCGCCACGCTCTCTTCCTCGTGGGGTATCTACTCGGGGTTCGAGCTGTGCGAGAACCGCGCTCTGCCGGGCAAGGAGGAATACCTGGACTCGGAGAAGTACCAGCTCGTGCAGCGCGACTTCGATCGGCCAGGGAACATCCGGCCCTGGATCGCGGCGCTCAATCGGATCCGCAACGAGCACCCCGCGTTGCAGCAGTACCGCAACCTCCGTTTCCACAAGGCGGACAACGACCGCGTGATCTTCTACTCGAAGATGTCGGAGGACCGCACCAGCCAGATCCTGGTGGCGGTCAGCCTCGACCCGTTCGCGCCGCAGGAGGCGATCCTCGAGGTGCCGCTGTTCGAGCTGGGCATCCAGCCCGACGAGGCGTACCAGGTGCACGAGCTGCTCTCGGACGAACGGGCGCTGTGGCAGGGCCCCACCGCGCAGGTGCGGCTGACGCTGGACAAGCCGGCCGCGATCTGGTCGGTGTTGCGCTTCCGCAGGACGGAGCAGGGATTCGATTACTACTTCTGAGCGCGCCATGCTTCCCATCGACATGCAAGCCCTGCCGGCATGGCTCAAGCAGCAGCGCTGGTTCGGCGGCAAGAGCGCGGCGATCGCGGGCGTGCGTGACGTGGACCGGGCGCAGATCTCGCCGGGGCTGCTCCTGTCCGCCGTCGAGGTGCGGTACGCGCCTCCCCGGCCGGCGGAGAGCTACGCGCTGGCGCTCCGGCCCTGGACGGGCAAGGCGGGGATCGTCGAGGGCCTCGACGACGATGCGGCGCGCGCCTTGCTGGGCGTGGTGCGCGGGCGGTTGCGCATCGCCACCGCGGCGGGAGCGTTGCAGGGCGAGCGATTCGACGGCCCGGGGTCGCCCCTGGAGCGGCTCCCGCCGGTGCCGTCCGTCCGCCGCCTCGGCGCGGAGCAAAGCAACACCTCGCTGGTCTTCGACGACGCCGTGATCCTGAAGCTCATCCGCAAGCTCGAGCACGGCGTGAACCCCGAGCTGGAGATCGGCGCCTTCCTCGCGCGCAGCGGCTTCGCGGGCACGCCTCGGCTGCTCGGCGCCATCTCGGCGACCGGCGCGGTCGACGCGACCGTGGCCGTGGCGCACGCGTTCGTCCCGGTGGAGAGCGACGGCTGGTCGTACGTGCTCGAGTCGCTGCGGCGCGGCGATCCGCCCCTGCGCGAGATCCGCGAGCTGGGCGAGCGCATCGGCGAGCTGCACGCCGCGCTCGCTGGTGACGCGCGCGACCCTGCCTTCGCTCCCGAGCCGATCCGCGTCGAGGACCTGAGGCTCTGGACGGAGACGCTCCTGACCGAGCTGGACCGCACCGTCGAGGCGGCCCGATCGGCGTTGCCGGAGCTGGTCTCGCGCCGGGAAGCGCTCTCGGCGCGGATCCGCCGGCTCGAGGCCACGGCGCCGGACGGCGTGCGCATCCGGCAGCACGGCGATCTGCACCTCGGGCAGGTGCTGCGCACCGCCGGGCAGCAGTGGCTCGTCTTCGACTTCGAGGGCGAGCCGGCCCGCCCGCTCGCGGAGCGGCGCGCGAAGCATAGCCCGCTCAAAGACGTGGCGGGCATGCTGCGGTCGTTCGCCTATGCGGCGGCCACGGTACGCCGGCGCGAGCTGGCGGCTCCGCTGCGCGACTCCTTCCTCCAGGGCTGGCGCCGGCGGGCGGGCCACCTGCTCCCCCGCGACGAGCAGGGCGCACGCGTATTGCTCGAGTCGCTCGAGCTGGAGAAGCTGCTCTACGAGCTGCGCTACGAGCTGGGGCACCGCCCCGACTGGGTCGCCATCCCCGCCGCGGATCTCCTGGAGGCGAGATGAGGCGCCCCATCTCGCCGGCGCAGGTGGACGAGCAGCTCCGGCGGCTGCTCGACCTCTCGCATCCAGACCCGCACTCGCTGCTGGGGATCCATCCCGACGGCGACGGCGTGGTGGTGCGCACCTTCCGTCCCGACGCCGAGCGCGTCACGGTCCTGCCCGATTTCGGCGGCCGGGTCCCCGCGGCGCACCGGCGCGGCGGGGTCTTCGAAGCGCGGCTCAACAACCGCAGCGACCTCTTCGGCTACTTGATCGAGGTGCGCTACCCGGGGGGCGCCACCTTCACGCTCCGCGATCCGTACAGCTTCCCGCCCACGCTGGGCGAATTGGACAGCCATCTCGCCGCCGAAGGCCGCCACGAGCGGCTGTGGGAGCGGCTCGGGGCCCACCCCGCGCACCACCGCGGAACGTACGGCACCTCGTTCGCGGTCTGGGCACCGACCGCGCGGTCCGTGTCGGTGGTCGGCGACTTCAACTCCTGGGACGGCCGCCTGCACCCGATGCGCGCCCTCGGCTCGACCGGCATCTGGGAGCTGTTCGTGCCGGAGGTGGGCCCCGGGACGCGTTACAAGTTCGAGGTCCGGCCCGGCAGCGGAGGCGCGCGCCTCCTCAAGGCGGACCCGCTCGCCTTCCGCACCGAGGCGCCGCCGCAGACCGCGTCGGTCGTGCACGCGCTGGATCGGTACCAGTGGAAGGACGCCGGGTTCATCAAGTCACGGGCCGCCGCGGACCCGCTCAAGCGACCCATCTCCATCTACGAAGTGCACATCGGCTCCTGGCGCCGGGTGGTGGAGGAGGGCGATCGATCGCTGACCTGGGCGGAGGCGGGCGCGCAGCTCGCCGACTACGTCGCCGAGATGGGCTTCACGCACGTCGAGCTGCTGCCGGTCGCGGAGCATCCCTTCGGCGGTTCCTGGGGCTATCAGGTCACCGGCTATTTCGCGCCCACCGCGCGCCACGGCCACCCCGACGACTTCCGCGCCTTGGTGGACGCGCTGCACGCGCGCGGGATCGGCGTGATCCTCGACTGGGTGCCGGCGCATTTCCCCACCGACCTCCACGCGCTCGCCCGGTTCGACGGGACCGCGCTGTACGAGCACGAAGACCCGCGGCAGGGAGCGCACCCAGACTGGGGCACGCTGGTCTTCAACTACGGCCGCAACGAGGTGCGCAACTTCCTCCTCGCCAGCGCGCTCTTCTGGCTGGAGGAGTACCACGCGGACGGGCTGCGCGTGGACGCGGTCGCCTCGATGCTGTACCGCGACTACAGCCGCAAGCCGGGCGAGTGGGTCCCCAACAAGTATGGGGGACGCGAGAACGAGGAGGCGATCGCGCTGCTCAAGGAAGTGAACGAGCGGGTGCGCGAGCTGCATCCCGGCGCGCTGATGATCGCGGAGGAATCCACCGCCTTCCCCAAGGTCACTGCGCGGGCGGCCGACGGCGGCCTCGGCTTCCACCTCAAGTGGAGCCTGGGCTGGATGCACGACACGCTGGACTACTTCGCCACCGATCCGGTGTACCGGAAGTGGCGCCACAACGCGCTGACGTTCGGGCTCATGTACATCTTCACGGAGAACTTCCTCCTGCCCCTCTCGCACGACGAGGTGGTGCACGGGAAGGGCTCCCTGCTCTCGCGCATGGCCGGCGACGACTGGCAGAAGTTCGCCAACCTGCGCGCGCTCTACGGCTGGATGTGGGCGCACCCCGGCAAGAAGCTGCTCTTCATGGGCGGCGAGCTCGCGCAGCGGACGGAGTGGAACCACGACCGCAGCCTCGACTGGCACGTGCTGCAGGCGCCCGCGCACAAAGGCGTGCAGCGGCTGGTCCGCGACCTGAACCGGGCGTATCGCGAGGAGCCCGCGCTCTTCGAGCTGGACGGCGACCCGGCCGGCTTCCAGTGGGTCCAGGTCGAGTCGGCGGACGCGAACGTGCTGGCGTTCCTGAGGCGGTCGGGCGACCGGCACGTGGCGGCCGTCGCCAACCTCTCGCCCGTGCCGCGCTACGGCTACCGGGTCGGCCTGCCGCGCGAGGGAGAATACCGGGAGCTGCTCAACACCGACGCCGCGGAGTACGGCGGGTCGGGCGTGGGCAACCAGGGCAGCGTGCGCGCCGAGGCGGTGCCGCACGACGGGCAGCCCGCCTCGGCGGAGATGACCCTGCCGCCCCTGGGCGTGGTCTGGCTCGCGCCGGCATGACGGGCGAGCGCGATCTGGTCCGCGCCGCGCTCGACGCGCTCGGTATCCGCAGGCTGGCGCTGGCGGTGCACGATGCGGCGCTGCCCGGCGACTCCCGCGACGACGTGGGACGGGGAGCGCCGCTGTCCGCGGGCGGCCTCGCCTTCCTCCGCTTCGCGGCGGACCTCGGCTTCCACGCGGTGCAGCTCGGGCCGCAGGGGGAGACGACCGAGCACGATCAGTCTCCCTACGACGCGACGGTCTTCTCGCGGAGCACGCTGTCGCTCGCGCTGGCTCCGCTCGAGCAGGCAGGGCTCCTGTCCAGCGCGACGCTGGCGAAAGCCGTGGCCCGGCGCCCGGCCGGATCCGGCGAGCGCGCCGCGCACCGCCACGCGCACACCGTGGCGCGCGAGGCGGTCGACGAGGCGTTCACGCAGTTCGACGCGGAACACCCCCGCGAGCTGGCGGACCGGTTCCGCGAATTCACGGTGCGCCAGCGTGAGTGGCTCGACCGCGACGCGCTGTACGCCGCCGCCGGCGCGGAGCATCGCGAGCCCGACTGGCTCCGCTGGTCCGAGGAGGACCGGCGTGTGTGGGAACGCATTCCCGGCGCGGAAGCAGCGCAGCAGGCGCGGCGCTCCGAGCTGGCGGCGAAGCATGCACGGGTCATCGAGCGCTACCGGTTCGGGCAGTGGCTCGCGCACGAGCAGCACGGCGCATTCCAGCGGGAGGCGCGGGCCTCAGGCCTGCTGCTCTACGGCGACCTGCAGATCGGCGTCTCGCACCAGGACGTCTGGAGCTGGGGTTCGCTCTTCCTCTCCGGCTGGCGGATGGGTGCGCCGCCCAGCAGGACCAATCCGGAGGGGCAGCCGTGGAGCTACGCCGTGCTCGACCCGGCCAGGTATTCCGGACCGGCGCTGGCGTTCGCGCGGCGCCGCGTGGGCAAGATGCTCGCGGAATTCGAGGGGCTGCGCATCGACCACCCGCACGGGCTGATCGATCCCTGGGTGTACCCGGCGGCCCAGCCGGACCCGTTTGTGGCCGTGCAGAGCGGGGCCCGCTTGTTCTCGTCTCCCGATCTGGCGGAGCTCGCCCGCTTCGCGGTCGCCCGGCCAGACCAGCTCGATCCTGGCTCGCTCCGGTATGCGGACGGGTGGGTGCGCTCCCTGTCCCAGGAGCAGGTGGCCCGGTACGCGGTGCTCTTCGACGCCGTGGTGGACGCGGCGAGGGCGCACGGGCGCGAGATCGACGATCTGCTCTGTGAGGTGCTCAGCACGCAGCCCTACCCGGTCGAGCGGGTGCTGGCGCGGCACGGGCTGGGACGGTTCCGCGTCACCCAGAAGGTGGTGCTCGAGGATCCGGCGGACGTCTACCGCAGCGAGAACGCCGCTCCGGTGGATTGGATCATGGCCGGTACGCACGACACCGAGCCCGTCTGGCGCGTCGCGGAGCGGTGGTCGGAGAGCGGGTCCGCGCCCGCGCACGCCGCGCATCTCGCGCAGCGGCTGGTCGCCGAGGAAGGCGCGCGGCCGCGCTGGGCGGAGATGGTCGCGGCCGATCCGGCGCGCCTCGCCCTCGCCAAGCTGGCGGAGCTGTTCGTCGGCCCGGCGCGCAACGTCATGGTGACGTTCAACGACCTCCTCGGCATGCGCGAGGCCTACAACCGGCCGGGGACCATCTCCGAGGAGAACTGGTCGCTCCGCGTCCCGCCGGACTTCGAGGCCCGAAGCGCCGAGGCGCGCCGCGCCGGCCTGGCCCTGGACCTGCCCCGCGTGCTGTCGATGGCCATCCGGGCGCGAGGAGCCGCCTTCGCGCGCTCGCACGCGGCGCTCGTCACCGCCCTCGATCAGCGGGCCGGCCCCGACCCGGGCGCCGGACGTGGAGCGTAGAGGTCGAGGATGCGCTGCATCGCTGCCCATCATCGGGCATCCCATGGCCCCGGAGGATAGGTTCCAGCATGGCCGAATCCACGGAAGTGGCCGACGAACGTCGTGTACGCGCCGACGCCAGGGACCAGGAGGACAGGCGGCCGGGGGGCGCCGCCGAAAAGGGAGCGCCCGAGGCAGGCAAGAAGCGCAGCCTGCGGTTGCCCGTCGCGGCGGCGCTTCTGGTCGTCGCGCTCGCCGCGTTCGGGTGGTGGCTGTACGCCCGCCACTTCGAGGAGACCGACGACGCGCAGATCGACGGCGACATCAGCGCCGTGAGCCCGCGGGTGCCGGGCACGGTGACGGCGGTCCACGTGGTCGATAACCAGCAAGTGAAGCAGGGCGACCTGATGGTCGAGCTGGATCCCACCGACCTGGAGGTCGCGGTCGCGCAGGCGCGCGCCGCCGTCGCTCAAGCGGAGGCCGCGTACCAGTCCGAGAACCCCACCGTGGCGATCACCGAGACGTCGAATCGCGCCTCGCTGTCCACGGCCGAAGACGAGGTGCAGAACGCGCGGGCCGAGCTGGCGGCGGCGAAGCACGATCTCGACCAGGCCGAGGCGCAGGACCGGCTCGCCCAGCTGCAGCTCCAGCGCGGCAAGCAATTGCTGGCGAGCAATTCCATCAGCCAGGCGGACTACGATCAGCGCGTCAGCGTGGCCGAGGTGGCTCGCGCGAACGTGGAGGCGGCGCGCCAGCGCATCGCGCAGAAGCAGGCCAAGCTCGACACCGCCGAGACCCGCCTGCGCGAGACGCGCCAGAACGCCCCACGGCAGCTCGTCTCGCGCGAGGCGGCGCTGCAGGTGCGCAAGGCGAACCTGGAGGTGGCGCAGGCGCAGCTCAAGCAGGCCGAGCTGAACCTCGGCTACGCCAGGATCAGCGCGCCTGCCACGGGCGTTTTGGGCAAGAAGTCCGTGAACGTGGGCGAGCGCGTGCAGCCCGGCCAGCAGCTGGTCCCGCTGACGCATACGGGCAGGCTGTGGGTGACCGCCAACTTCCGCGAGACGCAGATCGCGCTCATGAAGCCGGGCCAGAAGGCGTCCGTGCACGTCGACGCCATCGACCGCGACTACGCCGGCACCGTCGAGAGCTTCGCCGGGGCCACCGGCTCGCGCTACAGCCTGCTGCCGCCCGAGAACGCGAGCGGAAACTACGTGAAGGTCGTGCAGCGCCTCCCGGTGCGCATCACCATCGATCCCGGGCAGCCCGAGTTGGAGCGGCTGCGCCCGGGCATGAGCGTGGAGCCCAAGGTGAGGGTGCGATGAGCGAGTGGTCCGCCGCCGAGTCCGAGCGGCGCACCCACGAGGAAGGGTTCACCGGCGGGTTCAACCCGTGGATCGTGGCCCTCACCGTCACGCTGGCGACGTTCATGGAGGTGCTCGACACGAGCATCGCCAACGTGTCGCTGCCGCACATCGCCGGGAGCCTGTCTGCCGGGCAGGACGAGAGCACCTGGGTGCTCACCTCGTACCTGATGTCCAACGCGGTCATCCTGCCCGTGAGCGGGTGGCTGGCGACTCGCTTCGGCCGCAAGCGCTTCTACATGACCTGCGTGACCCTCTTCACCGTCAGCTCTTTTCTCTGCGGCATCGCGCCGAACCTCGCCTCGTTGATCTTCTTCCGTGTCCTGCAGGGACTCGGCGGCGGAGGGCTCGCTCCCAGCGAGCAGGCGATCCTGGCGGACACGTTCCCGCCCGCGAAGCGCGGCATGGCTTTTGCGGTGTACGGGATGGCGGTGGTGCTGGCACCGGCGATCGGACCGACGCTGGGCGGATTCATCACCGACACGTATTCGTGGCGGTGGGTGTTCTTCATCAACGTCCCGGTCGGTATCGTCTCGCTGGTCCTCTCCAGCCGCGTGGTGCAGGACCCCCCTCACCTCGCCGAGATGCGCAAGCGCGTCGGCCCGGTCGACTACGTCGGCCTGGGGCTGATCGCGCTCGGGCTCGGCTCCCTGGAAGTGGTGCTCGACACCGGCCAGCAGAAGGACTGGTTCGCCTCCCGCACGATCACGCTCTACGCGGTCATCGCAGCGGTTGCCCTCACGACCTTCGTGATCTGGGAATGGAGGCACCGGCACCCGGTCGTCGAGGTGCGGATGTTCCGCGACCGCAACTTCGCCGTGTCGAATCTGATGATGCTGGTCCTCGGCATGGCGCTGTACGGCTCGACGGTTCTGCTCCCGCAGTACGTGCAGGTCTGGATGGGCTGGTCGGCCCAGGACGCGGGCATGGCGCTCTCGCCCGGCGGATTGACCGTGATCTGCCTGTTGCCGCTGGTCGGCCGCCTGATCTCGAGGGTCGACGCGCGCTACCTCATCGCCTTCGGGTTCACCACCATGTCGGTCGCGCTGTACCACATGTCGCGGACCATCTATCCCGGGATGGATTTCCACACGGCGATGATGCTGCGCATCTACCAGATGGTCGGGCTGGCGTTCCTGTTCGTGCCCATCAATACGATCGCGTATGCCGGAGTTCCGCCCTCGAGGAGCAACCAGGTGTCCGGCATCCTCAATCTGTCCCGAAACATGGGCGGGGACATCGGGATCGCGATGGTGACGACCCTGATCGCTCGGCGCTCGCAGTGGCACCAGGCGAACCTGGTCGCGAACGTCCGTCCGGGCGAGCCTCTGCTGGTCGACCGGCTCCAAGCCATCGCGCAGGCGCTGCAGCATGCGGGCGTGTCTGCGGCCCAGTCGACGAAGATGGCCACCGCGGCGATCTACCGGCAGGTCATCCAGCAAGCGCAGACGCTGGCGTATCTCGACGTGCTGTTCGTCCTGGCGTGCTTCACGGCCGTCATGGTGCCGCTGGTGCTCCTCACCCGGCGCGCGGCCCGCGGCCCGACCATGGGACACTGACCATGGCGACCGCGCTGGTCACGGGAGCTGGTCGGGGCATCGGGCTCGAGGTGGCGCGCGAGTTGGCCCGCGAGGGAACCGACGTGCTGCGCGGCGTGCGGGACCCGCGGCGCGCGGTCGATGTCCCGCGATCGCGGGTGGAGCAGGTGGACGTCGCCTCCCCCGAGTCGATCGCTGCCCTCGCGAGACGGCTGGCCGGGCGCGGCGAGAAGCTCGACGTGCTGGTGAACAACGCGGGGGTCTACCGTTCCGCGCCGCGCGAGACGTGGGACGTCAACGTGCGCGGCCCGCTGCTCCTGACGCGCGCGCTGGCGCCGCTGCTCGCGCCAGGGGCGCGGGTGGTCATGGTGTCGAGCGGGCTCGGCTCCCTATCTGGTCAGCCCGACGCAGTGGCGCGGCGGCTGCGCGCTTCCACCCTGAGTGTGGAGGACGTGCTGCGCCTCTCCGAGGAAGCTCCGGACGGATACGGCGCGAGCAAGGCGGCCCTCAACGCGCTGGCGCGGCTGTTCGCGCGCGAGCTGCCCGAAGTGCGCGTGAACTCGGTCGATCCGGGATGGGTGCGCACCGAGATGGGCGGGCAGGGTGCCCCGCGGTCCGTCGAACAGGGCGCTGCATCGGTGCTCTGGGCCGCGCGCCTGCCAGCGGACGGTCCGACCGGCGGGTGGTTTCGCGACGGCAAGCCCATTCCGTGGTGACGCAGAGGCCCGGTCTCCTCGATCACGAATGCACTTTCGGTGGGAACGAGACCAAGAGGGTTGGCGGTTCGCTTCCTGTAGTCGCCGTCCGCCTTGGCTCTGGGACCGGACGCTGTCCCCAACTCCCAACCCGATGGCCCGGGAGGAGTAAAGGCCGTTGCTTGCCCGCAGACGAGCGTGCCGTCCCAGCCCGGCAGCAGGACGCGCAGATTGAGGTATTTCTTCGGGGGCTGGAAAAAGCCGAAGCGATTTCGATCGCTTGCACGAGGGGGCTTTACGTCCGCCGTCCCGATGATCCTACGGTCGCAATGACATCCGCGAACGCTTGGAACGGGGGGAAG
>Ga0137394_10002772_pt1 | contig 13056 bp, 9 predicted proteins | sample czobulk116metaG_FD_108278 | JGI IMG/M metagenome (GOLD analysis project Ga0137394, IMG submission 108278) | Vadose zone soil microbial communities from Angelo Coast Range Reserve, California, USA - czobulk1.16 metaG | ecosystem: Environmental > Terrestrial > Soil > Vadose zone | place: USA...
GCGGCGCAGCGCGGCGACGCCCCGGAGGGGGCACGCGAGCCGGCTGAGGCCGATCGCCCCGGCCCGAACCGGACGATCGACCAGCGGAACCCGCCCGCCTATTCGGGACTGCGCGGCGTGGATAGCCTCTACGTCGAGCACGCATCCGGAGAACGGGAGCTCTACGATCTGAGCGCGGACCCGTGGGAGCTTCGGAACCTCGCCGCCGTCGCCGATTCCTCGTTGATGATCAGGCTCGCCTCCGATCTCGATCGCCTTCGCCGTTGCGCCGGCGTCTCATGTCGCTGAGCGGCGTGAGGGCGCCGGCGGACGAGGAGCCCGGGGGCGGTGAGCCTTGATCCGGCAGCGAGTCTTGATCCGGCGGCGCGCGCGCCGGTATTCTCGCTTGCCCGCATCGGGACGGTTTCCCGCGCGGCCAAGACGGACCTCCAGAGCGCGACGGGAGTACCACTCTTGCCCGAACTGATCCGGCCGAGATCTCCGGAGCCCGGCGCCATCGATGGGGTGCCGATCTACGATCATCTGCTCGAAGTCCGCGCGTTGCGCACCTTCTTCTTCACACGAGCCGGCGTGGTGAAGGCCGTCAACGACATCTCGTTTCATCTCGACGAGGGCGAGGTCCTTGGCCTCGTCGGGGAATCCGGATGCGGCAAGACTATGACAGCCCTTTCCCTCCTGAGGCTCATCGAGCCTCCGGGCCGGATCGTCGGGGGCGAGGTCCGACTCAAGGGCCGCGATCTCTTCCTTCTGCCGGAGGAGCAGATTCGGCGCGTCCGCGGAAAGGTGATCTCCCTGGTCTTTCAAGAGCCCGGCGCCGCGCTCAACCCCGTTCTCACCGTCGGGTTCCAGATCGCCGAGACGGCGATGGTCCATCTCGGATTGAAGAAGAAGGAGGCGATGGCCGAGGCGGTGCGGGTGCTGGAGGAGGTGAAGATCCCGGACGCGCCGCGTCGCGCGAAGGAGTACCCGCATCAGCTCTCAGGAGGGATGAAGCAGCGGGTCATGATCGCGATGGCTCTCGTCTGCCATCCCGAGATCCTGATCGCCGACGAGCCGACGACGGCACTCGACGTGACGATCCAGGCGCAGATCCTCGATCTCCTCGCGAGCCTCAAGGAGCGCTACCGTCTGTCGATGCTTCTGATCACCCACGACCTCGGCGTCGTCGCGGAGGTTGCCGATCGTGTCGCCGTCATGTACGCCGGCAGGATCGTCGAGGAGGCCTCGGCGCGCGATCTCTTCAGGGAGCCCCGGCATCCGTACACCTCGGGACTCCTTCGCTCGATGAGCAGAGGAGGCTCGACACGCAGCGCGCGCCGCCTTCCCGTCATCGAAGGCGCGGTGCCGGATCTCCTCGCGCTGCCCGAGGGCTGCTTCTTCTCTCCTCGATGCCCCGATCTCTTCCAGCCATGCTCCGAACGTCATCCGCCGCTCGTGCCGACGATGGGCGCAGCGTCGAAGGGCCCCGCCGCGGAGCGGCGGGGAATCCCGCGGCCGGGAGAAGGGGCCGGCTCTCCTTCCGACACCGCCCCCCGGAAGGTCGCCTGTTTTCAGTTCGAGCCACCCCCGGAGTCGCCCCGATCTCCCGACGGGTCGGGATGGGATCCCGCACGTGGGCGCTGAACAGGGCGCCGTCGCCGCCGGAGCGCGCAGGATCGGCGCGGAGATCCTCTCGGTCGTGGACCTCGTCAAGCACTATCCCGTCCCGACGGGGTTCTTCGGCCTCGGCACGCGGCAGGTCCGGGCGGTGGACGGCGTCTCTCTCAGCGTCCGGGAGGGTGAGACGCTCGCGCTCGTGGGCGAATCCGGTAGCGGCAAGACGACGACCGGACGCTGCATCCTGAGGCTGATCGAGCCCACGTCGGGAGAGATTCGCTTCATGGGGGAGGACTTCCGAAAGCTGGGGCGGGAGCCTCTGCGAAAGATGCGACGGCACATCCAGATCATCTTCCAAGACCCGTATACCTCGCTCAACCCCAGGATGACCGTCGGATCGACCGTCGGCGAGCCGTTCGCGATCCACAAGCTGGCGCGCGGCGCCGAAAGGAGGGAGATCGTCGTCGATCTTCTCAAGACCGTCGGGCTCGATCCCGGCCTGATCTCCAAGTACCCGCACGAGCTCTCGGGGGGACAGCGCCAGAGGGTCGGAATCGCCAGGGCGCTCGCCCTCCGTCCGCGTCTCGTGGTGTGCGACGAGCCGGTCTCGTCCCTCGATGTGTCGATCCAGGCGCAGGTGATCAACCTCCTCGCGGAGCTTCAGGAGAAGTTCGGCCTCGCCTACCTCTTCATCGCTCACGATCTCAGGCTGGTGGAGCACATCGCCGATCGCGTGGCGGTGATGTACCTCGGCAAGATCGTGGAGTGCGCTCCCGTCGAGGAGATCTTCGCCCGCCCGCAGCACCCCTACACGAAGGCGCTCCTCGCCTCCGTCCCCGAGGGCGACCCCGAGCGACGCCACCCTCGCGATCTCCTTCCCGGGGATCCACCGAGCCCGATCGACCCCCCCTCGGGTTGCCGCTTCCACCCCCGATGCCCGGTCGTCGTGGAGGTCTGCTCGCGCCGGGAGCCGCCCCTCCTCTCGATAGCCACAGGACGATCGGATGCGGCCGATCCCGGCGGCCACCGGGCGGCTTGCCACCTTGTCCACCCGCAGCCACAGGGCTTTGACACCGGCCAAAAGCTCTGAGGACGTACTTTTCTGCAACCCTCCCGCGGGGATGAGCGTTGTTAGCGCTTGCAACCTGCGTCGTTCTCTAAGAAACTCCCGGTCCCTGACAGCGTAAGGGTGCCCGTATCTGCAAGCCAGCAGACTTGTCTGAGGTGTATTCATGAAGCGATTGAAGCCCGTGCTCATGCTCGCGCTCCTTCTCGCCGGCGCGGGAGCGACCCCGAACGTCAGCCACGCCCAGAGCTCGTCCCCCCCCGCCGACGTCGCGCCTCTTCAGCTTTCCTTGATGGACTGCATCCGGGAGGCGTTCAAGAACAACAAGGAGATAAGGATCGACTCGTACCGGCCCGCGCTGACGGAAAACGACATCCTCTTCGCGAAGGCTCAGTTCGATGCTTCGCTGACTGCTTCGGCCTTCTACCAGGATCAGGAGTCTCCAGTCCTCACCGGGCCAACGACGGCGCGCGGGGTCCCGAGCAACTTCAAGCAGGGGGATGTCCTTTATTCCGATCCGCTGCTCTCGACGGGCGGACGATGGCAGGCAGATCTGAGGCTGTCGAAGAGTGAGGCGTCCTTCTTCCCCTTCGGACCCACGTCACCCAACGTCGCGACCAGCACGACCGACCGCACGACGCTCACATTGGGCTTCTCCCAGCCGCTCCTCCGCAATTTCGGACGCAAGGTCAGCGAGACGACGATCGTGCTGTCGTCGATCAACCGGGACCTCGACGAGGAGACCTTCCGGCAGCGCGTGCAACTCACTCTGCTGGGCGTCCAGGACGCCTACTGGACGCTCGTCTACACGCACCAGAACCTCGATGTTCAGCAGGAGGCATTGCGGCTCGCCCAGGCGCTCCTGAAGCTGAACCAGATCAAGGTGCAGGTCGGAACGCTTCCGCCGATCGACATCACGCAGGCCGAAGCCGGCGTCGCGAGCAAGGAGGAGGCCGTCATCACCGCTCAGGCGGCTATCGAGAATGCGCAGGACGTCCTCCGGCGGGTCATCGGCCTCGATCCGACGAGCCCCTCCTGGAAATCCCCGATCGCGCCCACCGAGGATCTGGCATCGTCCCCGCGTGAAGTCGATCTCGACAAGTCGCTCGCGACGGCGATACAGAACCGCCCGGATCTCGCCGCGGGCCGGCTCCGGATCAGATCGGCCGATACCACTCTGGCCTTCGACAAGAACCAGCTCAAGTACTCGCTTCAGTTCGACGGATCGTACGCGCTCGTGGGATTGGCGGCGCCCCCGGGGGGGTTTGGGGACACGACGAAGTTCATCACGGGAACAGACTTCCCGACGTACACCGCTCAACTCACCCTCGGCATTCCCATCGGAAACCGCGGTGCCGAGGCAACCTATTCGAAGCAGCGCCTCCTCCGCGAACAGGAGGGAGTCTCCTATCAGAGCCTCGAGCAGCTCGCCATCGTCGAGGTCGGGCTGGCCGTCCGCCGCGTCCAGACGGACCTGAAGAGGATTGACGCCGCGGGGAAGAACCGAATCCTCCAGGAGAAGAAGGTCGAGGCGGAGCAGAAGAAGTTCGAGAACGGCATGTCCACGTCGTTCCAGGTCCTGACCTTCCAGAACGATCTCGCGGACGCCCGCTCGAGGGAGATTCAGGCGAAGACCAGCTACCGGATCTCCGTCGCCAACCTCGACAACGTCACCGGGGTCATCGACAAGGTGCTGAACGTGAGCGTGAAGGACTATACGAGGAACTAGAGGTGGTATCGTGACGGGCGATATGGAGACCGGAGGCGAAGCCCAGGATCCCCAAGTGTCCCCCTCCGCCCCGACCATCGCACCCGAGCCACCGCCCGATCCCCTCTTCTCCCGGGTCATCGGCGTCATCCTCTCGCCCGTGACGACATTCAGGAACGTCGTCACCCGCCCGGCGTGGGTTGGGGCCTTCGTGATCTACCTGATCGCGATCGGCCTCTCGACGGTGGTCTACAGCCTCAACGTGGACTGGGAGGCGCTGATGCGCAGCCAGTTCGAGGACTCCCTCGGCTGGAAGCTCGCGTCGTCGCTGGTTCCCGAGGAGAAGCTCTCCGAGGTCGAGCACGGCGCGGTGGAGGAGATCCTCAGCACGGGAGCGGGAGGGATGACTCTCCTCACGACGGCGAACACCATCACCGGCGGCGCGATCGGGTTCATCGTCATGGGAATCATCTTCGCGACTCTCTTCTACCTCATGGGCGCGCTGGGCGATCTGAAGCTGGGGCGGATCTACTTCGACGGGTTTCTCTGTTTTCTGATGTTCATCGCGTGGGCGATCATCGGCGCCATCGTCCGCGGCCTGTTCGGCAGCGAGGCGAGAGACGCGCTTCCATGGCAGGCCGGCGTCAACACGATCTTTCTCTTCGCATTCCTCTACGTGGTGTACAAGACCGTCGAGAGACAGCCAGCTTTCAAGAAACTGATGTCGGTCTACGCGCACGGCATGACGATCTCGGTCGTGGCGTCGCTGCTGGTGATCGTCGTCGTCCTCATTCAGCGGGAGCCGCTGACGGTGGGTCCGGACCAGGTGCTTCGTTCCAATATCGCCGCGCTCGCCGGCATGAAAGGGTCGGGCCTCGTCGCGACCATTCTCGGAGCCCTCGACATCTTCACCCTGTGGCAGCTCGTCACTCTCACGATCGGCTTCGCCGCCGCGACGGGTTTGTCGATCTGGATGACCGCGTCGATCACCTTTCTCCCGTGGGGCTTCGTCACGATGGTGAAGATCGCCGCCGCCGCGCTCTTCGGTGCCTGACGCGGGCGGGCGGGAGCCGGGTTGAAGAAGATTCTCATCGCCGTGATCGCCCTGGCCGCGCTCGGGGCAGTCCTGGCGCTGTCGTTGAAGCAGACCGGAAAGGGGCGGGGCGCCAAGGTCTACATGGAAGATGCGGCGAAGCTGCCGTGTCTTCTCGCGACCGTGTCGGCCTCGGGGGAAGTCACGCCGCGCGTGGAGGTGAACATCTCCTCACAGATCCCGGGACAGATCGTGGAGCTCACGGTTCAGGAGGGGGATCGTGTGCGCGCGGGACAGGTGCTCGTACAGCTGGCTCCCGAGCGGTACCGGGCGGAGGTCCAGAGGCTGGAGGCTCAGCTCCGCATGTTCTCCGTCAACGTCGAGAGGGAACACGTCTCCCTGCTGACTGCGGAAGCCAACCTGAAGCGACAGGACTCCCTTCACGCGCAGCAGATTGTCTCCGACGAGCTTCTCGATCAGGCGAAGCTCAGCGTCGATTCCGGAGCGATCGGCCTGCGCTCCTCGGCCGAGCAGGTCCTGCAGGCAGAGGCCGATCTCGGCCGCGCCCGCGATGACCTGTCCAAGACGACCCTGAAGGCGCCCATCTCCGGGATCGTCTCCAGGCTCAACGCCAAGCTCGGAGAGCAGGTGATCATCGGGACGATGAACAATCCCGGCACGGTCATCATGACTCTATCGGACATGACGGAGGTTCTAGCGGAAGTGCGCGTGGACGAAACCGAGGTTACGCAGGTGAAACCGGGGCAGCGGGCCGGGGTTCACGTCGACGCGGTGGAGGGCAGGGAATACGACGGCGTCGTCGAGGCGATCGGCAACGCGGCGCTCAGAGAAGCCACGGTGTCGCGGTTCCCGGTCAAGGTGCGCCTCACGTCGCCCGACGCGAGCCTCCGGCCGGGCATGTCGGCTCACGCGGCGATCGAGGTGGACGAGAAGCGGGACGTTCTCGCCATTCCGCTTCAGGCGATGGTGCGCAGGTCTCTCAAGGATTTCACGTACAGCGGACCGGGCTCGAAGCGCCCGGGCGGGGCCGGCACAGAGCTTCCGGCCGGCGCCACGGGCGCGGATCCCAGCGGCAAGGACCCGGAGCGCGAGCAGGTGCAGGTCGTTCTCGTCGAGAAAGGCGGGCGCGTTCAGATGGTGAAGGTGAAGCCGGGGATCAGCGACGCCTTTCGGGCCGAGGTCCTCGACGGGATCAGCGCAGGAGATCACGTCGTCCTCGGACCGTACCGGTTGCTCCGATCGCTCAAGAACGGTGACTACGTGCGCAGGGTGGAGAAGTCCGACGCTATCGAAGATCAGGAAACGGCGCGGGAGTGAAACGATGCTGATCGACGTGAAAGATCTCGTGAAGGTCTACCCGATGGGCGGCGAGGAGGTGCGGGCTCTGAACAGCGTCAGCCTCGGCATCGACCGCGGAGAGTATGTGGCGATCATGGGGCCGTCCGGCTCCGGCAAGTCCACGCTCATGAACCTCATCGGCTGCCTCGACACGCCGACGTCCGGGACGTACTTCCTGAACGGGCGTGAGGTGAACAAGATGGACGACAACGAGCTGGCGGCGATTCGCAACGTCGAGATCGGCTTCGTCTTCCAGACTTTCAACCTTCTGGCGCGCACCACGGCGCTTCAAAATGTCGAGCTGCCGCTCATCTACGCGGGAATCACGCGGGCCGAGCGGCATCGTCGGGCGCAGAAGGCTCTCGACATGGTCAGCCTGACCGACAGGATGAGCCACCGCCCCAACGAGCTCTCAGGTGGACAGAGGCAGCGCGTGGCGATCGCCCGGGCCCTCGTCAACGAGCCGTCGCTTCTCCTGGCCGATGAGCCCACGGGAAACCTCGACTCGCGCACCGGCGAGGAGATCATGGCCCTCTTCCGCAAGCTGAACGAAGAGGGGAACACGATCGTGCTGATCACCCACGAGGACGACATCGCCCGCTGCGCGCGGCGCGTCGTCCACCTGCGAGACGGGAAGATCGTGCAGGATCACGTCCAGGAATCCCGCCGGCTTCCGGTGGCGCCGGCTCCGGAGGGGAGCGCCGCGGCCCCCCCGACTTGAGATGCTGCTCGAGAACATCGCGCTCGCGCTGAAGTCTCTCTGGGCCAGCAAGCTCCGCTCCTTCCTGACCATCCTGGGAGTCCTCATCGGCGTGGCGTCCGTCATCGCGGTCGTCTCGGTGGTGCAGGGTTTCTTCTTCGCGGTGAACAACCTCTTCAAGGACCTCGGCTCGGGATGGGTGCGCGTCGTCTCCTCCCGGCCTGCCGGAGAGGCGGGGCAGAAGTTCGGCGAGATCAAGCTGACGCGCTTCGACGCCGCGGCGCTCATCGAGGCGGGGCACGAGATCCAGGACGTCGCGCCCCTCATGTTCGGTTTCAGCAACGTGAAGAAGGGGAACAAGCAGGTCAACACCACCATCGCGGGGACGGTCGCGGGCTACCAGGACATCGTCGGCTTCTTCGTCGGAAAAGGGAGGTTCTTCACCGACATCGACGATTCCCACCGGCGGAAGGTCTGCGTGGTCGGCTACAAGGTCGCCGCAGAGCTCGAGCTGCCGGACGATCCGGTGGGCTCCTCGGTTTCGATCGGGGGGGATGAGTTCACCATCGTGGGAATGATGGAGAAGCGCGGGGAGCTGATCGGGATCAACTTCGATGACTTCGTCTTCGTTCCCTACGGCGCGGCGCTGAACCTCTTCGGCGAGGAGAAGGAGGGGAACACCCTGCTCGAGATCGCCGTCCGCTCCTCCGATCGCCTCGAGCTCGCCCGCTCACAGATCATCGACGTCCTGCGCCGCAGCCACCGCCTCAAACCCGATCAGCCAGACGACTTCCGGCTGGTGTCCCAGGAACAGCTCGTCGGGGTCATCAACCAGATCTCGAAATACTCGACCGCCGTCGCCGGCAGCATCGCCGGGATCGCGCTCTTCGTGGGCGGCATCGGCATCATGAACATCATGCTGGTCAGCGTCACGGAGCGCACGCGGGAGATCGGCGTCCGCAAGGCCGTGGGCGCGCGCCGCACCAACATCCTCCTGCAGTTTCTGATCGAGGCGGTCGTGCTGACGCTGGTGGGCGGGACCCTCGGGATCGCCCTTGGCATCGGAGTCGGGCGCGGCCTCGCCGCGATAATCCCGAAATTCCCGCAGGCCCACGTCCCGATCTGGGCCGTCGTTTCGGGGTTCGGGGTCTCCGCGCTCGTGGGGATCGTCTTCGGGGTCATCCCCGCGGCCCGCGCCTCGCGGCTCGATCCGATCGAGTCCCTGCGCTACGAGTAGCCGGCCACCCGCCGGCGCAGACTGATTCGAGCGATTTCCGAAACGATGTCCCGTCTTTCCGTCAGCTTCCGGAGACGATCTTTCGGAGGGCGGCGGTGGTGATCGACTTGGGCCTCAGGATCGGCATTCCGATCGCGCGATTGAGAATCGCCTGAGCGGAGATGCCGAGGGCCCGGGATACACCGAAGAGAACGGTGTAGTAGTCGAACTCCGTCAGCCCGAAGTGGTAGAGGAGGGATCCGGAGCCCGCATCCACGTTGGGCCACGGGTCCTTGGCTTTCCCCTGCTCGACGAGGAGCTTCGGGACGATGTCGAAAAGCCTTTCGACGATTCGGAAGACGTCATCGTGAGGACAGGCGCGCCGGCCGAACGCGAGAAAGGCGCTGAATCGTGGATCGGTCACTCGAAGGACGGCGTGACCGTAGCCGGGTATGAGGCGCCCCGAGCTCAGCGTCTCGGCGCAATACGTCCGCAGCGCGGCATCTTCAGGGACACCGCCGAAACGCTTCTCGACTTCGAGGACGAAGCGCAGGCACTCCTGGTTGGCGAGGCCATGCAGCGGGCCGGCCAGGCCGGAGAGGCCCGCGCTGAGGCTGTAGTACAGATCCGAGAGGGCTGAGCTCACCGTCGCAGATGTGAAGGCGGAGACGTTCCCGCTCTCGTGATCGCAGTGAAGGACCATGTAGAGCCTGATGAACTTCGAGAATTCGCCACCGGGATCGGGAAGCCCGATCATGCGGGCATAGTTGGCGCCCCAGTCGAGCGAGGGATCGGATGCGATTCTCCCGGGCTTGCCGGTGTGCATCCGGTAGATGCCGGCGGCGATCTCGGGAAGACGCGCGAGGAGCGTCATGGCGTCCTCCAGCATCGGCTCCCAATACTCGGTCTTCTTCATTCCCGCGTCGTACCGGCGGCGGAACTCCGATTCGCGCTCCATCGCCATGATCGCGGTGTTGAGCATCGCCATCGGATGGGAGTCCGATGGAAGCGCCTCGAGGACGTTCCAGACGTAGTCGGGGACCCGGGCCCTCGAGCGGAGCTCCATCCGCAGGGCGGCAAGCGCGTCCGCGTCGGGAAGCTCCCCGGTAAGGAGCAGGTAGAGGAGATCCTCCGCGGTCTTTTCGGTGAGCTCCCCGATCGGGATGCCGCGGATGATCAACCCCCGATCGGGATCGACCGACGATGTATCGCACAGAAGGCTGTTGACCCCCCTCAGTCCCCCCATCAGCTGGCTCAAGGTCACCTTCGACACGACCGAGTCGGCGTGCTTCTCCTGGAGCGATCGAACCTCCTGCCGGTACGCGGAGATAACCTGGTTCAGCCGATCCTTGAGCGTGCCGGTGATGGCGGGCATGACGGATCCTCGGGGCTCGATTGCGACGGTCACGGCGCGTCTCCGGGGGCGAAACTGCGCGGTGGAGCGTGAATGGCTCGGCAAAACGCATGCCCGGGTCGGCGTTGCCTGAGTTTAGGGCGGGAAGCGGGATTTGTCATCTGCCCCACGGCCGATCGGTCGATCACCCGCGAACTGCGGGTACTAACATGCCGCCCCGTGTGGCCGGCGGATTCGCCCACCGACTCCTCGCGAGGGTGTCGCGGCGAGGAGAGAGGTCCCTTTGAACCGACCAACCCGGATGGAGAGCCACTTCGATACGCTTCACGGCGTTCGCGTCGAAGATCCCTATCGCTGGCTGGAGGACGAGACCAACCCCGAGGTTCAGGCGTGGGTCGCCGCGCAGAACAAGGCGACGCGCGACGCGCTCGACGCATACCCGGGACGGGCGGCGCTTCGCGCCCGCCTCGAACAGTATCTGACCGTCGGAACGATCTCGGCGCCGGTCGTTCGCGCCGGACGGCTCTTCTACTCGCGCCGCGAAGGCAGCGCCAACCAGCCGATCCTGCACCTCCGCGAGGGAGTGAGGGGCCCGGACCGCATCCTCCTCGATCCGAACTCGTGGTCTCAGGACGGGACCGTTGCGCTCGACTGGTCGTATCTCTCGCGCGATGGACAGTACCTGGCCTATGGCCGATCCGACGGGGGGAGCGAGCGGAGCACCCTGCGCGTCCTCGACGTGACGAGCGGCAACGACCTGCCCGACCGGATCCCGAACACGCGCGCCTGCTCGGTGGCGTGGGAGCCACCCAGCACCCGTACTTCTGGCAAAAGTACCCGCACATCGGGCACGAGCAGGGGTTTCTACTATACGCGTTACCCGGCGCCGGGGGCTCTTCCCGTCGGCGAGGAGAACTACCATCGCCGGGTCTACCACCACACGCTCGGCGAAGATCCCGAAGGGGACTCTCTCGTCTTCGGAGAGGGACGCGCTCCCGACGACTGGCCCAACGTGGAGATCTCCCGCGACGGCCGCTGGCTCGTGGTGGAGGAGGCGAAGGGATGGACGAAGACCGACCTCTACCTGAAGGATCTCCGGAGAGGCGGCGGCTTCATTCCCATCGTCGAGGGTATGGATGCTCTCTACGGCGTCGTCGCGCTCGAAAACCTCCTCGTGATCCAGACGAACGAAGGAGCGCCGACCTATCGTGTCTTCACCGCCGACCCGGAGAGGCCGCGCCGCGAGAGCTGGGTGGAAGTGATTCCGCCCCGCGACGAGGTTCTGGAGAGCGTCCATGTCATCGGCGGCCGAATCGTCGCGTCCTACCTGCGGGATTCCACCTCACGCCTCCGCGTCTTCACCCTCGAAGGAAAACTCGAAGACGAGATCGAGCTTCCCACTCTCGGCACCGTCTTCCAGATCGCCGGTGAACACGATTCACCGGAGATGTACTTCGGGTTCACCACCTTCACGGCGCCGCCGCGGATCTATCGACATGATCTCGGTACCCGGCGGACGGAGGTGTGGGAGAAGGTCTCGTCCCCGGTCGATGAACGTGCGTTCGAGATTGAGCAGGTCCGATACAAGAGCCGTGACGGCACGCCAATCACTATGTTCATCGTCCGCCCTTCGGGCGGCCCGATCGACGAACCGCGACCCTGCCTCCTGACGGGATACGGAGGGTTCAACATCTCCCTCACGCCGGGCTTCGATCGCGATTCCTTCGTCTGGCTCGAGCGAGGCGGGATCATGGCGATCGCCAACCTCCGGGGCGGCGGCGAGTATGGCGAGAGCTGGCACCGCGCCGGCATGCTCGATCGAAAACAGAACGTCTTCGATGACTTCATTGCGGCGGCCGAACATCTCGTGAGCGAGGGATACACCCGACCCGACAAGCTCGCGATTCAGGGAGGGAGCAACGGCGGCCTTCTGGTCGGTGCGGCCGTGACCCAGCGCCCGGAACTCTTCCGGGCCGCCGTCTGCGCGGTGCCCCTTCTCGACATGATCCGGTATCACAACTTCCGAATCGCGAGGCTCTGGATCCCGGAATACGGATCCGCCGACGATGCCGACCAGTTCCGATGGCTTCTCGCGTACTCGCCGTATCACCGCGTGAAGGATGGCACCCGCTACCCGGCTGTGCTCCTGGCGACAGCCGAATCCGACACTCGCGTCGATCCGATGCACGCACGGAAGATGGCCGCGCGCCTCCAGAGCGCGACGAGCGCGATCGACCGCCCTATCCTGTTGCGGGTCGAGAGCCGAGCCGGGCACGGCGCCGGGAAACCCCTGGCGAAGCTGCTCGACGAGCAGACCGACGTCTACTCGTTTCTTTTCGATCAGCTCGGCATCGACATGCCGAGCTGAGGGTCGTCGTGATGCAACGAGAGGACCGCCGTCCCCTCGACTCTTCCGTCGCGGGCGTCCGCGAGCGCTCGAGCCGCCTCCTCGAGCGGGTAGACCCTGGTGGCGGGGCGAATCGGGATCGTCACGGCCTCCCGGAACAGCGCCTCTCCGTCGCGCCGCGTGTTGGCGGTGACGCTCGTCAGCCGCTTTTCGTAGAAGAGGTGAGGCTCGTACTCCATCGCCGGGATCGTCGAGAGATGGATGCCGGCGAGAGCCAGCGTCCCTCCTTTCCTCAGCGCGCGGAGGGCCGGCGGGACGATTTCGCCGGCAGGAGCGAAGAGGATGGCGCCATCGAGAGCGGCGGGCGAGGGATCGGCCGCGCCGGCGACGTGATGCGCCCCCATCCTTCGCGCGAGGTCGCGATGCGACGCGTCGCGCGTGAAAACGAAGACATCGCATCCCCGATGGAGCGCGATCTGGATCGTGACGTGCGCTGAGGAGCCGAAGCCGTAGATGCCGAGCCTTCCTCCCGGCGTCACTTCGCTGCGGGCCAGGGCGCGGTAACCGATGATCCCGGCGCAGAGCAGCGGCGCCGCGTCAACATCCGTCAGCCCGTCGGGGATCGAGTAGGCGAACGCTTCGGGAACGGTGGCGTACTCGGCGTAGCCGCCGTCAGC
>Ga0137394_10002773_pt1 | contig 13054 bp, 24 predicted proteins | sample czobulk116metaG_FD_108278 | JGI IMG/M metagenome (GOLD analysis project Ga0137394, IMG submission 108278) | Vadose zone soil microbial communities from Angelo Coast Range Reserve, California, USA - czobulk1.16 metaG | ecosystem: Environmental > Terrestrial > Soil > Vadose zone | place: USA...
CCGCCGACCAGCGGTAGCAGTCCTGGCGGACGTCGGTCCGGTACGCGCCCTGCGCGGGGTAGAACCGGACGACGGTGTAGCCCGCCGCGGCGAGGAGCCGGGCGAGCCGTCGCGCCGTCCGCCCCTCGCCGTCGCGGGTCCGCATCCTCACGCGTACTTACCGCTCACGACTCTGAGGATCGTGGTGTACGACACCCGGAACAAGCGGCCGAGCATCGGGGCCGACATCCCCGGCTTTCGGTACAGTTCGCGGATATGCTCCTGCTGCGCCGGGGTGAGAACCTTTTTCCGTCCGCGCGGCATGCGTCACTCCTCCAAAAACAGACGGCGGCGCACCGGCGCGACCGGGGTCTGAAGCACCGGCGCGGGCGCGAGGTGCGGCACGAGCGCCTCGGCCATCGCCCGGAGCTGCACGCCCTCGACCGCGAGGCGGCCGGGGCACACGGCGATCAGGCTCCGCACGATGACGACCGCCCGATCGACCGGGCTCGGCGCGAAGATGATCGGCGGAGCCACGGGCGCGGCCGCGGCGGTCCCCTCCCACGGCGCGGTCAGCGAGGCGCTGCCGATCGGGTTCGTCGCCAGTTCGTCGTGGTAGCGGCGGAGGTGCTTGCACGTTTTCGGCGTCTCGCGGTTGAATGCCCACGCCGGGCACGTGCAGTAGACGACGCCGTTCCTGCCGCGGCGGATCTCGTGGACCTCGCCGTCGCTCCCCTCGACCTCGATGATGACCTGGACGCCCGGCCCCGCGGGTTTAGGCGGCGTCCACGGGCCGCGCGCGCGGAGGGCGCGCGGCCGTGTCGACCCGGTGCGCGGCCGCCTCACGACTCGAAGTTGCGGCGCGCTTTCGCGGCCGCCGCTCGTGTCGGGGCGGGCACGGTGATCGACGGCACCGCATAGAATCCCGGCTTGCTGGCCGACAGGAACCGGCCCGCGGCCTCGTTGCGCATGCGATCGATCTTGGCCGCCTCTTTCACGGCCGACGGAACGAGATACGCGGCCGCCTCGCGAACCGTGATCTTGAGGAGCGCGGCGCGCTTGCACACGCGTTTGATCTCCGCGCCGGTCCAGCCCGCGTCGCCGCCGGTGACCGCCGGGCCGTTGAGGAGTTGATCCGGGGTCAGGCCGTACTTGCGGATGTAGACCGGCCAGATCGCCTCGCGGCCCGCGGCGTCCGGGAGATCGAAAAAGAATTGATCCCCGAACCGGCGATTGATCTCGGGCGTGAACAGCGTGGAATTGTTCGCCGTCCCGACAAACATCACCCGGCCCTCGGCGGTCGCCGTGATGACCTTGAGCGCGTTGCGGATCTGACGCTCCGACTGGCCGACGGTGCCGCCTTTCATCGCGCCGAGGTCGAACGCGATCGTGACCTTGCCCGCGGCGTTGCCCGTCGCTTTCGCGATCGCCGATTTGCCCGTGCCCGCCAGTCCCGCGAGGAGCACGCCCTCGCTATCGGTGTCCTCGATGTAGCTGAGGAGCGTCCCGACCTGATCTTTCGCGACGCCGCTATCGCCCGAGTAGTCGGACATCCCGCCCGCGAGCGCCTTGTCGAGTTCGTCGATGAACACGACGACGCCGAACGCGTCGGCCTGGACGAACGCATCCATAAAGCCCTTGACGTGATCGATCCCTTGGAGGTCGTCGAACCGTTCGCCGCCTTTCCACACGCGGAGCCCGTCGACCGCTTCGATCGCCTTGACCTTGCGGGTCCAGAGCCGATCGAGGCACACGCCCGGCGCGTCGCCCTTGGTGTCGAGCGCGAGGGAGATCACCTGTTCGGCGGTAAAGATGGACGGCACGCCGACGACCGCGTCGAGGATGCGCGTGCGGATCTCACCGGTCGGGAGCGGGAGGTTCGCGTCGGTGTGGAGTTGATCGACGACCGGGTCGAGGTCGGCGCGGCTCGGGAACGGCTCGTCGAGGACGATGAGATCGCCCGCGAGTTCGGCCGGGAGCTGAAACGACGGGCCGAGCGCGACGAGCGTCCGGCGGTTGACCTTGTAGAGATCGCGGAGGTTCCAGACCGCTTGCATCACACCGGGATCCTTGAGGTGGTGATGCAGGTTGTAGGCGATGAGGACCGCGAATTGCGGGAGCTTGGCCGCGACGCTGAACGCCTCGACCGGATTGATCGTGCTGTCGGCCGGAACGCGGAGCGCCGTCAACGCGGCCGTCCCCGGCTCGTTGATCGGATGGATGCCGCGCACAAGATCCCACCCCAGCACGGGGACGTTGGTCGGGAGTGTGGCGGTCAGAGTGGCCACGGTGGCCGCGGGGTCGGCGGTTTCGATCGCGACGAGCGGCACCGAACAGAACCGGGCCGCCTTGAAGTCGCGCACGAGCGGCGCGGTCGCCGCCGTGTGGGTCGGAGTTGTCTCACTCATGCCGACCATTATACTACAGTCGGCGCGCGTGTCAATGCTTTTCGCGAGCCGAAAACCGCGACGGAGGCCCGACGCCTTTACGACGTCGGACCTCCGCGCCAGCCCTTACCGCCCAAAGAGGAGCAACAGCGGTGTGATGCCGACAGTTGGGAGCGCGCAGGCCAGCTCAAAGGCGAGTTGCGCCGCCGGATCGTCGGGCGGCATCCCCACGAGCTTGCGTAACGCGCGGGTCGTCTGGTAGCCCATGCCCAGCGACCAGAACAACGCGAGCCCCGCCGTCCAGTAGTCGTGCGTCCGCGCGGCGTAGAACGCGGCGATATTGACCCCTAGCACCAGCTCGACGCCCATCAGCCAATAGGCGCTGCGTACCGTCGAGATGCCGAAGGGTGCGTAGTAGGTGGTCTCAGTCATTCAGCCCCCCAATGTGTTTTACGGACAGCCGGACGCCCAGACCAGCGCACAGGCCGTCGCCGCCTCGACCCCGAGAATGGCGCACGCCGGGACGATCCCCAGCGCACAGCAGATAGCCGCCGCGACTCTCAAGGTATTGCAGACGGCCTTCAGTGCTTCGCAGCGCGGGAGCGGGTCGTTGTTCGGCCCTGGGTCCGGCGGCTGCTGGATGGGGCACGTGTCGCACTGCTGCACGGCTCGAACGACCGGGCCGTTGTGGCTCACCTCGTTGTGCGCCACCTGTCGCGCGAGCGTGTCGTACAGCGCCGCCGCCTGATCGAGCACGGTCGTCAGCGTCGTCCCGGCGAGCAGCCCGTTCAAGACGTCGTTGGCGCGCTCACGCGAGATGTCGGATTCGTCAACCTGGAGACTATCGAGTCCATGCGCGTGCAGCATGTCGCGATGCATCTGGCGTGCGTTGGGTCCACTCACCGCATCGAGCAGCCCGTCCCGCCCCTGCCGCCGGATCTGCGCGGCCAGCGCGGTAGCCAGCGTGGTGTCGCTCTGCGTCGCGCGCACATGCGCGGCGTGGAGCCGGAAGGTCGAGGCCAGCGCGGTGATGGTCTCGTGTGGCCGCGTGCCGACGCGAAGGTCACTGGCCAATCGCGTCAGCTCGCGTTCGATGTGCGCCGCGACGGGATCGACCGCGGGGAGCGCGGGGGTGATTCGTCGCTGCGCCCAGACGCCGACCGTGCCGCCAGTCATCAGGATCGCCGTCCCGCCACCAATCGCTGTCGTCAGAAAGTGTCGTCGCTGCATGGGGTGCCCCTCCTCCAGGGCGGGCGCACCCTATCACCGATCGCCCCGTCGGCGCGTCGGTCTTTATACTACAACTGCACAGTCTTTGTCGGACGGGCGCGTCCGCACGCATCATTCCGGCATCGCGTGCGGAGCACGGCATTGACCCAGCCGCAGAACCCGCACGTCCACGTCTCGCCGATCCAGAGCGGCATATCAGCGCCCCGTCTCCTCGCGGCGCGCCATGGCCGCGATCGAGGCCCGGCTCTCCATCTCGTCGAGCGCCTCCAGGAATGCCTCGTCGTCGAGCGTCTTCGCGAACTCGTCGATCAGCTCCTCGATCCGATTCTCGACGTCGCGCCGCGTATCCGCACGGGCGGTCGGCTTAGCCGCCGCCTTGGCGGGAGCCTGCGCCAGCGCCTCGGCTTTCGTGAGGGGCCGTTTCGCTGCCCGTTGTGCCGCGTCGATCGCCTTGCCGAAGCGTTTACTGTTGCTCATGGGAGGGCCATTCTACTACAACCGGCCAGATGCGCGCCCGCCGCCGCGCGCGCGAGGGCGCGGACGACGCGGGCGGAGGCGACCGGGGTGAGCGGCCGCCCGAGCAGAAACCGGCGGAGCGCCTTTTTTGTCCGCCGCGGGGCTTCGTAGACGAGCCGGGCGAGCGCCACGACGACGCGATGCCCCTCCTCCGCGGCGACCTTGCTGGGGTAGCGCCACTCCCGGCGATCGAGCGGCCCGCCGAACACCATCGTCTCCCACTCCGGCTGCGGCGGCGCGTCCAGGAGCGTGCGGCCGAGCCCGTGCCGCGGCGTCGACAAGAGCACCGTCGACACCTCACAGCCATGCACCCAGGTTTTCCGGAGCGGCCGGTTCGCGATGAGCGCGGCGACGCGCGCGGGATCGGGCGCGTCGAGGATCAGCCGTTCGAGATCGATGAGCACTGGCGTCCCGTCGGGTTCGGCCCCGAACGTCACCAGCCGCTCGTCGTCGATGTACCCCCGGAGCTTGTCCCACGTCACGTCGAGGGGATCAGGATCAGGCATCGTCATCCTCCGCTGGCGGTGGCGGTGTCCGGTGCTTGCCCGCGTGGTAGTCCTCGGCCACGAGGAGCAACGGAGCCCACTGCAAGTACTGCGCGCGTGTCCGCGGGTCGTCGTAGAACTGCCGGTAGTCGCCCGGCGTGTATGCGTTGATGTGCAACAGCTCGCCTGGGTTCACCGTGATCGCGCAGGGGACGTTGTCGTCCTCCCCCCACACGCGGCGGAGCCGCTCCCGGAACCAGCGGTACGTGCACCGGTGGCGCGGGGAGCACGCGGTGACGGTCGCGACGACGCCCGGCCCCGGATTGCCGCACGGGCGATACCGTTTGTACTCGGATTTGTTGCGGACCCGGTAGTCGGCCTCCTGCCGCGCGTTCTCTTTCTCGGCCTCGTGCCGCATCCAGACGTCCTCCTGCCCGACGGTGACGGACCCGACCGCGAGCGACGCGTTCAGCCGCCGCCGGTACGCCTCGAAGTCGGGCGCGTCACCGGACGTCAAGCCGCGCGTGTCGTCGTAGACGAGCGTGACCGCGCGCGCGAAACCCTCCGCCGACCAGAGCTGGGCGGGCGGGTGCGGATGCAGCACCGGCGAGCGATCGAACAGCCCTTGGAGCACGAGCACGAGGCGGTTGTGATCGTCCATCAGCTTGCGCACGAACGCCGTGATGTCGTCGTAGTACACCGTGTCTGGCGACCACTTGACTAACCCGCGGGCGCGCTCGTGCAGCCATCCCATCGGCCCCCGGTGGTGTTTGCGCTTCGCCTCGGCCTTGGCGGCCTCCAGAGCCGCCGCCTCCGCTGCGTCCTCGGCGACGAGCGCGAGGTAATCGCCCTCGCTGAGCACGCGATCGCACCGGCTCCCGGAGATCTCCCCGTAGAGCACGCCGTCGAGGTGCGACCGGCTCACGTCGGGAAAGAGGTGCTCGCCGAAATCGATCCCGGTGTTGAGACGAGCGACCTGCGCGCCGTTGCGGATGTACAGGAACGTCCGCTTATCGAGGTCTTTGATGCCGTCGAATGACATCTTGATCCACTCGCGGAGCGAGACGTCGTGCTCCTTCTCGGTCCGGCGCACGCGGAACGCGATCGCGCACCGCGGGTGCGGGAGGAGCCGATCGAGGTTGCCGGGCCGGAGCAGCCACGCCTCGAACGTCGCGAGATCCTTGAACTCCATCCCGCCCGCCTCGTAGCGCGCCAGACACTCCTCGTCCATGTACGCGCGCCGCTGGAACAGATGGAGCGGGGTGTCCGCGGGCGCGGGCGGGCCGTCCTGAATTTGTTCGATCGTCTCGACGAGCCCGGCGTACAGCTCGACGTGAAAAATCCGGGCCTCGACCGCCTTGAGGATCGGCCGGATCGCCGCCGCCTCCGCCTGGAGCGGGATGAGTTCGGCTTTCATCCAGACCCCGAGGCGGTCGTTGGTCGCCTCGATCGCTTTGAACAGCTCGGGCAGTGTCGTCTCTTTGGCGGTGATGAGCGCCTGCTTGTAGTCGGCGATCGGTTCGCCGGTGCGGACCGCGAGCGCCTCGGTCGCGTCGGGGTCGCCGCCGCCGTCGCCGATCGCGGTGAGCGAGAGGCGCTGCGCCAGCGCGGTCGCCGCGCCGACGAGCCGCCGCGTCTCGGCCTGCGCCGCGGCGATCTGTCCGGCGATATGCGTCGCCGCGTCCGGCGCGGTGGTGAGGACGGTCGCGATCGCGTCCATGTGCACACGCCGCGACGTGAGGTACTTCCCACTGCGCCGCGGGCCCTCGACCTCGACATAGTTCGAGCCGACGTGCGTGACGCACCCGAGCCACGGGCCCTCGTCGTCCGCCACCCAGAACCACGTCCCGCGAACCGGGGTCGCGTCGGCGCTCTCGGTGCGGGTGACGGGCCCCGGCGGCCGGGCGATCGTCGTCGTCACCGGTTGCCGACCCGCTCGACGGTGTCGTCGACCGTGTCGAGATTCAACGGCGCGGCGGCCGCCAGCCGCTCCCGTTTGCCCTCGACGATCGCGAGCTTCTCTTTGAGGTTCGCGTGTTGCACGTCGAGGAGCCGCGTATTGAGTGCGGCCGCCGCCGCCCGGTCCCCGCTCGACACGCGCGCCGTCTCGACGCCCGACAGTTGCGCGAGCCCGCGCGCCAGCAGGTTGTATTCCTTCTCGGTGAACCGCAACACGAACATCGTCTCTAATAGCACTTCCATCATCGTCTCCCTGCGCCGGTGGGCGCGGTGTTGAGTTTCGCGCGCCGGGCCTCGGTCGCCGCGTTCGCCCGGTCGGCGCGCGCCCGGAGCTGCTCGCGCGCGAGCGGCGCAGTCGCCGGAATGAGGTCGCCGTTGCCGCAGACCTGACACGTCGCGCGGCCCTGGCGGTGGCGGCGGAGCGTCATGATCAGGCCGGGCACGATCCAGAAAAAGTACCCGAGCACTTCGAGCACGCCGATGCGGCGCACGACCTGCTTGGGCGCGGCCACACTGCCGCAGCGATTGCAATACAGTAGATCCATCGTTCTCTCTCAATCCTTCACGTCAGGGTTCACGGGGTCGTCAGTCGAGCGTCAAGATCCGCGAGCGCGTCGCGCTTCGTGTCAAAGAGTCGGCTTTTAGCGGGGCTCGCCCGATCGCGCCAGTACCATGCGACGCTGCTGCCGCTCCCGTTGTGGAGTGCGCCCTCGTGCGTGCGATTCACCTCGTAGCGGTCGTTGACGAGGTACACGCCTGGAGCCAGTCGGACGGCGGTCATAACAGCCCCGCCATCTTGAGGAGCCCGCGCACGCCGAGCGTCCCGTTGACGTCCGCGCTCGCGAGGCACCGGCCCTGCGCGTCGTTCACGAACCCGACGTAGCTCCAGCCGTACGTGCCGCGCGGCTTGAACGGGATCCGGATCCGTTTGTTGCGCTCGATGCCGACGAACACCTTGCGGCCGTCGGCGAGCGTCGCCGAGGCGTAGCGGTTGCCGAACGCCGTCACGCGCCACGGGCCCTCTGTCGGCTTGTCGGTGTCGATGACGTAGGCGGCTCGGCGCGCCTGCGCGATCGGCGATTTGCCGCACGCGTTGCACCGGAGCCCGTCGACCGGATGATCGAACCAGCCATACTGCCCGCCGTCCTCCGGCTCGCCGCACTGGCACGTCCGCACCACGGGTTAGACCTCCTCCGGCACGTGTGGCGCGAGCGTCACCGTGCCGTCGGGGCGTACGGTGGCGATCTCCGAGTCGCCCACCGGGGTCTCGTCGTCGCACGGGGCGGCCCAGGTCGCCGTCGCGTGCTGGTAGACGCGGTAAGGGCGGCCCGTTTCCGCCGAGCGGCGCACCGCGATCGCGACGCTGTCGAATACCTCACGCAGTCTCATGGCGCACCTCGTCGAGTTGATAGCCGAACCGATCGCACTCGAACACGAACGAGCCGAACGACTCGGCGATCCGAACCGCCTCCGGCTGGATCCCGCTCTCGGCGAACTGACTGAACACGAACCCGCGCGCGAGGTCAATCGAGTCGAACCGCCCGACCTCGATCGGCCTCGCGCGATTGTTGCCGTTGGCGAACAGCGTCACCGTGATCACGCCGCCGCGGCCTCCGCCGCGGGCGCGCCGCGCCGCACCTGGGCGGCGAGGAGCGTTTCGAGCAAGGTCACGCGGGCGACGAGCGCGTCGAATTCCGCGCGCGGGACGGTGACGACCGCGGCGGCGCGGCCCTCGCCGATCAGGCGGCGCGCGGGCGTGGCCGACGCGGCGATCTCGTCGGCGATCATCTGGGCCTCGGCGGCGTTGCCGCGGTCCTCGTCCTCGAACAGCCCCGCCGGGGGCGCGGCGACGGGCGCGACGGCCGACGCGGCGATGACCTCGACGTTCGACGCGGCGGTCCAATGCGTGACGCCTGCGGCGTCGTTGAACCCGAGACGCGGGCCGTACTGACCCGTCCCGGTCCAGAAGACTTTGCCGGTCGTCCCGAGCGGAACTTTTTTCCCGCGGACGACGCGGATCGCGGTGCCTTTGGTGATGTCCATTTACGCCACCTCGGCGATCGCAACCGGGTGGACGGCGGCGACGGCGAGCGCGATCGCGCTCATGCGCGCGCGGGCCTTGCTAAGGTTGCGGCGGAGCCGCGCCTTGACGATGCGGCGCTGTTTGATGGTAGCGAACGCCTCGATCGTGGCGTCGTCGCCGTGGAGGAGGGCCGCCTTGTAGAGGGCGGCGAATTCGGCGTCGTTGCGAAAGAGTTTCATGTTTCCCCTCGTCTCCCCGCGGGCGATGCCGCGACGAGCGAACCGTGTTGACGTACTCTCGACTCTACTAGAGTTATCGGCCGCCGATCACAAACCTTTAGCCCCCGACCCGTCGCCGGAGTGCACAGAACGATACGAAACGACCCACCAGTTTGGCTCGTCGGGCGCGCCGTCGACCCCGGCGGTCACGCCGAACCGCCGGATCGCCGCGACGCCCGCGACGGCGAACGCGGCCTCGGCCGTGTCGCCCGCGCCGACGACGGTCGTCACGATCGGCGGGCGGCCGTTGGCGTGGCGGTGGGCGTTCTCGGCCGACAGCTCGGCGATCACCAGCGTCACCGTGATCATGCGCCCTCCTCGATCCACTCGTCGGCGATCGGCGCGCCGCCGGAAAACGTCTCCGGCAGACCGACCGCGAGGCTCCGATCGTAGTCGACGACGTGCGTCGGGTAGCCCATGCGGCGGAGCCCGTCGGCGATCGCCTCGGCGCGCGCGGCGTCGAACGCCTCGGTGCGCCGCCAGTTGAAGTTGAGGAGCCCGCCCGTGCGGTAGACGGCGACGAACAGACGGCGGCTCAACGCGCCACCGCCTCGACCGCCGCGCACTTGCTCGGGTCGGCGAGCCACTTGCCGCCGCGGAGGCGGCCACTCGCGCCGACCTGCCGGAGGATCGGCCATCCGGTTTCGGCGACGACCGCACCGTCGGCGGCCGCGAACACGCCCACGACTTTCGCCGTGGTGCCGAAGTTGACGACGAGCGAGCCGAGCGCGAATGCGTGAGCCATGAGGCCCTCCGAAAGGTCGGCGGCGGAATTGCCGCGCGACGTTGTCATCATCATCTCTGATTTGTTGTATCGGCCGCTCACGAGGACTACTGTAGTATAGTGGCCGCGCGCCGTCAAGCGCCGTGAGCGCAGGCGTGCACGGTCTGGCGCGGAATCGTGCGCGGGACACGCCGCTGCGCAGGGGTGCACGGTCTGGCAGACCGCAGCCTAGCGGCGGCGGGGGTTGCAGAGCGCCTGGAGATCGGCGCGCCACGGGCCGTAGTGCTCGGTGGCGACGTTGTAGAGGAGGACCTCGCCCCAGGTGTAGCGCGTGATCGACGCGGGCTCGACGTTCAAGGTCCGGTAGTACCCGGCGCGGTCGGTCTGGTAGTAGGATCCAGACGCCGGTGTCGGTGATCGCCGAGGCCCAGACCGAGACGTCGTCCTCCTCGACCCACGCATGCGCGATGCGCTTGTCGACGAGATCCGGCGTCTGCGCCGTCTCCGCGGTGGGCCGGTAGATCCCGTGCACGAGGCGGAGCCGGGCGAGCCGCGCGGGGTCGTCGCGGTAGCGGAGCAGGAACTCGATCGCGTCGTCGAAACAGTGTCCGGTGGGGAGGAGCGCCTTGACTTTCATCCGCCGAGCCGGATCCGCTGCATGGCGAGCTTGAGGACGCGGGCCGCGCGCGCCTCGGTCATCGACCGCTCCCGGAACCATGTCTCGTCCCACCGTGCGCGGCCGCGGCGATCGAACCGGTGCGCCTCGTCGAGTTGGTAGCCAAGCCGGATCGTGATCGGCGTCTCCGGCAGGCCGGTCGGGATCATCTGCACTTCGATCAGCCGGGGGCGCATCGGCCGCCCATTCTACTACTACGGTCAGCGTGCGCAGCCTTGATGCTCCGCGCCGAACGATCGCCCCTCGCGCGTGCACCGGGCGACCGCCTCACCCGAACAGCCGCCGCGCGCGAACTCGTACGGGACCGTCTCGTAGAGCACCCAGCGCGGCCGCCCGCGCCGTCGCGGTTGCCGGAACCAGTCCGGCGGCGTGTAGCCCGCGGAGTCGCGCGCGCCCGCTACGCCGGGATGCACGTGCAGGACCCCGGCGTCGTCGATGCGCCGGTAGCCGGTCGCGCCCGGCATCGGCGTGCCTGCGGGCAGGAAGCGGTCGAGACACTCGATCGTCCGGCCCCACCAGCGCGGTTGCTGGAATTGGTCGAGCCCCGGCCCGCCGGTGACGTAGCTCGGGCCGTTCGCCCCGTGATCGGTCTGAAACAGGATCACGTCGATCTCGGCGAACCCCGAACCCTCGACGTAGAACGCGCCTTGCTCACTGCCCTCGCTCGGGTCGTCGGCGTCGATCCACGCGCCGTCGCGCGGCGGCGTCCCGACCCAGCGGATCGGCGTAGAGGTCCGCGGCTTGTCGTGATAGTCGCTCCCGTAGTAGCTCGCGGGCGTCGTGCGGTTCGGTTGCCCGTGCCAGCAGAGACAGGCGCGATCGCCAAGCGCGCGGCGCATGACGAGCAACCCCTCGCTCTGCTGCCCGGCGGTGAACGCGCCGCCGCGATCCTTGTCGACCTCCCAGCCGAGCGAGTACCACGCGTGGTCGGCGAGATCGGCGAGCGCCTCGCAGACGTGGCGCATCGTCCCGTCGAAGATCTCGCGCTCGGTGCCGCCGTCGGCGGTGCAGACGTAGATGATCGGGCGGAACCCGCGGTCGAGCATCCACACCGCGCACGCATGGAGCCGCGCGGGGTCGGCGCGCCAGTCGAACGATCGCCCGTTCATGTAGCCGGGATAGCCGCCCGCGATCGCGAGGACGACGTCGGTGATCCCGAGCGACCGCTTGACGACGAGACACTGCTCCAGGTCGTCGGCGTCGAACTCGTCAAAGCCCACGCCGAAATAGATTGGATCGAATACGACAGCGCCCTCGCCGTCGCGGTGCGAGCAGTACGACGCCATGATCGGTCCGGCGTCGATGGTCGGCCACACGCCCGGCGTCGGCGGCGTGCTGCCGCTCGGACTGGCCAGGACGACGTAAGTTTCGGCGGGAGTGAGGGTGTGCATCGGCCCTCACTTGTTCGGCGCGTCGGTGACGTAGGGCACGAGATACGTCTGCCCGTCGGGCCCGATCGGCCGGTAGACGAGCCCGGCGGCGGTGACGACCGCGCGCTCGAACGAGCCGGTCGTGCCCGCGGGTCGCGTTTGGAGTTGTCCGTTCGGTTGCACGCTGAGCACGTCGCCCGCCTGCGCCGGAGTGCCGTCGTCGCGGTGCAGCTCGGGATGCGCCCCGACGGTGGCGGTCACTTCGCCGCTCACGTCGGTGACGTTGAGGCGGTCTTTCGGAATGACCTCGATCGCGCGGGGGGTCACAGAGAGGAGCAGGCCCTCGATGTTCGCGTCCGTCTGACTCTGCGCGTCGGGCATGAGACACCTCGCGGCGACGCCCTCAGCCGTCGGCGCGCCGTCCGGGTCGAATCATAGATCAGCCGAGCGGCTCGACCGGGAGCTGCGCGCACGTGCCGCAACAGGGGAGCCAGCCGACGCCGGACCCGTCCGGCGGATTGTCGTAGCGGGCGCACGTGGCGAGGCGATCGCAATCGCCCCAATCACACGTCGCCGTCGCCGGGCGCGGGCCCCAGCTCTCCTCCGGCCACGGGATGACCGTGCCGTGCGGCGTCGGCGGCCCGGCGCGCCACGGGAGGATCTTCGCCGTCATTCTCAACAGCCCCGCGGCCAGAACCACGCGCCGAGGACAATCCCGGCCGTGATCCCGAGCGCGACCTCACACCACCAGATGAGCGCGAGGAGGACCCGCTCGATGACGGGCCGCACCGGGCCGGTCACGTGTCGAGCCCGTCGATCGTGACGACGCGGCGCGGCGGCGGCCGGAACCGGCGGCGGCGGAGCGCCTGCCGGAGGGCCCGGCGCGCGGCACGGGCGGCGCGGTCGCGGCGGTCCGCCGGGAGCCCGTCGTTGTGGACGGTCGTCACCCAGGCGCGATCGTTTAGTTCACTCGGCGGCGTTCCCCGGATCCAGGTTTCGATCCACGGTGGCGCGGCTCCGGCGAGGGTCCCGGCGATCGCCCCGTGGGACGGCTCGGGCGTGTCCGGGAGCTGGAGGCGGCGTTGACTCGGGCGGCTCACAACGTGGCCGCCGCGCGTTGAAGCACGCGCCGCGCCTCCGCGCGAATCCGCTCGACCTCGTCGCGGGCGCGGACGAGCATCGCGTTGGCCTGCTCGGTCGCCTCGCGGCGGATGCGATCGGCCTCGGCGAGCGCCTCGGCCCGGATCCGCAAGCCCTCGCGGTACGCCGGACCGGGGAGCATCGCGTCGACGGGGAGGTCGAGATTGATGTCGCCCGCGATCGACGCGCGCGACTCACTCAGCCACGGGCCGAGGTAGGAATCCGGCCCGAACTTGTTGATCGTCTGATCGAGGAGTTCGAGTTCGCGGGTTTTCGTCATCACAGCA
>Ga0137394_10002774_pt1 | contig 13053 bp, 10 predicted proteins | sample czobulk116metaG_FD_108278 | JGI IMG/M metagenome (GOLD analysis project Ga0137394, IMG submission 108278) | Vadose zone soil microbial communities from Angelo Coast Range Reserve, California, USA - czobulk1.16 metaG | ecosystem: Environmental > Terrestrial > Soil > Vadose zone | place: USA...
ATAATCTCCGGTTGGATGTGGTTGCCGAGGGCGTAGAGACAGTTCAACAGGTTGCCTTGCTGAAAAAACTGCAATGCAAATATGGCCAGGGATACTACTTTTCCCGGCCGCTGTCCGCCGAGGGGACCGCGGCGCTATTGGCAGGAGTCTTGACGTGGCAAGCGTGCGCGCAAACCAAGTAGCTCAACACATGTTAGTACCACGAGAAGATAAAAGGAGAGCGCCGCTCGGCCGCAGCGCAAAAGCCTTGATCGTTGATTTGCATAACCTACTCTCCGCTCTCCAAATTTGTCGATAGGTCAGCTCTTATGAAACTCGCTTGGCAGAACATCATTCACGATCGAGCGCGCTTCTCGGTAACGGTGCTTGGCGTGTCTTTTGCTGTATTCCTGATGGTTTTTCAAGGGAGTCTGTTGGTCGGCTTTTTGCGGGCAGCATCTAGGCTTATAGATGCCAGCGACTCCGACATCTGGATTACTGCGAGAGGCGTGCAGGCCTTTGAGTTTGGAACTCCCATCGAAGGCCGAGTGCGGGAGATGGCCGCCGGCATACCAGGTGTGCTGGAAACGAGCCGAGTTTGCATGGCTTTTGCCGTTTACCGCACACCGAATGGAAAGCAACAGGTGGTAGCTCTGGTTGGTGCGGATCGCAATGCAGGAAAGCACTTCCCGGTTCCCGATGCCCCTGGTTCGGCCGAAGGGATGTCGCCTGATGCCGTACTCTACGACGTAAGCGACCGGGACCTGATTCAAGTGACGGCCATGCCGGCAGAAGTGGAAGTAAACCGCCACCATGCCAGTATCGAGCGTCAGATTGAGGGTTATGGAGCATTCCTTGGTGTCCCTTTTCTGTTTACTTCCTACCGGAATGCCAGTCGATACATGGGGGTTGGTCCTGAAGAAGCTATGTTTGTCCTCTTGCGCGTCGACAAGGGCTATTCAACAGCGGAAGTGCAGCAGAACCTCAGGCAGCGTCTTCCAGAGGTCGATGTTCTCACACGGGACGAATTTGCGCGGAAATCCCGCACGTACTGGACGATAAAGACCGGGGCCGGAGGCGCGATTCTAACCGCCGCGGTGTTGGGGTTTCTGATAGGTCTTGTGGTTGTATCCCAAACCATCTATGCGAACACCATGGAGAACATCGAGGAATACGCGACATTAAAAGCCCTTGGGGCGTCCCAAGCTTTCGTGGCGCGCATTGTGCTTGCACAGGCTCTGATTTGCGGGGCCGTCGGCAGCATTCTGGGGCTGCTGGCGGTTGTTCCGAGCATTGGTTACGCAAAATCTCTGATCCCCTGGATCTACACTCCATGGTGGCTGCTTCTCGTCATGGTGGTGCCAAGTCTGGCCATGTGCTCATTGGCGTCTATTGCTTCAGTTCGAAGCGCCCTCACAGTTGAACCGGGGAGAGTGTTCCGTGCCTAATCACTTCCTGGGCGTTGAAGGTGCGAGTGTCTCGTTCGGCAAGCGGGAGGCACAAGTCCGCGCGCTGCGGGGCGTTTCACAATTCTTCGAGCGTGGCACGCTTTCGCTAGTTATGGGACCCTCGGGCAGCGGGAAAACCACGTTATTGTCTCTGCTCGGCTGTTTGTTGTCGCCCGATGAAGGGACCGTGTTTATCGAGGGCATCGCGGTAAACGGGCTGAGTGAAGCAGAGAGGACCACTGTTCGGCAAAAGAAAATCAGTTTTGTTTTTCAAGCTTTTCGACTTTTTCACTCCCTTTCCGCGATTGACAATGTCGCACTTGGCTTTGAGCTTCGTGATGCAGCCTTGCCGGGTCGAATGGAAATGGCTAGAGAACTACTCGTTCGATTCGGTTTGGGAGACAAGCTCAATCAAGAGCCCAACGAACTCAGTCCCGGTGAGAAGCAGCGGGTCGCAATTGCACGGGCCTTGGCCGGAAATCCTCCCATTCTTCTCGCCGATGAGCCGACTGCATCTCTGGATGCCCACGCCGGAAGGAACATCTGTCAAATTCTACGAAATCAAGTTGATGACGATGGGCGAACTGTTGTTGTTGTGACCCACGACCCGCGATGGCGGGAATTCGCCGATCGCACAATTACTCTATGCGATGGCCAAATAGAGCAAGAGGAGAAAAACCTATGACGGCCCGCAGCAGATGGGTCATTGGTGGTTCCGCGATTGTCCTGGTCATGGTGGCGGTCGCGTTCCTGGGGACTACGCGGAACAGGAATTCGGTGCAAGCTCGTGGGATACCTTCCGTCGGTGCTACCGCAGCTGTTGTATTCGCCTCCCCCGGAAGGGTCGAGGGGGCTTCGGAAACCACGCAAGTAGGGGCTGCTGCGGATGGCATCCTAAAGGCCGTCTACGTGAAAGAAGGTCAGTTCGTAAAGAGAGGAGCCTTACTTGGCGAGATCGCCTGTGATGAGTTGCAAGCGGGTTTACAAACCGCAATAGCCGAAGCCGATGGCTCACGCCAGACAAGAACCCGGATCTTGCGGGGTGCACGCGATGAGGAAAAGAAAATAGCGAGTGAAAAGACGGCAGCCGCCCGCGCAACATTTGAAGAGGCCAAGTCGCGGCTGGAGATGCAGCGCGCTCTTTATCAAAGGGAGCAGGTCTCCCGGGCGTCTTATGAGCAAGCGGTCCGTGATCTCGGGGTCGCAGATGCCAACCTCCGGGCCGCTGTTCGAACCGAGGAGTTCCTTGCCGCCCCTCCGTTGCAGGAAGAAAGGGCGCGAGCTGATGCCGAGGTGCTCGCGGCAGAGGGTCGTGTTCGAACGGTCCAGGAACGCATTGGAAAGTGCTCAATCCTTGCTCCCATCGACGGAACCGTTTTGCGGGTCTACGCCAGACGCGGCGAGTCCTATAGTACGATCACTCCCCGCCCCTTGTTCAGTCTCGCGGATACTTCCTCTCGGCACATTAAGGCGGAGATAGACGAAAGAGATGTAGATAAAGTGTCGATCGGACAGAAGGCGGTTATTCAGGCAGACGCTCTTGACGGAAAGAAGCTTAATGGGTCGGTCGTGAGGATATCTGCGATGATGGGCAGGAAGAGCATCTCTACGGGCGATCCATCTGATAAGAGCGACCGCGATGTCCTCGAGGCGGTGATCGACTTAGAGGACAACACTCGATCCTTGCCAATCGGTCTTAGAGTTACCGTGCAGTTTTTGATGACCAGCTCGTTGAAAAAATAAGAGTTGCGGCGAATTACTTCAAGGCATGTCTGGCCGTTTCTGTCTCCTCACAAAATCCGCGAACTGCTGTTCTTGGACTTTGTGCAGCAAGTCTTTTCCATGGCGGGAGGCAAATTCGAACACTTGGTTTTCTTCTCCTGGGACGCGCAGGCAGGGGACCTGCAAAGAACTACTATCGCGATGAAGCAGGTCCTCTGTAAGAGAGATCATTGCTAGGTCGTTTCCATCTTCAAGATTATCTTTGGTCCTAACCCAAGTTCGAAATCTAGTGTTTGCTGACAACGAGAACCACGAAGGACCCGGGTTTTATCTTGCCGCGGCGTTCCCCTGCAGCAGGAGCGTCAAAATCAGCTGCGGGAAGAAGGATGTTGTGCGTCTTGGGGTCGAAGCCCATGGTGCGGGCGCTTTTCTTGGTGGGGATATTGTCCACCACGGTAAACTTGTCCGGCGAGTCTTCGTGTATGACTGTAAGTGTACCCTCTCCGTTGGATGAGAATACATAGCCGGTTTCAGGATCGAATGCGTTTGCATCCACTCCGTCGCCGATGGCGGGCGTGGCAATGACTTTTCCCGTGTCCGCGTTTACGACCGCCACCATTTTGTTACCGCAACCCGCAAACAAACGGCGAGTTTTGAGGTCCATGGCCAAGCCGGAAGGTTCCTCGCACGGAGCAATGTGCCAGCGATGGACGACGGTCAGCTTCTGCGGGTCAAATTGAACCACCTCCGCAGTGTCCTCGATATTCACGAAAATGCTGCCCTTACCATCCACGACGGCGAACTCGGGTCTACCGCCCAGCGCGAGAGTTCCAGCAACTGTCCCATCGGCTGCGTTGATCGCCGTCGCGTCCTTGCTGCGGCCGTTCAGAACGAAGACGCGTCTGGTGCCAGGGTCATAGAGGATCGCGTCAGGATTTGTTCCGGTCTTGACCGTACCAATGGTCTTGAGAGTTTTGAGATCAAAAATTGTCGCTGTGTTGGCGCGGCCATTGCTGGTGAAGCCACGGCCAAGATCGGCAGCGATCGCGATTCCATGAACACCCTGCGTGTCGGGGATATCTCCGACAACCGCCCAAGAGTCTGCGTCGAGGACAACGACGTGGCTGCCGTGCGACACGTAGACCCGCCGGGCAGCGCTGTCGACGGTGACGTAGTCCCACCCTTCATCGCCGCCCACGGGAATACTCTTGGTCACCCGATAACCGGACGCGTCGGCTGGAGAGGCCGTTGGGCGCATGACGGAAACGGCAAATAGCGCGACAACAGGAATCAGTAAGGTCCTGAGGGCCACCAAGCTGGTCTTTTTGCGCATGGCGTCGTTGAACTCCTTAATTAGGTTGCACCCCGCGGGTGCGCTTTGCAGTGTTCGAGGTTTCCTCACTCGAGCATGCAATCATGAAGTTCTAACACCTCGAAGATAAACAGGCGCTAAATTCATCCGGCGGGAGAAAATTCAGCCCCAAACGAACCGGGCCGTTGGCAATTCCGAGAATGGCATTATGATGTTCCCATGCGGCTCTTGCTGGTGGAAGACGATCCGAGGATCGCGCGGTTCGTGGCGAAAGGGCTACGCGAGCAGGCGTACGCCGTGGATGTCGTCGGCTCAGGAGAAGATGCACTTTACCAGGCGGCGATCAATACCTACGATCTGGCAATTCTGGACGTGATGATTCCGGCTCCCGACGGTTTTGCGGTCTGCCGCGAGCTGCGGAAGTCCGGTCAGCGCATGCCGATTCTGATGCTGACGGCGCGGGATGCGCTGGAAGACCGGATTACCGGTCTAGACCACGGTGCGGATGACTACCTGACAAAGCCGTTCGAATTCAGGGAATTGCTGGCCCGCTTGCGGGCTCTCCTGCGGCGTCCCGGAGGACTGCAACCGGCAAAAATCGTCGTCGCAGACCTGGTCGTGGATACGGTTGGCCAAAATGTTTCGCGGGGGGGCCGGGCGATATCGCTTACAGCAAAAGAGTATGCTTTGGTCGAATTCCTTGCGCGCAACGCCGGCCGGGTGGTGGGCCGGGCAGAAATCGCGGAACACGTTTGGGATGAAGAATTCGACCCTTTCTCAAATCTTATTGAGGTGTATGTGAATCGGGTTCGCCGGAAAATCGACGCCGATTCCGCGAAGCCGCTGCTTCAGACACGGCGCGGCTCGGGATACGTACTCTTCGCCGGCAACGAGACGGCTGCACGCAGATCCAGCGGTCCCAGGAACCGCAGCGATGCTTAATTCCGTGCGCGTGCGCCTGACGCTCTGGTACACGGCGGTGCTAACGTGCGTACTCATTGTCCTTGCCATAGCGACGTACGTGATTCTTCGCCAGAACGCGATGCGCCGGACGGACAGCACGCTGTCGGAGCTCGCCGAATCCTTCCTCACCACGGTTAACGCCGAGCTTCGCGACGAATCCGGTTCTATTACCCTGATCAAAGCGGCGCAGGAGGCGATTTCCGAGCACAATTTCCGCGATTTCGCCTTTTCCATTCTTGACACGGAAGGCCACATGATCATCCCTTTTCAAAACCTTCCCCCGGCAAAGAATGCCGAGAACGGCTCAGCTGGCGTTTTTGGCAAACTGGTTGACGGCTCGGCCCAAGCGGCACGCCCCTTTCGCAACGTTGAGCTAGCCGGGAACAAGTACCGCGCCTATGCGCGGCGATTCTCAATCCCGGACGGAGACTACATTCTGGTGGTCTTGCAGTCGCTTCACAGGCAGGAGGAATTTCTTGATTCCGTGATTCAAACTTTTTCGTTGGTGATTCCGTTGGCGGTCCTGCTCGCCAGCATCGGAGGCTACTTTCTTGCCCGAAGAAGCCTGTCGCCCGTAGTGGCCATGAGCACCCAAGCCGGGCGAATCGGGGAAGCGAACTTACACGAACGTCTGTCCGTCCAAAACAAGGAGGATGAACTTGGCCATCTTGCAAATTCCTTCAATGATTTGCTCGACAGGCTTGATCAATCCTTCGAACGCCAGCGGCGTTTCGTGGCTGACGCGTCGCATGAACTGCGTACCCCCATCGCCATTCTTTGCGGCGAGGCGGAAGTCGCGCTTTCGCAACCGGCGCGATCTGCCGAAGATTATCGCGAGTCCCTGGACATCCTTCGCGCGGAGGCCAAGCGGCTGAGGCATATCGTTGAAGATCTTTTCACGCTGGCGCGCGCGGATGCCGGGCAGTATCCGCTGACGACGAGCGAATTCTACGTCGATGAGCTAGCCGCCAGCTGCGCGCACAGCGTTCGAACGCTGGCCCTGGCAAAGCAAATCACCTTGCATTGTGAAGCGTCGAAGGAAATGCCTATCCATGCCGACGAAAGCCTGCTTCGGCGCATGATCATGAATCTCTTGGACAACGCCATCAAGTACACGCCGGTCGGCGGCTCCGTTTCGATCGAATGCAGCTGCGAGGATGGTCAGTACAGTTTGAGAGTCCGTGATACCGGCAAGGGCATTCCCACCGAACTCCAGCCGCGCGTATTTGAGCGCTTTTTCCGCGCGGATAAGGTGCGGTCGCGTTTGGAAAGTGACGGGGGTGGCGCGGGGCTGGGCCTTTCGATCTGCCGTTGGATCGCCGAAGCTCACGACGGCCGTCTGGAGCTCACGCACTCCGGCCCTATGGGAAGCACCTTTACCGTTATTCTGCCGGTCTCCTCCAAGATGGCCCAGCCGGTCTGTTAATCCTCCGTTCATCTTCCTCTCGCTAGCGTGGATTCTCCAATCCTGGCACGGAATGTGCCTTGCTCAGGAGCAACGGTTTATGAAATGGCATCGCGTCTTAGCGCTCTCTTCCATGGTCGCGTGCGGTCTCTCTTTGACTTGGGCAGGAATTGCCGTCGCGCAGGAGTCTGGCGATCCCGCAACCCCGGCGCCCGGCAAGGCTTCGCAGCAGGACGCGGCGAAGACGTCGCCGGGGCTGCGTCTAACGCTGCAGGACGCGTTGGCTTTGGCCCGAAAAAACAGCATCCCATTTCAAGCCGCCGAGACCGACGCGGCCATCGCCCGCCAGGACCGTTATCAAGCCGCAACCGCGTTGCTTCCGAGCGTGACCTACAACAATCAGGCGCTCTACACGCAGCTCAACCGGAATGGCGTCATCTTCATCGCCAATAATGCCGCGCACGAATACGTCAGCCAGGCCAACGTCCATGAAGCTCTGGATCTTGCCGGGGTCTCCAGTTTTCGACGCGCCTCGTTTGCCGCGGCCGCCGCACGAGCCCGCGCGGAGATCGCTTCGCGCGGTTTGGTCGTGACCGTGGTTCAGAGCTACTACGCCGTAGCTGCGGCCCAGCAAAAGCTCGAGGCGGCCCAAAGAGCTGCCAGCGAAGGCGACCGCTTCTTGAGACTCACCCAAGATCTCGAACACGGTGGGGAAGTGGCCCATGCGGATGCCATCAAAGCAGAACTGCAAGCGCAGGAACGCCGCCGACAGTTGCAGGAGGCACAACTTGCTCTGCTGAATGCCAGGCTCGATCTGGCCGTCCTGATCTTTCCCGACTTCAACGACAACTACGAGGTAGCGGATGACCTCCATGTCGTGGCCCCGCTGCCGACGCTCGGAGAAGTCGAGCAGCAGGCGGGGCGCGATAATCCCGACATTCGCGCGGCGCTCGCTGCGGTCAGCGAAGCGGGATGGGATGTGACGGGTGCGCGCGCCGGCTACCTGCCGTCATTGGCTGTCGACTATTGGTACGGCATTGATGCCCCGCAATTTGCCACGAATTCCGTTTCCGGCGGCCAAAAGGTTTCAAATCTCGGCTCCTCGGCGGCGGCCACTTTGAATATTCCCATTTGGAACTGGGGCGCCACGCAGAGCCGCGTCAAGCAAGCCGAGCTGCGCCGTTCGCAGGCGCGGCGCGAACTTTCGCTTGCGCAACGCAAGCTGCTTGCCGAGATCAAGTCTCTCTACGCGGAGGCGGAGACCGCGCTCAACGAACTCGGAGGTCTCAGCCGCTCCGCCGAACTTGCCGCGGAAAGCCTGCGGCTCACGACGCTGCGTTACAGGAATGGCGAAGCCACCGTGCTCGAAGTTGTCGATGCCCAGACCACCGCCGCGCAGGCGAGTTTTGGGTACCAGGACGGAGCCGTGCGGTATCGCGTGGCACTGGCGAATTTGCGAACTCTTACAGGAGTGCTGACAACTCCATGAATCTGAAAATGAATCATCCCCGGCCAAGGCGGCGCAGTACGCGGGCCCTGATTTGCGCTTCGATCGGCTTATTCCTCCTCGGCGGCTGTGCCAATTCCGAGAAAGAAAAGGAGCCCGTGGTCTCCGTCGAGACCACGCCAGCCAAGCGCGGCCCCATCTCGCAGGTCATCTCCACGGAGGCCGTGGTATTTCCCCTGGAGCAAGCCACCATCGCGCCGAAAATCACCTCGACCATAAAAAGGTTTCACGTGCAGCGGGGCGCGCGGGTAAGGAAGGGGCAATTGCTCGTCGAACTGGAGAACGCGGACCTCTCCGGTGTCGCGCTAGCGAGCAAAGGCGACTACAAACAAGCCGAGGCCACGTACGTCACCACTGTCTCTGCCGGCATGCCACAACAGATCCAGAAGGCGGAACTCGATGCGGCGTCCGCGAAGGCCGCGTTTGAAGCGCAGCAGAAGGTCTACGTCAGCCGCAAGGAACTTTTTGAGCAGGGCGCGTTGCCGAGGCGTGACCTGGACGCGGCCGAGGTCGCTCTCCTGCAGGCGCGCAGCCTGAATGAACAGGCGCAAAAGCAGTTCGCTGATTTGCAACGCGTGGGCAAAGAGCAGGGTCTCAAAGCTGCCGAAGGTACGAAGGAGTCCGCGCAGGGCCGGATGCTTAACGCGCAGGCGCAGCTCAGCTACTCAAGAATTGTCAGCCCCATCGACGGTGTAGTGACGGATCGCCCGCTCTATGAAGGGGACTTGGCAAACGCCAATCAGCCAATCCTCACGGTAATGAATACCTCCCGGCTCATCGCCAAGTCACACATTCCGCAATCGGAAGCCGCGGTGCTGAAAGTTGGCAATCCCGCGGCGCTGAAAATTCCCGGCCTCGACGAGCCGGTCGGGGCCCGCGTAAGCCTGGTAAGTCCCGCTCTGGATCCCGGCAGCACGACGATCGAGGTCTGGGTCGAAGCAAAGAAGCCGGCTCCGGCGCTAAGACCGGGCATGTCCGTCGCAGTTTTCATGACCGCGAAAACTGTAAAAGATGCGCTCATCGTGCCGGCGGCGGCGGTTTTCAAAAGCCCGGAAGGCACGGACTACGTCGTGCTCGCTGGTTCGGACGAGCAAGCGCACCAGAAGACCGTGCAGGTCGGCGTGCGCAACGCGGAATTCGCCCAGATCGTAAGCGGCATCAACGCCGGCGACCCGGTGATCACTTCCGGGGGCTACGCGCTCCCGGACAAGACGAAAATCAAGGTGGAGGCGCCGGCTCCTGCGGAGAAAGAAGGCGGAGGCAAGTCTGGAGAGGCCGCCAAGCCAGATCCGAAGGAAAAGGAGTAGGCCTGTATGGACATCCGGCCCGGTTCTTCGAGTTTCGCGGCGCCCTCCGGCCACGAGGGCCTTCCGTGGTTTCAGCGGCTTTCTCGCCCGATCTTGTTTTTGATCGTCAGCGTGGCCCTCGTAGGCGGGTATCTCGCATTCAGCATCCCTGTCGCCGTTTTCCCGAACACGGATTTTCCCCGCATCGTGATCGGAGTCGACAACGGCGTCATGCCCATCGACCAGATGCTCGTGACCATCACGCGCCCGATCGAAGAAGCCGTCAACAGCGTTCCCGGCCTGAAAAAAGTCACTTCCATCACCAGCCGGGGCTCCGCGGAAGTGGATCTGTTCTTCGATTGGAATTCCGACATGATCCTGACGCTGCAGCGAGTGGATGCCGTCGCCGCTCGTCTGCAAGCCGAGCTTCCCCAGACCGCGAAAGTCGAAACTCACCGGCTGACCTTTGCCGTATTTCCCATCATCGGATACAGCTTGACGTCGGACACCGTGCCGCCGACGAAACTCTGGGAAATTGCAACCTACGACTTGAAGCCCCGCCTCAACCGGCTCGATGGCGTGGCCATGGTCATCATTCAGGGTGGACGCGTCCCCGAATTTCAGGTGATGCCCAATCCTGCACGGCTGCTTGCCGCTGGCGTTACGGTCCCTGAGATTCTCGATTCCATCCGCCGCACAAACTTGATTGATTCTCCCGGTCTCATCGAGCACGAACATCAGCTCGTGCTTGGATTAGTCAGTGGACAGGTACGCACTCCGGAGCAGATTAGCCAAATCGTTGTAAAGAGTTCGGCTGCGGGTGTCCCCATACGGCTGGGGGATATTGCGACGATCACGCCTTCGGTCGCTCCAACGTACACGATCGTCACCGCCAACGGCAAGCCAGCGGTGCTCCTCAATGTGGATCGCCAACCAGAAAGCAACACCATGCAGGTTGCCACCGAGGTTCACAGTTTGATTCAGGAGCTCGCACCCACATTGCCCCCCGGCGTGCGCCTGGAGCCGTTCTACGACCAGTCGACCATCGTCCACGATTCCATTTCCAGCGTGCGCGATGCCGTCTTGCTCGGAATTCTGTTGTCGTCCGTCATCCTGGTTCTCTTCTTGGGGGATTGGGGAACTTCCTTTGTGGCCGGCATGGTGATCCCGGTGACGCTGCTCATCACCTTCATCGTCCTAAAGGTCACCGGACAATCCTTCAACCTGATGACCCTCGGTGGTCTTGCCGCTGCCGTCGGTCTGGTCATTGACGATGCCATCGTCGTCCTCGAAAACATCGTGTTGCACCGCGACGCGGGACAGAGCCGCTTCCTAGCCATCCAGAGCGCCTTGCGGGAATTGACCGTACCGCTTATCGGTTCGACGATTACACCCATCGTCGTATTTGTCCCTCTCATCGCCATCACCGGGGTCACGGGAAGCTTTTTTCGCGCCCTGGCAGTCACGATGACGGTGTCTCTGTTTACTTCTTTGCTGCTCGCCCTTACGTGGACTCCGACGCTCAGCCTGTATTTCGTGCGCCGCTCCCGATCCGCGTCCGAAGATGGCGCGGATACGGAAGGCGCCGAACGGCCATCGCCCGAAGGGCCGGACATGGCCAAGCTGCTCGCCGCAGAAGAGGCGCATCTTTCCGGCTTCTTCGGCAGGATCGTAGAATTCTACACGCGCATGATGCAGGCGGTGATCAAGCGGCCCTGGGTGCTCGCCGGCAGCTTGATTGTGATCGTCGCCCTTTCCGGGGTGTGCTACAACTTTCTTGGCAGGGAGTTTCTTCCCGCGATGGACGAAGGCGGATTCATCCTGGACTACTTCACGCCCCCCGGCAGTTCTCTGGCCGAGACCAACCGCATTCTGCTGCACATCGAGGAAATCCTGAAGTCCACACCGGAAGTCGAAAACACCTCCCGCCGTACCGGGATGCAATTGGGACTTGCGGCCGTCACCGAAGCCAATAACGGGGACTTTACCGTCAAGCTGAAGAAAGATCGCAAACGCGACATCGACGACATCATTGCTGACATCAGGTCGGACATTGAGTCGACAGAACCCGCCACGAAGATTGAATTCATTCAGCTGCTGCAGGACATGATCGGCGACTTGACCAGCCAGCCCGAGCCGATTGTGATCAAGCTTTTTTCGCCGGACGGCAAACTTTTAAACGACACGGCTCCGCGCGTTGCGGACGCCATTGGGAGGGTGCATGGCGTGGTGGACGTGCTCAACGGCGTCGAAAATACGATCAGCGGCCCGACGGTGACCTACCAAGTGAATTCTGCGGTCGCGGCGCGCGCCGGGTTCACTCCCGAGGAATTGGCATTGAACGCCGCGGCAGTCCTCGAGGGTGAGCCGGCGGCCACTCCGGTCATCGTGAACGACCGCGCGTATACCATACGAGTCCGCTTCCCCGAGCAGAGCCGCGCTTCTCTCGACAGCATGAGCAATACGCTTCTTACCAGTGCCACGGGCCGGACCGCCACACTCGGATCCTTGGCGACCGTCATCGCCGACCCTGGCAAGACGGAAATTCGGCGTGAGAATTTGCAGCGCCTCGTTCAAGTTACAGGGCGTTTTGAAGGCGTCGACCTAGGCACCGGCATCGCCGCGGTCCAGAAGACGGTGAGGGACCTGCACCTGCCCGCGTCGATCCGCGTGGAATATGGCGGTTTGTATGCAGAAGAACAGAAAGCCTCGAGCGATTTGATGGTGGTTCTCTTTTTGGCGCTCTTGCTTCTATTTGCTGTGCTGCTATTCGAGTTTCGTACGTTCTCGGCACCGACTGCAATTCTGGCCTCCGCGTTGCTATCCAGTTCCGGCGGATTTCTGGCGCTGCTTCTTACCAAGACCACGTTCAACATCGCCTCCCGCATGGGCATGATCATGGTCATCGGCATCGTAGCGAAGAACGGCATCCTTCTGCTCGATGCCCAGCATCGCTTCCGCGATCTAGGTTTTTCCGCTATGGAAGCCATGATTCAAGCGGGCCGCCGCCGGCTGCGCCCCATCGCCATGACGGCCCTCGCCACCATCGCCGGGATGCTCCCGCTGGCCTTCGGCATTGGCGCCGGATCCGAAATGTTAAAGCCTCTGGCCATCGCCGTGGTCGGCGGCATTCTCAGCTCCATGGTGCTTTCGCTGGTTTTCACGCCGGCGATTCACTACTACCTGCAGCGAAGAAATTAGTCCTGTTTTCAGGGATTCGCTGTTGCTAGTGAATGATTTCTAAGAGCAGATCGGTCCGTCGCGCCCGGCCACCTTTGAGCAAGAGCAAGCCATGGCCAAGTGCGCTAGGAAGGGGAGAGCATGAGCGATGATCGAAAAAAATGCGGGCCGGAAGAGAACCGCCCGGCCCTTCTTTCCCGGCGCAGCCTGCTGGAACTCGCCGGCCTGGCGGTCGCCACTGCGGCGCTGCC
>Ga0137394_10002775_pt1 | contig 13051 bp, 10 predicted proteins | sample czobulk116metaG_FD_108278 | JGI IMG/M metagenome (GOLD analysis project Ga0137394, IMG submission 108278) | Vadose zone soil microbial communities from Angelo Coast Range Reserve, California, USA - czobulk1.16 metaG | ecosystem: Environmental > Terrestrial > Soil > Vadose zone | place: USA...
GTTCAGCCTGAACTACCACAAGCACATCCACACCGGCGAGGGCGGCATCGTCACCACCGGCGACGATCGCTATGCGGAACGCCTCCAGCTGATCCGGAACCACGGCGAGGCGGTCGTGGCCGAGCGGGGCATCACCGACCTCGTCAACGCCTTCGGGTTCAACCTCAGGATGACGGAGATTCCGGCGGCGATTGGTATCGCGCAGCTCTCGAAGCTCTCGCCTCTCCTCGCGCGCCGGATCGAGAACGCCGAGTACCTCTCCAAGCATATCGGCGCGCTGCCCGGCATCGCGGCGCCGACGGTCCGTCCGCGATGCACGCACGTCTACTACGTGCAGCCCTTCCTGTTCGACGAGACGGTGACGGGGCTCAGCCGCGAACGGTTCGTGGAAGCGGTCTGCGCGGAGCTACCGACGGCGGAGGATCGCGACTGGCCACTGATGTCCAGCGGCTACGTCACGCCCCTCTACCTCCAACCGATGTACCAGCAGCAGATCGCGCTCGGCGCCTCGGGGTGCCCCTTCCGGTGCCCGCACTACAAGGGCACGGTCGACTATCGCAAGGGCCGATGCCCGGTGACCGAGTGGATCGAAGAGCGCCGGATGATCACGACCGAGTTCATGCGACCCCCGGCGACCATCGCTGACATGCAGGACGTGGTGCGGGCCTTCGAGAAGGTGTACGAGCGTCGCCACGAGCTCGGGTCGCCGAGGACCGCATGAGCGCGCGCCTCGTGCGATACCTCGCTCCCGGCCGCTACACGCGGTACCTGCAGCGGTTCATCGCCGACCGCAGGGCGAACCGGTTCCGCGGCGCCGCCGAGGCCCACTATCGTCGCACCCGGCCGGGTGTCGCCGGGAACGGCGCACCCACGATCGTCTGCGAAGGGATGTGGGACAACCCCAACCACTTCTTCCGTCTCCACCTGGTGCTTGCCGCGCTGCCCGATGCCGAGCGGTGCCGGGTGCTCGGTGTGCTCCACCGCCGCGAGCAGTGGCGGCAGCGACGGAGCCTGCGGAGCCTGGGCGCGCGGGAATTCCTCTACCTCGAGCACGACCGGGTCCGCCGCGAGCAGTTCGACGCGGAGGCGCAGCGACTCCTCGCCGGCGTGAGCACGCACCGGGATCTGCTCCGGCTCGAGCTGCCGCGCGCGCTGCCGGCCTACATCTACTACGACACCGTCCTGAAGATCGCCCGACACCCGCAGCCGCCCCTCGACTCGCCCCTGTGGCCGCGGGTGCTGGCCGAGGTCCTCAGAAATCTCGCGATCTACGACCGGCTGTTCCGGGAGCGCCGGATCGCGGCGGTGGTCGCGAGCCACCCGTGGAAGAACGAGTTCGCGACGCTCGCCTGGTCGGCGCTCGTCCGCGGCGTCCCCTGTTACTACGTCACCGGCTTCTGCGAGGGCACGCGCATCCGGCGCTTCGGCGCGGTCGAGGACTTCGCGACGCCGGTGGAGCACGGGACCTGCCGCGAGTTCGATGCGCTACCTCCCGCGACCCGACACCGCGTCGTCGAGTACGGCCGCGCCTACCTGGCGGAGCGGGAGCAGGGCACGAGCAGCGACATCAACGCTCGGTACGCCTTCCGCCCCGACAAGCGCGCCGGCGACCGCGTCGCCGCGCGGCGAGCGCTCGGGGTCGATGGCGACCGGCCGGTCGCCGCGGTGTTCGCGCAGGTGTGGTTCGACTTCCCCCACACCTTTGCGATGCAGAACTTCACGGACTTCCTCGACTGGATGCGGTTCACGGCCGAACGCATCGCCGAGAACACGTCGGTGACCTGGCTGCTGAAGCCGCATCCGTGCGACGAGTGGTACGGCGGCGTCCGCCTGCTCGACGTCGTGGGCGCCCTGCCGCCGCACGTCCACGTCTGCCCCGAAGACACCGACTCGCTGACGGTCCAGCTCGCCGCCGACGTGCTCGTCACCGTGCACGGCACGGTCGGCATCGAGGCCGCCGCGCGGGGATTCCCGGTCCTCAACGCCGACCGGAGCCATTACACCGAGTGGGGCTTCACGCACGCGGCGAAGTCGCGCGAGGACTACGGCGAGCTGCTCTCGCGCATCGCCTCGTTGACGCCGCCGACGCTGGAGCAGCGCGAACGGGCGATGGCGTTCGCCGCGCTGGCGCTGGCGCCGCCGCCCGCGGCGCTCGGCCTGGTCCGCACCTCGTGCGACACCAGCGGCGCCATGCTCTACCAGGAGATCGCGGAGCGCTTCCGCCGGGAGCCCGCCGGGCTGGGCCGGGAGCGTCAGGCGATCGGCGAGTGGCTGGCCAGCCGCCATCCGAGCTACGCCGCCGCCCAGACCATCCGGTGGTTCCGGCGTGACTGAGCGGACTCTCGGCGAAACGGCGGCGGCCTACGCGCGGCGCGCCCTCGAGTCGGCGCTGGGCCGTCTCTACGCTCGGCGCCATCCCGGCGCAGGCGCGCGGGCGCTCCTCCGGCTCTTGCGTCCCGTCGTCGCCCGTTGCGCGCCGAGCGACAAGTGGAACCTGCACGTCTTCGTCCCCGGGTGGCTGGCGGCGCTCCGCGTGCCTCCGCGGCCGCCGCTGCCGGCGCCGAAGCGGATCTTCCTGTTCTGCGCGTACCGCATCGAGTTCACGCTGAACCTGAACCTCGCGATCCTGCTCGCCTGGCGCGGCCATCGCGTCACGATCGGCTTCTTGCCCAAGCTCCAGAGCCCGATCAAGGAGCCGCGCCGCGATCATCCGTCGGCCAAGCCCTACCTGGCGGCCGCCCTGCGGCCGGTCGAGGCGCTGAGTGGCGGGCGCATCCGCTGCGTCGACCTCAGCGACGAGGCCGCGTGGCGCGGCGACCTCGACGAGGAGTTCATCGAGCGGCAGGTGGTGGCCGACCTCGTGATGGCCGTCCGCCGCGAGACGCTCGACGACGACGACCGCGAAGTGCGAGAGAACCGGGCGTACTACGAGGCGGTGGCGCGCACGGCCCAGCGGGCGGCGTGGGCGCACTTCTCCGCGGCTAAGGGCGACTACGACCTCTGCCTCATCCCGAACGGCGCGACGTTCGAGGGCGCGCAGTTCTGCCACGTCGCCAAGCGGATCGGGCTCCCCGTGAACACCTTCGAAAAGTTCGCGTTCCGCTTCGTGCGGATCCTCAATCACGGCGACAATTTTCTCGCGTTCAACGACCTCGACCTGGCGTGGAACCTGCGCGGCCCCGCCGGCTACGAGGCCGAGCCGTTCTACAGCCGCGCCTGCGACCGCGCCATGCGGCTGCTCGACGAGCGCCGCGGCAACTCGACGCGGAGCTGGGGGTGGAGCCTTCAGACGGCGCCGCCGCAGTCGGCCGACGCGGTGCTGGCCGCGCACGGTCTCGGCGCGGAGGCCGGCTTCGTCCTCGTCTGCACCAACGTGCCGTACGACGCGGGCTACGAAGGCCTGCGGACGATCTTTCCCAGCATGCGGGACTGGCTCATCGAGACGGTGAGGTTCCTGCTCGAGCGGTCGAAGCTGACCGTGGTCGTGCGCGCCCACCCGGCGGAGGCGGCGCACTGGGGCGGACGTGAGCGGAGCGAGGATACGCTGCGCGCGGCCGGTATCGAGTCGGAACGGCTCCTCGTCATGCCGGCGGAGACGAAGGTCAACACCTACGCGCTCATGGAGGCGTGCCGCTTCGGCGTCGTCTTCTCGTCCACCACGGGGCTCGAGATGTCGATGCTGGGCCGGCCGGTGCTCGTCGGCACCCATACCTACTACACGCGGCGCGGGTTCACCGTCGACGCCAGGGACCGCGACCACTACTTCGTGCAGCTCGCGCGGATGTGCGACGAGGCCGAGCCGGCGCTCGGCGCCGAGCCCACGCGGCAGGCGCGACTGTTCCACTTCATCCTGCACTGCGTGATGCAGTGGCCGTATCCCTACGACAAGCCGAGCTCGATCCAGGCGCTGCCGCCGGCCGCGCTGCTGGCGAGCCCGAGCATCGCGCGGCACGTCGACACCCTCGACGTCCTCACCATGACCCGGGAGGAGTGGCAAGAGCGAGCGCTCGCCTATCTCGCGGCGGACCGCCCGAGCCACGTCACGGAGCAGCTGGCGCGATGACCACGGAGCGGGCGCGCGTGCTCGTGGCGGGACACGATTTCGGCGGACTGAACCTCCTGGCGCCGCTGCTACGGGTCTGGCAAGGCGACCCGCGATTCGCCACCGCGTTCGTCAGCACGCCGGCCGTCTGCCGCGAGATGAGCGCGCAGGTCCCGAGCCTGCATTTTCCGGCCTGGGCCGGCGGCATCACCGAGTACCTCTGCGCCAACGCCGATGAGCTCGACGCCTACCTGGAGCGCGCGCTGGCCTCGCACGACTGGGACGTCGTGCTCTGCGCCACCAGCCGCGTGAGCCTGCTGGAGAAGCGGCTGATCCGTGTGGCGCGCGCGACGGGGCTTCGCACCATCGCCTTCTGTGACATGTGGTGGGCGTACGAGGAGCGCTTCCGGGACGGCCGTCAGTGGAGCGTTCCGGACACCCTCTGGGTGCTCGACGAGCGGATGCGCGACGAGATCGCCGAGATTCCGTGGCCGAGCCGGCCCGCGATCGAGGTCGTCGGAAGCCCGCTCTTCCAGCAGCTCGTGGATCTGCGCTCCGGTGCCGGCTCGGTCGACGGCGCCATCCGGTTCATCTCCGAGCCCGCCTCGTCGAAGTTCCCGCGCAGCGGGATCGACGAGTTCGAGCTGGCGGAGCAGCTGGTGACGACCGCCCGGGCGGCAGGCCTCAAGACGCGCATCGTCGTCCGCACGCATCCGGCGGATCCGATCGAGCAGTGGCGACGCTGGGCCTGGCGGTTGCGCGAGCAGGCGGTCGAGCTGGACACCATGCCCCTCGCGCCGTGCATCGCGGACACCGCGCGCGCGGTCGGCATTTCTTCGATGCTCCTCTCCGAGATGGCCGTGTGCGGCGTGCCCACCGCGTCGCTGCAGTGGCCCGGGACCGACCCGGCCTACTACTGTCTGCCGTTCGAGGAATTTGGAATCGCGCGGCTGAGCTCCGTCGAGGCGCTCGAGCGCTGGCTCGCGGCGCGCGCGGGCGGCGGGGCGGCCAGGGTTCGCGCCGGCGTGCATGCATCCGCGATCGACCGCATCACCGCGTGTCTCGTCGAGGAACACCGGCGGCCGGCCGGGGCGGCGTCGGCGCGCGGGAGGACGAGATGGCCGAAGTGAACGAAAGGGTCTCGGGGCAGCCGGCAGCGCGGCCGCGGGTCGAGCGCATCCGTGAGCTGCTGACCGAGCTGCTCCTGCGTGACGAGTGCCGCGTCGATCGCTATGACGCCAGCTACCTCGATGATCTGCCCGACATCCTGAAGGAGATGCACGGTATCACCGCGCTCCGCGGCCCCGCGACGCCGGCGCGGGCCAAGCTCGCGGAGCTGGCCGCGCTCGTGGGCGTGTCAGACACGGCGCCGCTCTCCACGCTGGCGCCGGCGCTGCGCCACGCGGGGATCGACGACGCGGAGTTCCGCCCGCGCCGCCTCACGGATCCCGCCATGCAGGACCGATTCCGCTATTCCCGGATGCCGTCCTGGTCGGAGACTACCGGCCGCCGCGCCATCGAAGGCGCCGAGGCGGTGGACGTCATCCGGAAGTTCCAGGAGGAGTATTCGCGTCACCGGGAGCGGAGGCTCAGCCCGCTACGGTGCCTGTGGCGACGGTGGCAGCTCAAGCACGGCCTGCCGCGCCGCGGGCTGGCCCAGCCGGGCCTGGGCGACTTCTGGACGCCGATGTTGCAGGGGTTCATCCGAGACGGAACCTTGAAAGCGAATGACAAGGTCCTCACCATCGGTCCCCGGTCGCTGGGCGAGATCAAGTACTTCCGAAGGGTGATCGGACTCCGCAAGACGATCGGTCTCGACCTGTTCACCTACAATCGTCGGCTCGTCAGGGTGGGCGATATGCACCAGATGCCGTTCGAGGACTCGCGGTTTGCTCTGATCTTCCAGCGGAACACCTTCGACAAAGCCTACGACATCCGCCGCGCGCTCAGGGAGTGCGTGCGAACGCTGCGCGACGGCGGCATCCTCGCGACCGATCTCTCCCTCGACTACACGTTCGGCGTGGACGAGGCGGCCCGCACGAACATCACGCGAAACGCGTGGTACCTCCGCTTCCTCGGAGAGCACGTCGCCGAGGTCCTGCACGACGTGCAGGCGCCCCACACGGATGACTGGGCGCGGCTGGTGGGCCAGCTCGCGGTCAGGATCCGGAAGGCCTGAGCGATGTCCGCGCTGAAGACGCCGACGTTGAGAGGGTCGACCGTCCGCCTGGTGCCGTTCTCGCCACGGCACATCACCGACCGGTACGTCGGGTGGCTCAATGACCCGGCGATCGTGCGGTTCAGTGAGCTCCGCCACCGCCGCCACACCCGGCGGTCGTGCCGACGCTATCTGGACTCGATGCGTGACGGGGGGCACGGCTTCTGGGCGATCGTGGCGGACCTGCCGCCCGTCCACCACATCGGCAACGTCGCCGCCTACGTCGACCGGCCCAACCGGCTCGCCGAGGTCTCGATCCTCATCGGCGAGCGCGCCGCCTGGGGCCGCGGCCTCGGGTCGACCGCCTGGTCGCTGGTCGTCGACTGGCTGCTCGGCGCCGGCGGCATGCGCAAGGTCGTCGCCGGAACGATGACGACGAACAAGGCGATGCTGCGGGTCATGGAGCGCTCGGGCATGGCCATCGAAGCCCGGCTCGCGCGGCAGTTCCTGCTCGATGGCGAGGAAGTCGATGTCGTCTCCGCTGCGCGGTTCAGGGAGGGGGACGCATGACGCAGGAGCTCAGGGAAAAATTCGAGCGCGACGGGTACGTCCGCGTCGGCGGCGTCGTGGCCCCGGACACGGTGCGGGCGCTGCGCGCGTACTTCCTGCCCATCTTCCAGCGCCAGCAGGTTCGCGTCCTGCACGACGCGATCCTGCACTACCCGCAGATCCTCGACGTGCTGAGCACCCCGACGCTGGTGAAGGCGCTGACCGCGCTGCTGGGCGAGAACTTCGTCGTGCCTCCGTACTCGTCCGTCACGCTCGACGGGTTTGGCCTGTTCCACACCGACACCACGGGGGCGGAGCTCAGCGGTCAGACATACCACAAGCGCGAGGACTTCCGGATCGTGACGGTCGGGATCTACCTGCAGGACAACAACGAGCACGGCGGCGGGATCCGTCTGGCTCCCGGCAGCCACCGGGAGCCGGATCGGTACGTGGCGCTGATGAAGTGGAAGACGAATGTCCGCCGGCGCGTCGCCGACAGCCGGGCACGCCGGATGCTGCAGCGACTGTCGCACGGTCGGCTGTACGACGTGAGTCGGCCCTTCGAGGAACACGAGCGCGGCATCGACATCCCGAGCAAGGCGGGCGACGCGACCATCTGGGATCTGCGGATCGCGCATCGCGCGAGTCCCAAGCGAGTGAAGGGGCCGGCGCCGGATGGAGGCAAGCTGTCGGTCTTCTTCAACTGCGGCGTCAACAACGGGGTCACGACCGAGGCATACATCAAGTATGTGATGTCGATCCCGGAGAACGAGTTCCTTCGGAAAGAGCGGCCGCGGCCGGCTCGGCCAGACGGTGCCAGCCGGCCGTTCGTGATCCTGTGACGGGCGGAGCGGAGAGGAAATGTCGGTGGCGATGAGGGATCTCGCCAAGCCGTTGAGCCCCCGGCAGATCGCGTCGCTCAGCTGGCGCATGCTCACGCTGCGCGAGCGACTGCACGTCGGGGCGCTCGCGATCGGCATGACGATCAACGGCATGCTGCAATCGTTCTCGCTGGCCGCGCTGCTCCCGGTCATCGGTCTGATGCTGGATCCCGGCGCCGCCGGCAGGGGATACCTGGCGGCTCTGAGCCGTCTGCTCGGCAACCTCGAGCCGCGCCGGCTGATGGTCCTGTGCGTCCTCGGCGTGCTGGCGGCCATCGTGCTCAAGAACCTGTTCGACCTGGCCTACAACTATTCACTGAACCGGCTGGTCGCGGCTGTCGAGAAGCGGGTCGCGGTCGAGCTCCTCCGGGACTGCATGGCCGCGCCCTACACGTGGTTCCTGTCGAAGAACACCGCGGTGCTGATCCATCAGGTCATGGGCGACGTGGTCATCTGGGCTCGCTCCGGATTCAAGAGCGCACTCTCGATGGCCAGCAGCGCCATCACGCTGGCGGCGGTCATCGTGCTGCTCGTGAGCATCAACGCGCTGCTGGGGCTTGGTCTCGCGGTCATCGGCGCGCTGATCACGCTGGTCGTGATCAAGGTGCTGAGACCCTACGTGCAGCGGCTGTCCTCCATCAAGCACGGAGGCAACGCCGAGGCCATCAAGATCATCAATCACGCGCTGGCCGGGGCCAAGGACATCAAGGTCCACGGCAAGGAGCGCTTCTTCGTCGACGAGTTCGAGCGGCAGTACGAGGTGATCGTCTCGAACGCGGCAAGGCTCACCACGCTGCAACCCGTCCCGAACTACGCGATCGAGATCGCCATCGGCCTGGTCATCGTCATGGCGGTGAGCTACGTCGCTGGCCACCAGGAGATGCGGGCCGAGCTGATCGCCGCGCTGGCCGTCTACGGCGTCGGCGTGGTCCGCGCGCTCCCGGTGTTCAATCAGATCTCGACGACGTTCAGTAGCATGCAGGCGGCGGCCCCCGCCATCGAGGGCATCCAGCGCATCCGGGCCGAGCTCGCGGCGGTGGAGCCCGAGCGCGGACGGAGCGGTGACGCCGCACGCTTCGAGACGTGGAGCTGTCTGGAGATCGACGGCCTCACCTATGCCTATCCCGAGGGCTCCGGCCTCGCGCTCGACGACGTCAGGCTCACGTTCGACCGGGGCGCCCGGATCGGGATCGTCGGAGGCTCCGGCTCGGGAAAGACGACCCTGGTCGACGTTGTCACCGGACTGCTCCCGCCGACGTCCGGGCGCGTGCTCGTCGACGGCCAGCCGCTGTCCGTCGACAACGCGACCGCCTGGCGAGGGCAGATCGGCTACGTGTCCCAGCATCCGTTCATCGCGGACGAGTCGCTGCGCTTCAACGTGGCCCTGGGCGTGGACCGCGCCGCGGTCGACGACGGACGAGTCCGGCGCGCGCTCGAGGCCGCCGGCTTCGGTGACGTGCTGCGCTCGGAGCTGGCGGGGCGGCTCGACGCGCCGCTCGGCGAGCGAGGGGTGCGGCTGTCGGGCGGCCAGCGCCAGCGGGTCGCCATTGCTCGCGCGCTCTATCGTGAAGCGAGCGTGCTGATCCTCGACGAGGCCACGAGCGCGCTCGACTCGGAGAGCGAGCGGACCGTGTCCCTGGCCTTGAGCCGGATCCCGCGGCAGACCACGATGCTGATCGTGGCGCACCGGCTCTCGACCGTGAAGGACTGCGACCGGATCGTCGTGCTCGACAAGGGCAAGGTCGTCGGGCACGACAGCCACCCGAACCTCGTCCGGGACTGCGCGCTCTACCGGCGGTTCGTCGAGCTCGGCGACCTCGCCCTGGACGAGCTCGAGAGCGGGCTCGGGCCACAGGCGGCGCCGAGGTGAACGCCGAGCGTCCGGTACCGACGCGAGGGCCCGGGGCGACCCGAGCGCCCATGAGCATGTCCCTCGGATCGCGGCGGGTCGGCCCAGGCGAGCCCTGCCTGATCGTCGCCGAGGTCGCGCAGGCGCACGACGGAAGCCTCGGTCTCGCGCACGCGTTCATCGACGCGATCGCGGCCGCCGGGGCGGACGCCGTCAAGTTCCAGACGCACATCGCGGCGGCCGAGAGCACGCCCGCGGAGCCGTGGCGCGTCCGATTCAGCCCTCAAGATTCGACGCGCTACGACTACTGGCGGCGGATGGAGTTCTCGGAGGCGCAGTGGCGCGGCCTCAAGGAGCACGCCGAGACCCGAGGTCTCTTCTTCTTGAGCTCCCCCTTCTCGGCGGAAGCCGTGGAGCTGCTCGAGCGGCTCGGGATGGTGGCATGGAAGGTCGCATCGGGGGAGGTCTCGAACGCACCGCTCTTCGAGCGGCTGCTCGCCACCGGTCGGCCGATCTTGCTCTCGAGCGGGATGAGCCCTCTGGCGGAGCTCGACGCGACCGTCGCCCGCGCGCAGGCCGCGCACGTCCCGATCGCGGTGCTCCAGTGCACGACCGCGTACCCGTGCCCTCCGGAGCGCGTCGGGCTGAACCTCCTTCCGTTCTTCCGCGAGCGTTACGGCTGTCCGGTCGGGCTCTCCGACCACTCGGGCACGATCTTCGCGGGGCTCGCCGCGGCCGCGCTCGGCTGTGACGTGCTGGAGGTGCACGTCACGCTGAGCCGCGAGATGTTCGGCCCCGACGTGCCCGCGTCTGTCACGACGGGCGAGCTGCGCCAGCTGGTCGATGGGGTGCGCTTCGTCGAGCGCATGCGCGCGAGCCCGGTGGACAAGGACGCGGCCGCCCGCGACGTGGCGGCGATGCGGCAGCTCTTCACCAAGAGCGTCGTCGCGCGCGTGGATCTGCCCGCGGGCACCGTGCTCGAGGCGGAGCACCTCTCGGTCAAGAAGCCGGGCACGGGCATTCCGGCCGAGCGCATCGGGAGCGTGCTCGGCCGGGGCCTTCGACGCGACGTCGCGAGAGACCAACTGCTCACGTGGGAGGACCTGGATGGCAGCGCGTAAGGCCGGGCGCAAGATCTGCGTCGTCGTGAACAGCCGGGCGAACTACGGCCGGATCAAGTCGGTCCTGAAGGCCGTCCAGGCGCATCCCGACCTCGAGCTCCAGCTGATCGTGGGCGCGTCCGCGCTCCTCTACCGATTCGGCAACGTGCGCCAGATCATCGAGACGGACGGCTTCACGCCGACCGCCACCGTCTACACGATCGTGGAAGGCGAGACGCCCACCACGATGGCGAAGTCGACGGGGCTGGCCATCATCGAGCTGGCGACGTTGTTCGAGAATCTCAAGCCCGATGTGGTTCTCACCGTCGCCGACCGCTTCGAGACCATCGCGACCGCGATCGCCGCCAGCTACATGAACATCGCCGTGGCCCACACGCAGGGTGGGGAGGTCACGGGCTCCATCGACGAGAGCGTGCGTCACGCGGTCACGAAGCTCTCGCATCTTCATTTCCCGGCTACGTCGCGGGCGGCCCAGAACCTGATCCTCATGGGCGAGAGCCCGGCGACCGTCCACTGCCTCGGCTGCCCTTCGATCGACGCGGTCGCGCACATCGACCTCACGCTGCCGGCCGACATCTTCACGCGCTACTTGGGTGTCGGCGCCGAGATCGACGGGAGCGCACCGTACCTCGTGGTGCTCCAGCACCCGGTGACCACGGAGTATGGCCGCGGCGTCGAGCAGATCAACGAGACGCTGAAGGCGGTGACGGCGCTCGACGTGCAGACCGTGTGGCTCTGGCCGAATGTGGACGCCGGATCGGACGACATCTCGAAAGGCTTGCGGATGTGGCGCGAGCGCTACAACCCGAGGAAGCTCCACTACTACCGGAACTTCTCTGTCGAGGATTGGGCGCGGCTTATTCACAACGCCGCATGCGTGATCGGCAACTCGAGCTCCGCGGTCCGAGAGGGCGCATTCCTCGGCGTGCCAGCGGTGAATGTCGGCACGCGCCAGGAAGGACGGGAGCACGGGCCGAACATCGTCCACGTCGGTTATGTGGCCGGCGAGATCGAGGCGGCCGCTCGGAGACAGATGGCGCACGGACGCTACGAGCGTTCGATGCTGTTCGGCGACGGCTTCGCGGGCAAGCGGATCGCCGACGTGCTCGCGTCGACGGAGATCCGGATCCAGAAGCGCTTGGCGTATGCCTAGCGAGATGGCGCTCGCATTGGTGCCAGCCCGCGCGGGCAGCAAGGGGGTACCGGGCAAGAACCTCCGCCGGATCGGCGGCGTGAGCCTCACGGCGCGCGCCGTCCGCTGCGCGCGTGCGGCCGGGCTCTTCGAGCGCATCGTCGTCTCGACGGACGGAGCGGAGATCGCCGCGGAGGCCCGGTCAGAGGGCGCCGAGGTCGTCATGCGGCCTGCTGCGCTGGCGTCCGACGTGGCCGACGTGGCGGACGTGATCGCGCATGTCCTCGACGTCCTCGCCGACCGTGGCGTCGCGCCCTCCGCCGTGGCGCTGCTGGAGCCGAGCTCGCCGCTGCGCACGCCGGAGATGGTCAGGGCGGCCATGGCCGCGCTCGAAACCGCCGATGCGGTCTTCACGGTGTCCCAGGCGCCCCGTCGCTTCCACCCGCTCAAGCAGTTCCACGTCGACGAGGATGGCTTCGCCCACCGGCTGCTCCGCGAGGCGACAGTTCCCGTCCGCCGACAGGACCTCGGGCCGACCTTCGTGCAGAACGGCGGCGTCTACGCCTTCCGCGCCTCGATGTTCCGCGCGCATCGCTCGGTCTTCGGTCCCAAACCGCGCGCGCTGACTGTGACGGTGCCGCTGGTCAACATCGACACGCTCGAGGACCTCGCGGAAGCGGAGCGCCTGCTCGGAGAGCGTGGGCATGCCAGGCCCTGAGCCCACGGGGTCACCCGCGCTGGCGGGCACGTTCGCGAAGTATCGCGAGCGGCGCGCGTACCACTGGCGGGAGGCGTCGCTCCATCCGATCCACGGATGGCCGTACACCCGCACCCGCATGGAGTGGGTGGTCCGCCAGTGCGCGACGAGCGGCACCATCCTGGAAGTCGGCTGCGGCGACGGCGCGCTGCTCGCCCGCCTGGCGCGGCGCGGGGCGACGGTGGCCGGCGTCGACCTGGACGAGACGGCGATCGAGCTGGCGACGCAGATGTTCGGGCGCCGGGGCTTGCGCGGCGAGTTCTTCACGGACCTCCGCGCCGTCGAGGCGCGGCGCTTCGACGCGATCGTCCTGGCCGAGGTCATCGAGCATCTCGACGACGCCGAGGCGATGCTGAGGTCGCTCGTCGACCTGCTGGTGGAGCACGGGCGGCTGGTGCTCACGACGCCGATCCGGCTGCTCGAGCGCCCGCTCGATGTGCATCACCGGCACGAATTCTGGCCGGAGGAGCTGCGGGCGCTGGTGAGCCGCTACTTCGAGAGCGTCGAAACGGTCCGGATGCACCCCGCCTGGCTCATCGATCTCATGTGCCTCGGTGTCGGA
>Ga0137394_10002776_pt1 | contig 13049 bp, 8 predicted proteins | sample czobulk116metaG_FD_108278 | JGI IMG/M metagenome (GOLD analysis project Ga0137394, IMG submission 108278) | Vadose zone soil microbial communities from Angelo Coast Range Reserve, California, USA - czobulk1.16 metaG | ecosystem: Environmental > Terrestrial > Soil > Vadose zone | place: USA...
CTCGCCTATATGGCCCCCGAACAGACGGGCCGGATGAATCGGTCCGTCGACACGCGCGCCGATCTCTACTCGCTCGGTGTGACGCTGTACGAAATGCTGACGGGGTCACTACCGTTCAACGCATCCGAGCCGCTGGAGTGGATCCACTCTCACATCGCACGCCAGCCCGTGTCGCCCGGCGACCGCGTGCTCGGGATTCCGCCGACGCTCTCGGCGATCGTCCTCAAGCTCTTGTCGAAGAACGCGGAGGACCGGTACCAGACGGCCCGCGGGGTCGAAGCCGACCTCAAGACGTGCCTCTTCGAATGGGAGTCGGCGGGACGCATCGAGGAGTTCCCGCTCGCCGAGCACGACGTCCCCGACCGGCTCCTCATCGCCGAGCGTCTGTACAGCCGCGAGCGTGAGGTTGCTGCGCTGGTCGATGCGTTCGAACACGTGGCCCGCAACGGCCGACAGGCTCTGGTTCTCGTGTCGGGATACTCCGGCGTCGGGAAGTCCTCCATCGTCAACGAGCTCCAACAAGTGGTCGTCCGCGGAGGGGGATTCTTCGCCGCGGGAAAGTTCGAGCCACACGAGCGTGACATCCCCTTCGCGCCGATCGCCCGCGCCTTCCGGGACGTCGTGCGCTCGGTGCTCCTTTCGAGCGACGCCGACCTCGAGCGCTGGCGCGAAGACCTCCGGCACGCGCTCGGGGCGAACGCGCAGCTGGTCATCGCTCTCGTTCCCGACCTCGAGCTGATCATCGGCCCCGGGGAGCCCGTCACAGATCTGCCGCCACAACAGGCTCAGGTGCGCTTTCACAGAGTCCTCCAGCGCTTCGTGAGCGTGTTCGCGCGACCCGAGCATCCGCTCGTCCTCTTCGTGGACGACTTGCAGTGGCTGGATCGTGCCTCCCTCGACCTCCTTCGCAACCTCGCCACCCACGACGAGGGCATGCATCTCTTGCTCGTCGGGGCCTATCGGGACAACGAAGTCGGACCGGGGCATCCGCTCAGCGATACGCTGGCCGCGATTGCCGACGTGACGATCGTGCGAGAGCTCGAGGTGACGTCGCTCGACCGAGAGGACGTCGGCGCGCTGATCTCCGATGCGCTGCATCACACCCGAGACCACGTCGAGCCGCTCGCCGAGGTGGTGTACGAGAAGACCGCTGGCAATCCGTTCTTCGTGATCCAGTTCCTCCACGAACTCGCGGACGAAGGGTGCCTGGCGTTCGATGCGTCGGCCGGCGCCTGGACATGGGACCTGGGGCGCATCCAGGCCAAGGGCTACACCGACAACGTCTTCGATCTGCTGGCGGGGAAACTGGATCGTCTATCGACGACGACGCAGCAAGCGCTCCAGGGCCTCGCCTGCTTGAGCGCCGGCCGCACCGACGCGCTGTGCGCTGTCCAGGGATGCCCGGAGGACGAGCTCCACGCCACGCTCGCGGAGGCGACCGAGGCTGGACTCGTGTCGCACGGCGAGGACGGCTATGCGTTCTGTCATGACCGCATCCGGGAGGCGACGTATGCGCAGATCCCGGAGGATGCACGCGCGGCGGTCCACCTCCGGATCGGCCGATTACTGCTCGATGAGCTGCCCGAATTGGACACGTCCGAGCGGGTCTTCGACGTCGTCAGTCAGCTCAATCGCGGGGCGACGCTCATGGGCGCCCCTGAAGAGCGTTTGCGAGTGGCGGAGCTCAACCTCGTTGCTGGCCGCCGCGCGCGGGCGACCTCGGCGTACAAGTCGGCCCTGGTGCACCTGGCTGCGGGAGAGGCGTTGCTCTCCGAGGACGACTGGGAGCAACACCATGACCTCAGATTCTCCCTCGCCCTCCACCGGGCCGAGTGCGAGTTCCTGACCGGCGAGCTGCTCGTAGCAGACGAGCGCTTGTCGGCGTTGCGGCAGCGCACTGCGGGTTGGACCGAGCTCTCGGCCGTCGCCCGCCTCCGGATCGCAGTGTGGACACTGGATCACCCTGATCGCGCGCTCGAGGTCGGCCTGGAGCAGCTCCGCGGCTTCGGAATCCAATGGTCGACGCATCCGAGCGCGGACGAGGTCCGCGCTGAATACGATCTCCTGCGCCAGCGCCTTGGTGGGCGTGCGATCGAGATACTGGAAGATCTTGCCTCGACCAGCGATCCAGATTTTCTCGCCGCCATGGCCATTCTGCAGCCGATGCTGCCGGCCGCGGTGTTCATCAACAAGAACCTGCACGACGTCGTCGCCATGCGCATGGCGAATCTGAGCCTCGAGCACGGTCATTGTGATGCATCGACGCTGGCGTGGGCCGAGCTGAGCTTGGCGATCGGGCCCCGCTTCGGCGATCATCACGACGGATTTCGCTTCGGCGAGCTCGCCGTCGCGCTGGTGGAGCGCGGAGACCTTACCCGCTATCGCGGGAAGGTGTACACCGTGGTCGGCTACAGCGTCCTGCCCTGGACAGGCCCGCTGCAGACCGCGTCCTCGTTGTTGCGGCGTGCGCTCGAACTAGCCCAGGAATCGGGCGACCTCCTGTACGTGGCCTTCAGTGCCCACCATCTGATCTCCGTACGCCTCGCCGCCGGAGACGGCCTCGAAGACGTGCAGGTCGAAGCGGAGCGATGCATGGCATTCGCCCGGCGCGCCGGGTTCGGTCTCTTCGCCTCGTGTGTGTTCCTCAGCCAGCTCGATCTCGTCCGAGCTCTCCGTGGCCAGCCCGTGACAGATCAAACGTCGTACGAAAGTTTGGGCTTCGACCCATCGATGCTGGAGCGGTCTCTCGACCAGGATCCCCGCCTTGCCGTCGCCGCCTGTTTCTACTGGATCCGACGGCTCCAGGCGCGGTTCCACGCCGGAGACTACGCGTCAGCGCTCGAGATGGGCCAGCGAGCCGAGCATCTTCTCTGGGCGAGTCCGACCTTCTTCGAATTGGCCGAATACCACTTCTACAACGCGCTCGCGCACGCACGGGTCTGTGATTCCGCACCAGCGGCGGAGGTGCCGCGGCACCGCGAGGCTCTGGCGCGACATCACGCGCAGCTCGCCACCTGGGCGGCACGCTACGCGGACACGTTCGGCAGCCGCGCCGCGCTCCTCGCCGCGGAGCTCGCACGTCTCGAACATCGTGTCCAGGATGCCGACCGGCTCTACGAGGAGGCGATCGCCGCGGCCGCTGCCGCCGGCGCGCCGAACATCGAGGCGATCGCCAGCGAAATGGCGGCGCACTTCAATCGTGCGCGCGATCGCCGGAGGATGGCCCAGATGCACCTCTGGCGTGCGCAGTCCTGCTATCTGCGCTGGGGCGCCGACGCCGTGGCGACCCGGCTCGAGGCGCACGCGGCGTCCGGCGCGGTGCCGCCGACAATGGACGCGACCGCCAGCCTCGACCTGGCCACGGTGATCAAGGCGTCGCAAACGATCTCCAGCGAGATCCTCATCGACAAGCTTGTCGAGACGCTGATGGTGACGGCCCTGCAGCACGCGGGCGCCGAGCGTGGCCTCCTCATCCTCCGCCGGGGCGACGAGGCACAGGTCGAGGCCGAAGCCACGACGCAGCAGGACGCCATCGCGGTGCGCCTGCGCGGAACGGCGGTCGAGCCGTCGGATTTGCCCCAAAACGTCCTGAAACTCGTGCTCCGAACACACGAAGCGCTCATCATCAACGACGCGGCCGTGCCGAACCCGTTCTCCGCCGACGAGTACGTGGCCGCGCATGGCGTGCGCTCGTTGCTCTGCCTGCCCCTCGTGAAGCAGGCGACCCTCGTCGGCGTGCTGTATCTCGAGAACACCATCGCGTCGCACGTGTTCACGCCGACCCGCATCGAGCTCCTCACGCTGCTGGCCTCGCAGGCGGCGATCTCGCTGGAGAACGCACGCCTCTACGCCGATCTCGGGAAGGCGCAGGCGTACCTGGCGGAGGCGCAGCGGTTGAGCACCACAGGCAGCTTCGGGTGGAAGCCGGCGACCGGCGAGATCGTCTGGTCCGGGGAGATGCACCGCATCTTCGACCTCGATCCCGCGACCAAACCGACGGTCGAATTCTTCCTCGGCCGAGCCCATCCCGACGACCGCGACAGCGTGCGGCAGCTCATCGAGCGCGCGACGCGTGAGGCCGGGGACTGGAGTCTCGAGCATCGACTCCTGATGCCCGACGGCGCCGTGAAGCATCTGGACGTCGTCGGGCACGCCGTGCACGATGAGGCGACCGGTGGGACGGAGTATTTCGGCGCGGTGATGGATGTCACCGCCGCGAAGGAATCGCGTCACGCCCTCGAGAAGGCCTACGAGGAAATCCAGGAATTAAAGGATAAGCTGCAGAGCGAGAACATCGTTCTCCGCGAGGAGATCGACGAGGCCTCCATGTTCGAGGAGATCGTCGGCGCCTCGCCGCCGCTTCGGGCGGTTCTGTCGGACGTGTCCCAGGTGGCGCCGACGGATGCGACCGTGCTGATCACCGGCGAGACCGGTACGGGCAAGGAGCTCATCGCCCGGGCGATCCACAAGCGATCACCACGCTCGGCTCGGGCGTTCGTCGCCGTGAATTGTGCGGCGATTCCGCCATCCCTCATCGCGTCGGAGCTGTTCGGCCACGAGAAGGGCGCGTTCACCGGGGCTCTGCAGCGTCGCGTGGGGCGCTTCGAGCTCGCCGACGGCGGAGCGATCTTCCTCGACGAGGTCGGCGAGCTGCCCGCCGAGACCCAGATCATGCTCCTGCGCGTGTTGCAGGAGCGCGAGTTCGAGCGTGTCGGTGGCAGCGGGCGCGTCCGCGTGGACGTTCGCGTGATTGCCGCAACGAATCGAGATCTGGAAGCCGCCATCGCCGACCGGATCTTCCGCGCGGACCTCTTCTATCGGCTCAACGTGTTCCCATTGCACATGCCGGCCCTGCGCGAGCGTCGGGCCGACATTCCGCTCCTCGTCGAGTACTTCATCCATCGGTACGCCAAGCGCGCCGGCAAGCGGATCCGCGGCATCAGCAAAGACATGTCGAACCTGCTGCAGTCGTACGACTGGCCGGGGAACATTCGCGAGCTGCAGAACGTCATCGAGCGCGCGGTGATCGTGTGCGACTCGGACACGCTCTCGATCGATCCGCGGTGGCTCTCCGGCCGGTCCCTCACAGCCTCGCCGGTCGTCAGCCTCGCCAGCAGCACGCTGGCGACTCAGGAGAAGGACGCCATCGAGGCTGCCCTCACGGAGAGCAAGGGCCGCGTGTCCGGCCCGTTCGGCGCGGCCGCCCGGCTTGGCGTCCCGTCATCGACGCTGGAGTCAAAGATCAAGGCTCTGAAGATCGACAAGCGGCGCTTCAAGTCGGGCTAGTCTTCCGGCCTCGCGGCGGCGTTGGGTATCAAGGCGATTTCGGCTAGGTCCTCACCTTGCAAGTGATGAGAGGCTGCTGGAACTCAGAGTCAGTACCGCGTCTCTTAGCGGCAGAGGAGCACACATGCGGGTCGCAATGTTCAGCGCGAAGAGCTACGAGCGCACGCTGCTCGATGAGCTGAACTCCGGTCACCGACACGAGCTCGTGTACTTCGACACGCTCCTCGGACGCGGGACGGTCTCGCTGGCGGCGGGATTCCCGGCCGTCAGCGTCGTCGTCAACGATGTCGTCGATCGCGATGTCCTGAAACAGCTGGCCGCCGGCGGGACGAAGCTCGTCGCGACGCGTTCGACGGGCTTCAATCATATCGACCTCGGGGCGGCTCGCGAGCTCGGCGTCAAGGTCGTGCGCGTCGTCGATTATTCTCCGAACTCCGTGGCCGAGTTCGCCGTTGGCTTGTTGCTCGCGCTGAATCGCAAGATTCCGCGGGCCTACAATCGCACTCGCGAGGGGAATTTCGAGCTCGACGGTCTCATGGGTTTCGATCTCGTGGGTCGCACGGTCGCCGTGATCGGCACCGGGAAGATCGGGACCATCTTTGCGCGCATCATGGCCGGATTTGGCTGTGAGCTGCTGGGATTCGACGTCCATCACTCGCCCGAATTCGAAAAACTCGGCGGCCGGTACGCCGAGGCCGACGAGATTCAAGCCGAGGCGGACATCATCTCTTTGCACTGTCCCCTGACGCCGCAGACCCATCACATCGTCAATGCCCGAATGCTCGCCCGGGTGAAAAGAGGGGCGCTGCTGATCAATACGAGCCGTGGCGGTCTGGTCGACACCGAGGCGGTGATCGAAGCGCTCAAGTCAGGCCAGCTCGGCGGGATAGCGATCGACGTGTACGAACAGGAGGCCAGCCTCTTCTTCAGGGATCTGTCGAGCACGGTGATCCCGGACGACGTGATCCAGCGCCTCGTCTCCTTCCCGAACGTGATCGTGACCGGGCATCAGGCATTCTTCACGCGCGAGGCTCTGGGAACGATTCTGGAAACGACGCTGCGAAGCATCTCGGACTTCGCCGCGGGCCGCCCCCTGGCCAACGAGATCGCTACACCTGCATGACCTCGTGCTTCATCACGAGCACGCTCCGACGCATGACCATGCGCCGCAAGAACTACTGCGCTTCTCGGGGACTGGCGGCATGACGACCTCGTGGCCATGTTCGGTCAAGAGCAGGCTCGAGATGGCGACGAGTTGTCGAATGCTAGCCGGTGAGCACGTTGGTGGCCGGCTAGCGGGGGGCGCCGGCACACTCCGTTCGCTCCGGAACACTCGTCGCGGAAGTGACCGTCTCCACAGCCGATGCACATGTGGTCGGAGCACGCAGCGTCTGGCATGGCTGTTGCCTACATTGAGTCGCGAGAGCGAACGATGCCGGTCAGCCAAACGCAAACGAATGAGCTCTGCTTCACCCCGCTTGGCCCGACCACGTCGAGAGCGGGCATGGCGACTCCGGGCTTTGGGTCACGGTTCCGTATCGGTTGCGTCGCGATGCTCCTCCTTGCCGCTTCGTTCATAGGCTCGGGCGCCAGCTCCACGTTCGCGCAGAGCGAAGCAGCGCCGGCCAGGTCGAGGTCGGAGGAACACGGCCCGTCTCAAAAGGCGGTGGAAATCGCCCGCCCCTTCGGCTTCCCGATCACGAATTCCATGGCCGTGAGTTGGATGGTGGCGGTGGCGTTGATCGTTTTTTCGCGCGTCGCGACACGCGACATGAAGCGTGTTCCGAGCGGTGCCCAGAATCTCCTGGAATGGCTCGTCGGTGGTTTGTACGATTTTCTCGAGCGCATCATCGGCCCGCGGCTGGTCAAGCGGACGTTCTGGTTCTTCGCGACAGTGTTCATCTTCATTCTGTCCGCCAACTGGATGGGCCTCGTCCCCGGGGTCGACACGATTGGATGGGGACATCGGACTCCCGCCGGTTTCGTGATCGATCAACCGCTCTTCCGCGGAGCGAATGCCGATCTCAACATGACGCTCGCCATGGCCCTCGTGTTCTTCGCCTGTTGGATCGTGTGGGCGCTGCAGGAAGTGGGGCCCGGTGGATTCCTGAGGGAGCTGTTTGCACCCAAGGGCGAGAGCAGCGGCGTTCTGAAGGTCGTGATGATCGTCGTCTTCTTCGCCGCAGGCTGTTTGGAAATCGTCTCCATTCTCTTTCGGCCCGTCTCACTGAGTTTTCGCCTCTACGGCAACATCTTTGCCGGGGAAACCATGTTGGAGACCATGTCCCGCCTGGTCCCCGGTCTCGGGTGGCTGCTGCCGGTTCCGTTTTATTTCATGGAACTCCTCGTGGGCCTGGTGCAGGCGCTGGTGTTCATGTTGTTGTGTGCGGTCTTCACTCTGCTGATTTGTCAGCATGAGGGGAAAGGAGCCGCGAGCACACACGGATGAAGAGTGTGCGGCGGCTGAACCACGTGAATCGCGATTATCGCGAAAAAACGAAGGAGGAGTGACATGGCAGGGAGCTTACACGTCGGGTTGGCAGCGCTTGGCGCCGCCATTGGGGTTGGTTTGATCGGGGCGGGAGCTGCGATCGCTGTGGGACGGAACCCCGGCGCGGCCACGCCGGTTCTGGTCCAGTCGATCCTCTCCATTGCCTTCGCCGAAGCGATCGTGTTCTACGCGCTGTTCCTGGTGAGATAGGCAGACGCCGATGGAAGCACAGGCACAGGCTGTTGCCGCGACCTTCGGCGTGGACTGGCCTCATCTGTTCGCCCAGATCGTCAGCTTCTGCATCGTGTGCTTCATCCTGTATCGGTTTGCCTATCGACCTGTCCTCACGATGCTGGAGGTGCGACGCCAACAGATCGCTCTGGGTGTGGCCAACGAGGAGCGAATCAAGGCCGAGCTGGCCCGTACCGAAGCCCAGCGCCAGGAAGTGATGGCGCAGGCCAATGCGCAGGCGACCAAGTTCATCGAGGAGGCCAGGGCCGCCGCCGCCCGACTGCACGAGCAGGAGATCCAGAAGGCCATCGCGGCCGCGGAAGAAGTCATGATCAAGGCACGCGACGCCGCCGCCCGAGACCACGAGCGCATGCTCTCCGAGCTTAAACGGGACGTCGGCCGGTTGGTGGTGCAGACGACTGCCGCCGTGACCGGCAAGATCCTGACGCCCGAGGATCAGCGGCGCCTGGTCGAGGAGACCGCGAAGCAGGTCGCGGCATAGTCATGAAGGCCAACAAGCGGGCGAGACGAGAAGCCAAGCAGCTGTTCCGCATGTGCCTGGTGAATGGCCAGCTCGATGAGCAGCGTGTTCGGCAGATCGTTGAGCGCGTCGTGGCCGACGGTCACCACGATTGTCCGGCCATCATGTCCCATTTCGCGCGCTTGCTGAAGCTCGACCTCGCCCGGCGTACCGCCACGATCGAGAGCGCCACGCCCCTGCCGGCGGATGTGCAGGCGGGCATCGAGGCTGGTCTCACGCGTCGGCACGGCCCGGGACTCGTCACCGCCTTCGCCCATCGCCCAGCATTGATCGGCGGGTTGCGCATCCAGGTGGGTTGCGATGTGTATGACGGCAGCGTCCTGGCCAGGCTGGCGACGTTGCAGCGGAGCTTTTGAGCGAGAGATCTATGGCAAACCTGCTGCAGGAGATCGAAGCGCAGATCGCGAGCGCGCAGACGGCGGCCGCCAAGCAAAACGTCGGCGTCATCCGAGAGCTTGGTGATGGCGTCGCCAAGATCGAAGGGCTGACCGACGCCATGCTCAACGAGATGATCGACCTGGGCAACGGCGTGACGGGCTTGGTCCTGAATCTCGAAGAGACCGAGGTCGGCGTGATCATCCTTGGCGACTACACCCGGCTCAAGGAAGGCGGCGAAGCTCGGACCACCGGCAAGCTCCTGCAGGTGCCCGTGGGAAAGGGCCTTCTGGGACGCGTCGTGAACGTGCTGGGTGAACCCGTTGATGGCAAGGGGACGATCAAGAGCGACACCACCTATCCCGTCGAGAAGATCGCGCCCGGCATCATCCGTCGGCGGTCGGTCGACCAACCGGTGCAGACCGGCATCATGGCCATCGACGCGATGATCCCGATCGGCCGCGGCCAGCGCGAGTTGATCATCGGCGACCGTGCGACCGGCAAGACGACCATCTGCATCGACACGATCATCAGCCAGGCTCGGCTCAATCGAGCGGCTGAGGCGGCCGGCGACAAGACCTATCGGCCGGTCTACTGCATCTACGTCGCGATCGGCCAGAAGCAGTCCACCGTGGCCCGGGTGATCGCGGTGCTCGAAGAGGCCGGCGCGATGCCGTACACCATCGTCGTGAATTCCCCGGCTTCGGATTCGGCCGCCAATCAGTACCTCGTGCCGTTTGCCGGGGCGGCGATGGGCGAGTGGTTCATGGACAACGGCATGGACGCGCTGATCGTGTACGACGACCTGTCCAAGCACGCGGTGGCATACCGGCAGGTGTCGCTGGTGTTGAAGCGTCCTTCAGGCCGGGAGGCCTATCCTGGCGATGTGTTCTACCTACACAGCCGATTGCTCGAACGGGCGGCGCGGGTCGGCGAGAAGTACGGCAATGGCTCACTCACGGCCTTGCCCATCATTGAAACGCAGGCGGGCGACGTCTCGGCGTACATCCCGACCAACGTCATCTCGATCACCGACGGGCAGCTGTACCTGGAAACGGATCTGTTCTACCAGGGCGTGCGCCCGGCGATCTCGGTCGGCCTCTCGGTCTCGCGGGTGGGTTCGGCGGCGCAGCTCAAAGCCATGAAGCAGGTGGCCGGACAGCTCAAGGGCGACCTGGCTCAATTCAGGGAATTGGCCGTGTTCGCGCAATTCGGCTCACACCTCGACGCGAAGACGCAGGCGCAGATCGACCGCGGCAAGCGCATCATGGAGATCTTCAAGCAGCCGCAGCACGACCCCATTCCCGTCGAGGTTCAGGTGGCCGTGATCTGGGCGGTGCAAAACGGGTACGTGGATCAGGTGCCGGTGGAGCGAGTCAAGGAGTTTCAAGCCAAGTTCACGGAATTCCTCACGACGCGGAAAGCCTCGCTGCTCGCCAAGGTCGAGAAGGAAAAGACGCTCAGCGACACCCTGAAGACCGAGCTGAAAACCGTCGCCGACGAATTCAAGCAGCTCTGGAAGTGAACACCGAGCCGGTGCCCTATGCCCAGCGCTCGAGACATCCGTCGGCGCATTAAGTCCGTCACCAGCACCGCGCAGATCACGCGCGCGATGCAGATGGTGGCGGCCTCGAAGATGGGGAAGGCACAGGAAGCCGCGCTGACGACGAGGCCCTTCGCGCAGCTGCTGTATCGCATCCAGCGCCACGCCACGACTCACGCCGGGGACTTCACGCACCCGCTCCTGGAGGTGCGTCCGGTCCGCAAACGCGCCGTGATCCTGTTCGGCACCGACAAAGGGCTGTGCGGGGCGCTCAACAGCAACCTGTTTCGCCTGGCCGCCCAATTCGACACCGCCACGACCGTGTTTATCGCCGCCGGCAAGCGGGCGGCCGAGTTCATCGCCGAGACGCACGGGCAATTGGTCGCGGAGTTCACCTTCAGTGACGCGCCCCGGTTCGACGAGGCCCGTCCGATTGCCGCGCTCGCCTGCGACCTCTTCCTGAAGCGCGAAGTGGATCAGGTGCAAGTGGTCGCGACGCGGTTCGTCAACACGATGACCCAGGAGCCCGGTGTGCTCGAGTTCCTGCCGATCGGCGAGATCAAGGAGCTGAAAATGGTCGGCTCCGATGCGGCCGTCGCCCCCGAAGTGACAGAGTTCCTCTTCGAGTTCAGCGCAGGGGAGGTGCTCGGGTACCTCTTCGGACACTACCTCAACATTTACGTGTACCGAGTGCTGTTGGAGGCCAAGGCCAGTGAGCAAAGCGCCCGCATGGTGGCGATGAAGAATGCGACGGACAACGCCACCGGGCTGATCAGGGACCTGACCCTCGGATACAACCATCTGCGGCAGGGCAATATCACCAAGGAAATGCTGGAGATCGCCGGTGGCCAACAGGATAACGACTAGTCCAAGAGACTGACTCCAGGCGGAAAGATGAACAAAGGCAAAATCGTTCAGGTTGTCGGTCCGGTCGTGGACGTCGAATTCACCGAGTCGCTGCCCGGCATCTACCACGCGCTGACCGTTGAATACAAAGCCCAGGACCGGCCCGTCCGGGTCACGCTCGAAGTACAGCAGCATCTTGCCGACAACTGGGTCCGGACGGTCGCCATGTCCGGCACCGAGGGTCTCAAACGCGGGTACGAGGTCGTCGACACGGGCGCACCCATTTCCGTGCCCGTGGGCGACGGAGTGATGGGGCGCGTCTTCGATGTGTGCGGCAACCCCGTCGACGAGCGCGGGCCGGTCAAGGCTGAGAAGTACTATCCGATCCACCGTCCGGCACCGCAGCTCGTGGACCAATCCACATCCCCCGAGCTGCTCACCACCGGCATCAAGGTCATCGATTTGATCTGCCCCTTCCTGAAGGGCGGCAAGGTGGGGGCGTTTGGCGGGGCTGGCGTGGGCAAGACCGTCGTCATCATGGAGCTGATCAACAACATCGCCAAGCTTCACGGCGGGGTGTCGGTGTTCGCGGGGGTCGGCGAGCGTACCCGGGAGGGCGGAGACTTCTACAAGGAAATGTCGGAGGCGGGGGTCATCAATCAGAATGACCTCGGCGCGTCGAAGATCGCCCTCGTCTATGGCCAGATGAACGAGCCGCCGGGCGCCCGCCTGCGCGTGGCCCTGGCCGGCCTCGCCATCACCGAGTATTTCCGCGACGAGAAGAATCAGGATGTCTTGTTGTTCATCGACAACATCTTCCGGTTCTCGCAGGCGGGCTCCGAAGTGTCCGCGCTACTCGGACGGACCGCCAGCGCCGTCGGGTACCAGCCGACGCTCGCCTCGGAGATGGGAGCGCTTCAGGAACGTATCACCTCGACCAAGAAAGGCTCGATCACGTCGTTTCAGGCCGTGTACGTGCCGGCCGACGATCTCACCGACCCGGCTCCGGCCACGACCTTTGCACACCTGGACGCGACGCTCGTTCTCGAGCGGGCGATTGCCGAGCTGGGAATTTACCCGGCTGTCGATCCATTGGCCTCGACCTCCCGTGCCCTGGCGCCCGAAATCGTCGGCCAGGAGCACTACGACGTGGCCCGTGGGGTACAGAAGGTCCTGCAGCGGCTCAAGGACCTGCAGGACATCATTGCGATTCTCGGCATGGACGAGCTGTCGCCGGAGGACAAGCTCACGGTCCAGCGTGCCCGTAAGATTCAACGCTTCTTGAGCCAGCCGTTCAGCGTGGCGCAGGTGTTCACCGGGCGGGAGGGGAAGCAAGTTCCCGTGGCCGAAACGGTCCGCGGCTTCAAGGAGATTCTGGACGGCAAGCACGATGCCGTGCCCGAGGGCGACTTTTACATGAAGGGCGGGATCGATGAAGTCAAACCGAGCTGAGGAGCTGCGCCGACCATGGCCGACACGTTGAAATTGGAGATCGTGACGCCGGCGGGCACCGTCTACTCCGAGAACGTCGAGATGGTCACCTTGCCGGGCGTGGCCGGCCAGATGGGCGTGTATCCGCAACACGTCCCGCTGATCACGCACATGGTGCCGGGCGAAATGATCGTGCGAAAGGACGGGCGTGATCTGTTCATGGCGACGGGCGAGGGACTCATCGAAGTCACCGCCAAACGCGTCGCCATCTTGACGGACCTCGCCATTCCCGCCGACCGCATCGA
>Ga0137394_10002777_pt1 | contig 13048 bp, 13 predicted proteins | sample czobulk116metaG_FD_108278 | JGI IMG/M metagenome (GOLD analysis project Ga0137394, IMG submission 108278) | Vadose zone soil microbial communities from Angelo Coast Range Reserve, California, USA - czobulk1.16 metaG | ecosystem: Environmental > Terrestrial > Soil > Vadose zone | place: USA...
CAAACGGACTTGCCCGAATTTGTAAGCGGGGTCATCTGCATCGCCGGTGGCGATGCGCTTGACGGCGCGCGACTAAACAGGTTCGGTGACTTTAGTCCGATGAAGAGCAGCGCAAACGCAACCGTGACCCCGCTAAAGACGGCGGCAGTTTTGTGCTGCTTGATTTCACTCAGAACATAGTCCGCAGTCGAGATTGCCTGGGACTTCACTTTCGAGAGAATTGTCGAGACCACGCCCCAGGTTCCCACTTCGTGCTGCGGGCCGCTGATAGTCGTTTCAAGGTCCAGTGTAGACTGCTCCAACTTCTCAGTCCCGGCTTCGCCCGAAATCTGCCGCCGCAGTTTGCTCAAGTCAGAACCCAGTTCACTGATTGTCTGGTATCGCTCGCGGCGCTTCTTGCTGAGTGCCTTTCTCACAATTCTCTGAAACTCTTCAGGCACTTCGCCGGCGTGGAAGCTAAGCCGGGGTGGTTGTTTCTCCAGGATTACCGCGATGATATCGTTAGTGGTGGGCGCCTCGAACGGTGTGAACCCGGTGATCATCTCATGAAGAACGACTCCCAAACTCCAGATGTCTGATCGTTGATCGACGAGCTGCTCTCGCAATTGCTCCGGGGACATGTACTTCGCGGTGCCCAATAACGTGCCTGGAGCAGTGTCAAGGTGAGCGGCAGTTTCCGCGTTGAGGTCGCCGCGAAGTCTCGGAGGATGCCGGGCGAATTTTGCAACCCCAAAATCTAATACTTTGACGTAGCCATCCCGGCGCAGCATGATGTTTTCCGGCTTAATGTCCCGGTGAATGATGCCCGCCGCATGCGCCGCCTCGAGGGCCCAGGTGACTTGCGCCGCTACATCCAGGACCTCCTTCAAGGTTAACCTTTTTTGCGCCATCCGCCGCCGGAGGGTTATCCCGTCGATGAATTCCATCGCCATGAAATGACGGCCGTTGGCAGTTTTGCCCACTTCATGAATTACGCAAACGTTGGGATGATTGAGAGCCGAAGCCGCGCGGGCTTCCTGTTCAAAGCGGCGCGCACGTTGATCATCACCGGCGAATTCAAACGCCATGAGTTTCAAAGCAATCTTTCGGTTCAGCCTGACATCCTGGGCCAGATAAACCTCGCCCATTCCGCCGAATCCGAGGGAGGACAGAATTGTGTAGGGACCCAACTGTTGGCCCGGTGTCAGTTTCTGGCTGTCCCCGGCGAGCATCTCTGCCGCCATTTCGAAGGCTGGCACTTCAAGGAAGTTTTCGTCCGCATCGTGAGCAGAGATAAGCGATTCCACTTCTTCGCGGATCGATGCGTCGCCCTCGCAAGTTCTCGATAAGAACTGCACGCGTTCCGCAGTCGGGAGCTGGAGCGCCTGATGAAAAAGCTCCTTAATTCGTTTCCGGTAATCGGGCATCTTCATTTGAATTGCTCCGGACGCTCTGGTATCGCTGATAGACGAGGCTGCTTCTTACTAACGCGCAGTGAGTTCGAGAAGTCCCTCATAAATCGGTTCAAGGCCGGCTCAGCTCGCGGCGCAGCCATGCCTTCGCCATCTTCCATTCGCGCTCGACCGTTGCGTGCGATATGCCCATCGCCTCCGCCGTCTCTTCGATCGTCAGGCCACCAAAGAATCGCAACTCTACCAGCCGTGCCTGATGCGGATCGATCTCCGCCAGCCGGTTGAGAACGTCGTTTAGCGCCAACAGATCTAAATCGGGTTGGCCGCCAAAAACTCCGATCTTGTCCAGTGACACAAGGTATCGATCGCCTCCGCGTTTGGTGGCGCGGCGCGCGCGGGCGTGGTCGACGAGAATACGACGCATGAGTTGGGCCGCAATGCCAAAAAATTGCGCCCGGTTTTGCCAGTGTGAAGGATGCTGATCGATCAGCTTCAGATAGGCCTCGTTGACCAGCGCGGTGGGTTGCAGCGTGTGCTCGCGACGCTCACGTCGCAGGTAGGCGCCTGCCAATCTGTGAAGCTCGTGATAGACCAGCGGCATCAACTGATCCAGCGCATCCTGCTCCCCCCTGCTCCACCTTTCGAGCAGTTGGGTGATGCCTTCCGGCGAGCGTGTCGCCATGGCGACTTATCTCCTTACTTTCGCGCAAGCTCTGCCCAACGGGAAGTCGAGGTGAGGAATTCCCTGGGCACATGAGAGGCGCAATCTTAGCACTCCGAAAATATTTGTGGGAGTCTCGCCGCGCATTACGCGTTAGTAAATGAAGCGAGGTACTGGCATTGAAATTTGCGACGAGGGTCGAGTTTGCCGGGAATCACCTTAAGACGAACGGTCGATGTTCGAACTCTCTATTAAACCCACCGGAGAAAGAATGAACTATAAAAAGATAATCCCCACCCTGGCATTTGCGGCAGCGATACTCACATCAACTGGCTGTCCAGCACCAAACAAGGAAGTCCAGGCAATCGGCGAAATCAGTGGAACAATTTCCTGGGATAAGGGCGGAGAACGTCCCGATCCTTCCGTAATCGGTGACGCCATCAGCATTACCCCAGTGACTTCTACGAATAGAATCCCATTGACCGGGGCCACCGTGGTTTTCGGCAACCCTTCTGATTCAGGCTCCCGCGTCATGGTCACCTACAAGGTCAGCAAGCTGCCCCTGGATACAGCGATCCAACTCGAGGTGAAACCAAAGCGAGTTCAAGGCTCATTTTTGCGAGATGGAAATCCGCAAGACGCAATATGCACGTTAGCGCAGCCAACGGTTTCGAACTTTGACTTCCATTTCGTCCCCGCGCCGAAGTAGCAACTCCGTGGCTTCAGAGATCACGGTTCGTCGACTAAGGACACGCCCCGACTGCTTCGCGCCGGGCCGAATCTAACACCCGCCCCGATTCTCACCCCCGCGATGGGCACCCTCATAGTCGCCTGTCACTCACCTGTCAGAAGCAGACGGCAACCCAACTCACCCAGGTTGCCGTTTTTGGTTTTGAGCGGGGTAGTAACCCGATATCCTATAGGTCCTATAAGTCCTATAGGTCCTATCCAGTAAGCCCCGGCTACCAGACAATTTTCCAGTTGTTATTCGGTTCCGTCGGAATAGTTTTGTGGCGCTCCACCCAGTCAATGATCAGTTCACGAATTTCTTCGCTCGATCGGTAAACGACTGGGGCTCCCTGATACATCGTGTATCCGCCACCGCCATTCACGCGGTAATTGTTGGTGGCTAGACGAAACTTTTGCGCCGGCGATACGGGTTTGCCCTGGTATTGAAGCTTCTCAATTCGTTGGCCGAAGGGTTTGGAAATATTCAGCTCGTAAGTCACACCTTCGGCGATATCAAAATTGTAGGCAGGAATTTTTTCGTCCACCAGATCGGCTGGTGACTTCCCGGGCTCATAGGACCGAAAGTATTTTGCCGAATGTTCGAGCGCATCCTTCAACTGCTGCCCAGTCACTGCTATTACCACGAGCGTATTTTCGTAAACGTAAAGACCGGCGATGTTGCGCACGGTCACCGGCCCTTTTGCAATTCGCGCCTTATCGTTGAAAACCGCGGCCATCGATACCTGCGCGTTGCCTGCTTCCATTTGGACACGTTGAATCAAATCGAGGATTGCTGTGTCGCGAAAACGAGCCTCTTCGGCAGTGAACTCCGCTGCCGACTCGCCGATTTTCCTGGAGAGCCATGCCTGCGTCTCACGATCATACGGTTCGTCGATTTTCAATATTTCTTCGTCCGCTTCCACCTTGTCGTCGATGGGAATTGTGCGGGCTGAACGTGCGAATACTCGCCACTTGCCACCGATGTTTTCCAGATACACATCGGCGCGAGCCACATGGCGCCCCCAGTAATTAGCCTGTGTCAACAACACTCCATTGATCACCAGCGACGGCACATCGCGATGGGTGTGGCCCATGAAAATGAGATCGATTCCCGGCACCTGCTTCGCAATCGCGATTGCTTCGTTTTCATTTTTCACCTGGCCCGGGTTGAGATCTCCCGTACGCAGGTCTTCCTCGAGTCCCATATGCATTGCGATCACCACCACGTCAGCGCGCTCTTTTCCGCGCAACACCGGAACCCACTTCTTCGCTTCCAGCAAAGGCTCATGAAATTCGAGTCCTGCATAGTTTGGCGCATTCTCCCAGGTTGGAACTCCAGGCGTTGTCAATCCCAGGATTGCAACCCGCACACCAGCAATCTCTTTCACGAGGTAAGGCTGGTAGTGGGTCTCAGCGGTTCCTTTGTTGTAAGTGTTGGCAGAGAGCCAGGGAAACTTTGCTTCACTTCGCGCTTTTTCAAGGACCTTCAAACCAAAATTATATTCATGATTACCAACCGCCATGGCGTCGTAGTTGAGAGCGTTCATTGCCAGCATCATCGGATCCGGCGGCTGGTTATTCTTCTTGTTGTGATAGTAGGCGAGTGGTGTTCCTTGTATAGTGTCGCCCGAATCGATCAGAACAACATTTGGGCTTTCCTTGCGAGTTCGTTTGATGATCGTTGCGACTTTTGCCAGGCCTCGATTATCCGGCTTGTTCGTGTAGTAATCGATGGGAAAGACATTGCCGTGGAGGTCGGTTGTGCCCAGAATTATTATTTGAACGCGTTTGGACGAACCACGGCCGGCAAACGGAAACGTGGCCAGCATCAACACCAGCACAATCAACAACGCAGAGAAAACGACTCGTCTTTTCATTCTCATATTCTATTCGTTGTTCTTCCCCTTCTGAAAACAGGCTGGCCTGTTCTTGGAGAATAAGACGATCCACGCGCATCACACGAAACGGCACGAAAAGAGCGTTCGTGTTGTTTAGTGTGATGCGCGTGGATCGTTTGTAGTTTTTCACCAAACCGGCGCGCCTCATTGGTACGTTGAGACGAAATGCCTTATCGTTATCAGGAATTTTTAAACTTCAATACAAGGCAGCGATAGTCACCGACAAACTAAAGCGTTGTCGAACATCTTACGCATGGACAATCTTGTTGTATCCAACATTCGCCAGCGACCAATTCGCACTCTGGTCAGCGTTGCGGGTGTCGCGCTCGGCGTGTGCCTGGTAATGCTTTTCACTGGACTGGCTCGGGGCATGTCCAGCGACCTGCAAAAGCGCGCTTCAAGTGTGCGCGCCGAGATTATCTTCACCCGGCCCGGGTCGATGCAGATTACCAGTTCCAGCGCCAATCTAAGCACAAAGTACGTCGATTTGTTGAAGGAAGTGGCGGGAGTAGAAGAAGCGCTGCCGGTAATTGTTTACGTCCTGCAGAGCAATCGGGGATTCGGCCTGGAAAGAATTGAGGGTGTCGAATGGGAAAAATATTCTCGCGTCAACGGTCTTCAAATAGAGAAAGGCCATGCACCGCAAGCCAATAATGAAGTTGTGGTCGACGTAACCAAAGCGAGAAATAGCAAGCTGAATCTGGGCAGCACTCTGAATCTCATTGGCGATCGACCGTATCGCGTGGTGGGTATTTACTCGCCCGAATCAACCGCCCGCATCAAATCCTCAATCGCAAGTATGCAGGAAGCGATGGAGTCGCCGGGCCGTTGCACTTACATTCTGGTCAAAATCCGAGAGGGAGAAAACAGAATAGAAGTTGCAAAGAGAATCGACCGGCAGATTCCTGGTAACAAGATCCAGTTTACCGATGAGGTCTTCTCCAGTGTCGAAAAGAGTATTCCTTTTCTTGGTATCTTTCTGCGAGTGCTGGTGGGCCTGGCAGCGGTGGTGAGCGCGCTGGTGGTGATGCTGGCAATGTATACAACCATCACCGAACGCACGCGCGAGATAGGAATACTCAAAGCGTTGGGTGCATCGCGGCGTTATATCGTTTTGATTATCGAATCCGAGGCACTACTGATCAGCGCGGTTGGTCTGGTCGCAGGCTTTGCGATCTCATTTGCCGCGGGCTACCTGATTCACCAATTTTATGGTTTGCTTTTTGAGTTTAGCTGGGGCTGGGCAGCCACGGCGGCTGGAATTGGAATGATGGGTGGAGCCTTCGGAGCTTTGTATCCCGCGCTTCGGGCTTCCAACCTGGATGCGGTGAGCGCTCTATCCTACGATTGACTCCATAAGCCGAACCTTCCCAGCCTGGCGGACAACAGTTAATTCGTCCGTTTAGAGGTGGGCACCGCCCACCGACGCAACGTGGCTGAAACCAGTCACGTAGATAATCATAGGTTGATTCCTTACCTCTATTGTTTCACCCAGACCTGCATCGGTGGGCGGTGCCCACCTCTAAACGAACGAATTAACTGTCGCCTGCTCCCCAGCTTGGTTTGATTTCTTTGTAGCAACACTTTTCGTGCAAGGCTTGTTGCCAATGTCAACAACGGCAGCCTGGAGGTCACCTCATCTCGTCAGCAATTACCTCTGTCTGTTTGTCGATTCCTCTCAGCGACAATCCTCTGCGAATCATCAGCCCAACGCCGATTCCGGTCCAAAAGATGTCACGAGCTTTGCGCACAATTGCCAGTGTCACACCAGTCGCCTTGGTAAATCCCAGAACCTTCGCCAGAGCACCCGAGCCATACTCATCAACGCCCGTACGCAACGGGACAAACTTAAAGGCTACGTTGATGACCCGGTTTACCGACTCGAGAATGAAGGCCGTAAAAAACGTTGGCGCGATTGTGTCGCTAACAAACGAAAGGGTGGTATAGACTTCGGCCACACCCGCCAAATGGAAACAGAACTCGAGGGACAGGATCGAAAGAAAGTGGGCGCGGTTTCGGTCGTAGAAACCGTAAATACGATCCTCCAGCGTCTGCGCGCGCGTGATCGATGCCTCCACCCAACTTCGCTTAACTCGCGTTCCCAAAAGAATGAATGAGCCGCTCAGGAATTTCCATCGCTGACGAATAATTAGAAAGGCAACGGGTGCGATGACTACGCTCGCAACCAGTGTCCCGATGGCCGCATATCTCAAAGGTTTGGGCAGAGTGAAAGTAAGCAACAGTGCTGTCGTGCCGGAAAAAACGAAGAGCACGACCGATAAACTGTAGAAGATGTTTTCAATCGCTATTGCGGAAAGACCGATCATTATCGGCAGGCGATCTCTTACGAATGCAGCTTTCGATGGTTCGCTGACCGCCACGCTGGCGAGAGGCACGATGTTTCCCAGCGCATCCCCCATAACGCGAGCCGCAAAAGCATCGCGAAAGCGAAGTCGATAAGGCGCCTCCAGGCACTTCATCCAGGCCAGTGAGCGGGCACATTGTCGAATTGCCGAGAACAAAAGGATGAGCAGGAAACCAGCGCCCAACCGGCGAAGCCCACCCATAATCTCTGCGACTCCTGCTTTTCTCACCGTATAGGCGAAGAGTAGCAACCCCAGCAGCGCAAAGACGATCCCCAAGGGCGCTAGTTTTTTGTTTCTTGCCCTGGTCTGTCGGGGATCTTTTGGTGGCTGGTCCATGGTCGGTTTTGACTACCCTTAGCTCGTGGGTTGGATAATAAATAATCTCTTAAAAACGAAGAAAGTACGGTATCACACGGCCCCTCGATTCCGGCAACGCTTCGTAACTGGAGATTGTGTGAAGGTCATATCTCAACGCAATCAAAGCGGAGCGGGGGCATGCCCACCTTCCCGACTTGAGAGATTTTCTGTGAGCACGGTGAATTCGCCTGGAAGACTTCAATCAAGAATTAAAACTCAACTCTGGTCACCTCGTGGTCGGGAAGGTGGGCATGCCCCCGCTCTTTCATTGCGCACAGCCGAGCCGGCCAAAGTGCCGTTGAGCCGGCGCACTCCAAAGAGTCCGAGCTTTTGCCTTTAACTTTTCCCTTGATTATGATGCACAAGTCTGATCCATACATCCGAAGAATCAGGTAAAGATGAGTCAATCTGAAACTGCTGTTGAAGAGCTTGCCGGTCGTCCTTTAACTACGCTTTCCGAAGACGAACAGATGTTTCGCGCCAGCGTGCGTGAGTTTGCCGAAGGTGAACTGCGTCCGCGCGTGCATGAGATGGACGAACAGGCGCAACTCGATCCAGCACTGATCAAGCAATGTTTCGATTTGGGTATGATGGGGATCGAAACACCGGAAGAGTTTGGTGGTGCGGGTTCATCTTTCTTCAGCGCGATTCTCGCAGTCGAGGAACTCTCGCGCGTAGACGCCTCGGTCGGCGTGCTGATCGATGTCCAAAATACGTTGGTTAACAACGCGTTGATACGTTGGGGAAATCAGGAGCAGAAAAAGAAGTACCTGTCGCAATTGGCAACTGAAAAAGTCGGAGCTTACGCATTAAGTGAAGCAGGCTCAGGATCGGATGCCTTCGCCCTGCAAACTCGCGCCGTAGACAAAGGCGACCACTACCTGCTAAACGGCCAGAAGCTGTGGATCACAAATGGTAACGAAGCTGAGATATTTATCCTCTTCGCCAATGCTAATCCCGAAGCGGGTTATCGGGGCATAACCGCATTTATTGTTGAGAAGAGTTTCGAAGGCTTTGCGGTCGGGAAGAAGGAGAACAAGCTTGGCATCCGCGCATCGTCAACGACGGAATTGATATTGGCCGACTGCAAGGTTCCTAAAGAAAACGTGCTGGGCGAAGTCGGTAAGGGTTACAAGACTTCTATTGAGACACTAAACGAGGGACGCATTGGCATCGGCGCCCAGATGATCGGCATCGCTCGCGCTGCGTTGGACGCTGCCCTGGCCTACACCGGCGAACGAACCCAATTCGGTAAATCCATCAACCAGTTTCAGGGCGTGCAGTTTCAACTCGCCGAGATGGCCACACAGTTGGAAGCCGCCCGTTTGATGGTCTACAACGCGGCCCGGATGAAGGATGCGGGGATGAATTTTGTGAAGGAAGCGGCTATGGCCAAGCTCTTCTCTTCCCGTGCCGCCGAGCGCATCAGTTCACAGGCGATCGAACTGTATGGCGGCTACGGTTTCGTCAAAGACTATCCGGTGGAAAAATTCTGGCGCGACTCGAAGATTGGCGCTATCTACGAAGGAACATCAAACATGCAGTTGCAAACGATTGCGAAATTACTAATCGGCAAGTGATTTGGTGATGAGTGACCAGGGACAAGATTAAGAGATACTTAAACGAACTCAATGAAGAGTTGCGGTTGATGGATGTGAAGGGCGAGCTTTGTCTATACGGCGGGGCGGTGATGGCTCTGGTCTACGATGCCCGACCGAATACGGACGACGTCGATGCAGTATTCAAACCTATACGCTACATTCGGCGTGCGGCGGGGATAATTGCGGAGCGGCACCGGCTACCTAAAGGGTGGCTAAACCACGCCGTCAAGATGTTTCTAGTGCCGCACGAGCAGCGTATTCTTTTCGATATGTCAAATTTGAAGGTCTACGTCCCACCGGCTGAGTATCTGCTCGCGATGAAGATGCTTAGCGCGAGAGCAAACATGAGGGATCGGGACGATATAACAACACTGATTGGTAAACTGGGTTTGAGTAAGGAGGAAGAAGTGCTGCAGATCATAAAGCACTACTATCCCAGAAAAGAAGTCAAACCCGCGACCTCAATGATCATAAAAGAAATCTTTGAGCCACTTCGATGATCACACTACGGGAAACGAAGGAAAGCATAGAACGGGAGCCACAATGGTGGCAGATTCACCTCGCGAACTTCATCGACGACTTTCGCCGTCATAGAGATCCGGCCGCGCTCACAGATCCATTCGAGCGCAATAATGAGAAAATAGATGCGGTGCTCGCTTCAACGGCGGAGAGTCTCTGTGATGAGATCGGAATCAATCCGCCATCATGGTTGTCTGATGTGCCAGAGTGCGCGGAACCATATTTTGTCGGAGAGATGGAGAGACTCAAGGCGATCTCTATTGTGGAGAGTCCTTTGCGATTTCGCATGCGCAAAATTTTTGTGCTGGAGAATTTTCTAAGCCGCGTCTAGAGAGCAGAGAACATTTAGGATGGTCATCGGAAGGAAGGAACAATGAGCACAAACGTGGAACGAGTGTTGGATCAAATCAGGGCATTAACGGACGAAGAACAACAAGAGGTCAGAGCCGCACTCAATCCGAGTGTCGCAACTGAGTCGCTCATCACGGAAGACGAGTTTGAACAACATCTGCTGGCGAAGGGCGTCATCAGCAGCATTCCGTCGCGTAATCTTGGCTCGGCAGACTACAGCAAGCGCAAACCAGTGGAAGTGAAAGGCAAGCCGGTGTCCGAAACGATCATTGAGGAGCGCAGGTAGTTGGAAGCTTTTTTCTTCGACAGCAGCGCACTCGTAAAGTTCTACATTTCTGAGACGGGCACCGCGTGGGTGAAGGGTCTTGGTGATCCCCTTGCTGGCAATCGGCTCTACATCGCGAGGATCGCCGGCGCAGAAGTTGTTTCTGCCATCACGCGCAGACACCGCGCCGGTGCAATCGCTGCCAAAGACGCAGCCAGCGCATTGGTAGACTTTCGTACAGACTTTGCTGACGAGTACGTGATAGCTGAAGTGGATGCCGCTCTTGTTTCAGACGCAATGGGCCTCGCCGAAGAACGCGCCCTGCGCGCTTACGACGCTATCCAGTTAGCTGCTGCGCTGAAAGTTAATCGGCAACGTTTGGTTGCCACGCTTCCAGCGCTTACATTGATCTCCGCCGATCTCGCCCTCAATAGGGCAGCGATTGGTGAAGGACTTGTTGTGGACGATCCTAACAGTCATTAAATGGGCACTTCGTTCGCCGACCCGACAGTCATGAACACTAAACTCGATCAAGTACTGGATCAAATCAAGACACTGTCACCTGCCGAGGTCGAACAATTGCTCGAGGCTGTGCACGATATCGTTCTTAGGAATCGCATTCTGGGTATCGACCGTCCCCCGCCATCAGAAACTGATATCGAGGCGTTCCGGAATTACAAACCAATCACAGTTGAGGGCAAGCCTATTTCCGAAACCATCATCGAGGAACGCAGGTAAGCCCCAGGATAGCCATTAAACGAAGGTTGTTTGCTAACTATGACCGCATCCAGAATCGACATCTTCAAGCAAATGCTGGTGAACGATCCTATCAACAGCAGCATTCTGTTTGGTCTGGCGAAGGAATATGAGAAGGCTGGGGAAACCGCAGGAATGATCGAAACGCTGGAGCGGTATCTGGCGATCTCTGACGACGAAGGCAACGCGTTTGGCATGCTGGCGCGAGCGTATGAGAGAGCAGACCAGCGCGACAAGGCCAAAGAAACCTATAAGCGCGGAATAGATGCAGCCACCGCGCATGGCCATCCGTCAATGGCGGAAGAATATCGAATGACCCTCGAAAGCGAGTAGGACAGGCATTCCTGCCTGTCTTTCTGTCCATTAGGGTCAAAGCCAAGCTCTCTAGAGACACAAAAAGACAGGCAGGAATGCCTGTCCTACGGCATAACTTTTCGCCGCGAAGTGCGGCAGCGCTGAGTAACAATCATGAGTGATACCAAGGTTCTAAAACTTGTCCCCAAGACCCAGGTACGGGCCACAGAGAATTCCGTGGTTGCTTCCGAAGAGAAGAAGGCCCAATTGCAAGCTGCCCGGCCGGCGGTGGTAACAAAGGTCGAGACTCGTCCCCAAACCTTACAAACAAGGTCACAACCGAGCTCCAGACCTGAGGGTAAAACTGCAGTTAAGCCGGCGCGAGTTCCTCAGCAGCAAGGACAACCGGAAAAAAACAAGGATGCCAATCGCCGGGAGCGCCCTCGCTTGTCGCCCGAGGAGATGCTCAAGATGTATCGCACGATGTATCTCTCGCGCCGTCTCGACGACAAAGAGATCCAGCTCAAAAATCAAAACAAGATTTTCTTCCAAATCAGCGGCGCCGGACACGAGGCCATACTCGTGGCCGCGGGAATGGTGTTGAAGCCAGGCTACGATTGGTTTTATCCCTACTACCGCGATCGCGCGCTTTGTCTCCAACTCGGCATGACACCGCTTGAGCAATTGCTGGCCGCGGTGGGAGCTGAAAAAGATCCAAACTCTCACGGCCGCCAAATGCCTTCACACTGGGGCAGTAAGAAACTCAACATCGTTTCCCAATCATCGCCAACCGGCACGCAACTGTTGCAAGCCGTGGGCTGCGCGGAAGCTGGTTACCGCTTTAAGTTGATCAAAGAGATCAAGAAGCGCGCCTCAACCTTTCATAAAGACGAAGTGGTCTACGTTTCGCTTGGTGATGGAACAACCAGCGAAGGCGAGTTTTGAATCTCTCAACACCGCCTGCAATCTCAAGCTGCCCGTGCTCTTCCTGCTCGAAGATAACGGCTACGCGATCAGTGTGCCCGTCGAGGTGCAAACTCCGGGCGGCGACGTATCCCGGTTGATCAAAAACTTTCCGAATCTTCAACTGCAACGATGCGACGGGACCGACGCACTTGAATCGCTTGGGGTGATGCAGCGGGCTGTGGCTTACTGCCGCTCAGGCAATGGCCCGGCCTTCGTTCACGCAAAAGTTATCCGGCCCTATTCCCATTCGCTCTCGGATGATGAACGGCTTTATCGCTGCGAGGAGGAGCGGATCGCAGACGCTGAGCGTGATCCGGTAAAGCGATTTGGCGCGCTTTTGATCGAGGAAGGTGTCGTCGATCAGGACGGGCTTCAGCGGATAAAAGACGAGATTGACCGCAGGGTTAATGAAGCCGTTGATGAGGCGCTTCGGAGTCCTCAGCCTGCTCCGGAAACTGTAAAACTCCACGTCTATTCGCCCGACGTCGATCCCACTTCGAAAGAATTCGACACCGAGGAAGGCGCCGAGTTAACCGGCAACCCAGGCACGATGGTTGACCTGATCAATCGTTGTCTGCATACGGAGATGGCCCGCGATTCGCGCGTGATCGTTTTTGGCGAAGACGTAGCCGACTGTTCCCGTGAACAGTTTCTCGACCAGGTAAAGGGCAAGGGTGGAGTATTCAAAGTCACCGCCAACCTGCAAAGAAAGTTTGGCAGCGCGCGCGTCTTCAACTCCCCACTCGCGGAAGCCAACATTGTCGGCCGGGCCACCGGCATGGCCACGCGCGGACTCAAACCGGTGGTTGAGATTCAGTTCTTCGACTACATCTGGCCGGCGATGCATCAGATTCGTAACGAACTGGCCGTGCTGCGCTGGAGATCCGGCGGTGA
>Ga0137394_10002778_pt1 | contig 13046 bp, 9 predicted proteins | sample czobulk116metaG_FD_108278 | JGI IMG/M metagenome (GOLD analysis project Ga0137394, IMG submission 108278) | Vadose zone soil microbial communities from Angelo Coast Range Reserve, California, USA - czobulk1.16 metaG | ecosystem: Environmental > Terrestrial > Soil > Vadose zone | place: USA...
GACGGCTCAATCGACAAAACGGCCGAGCTGCTGGATTCCAATTATTCAAATGAACCGCGTGTACGCATCATCCATCAGGTGAATCGCGGAAAAGCAGCTGCTCTCAATCATGCCATGTCCCTGGCGGACACCGAGATTGTCGTAACCATCGACGCGGACACGGAAATTGAGCCGGACGCCATCCGCAAACTGATCCGGCACTTTTCGGATCCCCAGGTTGGCGCGGTCGCCGGCAACGTGAAGGTCGGCAACCGTTCACGCTGGCTCACGCGCTGGCAGGCGCTCGAGTACATCACCAGCCAGAACATGGAGAAGCGCGCGTTTGACCTGCTGAATTGCATAACCGTGGTGCCCGGAGCGCTCGGTGCCTGGCGAAAAAAAGCCATTGAGGCCGCCGGGGGGATCACCGCGGACACCGTCGCCGAAGACGCCGATCTGACCATCGCTATCCGCCGTCTCGGCTGGCGGGTCGGTTACGACGAAGAAGCCATTGCCTGGACCGAGGCGCCGGAAACAGCCGGACAGTTGATTCGCCAGCGTTTCCGCTGGACCTTTGGCACGCTGCAATCCTTCTGGAAGCATGGCGACACGCTGCTCCGTCCGAAATACGGAACCCTTGGCTGGATCGCGCTGCCGAATATCTTTGTATTTCAGCTGGTGCTGCCGCTGATTTCCCCCATCATCGACCTGATGTTCTTCGGCTCCCTGTTGCTCTGGGGGCTGGCGCAATTCCGCGTTACCCGGCTACCTCAACTCTGGACCACGGCGGACGTGGAAAAATCCGTATTCTTTTTCCTGGGATTCTTGCTCATAGACATAATGACCTGCATGGTGGCGTTCGCCTTGGAGCGCAAGGAAGACTGGACGCTGCTGATTCCCGTTTTGTTGCAGCGCTTCTACTACCGCCAGTTGATGTATGTCGTGCTCTTCCGTTCCGTGAAGGAAGCGGTGAGCGGGCGCCCGGTGGGCTGGCGCGGCGTCGAGCCGGAGAGCCCGGTGAGAGCCTCCAAAGCCCCGCCCAAGCCCGCCCCCGCCGAAGGCAATTGAGTTTGCTTACGCCTCGGGATGGCGAGCGTCTGATTTCCTGGGGGCTTTGCCCATGTCCGCGGTCATTCCTCGTCGCGTCTTTCTAAAGTCCTCTGCTGCCGCCGGCGCGGCCTTGCTTCTACCATTCCATCTGTCCGGTGGAGCGCGGCGCGGCAAGTTTTTTGAAGCCTCGGACTCACATTCCTTTTCGCCAAACGCCTGGCTCGAGCTTTCCTCCGATGGCGGGGTGAAAATCTGGTGCGGCAAATCCGAGATGGGGCAAGGCGTGCGCACGTCCCTTCCCATGATCATTGCCGAGGAGCTTTCCTGCGATTGGCGCCGGGTTCAAGTTGTTCAGGCTGACCTCGACCCGAAATATGGCGATCAACTCACGGGCGGAAGCGGCAGCGTTCGCGATTCCTACGAAAATCTGCGCAAAGCAGGCGCCGCCGCTCGCGAGGCGCTCCTCTCTGCCGCTGCGGCTCAATGGAACGTGGCGCGTTCTGAATGCCACGCGAAAAATGGTTCCATCCTGCACGCACCCACTCAGCGCAAGCTCGCCTTCGAACAACTTCTCGCGACTGCTTCCGCTCTCCAGCCTCCCGCCGATCCGCCGTTGAAAAAGCCTGCGGACTTTACACTCATCGGCACGCCCCAGCGCCGCACCGACACAAAACTAAAAATCACCGGCGCCGCACAATTTGGAATTGACACGCGCATTCCAGGAATGCTCGTCGCCTTTGTCGAGCGCAGCCCCGTTTACGGCGGCACGCCGCGCCGCTTTAATGCGGACGAAGTGAAGTCCGCTCCGCGCGTTCGTGCCGTTCTTGAAGTCAAGTCCGCGCACCTCACGCATCAATTTGGCGAAACGTCCGGCCCCGGCAGCCGCAACTACTCTTGCGCCGGTGTCGCCGTCGTTGCCGATTCCACCTGGGCCGCCATGCAAGCCCGGAAACTTCTCAAGGTCGAATGGAACGAACCCGCTGGTGCTTCAGAATCCACCGCTAGCCTTCGCGAAGCAATGCTTCGCCTTGCCTCCGAGCCGGGAGCAGTGATCCGCAGCGACGGCGACTTCGACAAGGCTCATGCCGACGCTGCAAAGAAAATCGAAGCCGTCTACGACGTGCCTTTTCTCGCTCACGCCACCATGGAGCCCGTCAATTGCACGGCCCACGTGCGCGGCGATTCTTGCGAGCTCTGGGCGCCCACCCAAATCCCCGGAGCCGCGGCTGACTCGATAGCCAGCGCGCTCGGCATTCCCCGCGACCGCGTCAAAGTGCATGTCACGTTCATCGGCGGTGGATTTGGCCGCCGCCTCATCCAGGACTACGCCGTCGAAGCCGCGCTTATCTCCCGCGATGCCGGCGCACGTGTGCAGGTCGTCTGGTCGCGCGAAGACGACATGCGCCACGATTTCTACCGTCCAGCCGCGTGCCACGTTCTCGAAGCCGGCTTGGACGCGCAAGGCCGGTTGCTTTCCTGGCGTCACCGTGCGTCTTCGCCCTCCCTTGACGCCTTTTACAGCGGCACTGGCATTTCACCGCAGGCCGCGGCGCAGGTCGAGTCCCTCGACTTTCCCGCTCTCTTTGTTCCCAACTTCCGGCTGGAATTCACCGTCGCCGAATCCGGCATGCCGCTCGGGTATTGGCGCTCTGTCAGCGCTTCTGGGAACCAATTCGTCCTTTCAAGTTTTTTTGACGAAGCCGCGCATGCCGCCGGCCGCGATCCGCTTGAATTCCTGCTCGCTGCCTTCGGCCCTGCGCGAAAGATTCCTGTTGGAAATCAGCAGGCGCTCGATGTCGGCCGGCGCCGGGCGGTCATGGAGCTGGCCGCGGAGAAGTCTGCTTGGCACAAGCCGCTCCCCGCGGGCCAGGGGCGCGGAATCGCCGCCGGATTCGGCTGGGGAAGCTACGTCGCGCAAGTTGCAGAGGTTACGTGTGACGCGAAGAGCGGCGCCGTCCGCGTGGATCGTGTGGTCTGTGCCGTGGACTGTGGTACCGCTGTAAATCCTCTGGGCGTGAAAGCCCAAATGGAAGGCGCCGTCAATTTTGGCCTGGCGCAGGCCTTGAAGAGCACCATCACCGTTTCCAGTGGGCGTGTGGAGCAGAGCAATTTCCACGACTATGAAGTTCTGCGCATGAGTGACGCTCCCCCCGTCATTGAGGTCCACATCGTGCCCAGCACCGAGCCGCCGGGCGGCTGCGGCGAGCCGGGTGTGCCTCCGGCTGCGCCTGCCATCGCCAACGCCATTTTCGCGGCGACGGGAAAACGCATCCGTCACTTGCCGATCCGGGCCGCCGACTTGCGCTCAGCCTGAACGGCTTTCCGCGGATTTTCATCTAGGCGCCGACTTGTTGTAGGATATTCGCCTGCGAGGAGGAGGTCCCCATGGCCATCAGTTTCACCTTGAACGGTAAATCCCAATCCGTTGACGTTAGCCCGGACATGCCGCTGCTCTGGGTGCTTCGCGACACTCTGAACATGACCGGCACCAAGTTCGGCTGCGGCATGGCGCTTTGCGGCGCATGCACCGTGCACATCAACGGCGAAGCCACTCGTTCCTGCATCACCGCGATCTCCAGCGTTGCGGGCAAGAAAGTCACTACGATAGAAGGCCTCTCTGCGGACGGAAGCCATCCCGTTCAGCAAGCCTGGATGGAAGAAGACGTTCCGCAGTGCGGCTACTGCCAGTCCGGACAGATTATGTCCGCCGTCGCCCTGCTTTCGAAGAAACCCAACCCTTCCGACACCGACATTGACGATGCTATGAGCGGCAACATCTGCCGCTGCGGCACCTATCAGCGCATTCGCAAAGCCATTCACCGTGCCGCGTCCATGCAAGCGGGCAAGGCCTAGTCTCCCGCTTGCGTTGTCTTCAACCGCAGTAAACACAACACGTCTCGAGGTGTCCCATGGCAATTGCTCCAGTTTTGAATCGCCGTGATTTCCTGAAGACCGGTGCCGCCGGAGGTACGGCTCTCGTCATCGGCTTCCATCTTTCTCCGGCAGCTTTTGCTTCCCAGTCGGCGGACCAGGAAAAGAAGACTTCCAATCCCTTCGACGCCTGGGTGCGCATCACTCCCGACAATCACGTCACGCTCATTCTCGGCAAATCAGAAATGGGCCAGGGGATCATGACGGCCCTGCCGATGATTCTCGCGGAAGAATTGTCCGTGGATTGGAAGCAAGTAAAGGTGCAGCAAGCGCCCACCAATCCGAAGATTTATGACCTCGGCACCGGCGGGAGCGGCAGCGTGGCTGGCTCCTGGCTGCCGCTGCGCCGTGCAGGCGCAGGCGCGCGGGAGATGCTCATCGCCGCAGCGGCCAAGCGATGGGAAGTCAGCCCGGACACTTGCAAAGCCCAAGACGGGCAAGTGGTTCACGGTCATCCCCAGCGCTCTCTGTCTTACGGCGAATTGGTTGAGGCCGCCTCCAAGCTTCCGATCCCCAACCTCAATACTGTTCCGCTGAAAAACTCTGACGATTTCACCGTCGTCGGGCACGACATCCATCGTTTTGAAGGGCGCGACAAAGCTACCGGCGCCGCCAAATTCGGCATTGACTCTCGCGTGCCCGGAATGCTTTTTGCCGTCGTAGCGCGTTGTCCCGTTTTCGGCGGAAAGGTCGCCTCGTTTGACGCCGAGAAAGCCAAAGCCGTACCTGGTGTCCGCGATGTCGTCCAATTCGAAACCAGTGGTCGCGGCGCCTCCACGACTGGAGGAGTTGCCGTGCTGGCGGATAATTCCTGGGCCGCGATTCGGGGACGCAACGCCCTGGTGGTGAAATGGGACGAAGGCCCTGCGGCAAAAGAATCCTCCGCGGAACTTCACAAGCAGTTTCTGGCGAATGCCGCCAAGCCTGGAAAAATCCTGCGCAACGACGGCGATGCCGAATCCACTCTCGCGGCCAGTCCGAAAAAAATCGAAGCCGCCTACGAACTTCCTTTCGCCCCGCACGCTTGCATGGAACCGATGAACTGTACCGTGCAAATTCGCTCCGATGGCGCGGAAGCCTGGGTGCCCACGCAAGCGCCACAATGGGCGCAAAGCGTCATCGCCGAAGCCGCCAAACTGCCTCCGGAAAAAGTAACCGTACATACCACGCTGATGGGCGGTGGCTTTGGCCGCCGTTACCAGGCGGATTTCGTCATGGAAGCGGCGGAGGTTGCCGCAAAGACCGCCGGCAAGCCCGTCATGGTTCTTTGGACTCGCGAAGATGACATGCAGCACGGTTTTTATCGGCCGGCGTCTTATCACAAGCTGCAGGGCGCTCTTGACGCGAACGGAAATCTAGCGGCTTGGAAACATTTTCAGACTTCCACCTCCATCGCCGCCAAGTGGAGCCAGAAAGGCGAGGATGATCCCGGCCTCGGCGAGTTTGGCACCGGCGCCACCATACCGTACATCACGCCGAACATTCGCCTCGAGTACACTCTCGCGGAATCGAGCGTGCCACGCGCCTGGTGGCGCTCCGTCGAACACTCCAGCAGCGGCTTCGTCGTCGAGAGTTTTATTGACGAGCTTGCGGCTGCCGCCGGACAGGATCCGCTTGCGTTTCGCATGAAACTCATCGGCAACGACCGCAAGATCCCGCAATTCGGCCATGAGAAGGAATACGCACCACTCGACACGGCGCGGCTCAAGGGCGTTTTGCAACTCGCCGCCGAAAAAGCAGGCTGGGGTAAGCCCTTGCCAAAAGGCCACGGGCGTGGCATCGCCACGTTTTATTCCTTCCAGTCCTACACCGCGGCTGTCGCCGAAGCCAGCGTGGAAAACGGCTCCATCAAGGTGCATCGCCTTGTGTATGCCGTGGATTGTGGCCGACCCATCAATCCGGACGGCGTCCGCGCGCAAGTCGAAAGCGCCGCCATCTACGGCCTGTCCGCCGCTTTGCATGACGCCATCACCATCAAGGAGGGCCGCGTCGAGCAATCCAACTTTAACGATTACGGAATGCCACGCATCAAAGAGACTCCGAAGACGGAAGTCCATGTCGTGATGAGCAAGGAAGATCCTAGCGGCATCGGCGAGCCCGGTTTGCCGGTGGTGGCCCCGGCCGTCTGCAACGCCATTTTTGCTGCGACCGGAAAGCGCTTGCGGCGGCTTCCAATTCGAAAACAAGATTTGGCTTAGTCCGTCCATTTGTCAGGTCCGGACATTTTGTCGCGAGTTTCGAGGAGGAGTACACGTGTCAATTTCCGATGTCTCCGATGTGATGTTGCGCCGCGAATTCCTGAAAAAAAGTGCCACCGCTGGAACCGGGCTGGTCCTTGGTTTTTACCTGCCGGGAAAATTCGAAGCGCTGGCCGCAGCTCCGCCCGTTGAACCGGCTGCCATGAATGCCTGGGTGCGTATCGCTCCGGATGACACGGTCACAATCGTGATCGACAAGGCCGAGATGGGCCAGGGCATCATCACCGCGCTCGCCATGCTCCTCGCCGAAGAGCTCGAATTCGATTGGAAAAAGGTCAAGACGGAGTTCGCGCCTGCCGCACCCGTCTACTTCAATCCTCTCTTCGGCTTGCAGGGAACCGGCGGAAGCACCAGCGTACGCGCTTCCTGGGGACCGCTTTCGAAAACCGGTGCGGCTGCGCGCGAAATGCTGATCGCGGCGGCGGCTCAACAGTGGTACGTCGAGCCGTCAGCGTGTCACGTGGAAAACGGCGCCGTGGTGGACAACGCCACGAGCAAGCGTTTGGGTTACGGAGCATTGGCGGAACGAGCCGCGAAGCTCCCCGTCCCCGCGAATCCCAAGCTGAAGGATCCGAAAGACTACAAGTACATCGGCAAGCCTACGAAACGCCTCGACACACCGTCGAAAGTGAACGGCAAAGCAGGGTTCGGGATTGACGTGCGCCTGCCAAATATCCAGCACGCCGTCGTGGCGCGCTGTCCGGTTTTCGGCGGAAAGGTGAAAAGCTTTGACGATTCGAAAGCAAAGTCTGTTCGCGGCGTGAAACAGGTCCTGCAAATCTCTTCCGGCGTCGCCGTGGTCGCGGACAACACCTGGTCCGCCATGGAAGGCCGCCGCGCGCTGCAGATCACCTGGGACGAAGGCGCCAACGCTGCCAACTCCAGCGATGCCATTCGAAAACTTTATCTGGCGGCCGCGGAAAAACCCGGCGCCATCGCGCGCAAGGATGGTGACGCCGACGCCGTTCTCGCCACCGCTGCCAAGAAAGTCGAAGCCGCCTACGAAGTCCCTTTCCTCGCGCACGCCACCATGGAGCCGATGAATTGCGCTGCGGACGTTCGAACGGACGGATGCGACATTTACGCGCCCACGCAATTCCAGACTTTCGTGCAAATGACCGGCGCGAAAATCAGCGGACTGAAGCCGGAACAAGTTCGCGTACACACTACGTTTCTCGGCGGCGGATTTGGCCGCCGCGCCGAGCAGGATTTCATTGCCGAAGCGGTCGAGATTTCGAAAGGGACCGGCGCGCCCGTGCAGGTCACTTGGTCGCGCGAGGATGACATGCAAGGCGATTTTTACCGCCCCGCGGCTTACTCGAAACTTGTCGCCGGTCTCGATGTAGACGGCTGGCCGGTGGCGTGGAAGAGCCGTATCGTTGGCCCTTCCATCATGTCGCGGTTTTTCCCCGGCTCCGTGAAAAACGGAGTTGACGAAACTTCCGTCGAAGGCCAGGCCAACAGTAAATACGCCATCCCAAATTTTCTCGTGGAGTATGCGCTGACGGAAGCGGGTGTTCCCGTGGGCTTCTGGCGTTCGGTCGGAAATTCGCACAATGGATTCATCACCGAATGTTTTGTCGAAGAACTCGCCAAGGCGGGCGGCAAGGATCCGTTCGAATTCCGGCGCAAACTCTTGGCCAGCGCACCGCGGCACCGCGGGGTGCTTGAACTCGCCGCGGAAAAAGCCGGCTGGGGAAAGCCGCTGCCCGCCGGCCGTACGCGCGGGATCGCCGTCGTCGAATCCTTCGGAAGTTATGTCGCGGAAGTCGCGGAAGTCAGCGTCAACCGCAAATCCGGCGAAGTGAGAGTGCATCGCGTGGTTTGCGCCGTGGATTGCGGCCGCTACGTAAATCCCGAAACGATTGCGGCGCAGATGGAAGGCGCAATCGTTTACGGCCTGACGGCTGCTCTGAAGGGCCAGATCACGATTGAAAAAGGGCGCGTTCAGCAAAGCAATTTTCACGATTACGAAATGCTCCGCCTGAAAGAAATGCCGAACGTGGAAGTTCACATTGTTCCGAGCAATGAAGCTCCGGGCGGTGTTGGCGAGCCTGGGACGCCGCCGATCGCTCCCGCCGTCTGTAACGCGATTTTCGCGGCGACTGGCAAGCCGATTCGAAGGTTGCCCATCCGCACGGAAGATCTGGCGTAGCATTCCGTCACCTGGCTGTTGCAGAATAGCGCGTGCCTCTGTCACCGACTCTTGTCGCGGCGATTCCGCTGGCGATCTGGATTTATCTCTTTCTTGCGCGCGGCAACTTCTGGCAACTGCGCGAAGACGACATCTACCTGCAACCTGTTGCAAATCGGCCTCGTGTCGTCGCCATCGTTCCCGCGCGCAATGAAGCGGAAACCATCGCACAAACCGTCCGGTCTCTCGCCGCGCAAGATTATCCCGGAGAATTCTCGATTATCATCGTGGATGACCACAGCGAGGACGGTACCGCCGCTCTCGCGCAAAAAGCTGCCAACGAATCCCGTGCTCCGCAACGCGTTAAAATTCATTCCGCAGCTCAGCTCCCTCCGGGCTGGACAGGAAAGCTCTGGGCGTTGAACGAAGGCGTGCAGGTCGCGTCCGGGGACAAGCCCGATTTTCTTTGGTTCACCGATGCGGATATCGAGCATGCGCCGGACACCTTGCATCGCCTGGTCCTTCGTGCGGAAAAAGATGCGCTCGATCTCGTTTCATTGATGGTGTTGCTTCAAGCAAAGACTTTGCCGGAGCGCTTGCTGATTCCGCCATTTCTCTATTTTTTCCTGATGCTCTATCCGCCGCGCTGGATCGCCGACCCGAACGCAAGCACAGCCGGAGCCGCAGGCGGATGTATTTTGCTGCGGCGGAACGTGCTCGCGCCTATCGGCGGGATTGCCACGATTCGCGGCGAGGTGATTGACGATTGTGCGCTCGCTCGCGCCGTGAAGAAGGGCGGCGGAAGAATTTGGATGGGCCTCACGCGCGCAAGCGTCAGCCTCCGCGGGTATGGCACCTTCGCCGAAATTCGCAACATGATTGCCCGCACTGCTTTTACTCAGCTCAACTATTCATTCGGATTGCTCCTCGTCGCGCTCGTCGGCTTGTTCGTTACGTTTCTGCTGCCCTGGTTTTCTTTCTTCGCAGGCGACGATCCCGCCTGGTTTCTTGCCAGCACCGCCATTTGCTTAATGACTGTAACGTTCGGCGTCACGGCGCGGTTCTACACTCTCCCCTGGCCCTGGGCTCTCTCGCTGCCTTTCGCCGCCGTGTACTACGGTTACGCCACCTGTGTTTCCGCTGCGCGCTACTGGCTCGGCCGCGGCGCTCAATGGAAAGGCCGCGTCCAAGCGCCGCACGGAAACTAATTCGCATCGCGCCGCATCCAAATTTGTAGTCTTGCGCATCGAAATTTGTTATCCTGCGCAAAGCTGAGGTACAGGGCTGTATCCCGTTGGCCGCTTGGCGGCCACCTTTAAAAAGGGCAGGGAGCGGCACCGGAGGCCAGCATGAGCGTTGTTCCTAATTCCGGGAACGGAAAAATCACCGTGCCCGATCTCCTGCAGCGCAAGAACCAGGCTGCGGGCTCACTTTCCAACTCCAAGAAAATCACCTGTTTGACGGCGTACGACTATCCGACCGCACGCTTGCTCGATGAAGCGGGCGTGGACGTGATTCTGGTTGGCGATTCGCTTGGCATGGTGGTACTGGGGCACGAGAACACCCTGTCCGTCACTGTCGAGGAGATGCTGCACCATACGCGCGCCGTTCGGCGCGGAACTCGGCGCGCGCTGGTTGTCGCCGACATGCCTTACGGCAGCTATCACACCGACTTGGGTGAGTCGCTGCACAATGCCATGCGCTTCGTGAAGGAAGCGGGAGCTGAGGCCGTAAAGGTAGAGGGCGGAGAACGCCGCTTGGAATTAATTTCGCGGCTGACGGAAGCGGAGATTCCAGTGATGGGGCACGTGGGGTTGACGCCGCAATCGGTGAATACGCTGGGCGGATACCGCGTGCAGGGGAAAACAGCGGACGCGGCGGAGCAGTTGATTCGTGATGCGCGCGCAGTGGAAGCGGCCGGCGCTTTCGCGGTTGTTCTGGAAGCGGTGCCGCGCGAACTGGCGGCGCAGATTTCGCAGGAATTGCGCATTCCGACGATCGGAATCGGCGCTGGGCCGGACTGTGACGGGCAGATTCTCGTCGTGCATGATCTGCTGGGCCTGACGTTTGGGCAGACTCCGAAATTTGCGCGGCAGTATGCGAACGTCGGGCAGATCATTTCCAAGGCTGTGCGGGAATATTGCGAGGATGTACGCAAGGGCGGGTTTCCTTCGGACGCCGAGTCGTATCACGCACCGCAATTCACCAAAGATCGCAAGAGCATTTTCATCGACACCTGAGCCGAGCCATCCGCAAATCTTAGAAACCCGCAGGAGTGAGAGATGACGCCACAAGAGATGCGCGTGCTGTACGACTACAATGCGTGGGCGAATCACCGGGCGCTCGAGGCAGCTTCAGCACTCACGGCGGAGAAATTCCTTCAGCCGATGGGCTCGAGTTTTGGCTCGGTGCGCGATACGCTTGGGCATATTTTCGGCGCGGAATGGATTTGGCTGGAACGCTTTCAGGGCCGGTCGCCGGCTTCGCTGCCGGATACGACGCAGTTCAAAGACGTGGCGAGTTTGCGCGAGCGCTGGAACGAGCACGAAACGCGGCTGCTTACTTTCGTGCGAGGCCTGACACAGACTGACCTGGACCGCGTGATGGAATACAAGACGCTGAAGTATGGCGTTTACAGCAATCCTCTCTGGCAATCGATGCAGCACGTCGTCAATCACGGGACATATCATCGCGGCCAGGTGACCACTCTTTTGCGCCAGCTTGGGGCACAGCCGATCTTGACTGACTTAATGCACTTTTACCGCGAGCGCGCCACCGCAGCTGGCGCGTAGATTCGATTCTCTCCTTCCCTGTGGAAACGATCCGAACGGTCGCCTGGATGAAAGAGTACGCGCGGCAAGCGCGCGCGGAGAGCCGCATCATCGGACTGGTGCCGACGATGGGGGCGCTGCACGCTGGGCATTTGTCGTTGATCGAACGGGCGCGGCGGCAATGCTCGCCGGTGATTGCGTCCATATTTGTGAATCCGAAACAATTTGGGCCGAAGGAAGATTTTTCAAAATATCCGCGTACATTTGAGAGCGACAGCGAAAAGCTGGAGCGCGCCGGCGTGGATGCACTGTTTGCACCGGAACCGGCGGAAATCTATCCCGAGAGATTTGCGACTTACGTTAACGTCGAAGGCTTGAGCGACAAACTCGAGGGGCGATCGCGGCCCGGACACTTTCGCGGCGTCACCACGGTGGTGATGAAACTTCTGGAGATCGTGCAGCCGAACCTTGCCTACTTCGGGCGCAAGGATGCGCAGCAGTCGCGGCTGATTACGCAAATGGCGCGCGACTTGAATCTCGATACGGAAATCGTAGTTTGTCCGCCGGTGCGCGAGCCGGACGGCCTGGCGCTTTCCTCACGAAACGTTTATTTGAATGCGGAGGAACGCCAGGCGGCCACCGTTTTGTACCGCTCATTGGAGGCGGCGAAAAGCGAACTGGCCTCCGGGGTCCGCGATGCGCTGCAATTGCAAGCCGTACTTCAGCGCACGCTTGGCGCGGAGCGGCATGCGCGGGTGGACTATCGGGAGATCGTGGATGCGGAGACGTTTGAACCGGTCGTGCGCGTGAGCAAACCTTGCTACGTGCTTCTGGCGGTTTTTATCGGCAAGACACGGCTGATCGACAATTTATACATCGAACCGAACCCGTCCAATTCCGAAGAGCTGGTGTTTCACTTCTAGCGCATTTGTTGCCCGTTGTTCTCGCTCTAGCGCGTTCTTTTGCTAAACTTTTCCTACAGTGTCAATCCATGTCGGAGGTGACGGAGATGAATTCGCGTACTCGTTTGGCATCCCTATTTCTTGTTCCAGCTCTGGTATTGCCCGCGCTGGCACAGGCGGGCGGCACGGTTCCACAAGGAGCTAGAATTTCGGTGGTGACCGACCAATCCATAAGCTCCAAGACGGCCAAGGTCGGCCAAACTATAACAGGGTCGGTCGCACAGGATGTGACTTCGGACGGCAAAGTGGTGATTTCCAAGGGATCGCCAGTGAAGCTGACGGTGAGCGGCGCGCAGGCTTCGGGGCGGTTATCCACGCCGGCGAAACTTTATTTGCGGTTGCGAACGGTGACCGTGGGCGGCAAAACCTACACGATCGCGACGAGTTCCGCCGGACGAACGCTGGGCGGCAAGGGCAAGCGCGATGCCGGGTTCATCGGCGGCGGCGCAGCCGGCGGCGCGGTAATTGGAGCGTTGGCTGGCGGCGGCAAAGGCGCAGCGATCGGAGCGGCAGCTGGCGCGGGCGCAGGAACCGCCGGCGCAGCGGCGACTGGAAAGAAGGACATTGAGTTTCCTGCCGAGACGAAGCTGTCGTTCACGACTCGGGCGGCCGTAGCCATCAACTGACACGGAGCGACTGGCGCAATCCCTCGAATTCGGCTGAGTTGCCAGGCGAGGTTTTTCCTTCTTGGGAACTTGGCCGATTACTTGAAGCAGGATTCTAGGGTGCGCCGTGACAGCCTCCCCCCATCCCCTGTCTTTCATGAGTGTTCATTCTAAAAGGTTAAATTGCACAATAATTATGCAGATTTGACGCATTTTTTCCTGAAGAGTGAAAGCCCGCAGACAGAAAGCGAATTGGCTAGAGATATATAGGAAGGATAGGGTACCACAGTAATAATATACTTGCAGGGGAAAATGTGTATGGAGACGACGTCTGGAACTAGGTCATTCTTCCGCAA
>Ga0137394_10002779_pt1 | contig 13045 bp, 7 predicted proteins | sample czobulk116metaG_FD_108278 | JGI IMG/M metagenome (GOLD analysis project Ga0137394, IMG submission 108278) | Vadose zone soil microbial communities from Angelo Coast Range Reserve, California, USA - czobulk1.16 metaG | ecosystem: Environmental > Terrestrial > Soil > Vadose zone | place: USA...
CCGAGATGCTGTAGAAGCTAGCAGGTGCGCTCTGGTTGTTGTACTCCGTAGCAATCCAGTCGCCACTGCGGGCCGCGTTGGAGACCCTGGGTCTCATCTATGGTTAATAGTTGTTATCACATCGCCGATTTCCTGGGGTTCCGCTGCGCTTCACCCCCAGGCTTTACGCTGCCACCCTCTCCGCGGGCTCAGATCCATCACAAGTACGCAGCGGTCACGCCGTCGAGAAAACCCCAGAGCGCTTTGGCCGATTCTTTCGCGACTTCCACCGCCCTTCGCTGTTCATCCGCATTCATACACTTTTCACTCAAGGCCTGCTTCTCGATTTGTTGGTGAAGCACGTCGATACCCTCGTGGACTCTAAAGAAAGACACTGCGCGCTCACTTTCTATTCCGTAGAACTCTTTAAGTCCTTCGCGCTTGGTGCGAGCAACATCCGGTATCTGCGATTCATAGGCATAGAGGGCGGCCAATCCATCGCGATAATCTTCGCTCGCGGTTAGAGACTTCAAGCGCGCCACCGATTCTTCGGTTGAAGGCAGCAGTTTCGCATTCCTGACATCCTCACGCGCAACGCCGAGCCCTTCGGCAAACCGCATCCACAGTTCCGGATGATTGTCTTCGCCACGCTCTTCCTCGATCAGATTCTCCAGCAGCTCTTGCCTAATTTGCAGATCGTCACAACGTGAATGAACGGCGCTTACGTAAGTTGGGAAGGCGCGCACGTGCGCGTAATATTGCTTCGCATATTCTCCCAGCACCGATTGGCTTAACCTGCCTTCAGTCCAGGCTACATAAAATGGATGTTTCAGCATCGAGTATTCCATGATTGCCTCGAGCAATTTGGTTTCAAATTGCGGGCCGCATAACCGATTGTTTGCACTTATCATAACGCCCTCCGTCTGAAGTATCTTGATGAGCGTCAAGATGATAGCTACTTCGTTATGTCGTGGCTAGTAAAAACCTTCCGCTAATCCACTTAAACAAGTTGTCATAAAAGTCCTTGACGCCAAGAGTCGCGGGAGTATACTGAGCGCATCTTTCATATGCGTTTCTTCGCCTTTCGGCATTTTCTTTGCGACAACCTTCGGTAGACCGAACACCGGGGACAGTCTTTTCTAAATAACAAGTAGCCGGCTCGCTCATTGATCAACCAAGGGTGATTATGAGCGCTCAATTCTCAACTTGCATACGGAGGAGCCCATGAAGAATATCTACAGGGTCAGCAATGCGCGTGTGTCTTTGCCTTTCTTTGGGTTATTGGTCGCGTACCTGGGGATGTTGCTCTGTCTCAACACGACAACAGCTTCCGCGCAGGGAGAAACAGGTAGTGTCACGGGGGTTGTGACGGATCTGCAGGGGTCCACCGTTCCGGGGGCCGACGTAACGCTGGCTGACGTTGCAACCCACAGTCCGCGGACTGCAACCACCAACGAGTCGGGACGATACCATTTTGCCAGCATTCCCGCCGGCAGCTACGACGTCACCGTCAGCAAGTCTGGTTTCAAGGTACACAAGGCGGCGAACCAGAGAGTCTCGGTGGGTAACCAGCTCACCGTCGATGTCGCTCTGGAGGTCGGTTCGCTCGCTGAGACCGTGGTGGTCACTTCACAGGCGGGTTCAGAGTTGCAGACAGCGAACGCCACGATAGGAAACACCATTAGCTTAAAGGACCTCGAGTTGCTGCCGAATCTCGGCCGCGACGCAACCTCCCTATTGGGACTCCAGCCGGGCGTCACGCCGAGGGGCGATATTGCCGGCAGCTACATGGACCAGAACACATTCACGATAGATGGCGGCAATAACACTGATGATATGGCCGGTAATACCATCGGATACATCCAAAACTTTACCGGTATCGCCGGTGCACAAACTAGTTCGATGGCCTCAGGTGTGGTGGCCACCCCCATCGAAAGCGTCGAGGAATTCAAGGTCAGCACCTTCGGTCAAACGTCTGACTTCAACAGCTCCAGTGGCGCGCAGGTCCAGATGGTTACCAGGCGCGGCACCGATCAGTGGCACGGCTCGGGATATGGTTACTATTATGCAACCAACCATGGAGCCGCTAACTCCTGGTCGAACAAGCACACGCAATTTACAAAAGGTATTTCACTTACCAGGAACCCGTGCGCCGCGGGAACGACCCTAAGTACCGGAGACAACAACTGCGTGATGCCGTACACGCCGATAATTCCTAACCATCGAAGCCGTTTCGGCTTTAGCATTGGTGGTGCCGTTGTGCCGTGGAAGATTTTGGGCGGGAAGACCTACATGTTCTTGAACTACGAGGGCTTTCGTTTCCCCGGTACCGGCACGTTCGAACGAGCCTATCCCACCGAAGCCTTCCGCAAGGGTGTGATTCAGGTTCCCGATTCCGCCGGTGTGTATCAACCCTACAATCTCAATCCATTCCCAATCACGGTACCCGTAGGCAGCGCAGCCACCAATACGGTGCGCACTGTGACCTTGCCAGCGGCTGGTACGGCCTGCCCAACAGCGACAACCTACACGCCAGGAACAACCACTGCCTGCGATCCTCGATCCATCGGCATGAGTTCAACCATTAGCACGCTCTGGACGAAATTCCTGCCTTTGCCAAATGATCCTCTAGCCGGCGATCAATACAACACGCAGGGATATCTTTCGACCATTCGGTTGCCGCTGACTTCCAACAACTATGTGGGACGAATCGATCACGATTTTAACTCGAAGCACCGCTTCTTTACCTCTTTCCGCGCCTTTAAGCTGCTTAACATCCCTAACGTTCAGGTAGATGTTGGGGGCGCGCTTCCCGGCAATACTCTGGGACAGTATAAAAGTGTGGCCTCGCGGCCACAGCTTGGCGAGCTCTGGGTCATCGGGCTTACGAGCAACCTGAATTCCAGTCTCACTAATGACTTGCGTTTGAGTTATCTGTGGAACTGGTGGCAATGGGGTTCGGCCGGCGCTCCGCCGCAGCTCCCTGGGCTCGGCGGCGCAATTGAGATCGCCCCAGCCGGAACCGGTTCAAGTGCGGAGAATACCACCGGTACTCAACTGATACCGTTCAATGTGAACAACCAACAAACGCGCCAGCGTATTTGGAACGGCCAGGACAAGATGATCCGAGACGATCTGACCTGGGTAAAAGGCGATCACCTCTTCCAGTTTGGCGGGCAATTCCAGAAGAATTACAATTACCACACGCGCACCGATAACGGAAGTACGATCAACAATCAGATTATCTATCAGATCGCGAGTGGCGGAATCGACTTTAGCGGCTTCTTCCCCGGCTCAGTGCCCAGCGGCCAGCAAAGCTTATACAAGAACCTGGCGTCATCAGCGCTGGGTTTGGTAGGCCTGACTCAGGTGGTCTACACGCGCACTGGCTCGAACCTTACGATCCAACCGATAGGTACCTCAGCCGTGGAGGCGAGCACCATCAAGTATTACAGTGGATACTTCGCCGACACGTGGCGTCTGAAGCCTACCGTGACGGTCACCGCCGGTCTAAGCTACATATATGAGACGCCGCCGGTCGAGAAGAACGGGGCGCAGGTTGAGCTTGTGTACCAGGACGGCAGTTTGGTCTATACAGACTCTTTCCTGGCCGACCGTAAAGCGGCGGCTCTCGCTGGAAAGGCCTACGCTCCAATCATCGGGTTTGAGACCACCGGGAATCTGCACATGAAGTATCCATACAATCCGTTCTATGGCGGAATAAGTCCTCGAATCGCCGTGGCCTGGAATCCGAATTACAGATCCGGTATGCGCGGCAAAATCCTTGGCGAGGGCAAGACTGTCCTGCGCGGAGGCTACGGCCGGTCTTTCGGCCGAACTAACGGTGTAAACCAGGTTCTGGTTCCGCTGCTCGGTCCGGGCTTGCTGCAATCGGTTACCTGCGGTCTCGCTCTCAGTAATGGCACCTGTGGGACCAGCGGGAATGTGACCTTAGCCAATGTATTTCGCATTGGGCCTGATGGCTTGGTAGCGCCGCTGGCATCTCCAAGCCAGACGTTGCCACAACCGTTCCTTCCCGGGGTAGTTCAAAACGGCGTATTAAATCCCGTAGCGGGAGATTCCACGGTGCTCGATCCGGACTACAAACCGGAGAAGGTGGACAGTTTCGACTTCACCATTCAACGTCAAATATCGCGGAAGATCTCGGTTGAGGTCGGGTTTATGAGCAAGCGCAGTAAGAACATCTTCGAGGAGATTAACCTCGATGCTGTACCTTACATGATGACGCTGGGAGGCCAAACATTTGCCGACGCCTACAAGAACGTCTACGTCGCGTACTGCGGCTTAGGCTCCGTGTGCGCAAAGAATGCGGTAAGCACAATTCCGACGCAAGCGTTTTTCGAGGCAGCGTTGGGCGGGTCTACTTCCGCATACTGCACTGGCTCCGCCAGTTGCACGGCCGCCCTCGCTGCCCAGTCAGGGGTTCAGGGTTTCTTTCAAAACACCGCGGTTTCCCAGTTGTGGGCGTACCTCAACACGACGGGTACGGCACGTTCGAATGGTACGCTGGGTTCGTGGGTCCTTGGCCGCACGATGCTGAGCGGCCAGGCGACAGCAGTAAACACGACCACCAGCCTGGGCTACTCGAATTACAACGCAATGTTCGCGACCTTGAAGCTGAGTGACTGGCATGGCATTAACGCCATCTCAAACTTCACCTGGGGCAAAGCGTTGGGCACCGCGCAAATCGCGCAGTACAACAGCTCAAATCAATGGCTCGATATCTGGAACCCGAAGGCCAGTTATGGCCCACAGGTCTTTGATATCAAGTTCCTCTTCAACGCCGGTATGAGCTACAGACCAACATTGTTCCGGGGCATGCACGGTTGGAAGGGCAAGCTGGCTGACGGCTGGTCCATCTCGCCGTTCCTAACCGCGCAGAGCGGCTTCCCAATCGGAATCGGTTACTCGGAAGGTGGAACCTGTTCGTCAGCCTGTCAGGCCTTTGGTCAGACGGGAAATGTCTCGAGCTCGGGCAGTGCTTTTGAGAGCGCGATTCCTATTGTGCCCTTTACCGGAGGTCACTCGCTTAATCGTGGCGTCACGGGCTCCAACGGCATAGGCACAGTCAACTCGGAGGGCCAGAACATTTTTGCCGACCCAGCGGCGGTTTATGCCGGATTCCGTCGATGCATTCTCGGCCTCGACACAAGCTGCGGTGGCGTCGGTAACCTCCGAGGCCTAAACCGGTGGAACATGGACGCAACGCTTGCCAAGGATCTCAAGTTCACGGAACGCGTTGGCGCCACTCTCACCATGCAATTCACCAACGTCTTCAACCACTACCAGCCTTCGGACCCGAGCAGTCTGAGTCTTACCAGTCCGACGACGTTTGGCAGGATCACCAACGCGGTTTACGCCGCCCGCCAGATGGAAATTGGTTTAAGAATCCACTTCTAAGCCAACTGGCTCGCGGCAGTGGACTAAGACCGCAGGTCAATTACACCATTAACAACTTCCGGGGCCGAGCAATCGGCCCCGGTTTTTGTGCCAGGCACGTTTGACAGATTGGAGGTGAGAGTTTTCCTCCGCAGCCTGACGAACTGAAGGGTTTTAACGAAGCGCAACGGCGGCGTTCGCAAGGCGGAGTTTGCAAAAGCGCGGAGTGGAAAACGGGCAGCAGTTAATGGTTGAGGTTGTTACCTCGCCCCGAAGTTGGGTTGATGAAGTTATCGCCAACTGCAAGAGGAGGTAGCGGCCTGCGACTTGGCTATTTCAGTGAAGCGCTCTTGATAGTTCTTAGCGTATTCCTCGACGGCCTGTTTGATCTTGCCGAAAAGCCGGCAGTTAAACCTTTCCTTGGCTACTCTGTCGCGAAGATAGAGCATTGCGTTTGCTTCTCCCCAGTATTCGCGATCCTCCCAAAGTTCTATTGGGTTGCCACCCATCTTTTTCGCTAATTCGACGAGCCGCGGATCGTTAACATCGTACCCGTTACTGAGAAAGATTTTGTTGTAGACGGGGATCAATTGGCCTTGGAGATGATAGAGCGCTTCGGGAGTGTTGGCGATCTTCATGACGTGCCCAAACTCGTGCGCGATCTTGGTTGCTGCCAGAACTTTCCCACTGATCAGTTGCCTGGATTCAAACGGCTCGAGAGCATTCATTACCGGATAATAGACAGAAGAGGGAAAACCCTGGTCAATTTGGCTTCCTAAAACAATCGTTGCCGCGATAAGGTCGCCCGAGTCATTCCACTTGTAGCGGCCTGATCCCGCTCCCTGCGGATTACTCCCGGCAACGGTGATCGTAAGAACCAGACGCGGGTGGTGCGCGTACATCTCCCACTCCGAGCGGCCAATTTCGGTTGAGAGAAACTCATTCTTCCACGCTTGATAGCGACTCCTGTACCTATCGTCAATTACTTCCCGAAGGCCTCCGATGTCGGCCGCCATGGCCGGAGATTCGTTTCGCGCGAAGACACCAATCCCGAGTCGGAAATTCATACTAGATAAACCAGCGTTCGGCTGCTGTGCCTTGATACGTTGCGAAGGGAGCCACAAAAAGGAAGCAAGGAGCAGAAACAAACAAACCTTTTGGGTCGCTCTCAAGGTCAGATCTCCTCATGTATAAACGGTCACTCAGGATCCTGGGCTGCATAGCGCCACCTGTAAAACACCAACCGCAGGTCACCTTGTATTTTCAGACTCCGCATAGTCTGGGCTTCTATTCGTGAAAACTGGGCAGCCAGGGGTGGCTCGAAGCGTAAACAAGAGAGGGCGCCACGTTCGTGGCAAGGGCTCGAAGTATTAGTGGCTTCCTAGTGTTGGTTAGCACGTGGCTTTTGCTTGATAAGAGTTTCGCTGTTCTTAAGGAATTCGCACACGTCTGTTCTTTGGCCCGGATTCTTCCAAACGCTTGCATCTTCAAATAGCACGCATTGGATTCGGGCCCGCTCGATAAGGCTGGTGTGCTTTTGATTTGCGGCTGACGAGGCCCGCGCGATTCTTATTGGCGCCGAGCGCAATTGCCCTTTCAGCGTGACAACCTTGGTTTGGGGCGCCTTGATATAGGTCAGAAACTGATGGCGGCCCAGTTCCGCGCCGCCGTTCGGATCGATGAAAACGTAATCCCACGCAATTCCTTCGATGGTCTTCGGACCAGTATTCTTAATCTTCATCGAGTAGACATAATAGATTGGCAGCCTTCTTGGGATCGCCGGAAAGGCGGTGCTCGAACCGGCGGCTTCACTAATCGCGCTGGCATTGGCGCGGGCTTGGTCCGAAATTCCGCCACCTGAAGCCGGCGCTAGGGTGGGCGGCGCGGTAGCCGCAGTCCTCGTCGGAATTGGATCGACTAAAACGCCATTTGCGGGAAGTATTGAAGGATCGAAGTTGCGAGGAAGTCTGACTTGTTTTTCCCATTTGAATTTTAGGATTTCGATTGGTGGCGCGGAAACCTGAAGGCTTTCCTGCGCACGCGAGGTGCTGGCTGTGATGAGGAGTAAGCAAGAAATCCAGCACCATTTCCATGCCCGTCTTGATTCCATAGCCAACCTCCAAACAGTCGCCGCATCAAGCTAACTGCATCGACTGATTCTCAGCAGTTAACCGTGGGTTGAGATGAGTGCGCCAGCGACCAAAGTTACCAGCCTAATATACTCCAGATAAGATCCAAAGACACCACCCAAATTCGATCTTTTTTCCCGGTTTCTCACGCCGAACATCAGAATCGAAACGAGGCGCCATCACCCACAGTGAGGATCAGGGAGAAGTAATTCGGCGACTTTTACTCGTACAGCAGATACTTTGCACGTGTGCGGCGAAAATTATCCAGCGGAGTCGCCCACGACCGAACAATTTCATCGACTGACTCGCCGCGCTTCAACCGTGCGAGTGTGTCGGCGTTGACAAGCAGACGCAAGTAGCCATCGATCTTCCATTCGGCAATAAACAATCGGTTCAGTGCGCCTGCGATCTCGAGTCCATTGGCAACCGGTCGAAACCTTGCGCGCTCCGTAATGATAATGTTGATGCCGCCACATTCCTCGTCTTTGAACACCGAACTCCGAGGCGTAAAGCGAACTGGAATAAAACGCACACCGGGAATCCGGCGGCTGTTCAGATAAGCGGCCAACTGCTGCCCATCGATCCATGGCGCGCCGATGACTTCGAAAGGCGTGTCGGTGCCGCGGCCAACTGAAACATTCGTAGTTTCAAGCAGACCAATGCCGGGATAAAGCGTGGCCTCGGTGAGGCTGCGCATGTTTGGCGACGGATTCACCCAGGTCAGATTCGTTTCGTCGAACCACATTGGGCGTTGCCATCCATCCATCTTAATGACACGTAGATCGCAGCCTATCTGGCGCTCTTGATCAAAGAGTTGGGCCAACTCTCCAATCGTCATGCCATGCCGCACGGGAATTGTGTGATATGCAGTGAACGAAAGTTTGTCGGCGTCGGCGATCGGTCCTTCAATATCCAGACCTCCAATGGGATTCGGACGGTCAAGAACGAAAACCGGAAGACGAGCTTTCGCCGCTTCTTCCATTACCAGCCCGACTGTAGAGATGTAAGTGTAAAATCGTGCGCCGATATCCTGAATATCAAACACGAGAGCATCGAGGTCCTTCAGTTGTTCGGGTTTCGGCCGCCGACTTTCTCCGTACAACGAATAGATGGGAAGTGCTGTTTGTTCGTCTCTCGAATCGGAAATCTTGTCGTCCGCGAGCCCACGAATTCCATGCTCCGGCGAAAACAAGGCTACCAGTTTTACTCCAGCGGCTTTGTGCAAGACATCAATCGTCGTGTGGCCGGAGCTGTCGCGGCCGGTATGATTCGTCACTAGTCCAACACGCAAGCCCGCAAGTTGCTTGAAGCCGTCGCGCTCGATCACGTCTATTCCAGTCAACACCTTCGCGGTCGGGATCGTGCCGCCCGACATTGCCAGGGATTGCTCGCGCGAAAATGTGAAACGAGCCAGGTCGCCGTTCACTTGTTCATAATATTTCGACAGTTCGAGACGTGCGCGCGCCACCATCGCGGTATCCGTCACCGCACCGGCAGCAATCGACGCCACCCGGCCACGCAATGGCCCAACGTCGCCCTTGCCGTCCGGATGCACACGATTACTCAGAAAGATAACGAACATTCTGGCGGCCGGATCGATCCAAACGGATGTGCCGGTGAAGCCTGTGTGACCAAAAGAACCGAGCGGGAAAAGATCGCCGCGGTTAGTTGAAAAACTTGTGTTGATGTCCCAACCAAGACCGCGGGCCCAGCCTGTGTCTGAAACCAGACGTGGGCGCGTCATCTCGGCGACCGTGAGCGGTCCAAGAATTCGAGCGCCGCGATATTCGCCGCCATTGAGAATCATTTGACAATAGATGGCCAGATCGTCGGCGGTTGAAAAAAGTCCTGCGTGGCCGGCGATGCCATTCATGCGATAAGAAGTCGGATCGTGAACTTCACCGCGCAGCCACTTGTCGCTATCAGCCGGGGCATTTTCCGGAGTATCACCAAGATAACTTATTTGACCGCGTCGCTTCTCGGTTGGAGCAGTACGCGCCCGTTGGTGAGCATTGGGAAGAAATCCGGTGTTATGCATACCAAGCGGGGCGAAGATATTCTGTCGCGCAAACTCGTCAAGTGAAAGACCACTGGCTTGCTGGACTACCTCACCGAGCGCAATGTAACCGATATCGCTGTACACGAAACGCGCGCCAGGCGGATTGCGCAATGGTTCATGAATTAGTCGCTTTATCGCCTCGTCGTAGCCGGTCCAACGTTCCTTCAAATCAAAATCCGGAGCATATCCGGCGCGATGCGTGAGCAAAAGCTCAATGGTAATTCGATCTCTTCCCTCGCCTTTGATTTCCGGTATGTAAGTCGACAAAGGATCGCTAAGCCTGACCTTTCCGCGCTCGATGAGAATCATGATGCTCGTTGCCGTAGCAACCACCTTCGTCAGGCTGGCCAGATCGAAGATCGTGTCCGTTGTCATTCCTTCACGCGACGGTTCCGTGGCGCGAGCACCATATGCACTGCGCTTCACCACTCTGCCATTCCGCGCGACCAGAACAACTGCGCCCGGCAGACGATGCTCGGCGATGTCTTTCTCAACTACCGCGTCGATCTGGGAAAGTCTTTGTGCTGAAAAGCCGGCGAGCGAAGGTTTCGAGTTTGATAAACGGGGCCTGGGCTTAATCGTTCGCGCCGGAATGGGAAGCGCCTGGGCGAGCAGAAGAAAAGCAACACAACAATTGAAAAGGTGCTTCAGTAAACATTTAGCAGTTTGTTGAAAAAGCGGTGAGCTATTGTTCGGGAGAAGACGATCCACCAATTCACACGAAACAACACGAACAAAGGGCTCTTTTCGTGCCGCTTCGTGTGCGTTCGTGGATCGTTCGTAGTTTTTAAGTAGCCTCCTCGGCGGGATGGATGGCAAGTTGTTCAAGTTGGGTTTTTGGAAACTAAAAATGAAGATTTACGATTGTGCTTAGCCCGACTTTCCGTTGCGCCCTTTTTGGACGATATCGATCAAGGAATCCAAGTGATGCGCTAGTTCTGCAAATCTCTCTTCGTTTTGTGCAAATCTCTCTTCGTTTTGTGCAAATCTCTCTTCGTTTTTGAGTTGCGCATCGATGATCATCGTGATCTTTTCGTCCTGCTCCTCTTGAGATTTGGCTAGATCAGCGAACCGGTCTTCATTTTTGATCTGCGCATCGATCATGATCGTGATCTTGTCGTCCTGCTGCCGCATCTCCCGGCGCGCGCGGAGTCCGGCGCGCACCATCAACCGGGCAATGCGCTCGAGCCGGTCAAGTCTCTGTTCATGCGTCATCATCAGTACTCGTCCAAAGGTTTTGTTGCCTCGTTATTCTGTCGAGCCTGTCTTTCCGTTACGCCCTTCCCGCACAATATCTATAAGGGCATCGAGACGCCTGTCTGTGCGCGTTTGAGATGCAGCCAACTCGGTTTGCGCCTGAGCCAGTTTCGCGAATCGTTCCTCGTTCTTTATCTGGGCGTCGATCATTATGGTGATCTTGTCGTCCTGTTGACGCATTTCACGTCGCGCGCGGAGTCCGGCGCGCACCATCAATTTGGCAATGCGCTCGAGGCGATCAAGTCTATCTTTAGGAGTCATCATCTACGGTCTTTCAGGGCGTTGGCATGAAGATAAGACAACGCGGCGTCTTTGTCACCCCTTTATCAATCAACTCCCTTCATCTGAATTCCGGTGCCGCGCGGATAAAGACCCGGCAAAGAAATCGGCAGCTTGCCGGTGATATCGATCTTCCCCAACAACGCGCGCGCCGCCGCTTGCTGCAAACTGGGCATGTCTCCATAAACGACCATGTAGGTTCGCAACTCCGGAAAGTTCTGCAACAGATAAGGATTGCCAAAACTGATTCCAACCAGCGGAGCTTTGCTGGAAATTAAACTCGTCAGCGCCCTGGCTCCCGGCTCGGGCAAACCAACGCTGCGACTCTGACCCGTTCGCACACGGCCGTAGAGAGAAACAACTACAACGTCGGCACCCTTTGCAAGTTCTAAAGCCTTCTGAACTTCTGCATCAGACGAACGATCGTCCAACACAACCGTCTGGACTTTGCGACCGGCACGGTCCATCGTGCCCGCGAACGTGTTTGCAATCCACGCCCGGTCGTCGCCATTTGTAATCGCCAGATTGAAAATGCGCGCGTCAGTTTTAAGTTTACTTAAGGGGACGAGGTTGTCGTCGTTGCGTACCAGCGTCACCGAATGTTCTGCTATTTCACGCGCGAGCACACCAACGTCAGGGCGACTGACAATGCGATCAATTGCGTCGAGCGGTGTGATCCGTTGGTGAACCAGTCCCAGATCATACTTAGCCGCCAGCAGTTTGCGCGCCGATTCCTCTATTCGCTTCTCAGTCAATCGGCCATTGCGCACCGCTTCGCGAACACCGCGAAAGGCCGCATCGTTATCCGCCGGCTTAAGCAGCATGTCCGCGCCGGCTTCGAGCGCCCTAACGGCCGCTTCGTCCTGGTTGAAATAGATCGTCAAGCCGCTCATGCTCAAGGCATCCGTCACCACGATCCCGCCAAACTTGAGATCATTCTTAAGCAATTGGCCGATAACTGGTGAGACTGTAGCTGGAAGTGAAGCGCTCTCGGCAATGATCTCACCCCCTTCATCCGTATCGATTGGTCGTATCTTGTTATTGCGCGGTAGAGGTTTGACTGCAGTAGGATCGATTTGAGGCAGGCCCACGTGGGCCACCATGATCGATCCGATACCCGCGTTGATCGCCGCGCGGAATGGAACCAGTTCGATTGCATTCAAACGATCGCGTCCCACGTTGATTTCCGGTAAGCCTCGATGCGAATCGACCGCAGTGTCGCCATGGCCGGGAAAATGTTTGGCCGTAGCTATCACTCCTCCTTTTTGTGCGCCCTCGGTGAAGGCTACCGCGAACCGGGCCACCTCCACCGGATCCTCTCCGTAGGAACGAACGTTGATCACCGGGTTGGCGGCATTGTTATTCACATCAACTACGGGCGCATAAATTTGTGCCACGCCCATCGCGCGTGCTTCACGTGCTGTTACCTCTCCCTGACGCCGTGCGAAGTCCGGGTTACCGGTGGCGCCGACAGCCATATTCCAGGGCAAGTTCACGGTGTCGTCGAAACGCATTCCTGAACCAGCTTCAAGGTCCGCTGAAATTAGCAGCGGATACTTCGCGAGTTGCTGCATGCGGTTCATCAACACCACCGACTCATAAACCGGTCCGCGAAAGAGAATGATGCCGCCTATGTGGTTCTCTTCAACCTGGCGCTTGATCGTGCGAAACGCATCACTATCCTGATTGAGGAAGGTGGCATTGACCCCCACCGAAATGAGCTGCCCGATCTTTTCTTCCAGAGACATGCGGCGTAATTCTTTGTCAGCCCATTTAAGAGCATCTTTCGAGGGCGTTACAGAATAGGGAATTGGATCTTTGGCTGTGGGAGTTGTAATTCCTGCGACTGTAACGGCGTGACCTGGTCGTGTAAGCGCTGTACTTCCCTGCGCTTTTGTCCGCCCATTTAATTGAAATAGCGGCGTAATCACGAACGCCGCCA
>Ga0137394_10002781_pt1 | contig 13040 bp, 9 predicted proteins | sample czobulk116metaG_FD_108278 | JGI IMG/M metagenome (GOLD analysis project Ga0137394, IMG submission 108278) | Vadose zone soil microbial communities from Angelo Coast Range Reserve, California, USA - czobulk1.16 metaG | ecosystem: Environmental > Terrestrial > Soil > Vadose zone | place: USA...
CGCATTACGTTTCCGTCTAAACAGCTTTCTGCGGTCTAAAGAGACTGGGGTGAAAACCCAGGAGATCATACGGTAATTTGCAGGTTCGGAAGGGCGGCTTGCCCCCGCTCCAGCGTAGCGTTATCAACGTTAGCTCTTTTCAAGCTTAGATTAGATTGAGTCTTCACACGACTTCAGAGTTCTCATAGCGAGTGATAAGACGCTACGCTGGAGCGGGGGCAAGCCACCCTTCCGAACCTGCGAATTTGGCAGGGCTTGAGCCGTCGTTTTTGGATCGCAGCGTTTCCGCACAGCCTCTTTGAGCCACGATGCTAATAAGATCGCTCCGCGTTACGGGAAATGCGGAAAGCCTCAGTATCGATTTGAACCCATGATGAGCGAACCAAACAAACCTGGATACACGAGTTTCCGCCTCATTCTGAGCGTGGTTTGCCTCCTGGTCATCGGGCGCGTCGTCCTGGCGGTTCCCTGCGCGCTACCGAAGTCACAACCGGATTCGTGGGTAACAACAAAGGTGAATGTGCTCGTTCAAGCCGCACGCGCCGCGTACGAAGACGACGTAAGACAGCCGGCGTATGACCGGGTGATAGAGAGGATTGCGGACACTCTGCGTCAGTGCAAACTTTCCGAAGACGCAGGCTTTGTCAAACGTTATCGGCAATTTGTCGAGTACATCAAATTAGCGTCCGTCGCCCAACTGCCCGACCATGAGCTCGGCTTTGTGGTGCCCGATCGACAGTACTTTCAGGAGACGCGCCAGTATGTGCAAATTCCCGAGTTTCTCCTGACTCAAACCTTCCTCCAGTCCGTGAGTCGTGATGGGACGCTCAACCGGGCCAAGCTCTTGCTGCAAGAGGTTAATTCCAAAAGAGACCCCGCCGATCAACTTATCTTCTTCAGCTATCGCTCTCAACATCTTGGCACTCCTGACAACAAAAACAGCTATCAGAGGCTTTTGATCGTCATTCCGGGAAACGCTGAGAAGGGTGTGCCCGAAAAATGGGTGCAGTTTGGGATTACTGATCGCGGAGCACGCATACATGTCCGCAACCTCTCGGTGGTATCGGCCATGCCCGGCCCTGATGGCAGCTCCAATTTCTACTTTAAAGATTACTACCGCAGCTACGCTCGAGATGGTTCGATCAGCGTCAAGGGTCGCTGGGAACTGGGATATGGCGACGACAACTGCGTGAGTTGCCATAAGAGCGGCATCCTCCCCATCTTCCCAGGTAGCGGCAGCGTGAGAGCGAACGAACGGGAAGCGCTGGTCGCGGTTAACCAAAGATTTCTCACCTACGGCGCACCACGATTTCAAAACTATTTGGATCTAAGCAGGTTTGGTCCGGGACTCACTTCGGCCAGCCTGGAGAGTCGAACTCGACGATTCGGCACGGGCTTTGGGGCATCAGTCGTTGGGCGCGCGATGACGTGTATCGCTTGCCACCACCAGGAACGACTTGGCGCGCTCAACTGGCCCATGGATTCGGTCCTGATCAAGTCGTTCGTCAAAGGCGGGCAAATGCCTCTGGGCCACAAACTAAAAATCTCGGAGCGCAACGAGTTATATAGAAAACTGATCCAGGAGTACTTCGCGATTGACGATGCCAACCCGGGTATCTTGAAGTCGTGGCTTCTGGCCAGTGCACAGTCAGAGTCGGATTAATGTTGAGCGTCTTCTATCAAACGTCCAGAGGTATTCCAATGAGAAATGCAGCAATTCTGAGCGCGGCACTGGTGATCGGCATGCTGCTGACCGGCTGCAGTGCTCAAGGGCAGAAAGCCCGAGCGGTAGACAGCAGGCCGGAGTTGCGTCCGATCATCGTGCAGGGCGCTATGGACCTGGAGGTAACGAAATTTGCGAGCCGTCTGGATAACGTCAGGGTGGAGAAAGTCGGCGGCTGGACATTCTGGCGCGGCACGCTGGACGGCTACCCGGTGGTCGTTTCCAAAACCATGAAAGGCGTGTCTAATTCAGCAGCCGCCACGGCGATCGCAGCTGAACGATATCATCCGGTGGCCATCGTCAATCAGGGGACCGCAGGCGGTCACACCCGGCAGTTGCATGTCTACGACATCGTGCTGGGCAAGTACTCTGTCAATCTGGGAGCGTTCAAAAGCGCGTACCGTAAGCCCGGGCAGGGGAGCGATGTTGTGGGATGGATGCCGCTGGAGCTGCTGGCTGAAGGCAGCGCCGGGGAAAACCATGGGGAGCAGAACATGCGGCGCTTCCAGGGAAACGAGCAACTGCTGGCTGCGGCTGAGCGCGTGAAGCACTTGTATCACAAGGGACAAGTCGTGGAAGGGGTAATTGGGTCCAGCGATATCTGGAACAGTGAACTTGATCGTATCCAACGGTTTCACGGTCAGTACGGCACCTCGGTCGAGGAAATGGAAACCGCTTCAGCGGCGCAGATTGCCGGCTTCTTTCAGATTCCGTTTCTCGGTATTCGAGTGTTGTCCAACAACATCACCAACGACGGGACATATGACGCCAAAACGGGTGAAGCTTGTCAGGATTACGTCTACGACGTGGTGAGATCCTATATCGGTACCACGCTGAAGCGCTGATTCTCCGAAGAATGTCAGCAGGCGTTGCACAAAAAGTCGCCCATGACTGGCGTACCTAGACCGTTCACAGCAGTCGCGTAATACTCATCACGCGATCGACTTTTGTGCAAAGCTATATCAGCAGCAGCAAACAGAGAGGAAGATTTCATGACAACCAGACTGAGACAGTCTTTCGCCACCAGACACACGTCTATCACCACACGGAGAGCGCAGGTCGAATGGTTACTACTGCTCGTCCTGACCCTCGCTGTTGCTTTTGCAAGCGCACATGCAGCTAAGGCTCAGAAGGCGTCGGCGCCTGAAGGAAAATCGCACTATGCCACGCTTGACGGCAACCGGATTCATTACCAGAGCTATGGCAAAGGCCGCGAAGCGCTGGTCTTAATACACGGCTGGACCTGCAATCTGGACTACTGGCGAGATCAGGTGCCCGACTTTGCCAAAAGGAGTCGCGTGATCGCGATAGATCTTCCCGGTCACGGCCAGAGCGACAAGCCACAGGTTGCGTATAGCATGGAGTTGTTCGCCCGCGCTGTTGATACTGTGATGCGCGATGCGCATGTGGAGCGTGCAGTGTTGGTGGGCCATAGCATGGGAACACCTATAGCCAGGCAGTTCTATCGCAAGTATCCGCAGAAGACTTTGGCGATCGTCATCGTCGACGGCGCCTTGCGTCCATTCGGAGACAAGAAACTAATGGATGGCTTTATCGCCGGCTTTCGCGGGCCAAACTATAAAGAGGCCGGGAAGCAGATGTTTGCCGGTATGGCTGGTCCAAATCTTTCCGCCGAACTCAAGGAGCGAATTCAAGCTTCGTTTCTCAACACGCCGCAACACGTTATCGTGAGCGCGATGGAAGGCATGGCAGAAGACTCGATCTGGGGTCAGGACAAGATAAACGTGCCGGTGTTGGCGATTCTGGCCAAGTCACCTTTCTGGCCCGCCGACACTGAGCAGTTTTATCGCAGCATCGCGCCAAGTCTCGATTTTCAGTCGTGGGACGGTGTGGGCCACTTCCTGATGATGGAGAAGCCGAAGGAGTTCAACGAAGCGGTGATAGCGTTCCTGGACAAGAACTCGCTGCTGAAGAAGTGAGCCGGGAGCAAACAAGATAGGTCCTATATGACCTATAGGACCAATTTAATTCATGCTTTTAGACATCTCGCCTTTACGGATCTCCCGCGATTATCGTCTGCTCTTTTTCGGTCAACTGATTTCAGCCTTCGGCTCGGTGATGGCTTTTGTCGTCGTCCCGGTACAGGTTTATCAATTGACCGGGTCAACGCTTTTGGTTGGTCTGCTAAGCGCGTCGGAATTTGTTTTGATACTGTTGATGGCTTTTGTGGGCGGTGCGTATGCCGATTTTATCGACAAACGGAAAATGTTGCGACTCACGGAAGTGGGACATACCTTAGTCACCGCTTTGATGGTTTTCAATGCGACTCTGGTGCATCCGCGGGTATGGGTCTTGTTTCTGTGCGCGGCCCTTCACGCCGGACTGGCGGCTTTGCAACGTCCTTCGTTTGAAGCGATGCTGCAAAAGCTTGTTCCGCTGGATTTGATGTCTTCAGTCAGCGCCTTGAATTCATTGCGTTGGAACATAACGTCAATTGTGGGTCCCTCGGTAGCCGGAATTACTGTAGCGAGATACGGCGCCATCACCGCTTACACGATCGATCTAGTGACTTTCTCCGCTTCGCTGGCGGCGGTGTTTCTGATTCAGGCCGTGCCGGCGCCGGCGCAAACTGAAGATCGGCCAACATTGAAATCAGTCGTTGAAGGTATGCACTACGCCTGGCGGCGCAAAGAAATCCTCGGAACGTATCTTATTGATATGAACGCGATGTTTTTCGGAATGCCAACTGCTCTTTTTCCGGCGATGGCCGCAAACTTCGGCGCGGGAACCGTTGGTTTTTTCTACGCGGCGCCTTCGGTCGGCGCCCTCGTCGCCACTGTGACTTCGGGCTGGACCAAAAAGGTCAATCGACACGGTTTGTTCGTCAGCCTTGCCGCCGCTCTCTGGGGCGTGGCTATGATCTTTTTCGGTTTCGCGCAGAATCTGTATCTGGCTTTGTTTTGCTTAGCTCTGGCCGGCGGTTTCGATATGATTAGCGGAGTTTTTCGAATGACAATTTGGAGTCAGACGATTCCGCATTACCTGCGCGGGCGGCTCGCCGGGTTGGAGATGATCAGTTACACCTCGGGACCAAAACTCGGCGACGCAGAAGCCGGCATCGTCGCCACGCTTTTCAGTGTTAGAACTTCGATCGTGTCTGGCGGAATTTTGTGTGTCATCGGAACGGCAGTAATCTCTGCTTTGATTCCTCAATTCATCAGATACCGCGGAAGCGAGGGTATCAAGCAAAAGGACCTCGAAGAAGCCATGCGCGAAACGGAGACCCGAACCCTGCTGGTCGACTAAATGCCCAACACGATACGAAAACGCCGAATCCGAGAGAGGTAGGTTAATATTGAAAGCATGACACTATCCATCTTCTAAGTTAACTGCTTATACTCCGGATTCACGGCATAATAAGTCCGTTTGACGAAGCGCGCGGAACCGGGACCGACTGCCGGTCGTACTTGGTTTTCTGGAAATACCCATTAAAGTCGCGAGGATATTATGCATTGTCCAAATTGCGGGCAGTATCAATCTTCCGAAGACATTCGCTATTGTCCACGCTGTGGCCTTTCGCTCTGGGAATTAGCCAGATGGTTGAACGATGGCGCCAACCCGCCATGGAATCGAAGCGAACCAAATATCGAGCCATCACCACGCCGGAAAGGAATCCGTCGGGGAGCGAAGTTGATGTTCCTCAGCGGGGTGCTGCTGATGCCTACTATTTTTATAGCTGCGGCTACTGAGGAAGGTGCTTTCCTCGTGCTCCCGTTTACGGTTTTTCTGGCAGGACTGTTTTGGGCGATGTACTGCCGTCTCTTCGCCGATGATAAGCCGGCATTCAAGAACCAAATGCCTGCGCAACTGTATCGGCCAAATGAGTATCTCCCTCCGGCCCAGGTCAATTCAGCACCTGCTTTGCGAGCAAGGGAGCCAAACACTTCAGAGATCGTGCAGCCGCCCAGCGTAACAGAGTACACAACCAACCTGCTTAAGAATCGCAAGCAGTGAAATGCTAAGAAAACTCCTGAAGGTTTTGCTCGTGCTGATTGTGATTGCGGCGATCGCGTTCACCGCCTTTTGGTTTACTCGTCCCGCAGACGTTTCTTTCGAAGAGGTCCGCGCGAGTGTTCCAAACTCTCAGTACAGCCGCTTCGCCGAGGTCGATGGTGTGCGCGTTCATTATCAGGAAAAAGGAACAGGAACGCCGCTCATACTGATTCATGGTTTCACTTCGTCCGTCTTTTCGTGGAAGGATGTGTTTGAGCCTTTATCAAAAACCTTCCGCGTTATAGCCGTTGACCTCAAGGGGTTTGGTTTTTCCAGCAAGCCTGACGGCGATTACACCAGACGTGCTCAAGCGACGTTGGTCGCACACTTTCTGGATTATTTGAAAATCGATAACGCCTGGCTGTGCGGCAATTCGATGGGTGGCGACGTCTCCCTTAACCTCGCCGTCCAGAATCCCAGGCAAGTCGCCGGCCTGATTCTGATTGATAGCGGGGGTGTGAAAGTAGAAGGGAGCAGTTCACTGGCACCCAGCTATCTGCTTATTCCTGTCGTTGGTAGGGCGTTGACCGCTCTGGCTCTTAGGTCGGACAAACTGGTGCGCGAAGGCCTGGAGAAAAGTTTTTACGACCAGTCGAAAATCACGGACGAGCGCGTGGCTGCTTATTATCACCCGCTGCAAACACGCGGGGGACAATTGGCGGCTCTGCGCGCGCGGACGCAGGCGGACCAGTTTCCGGTTGAACCCGACCTGGGGAAAATCAGTGCAAGGACATTGATTATTTGGGGAGCGGAGGATGAGCTTATTCCCCTGGCGGCCGGCCGCAAGATGAACTCGCTTATCAAAGATTCAAAACTGCTCGTGATCGAAAAATGCGGTCACCTTCCTCAGGAAGAAATTCCCGAGCGCGTTGTCGACGAAATAACCAGATTCATCAATAACCCAATATAGGACCAATCCGTCCTATAGGGCCTATTCGCATTTTATGACCTATTCGCAATTCATCATTGTGTTCATTGTGATTTCCACTCTTTCATTCTGCGTGACATCGCAGGCTCCGAATCAAAGAGTCACCGTGGTTATCCAGACAGAACTGGGAGACATAGAGGCTGAAATCGATACTCTCCGCGCGCCCATAACCGCCAAAAATTTTCTCAAATACGTAGACGCAGGACATTACGATGGCGGCCGGTTTCATCGCACCGTAAGAATGGACAACCAGCCTTCTAATAAAGTCAAAATCGAAGTTGTGCAAGCGGGCGTTGATCCGAATAAAGAGAAATCGGGGTTCGCGCCTATTACACTGGAGCGGACAAATCAGACTGGGCTGCATCATGAAAACGGCACCCTTTCGATGGCCAGGGACGGGCCTGACACGGCTACCTCAGATTTCTTCATTTGTATCGGTCCTCAGCCTTCACTCGATTACGAAGGGAAGCGGAATCCTGATGGTCAGGGATTCGCCGCTTTCGGACGCGTGGTAAAAGGAATGGACATTGTCAGGAAGGTACAGGCTGCAAACGCTCAGGAGCAGAAACTAGCTCCCCCAATTAAGATTCTGAAGATCAAGCGAAAGTCTTAAAACAATAGGACCTATGTGACATATAGGACCTATTACTGGTGAGCCATGAACACTATCGCCATCCAGAAACAAATGGCTTTTCCGTTTGTTCTTGAAGAACTGGCGCCGCTTCGGCCTACGATCAAACGGATGTTTGGCTTCACCCACATCTATCTCGACGACAGACTTCTCTGCTCACTTCGGGATAGCGTCAAGCAAAAGGGAACTAATGGCATGTGGCTATACACTACGACGGAACACGCCGAGAGTCTTATCCGGGAGTTTCCAAACTTATCACGGCGGCAACTGTGGCGCTCCGGAAAGAACGCGTGGATCGTTCTGGCCTCCAGGCTGGAAGATTTTGAAGAATATGCTTTCCGGGCGTGCGAGCTGATATTGAACGGCGATCGACGGATAGGCAGGGTAACCCGCGGGGGAGCACATCAATATTCTAGACAGGAATCTTTAGACAGGATGTACAAGATTCACAGGATAGTTTAAGAGCGCCGCCATCGGATGGGGCCTCAGTCTACTTTGGTTTCTTATAAACTCTGGAAAGGGAGGCCAGCAGTTCAGAGTTCAACCTTCAGGTTGCTTCCTTCGCAACCACGCAAGCTAATAAAGCTTGAACTCTGAACGATTCCAGGATGAAGGACATCTGTCAGAACCGAGTAAGCCGGCAAGGGCCGCATTGCCGCGCAGCCATCGAAAAAGGCGGGCCAACATGTGATGGCCCGCCTTTTTAGTTTTCAGCTACCCAGTACGTTAAGGCATCGTCGTGTCCTTCACCCTGGTGGTGGTGCCCGTCTTCCGCACATAGATCTCGCCGCGTGCAGTCAAACCTGATTTGTTGGCAAGGGCATATACCGCCGAATCCACCAGATCTTTATTCGCCAGGCGAAAGCTGGTAATGCCTGACACGTTAGTGTCGGGATCGCTGTATTGAATAGTCAGATAGCGGACCTTCGTCTTGATGAATCCAAGCGGAAAACCAATATAGGGAATGTATTGGCCCACGGAGGCCGCGGCGGGCCGCCGCTTCTGCGTATCGGCAAACGCCGAGGCTACCGCATTATAAGGAATGAAAAACATTTCCTTCTTTTTGTCGTTGCGAAAAAGCAGGCGCTCATTGGTATCGTCAAAGGTGAGCGTACCTTCCATCGTTTTGCTGTGGCCAAAGACGCCGCCTTCATACTTGGCAGTCATCGTTTGGGGAGCCGGAGCGGGCGTTGCCTTAGACGCATCTGACGCGGTGGTGTCGGCGATTCGTGGCCGCTGCGCGTAAGCCGCAACACCCAGGGTCAACGTCAATAATAGAACTCCAAACATCCTCATTAGAAAACCTCCAGGCATTTCAATGTTGCTTTTTAATTGTTCAGTCTTACTTGGCGAATGGCCGTACACGCTCTGCCGCTTCTTTGAAGTCGGCGTCGGCAGGCGCAAGGCTTAATCCTTTTTGATATGCACCCAACGCTTTGGCATATTGTTTGGACACTTCGTAGGCATAACCAAGTTCACGATAAATGTTGACATCATCCGGCGACTTCTGAGCAGCGGTTTGCAGGGCGAGAATCGCTTTGGGGAAATTCTTTGCGCGCGATTGGGCAATTCCTAATAAATAAAAAGTCACGCCCTTGGCCCCGGGTTCCAGGGTAGCGCGTTCCAGAGCAGCCGCGGCGCGCGCGTATTGCTCGCTGCCAATCAGTGCTTGTCCAAAAAGCGTTACCGCCTCGGCATCGGTTCTGACCTTTATTAATCCTTCACCTGCGCGCACCGCGCTTAGATAATCCGCCGCAGCTTTTGCGGTGTCCGTGCTCAGGGACGCGCGTCGCAGATAGACCGAAGTCAGCATTGTCCAGGCAGCCGCGAAACGGGGGTCGATGACAGTGGCCCGATTGAGCGCCGCAATTCCGCCATCAAGATCGTTTTTTCCTACGGCGATCTGTCCCAGGTAGAAGAGCGAGACAGAATCTTTGGGGTTGGCCTTAACCACCAGATTCAGGGTGCGCTCGGCGTCTGCTAGTTTGCCTGTCTTGTATTCAGCCAGACCACGATAGTAAAGCATTGCGGGATCGGGAGTGGCGCCGGCACGCGTTGTGGCGGCAACCAGAAGAGGCAGCGCCCGATCATACTTTTCAGAAAGCACGTAGGCCTGGCCCAAAGCATCAGCGGTGTTAGGATCCTCCCGCTTCAAAACTTCCTGCAAATTCATGGCTTTCTGAAGATCGTCTATGGCCGGTTGATACTGTTTGAGATTCAACTCGGCAAAGCCGGCTATCTTCCATGCCTCCGAGTCGTTGGGAAACTGGGCGGCAATTGCTTTGGCTTCTTTGGCGGCTTCGGCAAATTGTTTTTGTTGCAGCAGCTGATAGGCATGAGATGTGTCGGCGGTTGCAACCGTATTCACTACGGGCTTCACGGGCTGCACATCAATCAGCGGGCGATTCGAATTGTTCCGCGCTGACGGGCTTTGTTTCGGTTCCGGCAGCAACAAGGGTTCCTCAGCCGGCTTGACGGGCTGCGTTTGCTTAACGCGGCGGGGCCGGCTCGATTGCGCCAGGCCAAGTCCCGCCAGGCTGACGACGAGGGCAACTATTGAGAGAAACTGCTTGAAATACCTATTGATCATAAAAAACTTCCCTGGGGAGAGGGTTTATTTGCGGTTAAGTGGAGTACAGCAAAATGGCATGTTTTCGGATGCGGTCCACAGCCTTTTAGTTCGCTTGCCTTCAATGTAGCGCAACAAGTTTGGTTCGACAAACCTAAGGAGGGTCTGATCTGTTTTTACTTCGGGGATTAAAAGTAAAGCGGCCGGCGGAATTGATTCGCCGGCCGCTCTATTCTCTGTTGCTCATTTAAACCGCTTCGGACAGGCAGGAATGCCTGTCTGCGGTGCATTAGAAATTCAGCTTTAAACCAAACTGAAACTGCCGGGAATCGTAGGCGGCCGTCGGGCGGCTATAGTAACGTCCATTCCCGGCACGCTGTGCAAAGGCATTCACGTCGGAGAAGAAGGGCGACGCACCGGCCTCATTGAAACGGTTAAAGAGATTGAAGCCTTCGGCGATGATGTCAAGGCGATACCTTTCGCCGAAGCGGATGGCCCGCGATACGCGCAAATCAAGCGACGCATAACCATGCGTAATGCCCGCATTGCGTCCCAGAGTTCCATTAGTGAAAGGTGTCGAAGTGGGCGCGAAAAGAACACCTGTCGAAGTAACACTGGGGCGATCATTCGAGCTTTGCAAGTCACCGTTGGTCTCAGTACCTGTGATTATGTTGAAGGGACGGCCTGAGGAAATTTCCAGGATTGGAGCAACGGTAAAGCCAGACAAGAACCGCCGCGCCCCGTTGGATGAACGCCAGGCTCCGGGCGATGACCAAACTCCGCTAAACACAAACCGGTGACGCTGATCAAATAGCGAGTCAGCGCGTTCCGCGCGGAAGTTGCGATTATCTTGCGGCTTCAAAAGCGTCTGCAAGTCGGAAGAATCATCGATCGAGTGGGACCAGGTGTAAGACGCCATAAACTGGAAGTTGTTGGCGAAGCGCCGCTTCAATTCGAGGTTGAGAGCATTGTAACTGGAGTTGCCGTCTGAAAGTTGAGCGCTTACATCTGCGAACGGCGAAAGCAGACCAGGCGTGCGCAAGCTGTTTGCGGCGGCCAGGCCGGCGTCAAACGCGGCTTTGGTTACTAAGCCGCCGGTAGCTGAAGCGATAAAGAAATAGTTTGGACCATTGGGGCGGAAAAAATTGGCGGCAATCGGACTGACTACACCCTGGCCCAAACCATTGCGACCCAAAAGCCCCGGAATAATAACCGTGTATCCAGGAGGACACCCGGCACCCGGACAAGCAGTTGGTAAAGCGGCTATCCCAAAGAGTGCCTCGGCATTCGATAATGGAGCTCTTCCAGCAAACCGCCTGAAGTTTTCTATTAGAAAATCCGTCCGCGGCGAGTTTATGTCTTCTGGATGGGGCAGATGATGGGCACCGACAAAGAGGTAGCTTGCTGATAGCGACATGTTCTTGCCTACCTGATGTTCGACGCTGAGGTTGGCCTGATTTGCGTAGGCATACTCAAAGTCCTTAGCTACGTTGAGCGTAAAAGGAAGTAGTGGTCCAAAGCCTACGAATGTTTGATCATTAAAGCGCAAACGACCAGGCAGGTATTGGGCAGTTCGGGCCACGCCGGGAGTAGTGAATCCCGCCGGCAAGGCTGAGCAAAACGGATTGCTAGTGGCAGCGGAGCAAACAGTTCCCTGGAAGATCTGAACCACATTGAATGAGGCGGTCGGTGTAGGCAGTCCCGGCAACACGTTGGTGTATTGTTGCTGTTGAGCCGCGTCTGCGATGTCCGAGTTGAAGGCGATAGCTAATAACGGGTGATCGTAGAAGAGGCCATAGGCAGCTCGAACCACGGTTTTGCCGTCATTGTTAATGTCCCAGGCCGCCCCGATCCGCGGCGCAAAATTATTAGTGTCGCGTGGGAACCCCTGTTGAATACGCAGCGAGTCCTGGGCGAAGAATGCCAACGGACGGTTCTTGATGGAGCTGATGGGATTGCCAAAGCCCTGAATAAATGTGCCGGGGACACCGATTCCATAAGTCTGCACCGGTGTCAGCGAGGGCGCTGAGGTAGACAGACCGGGAATAAAACCTGCTGCCAGCGTGCCGGCTGAAAGTTCGCCAAAATTGAAGAGTCCGGGGAAGTTCAACTGAAAACTCGCGTCTACGTTGATGAAATTAACATCCGCCCCGAATTTGAACGCGTGATTGCCGACAAGCAAATTTACGTTATCAGAAAGCTGAAACCGCGTTTCCGTCCGGTTTACCGGTGAAAACGGATTGGGTCCCATAAATGCGGCACCGGAGATCTGTAAGGCGGGACCACCCGGAACCTGTGAATCAAAGGTTGCGTGCCGTCTGCTATAGCTAAAGCGTGCTTCATTAATAAGTGAGCTCGAAATAGTGGAATTCAGCGAGGTAACGAAAGAGGTGTCGCGCAGCGTCTGAATCCCTGTGCGCGAGAAGTCGTTCTGGCCAAGCGTCTGATTCTGCGACTCGTCCTGAATGCCTGTCAGATCGCTCGGGTTGTAACCAAACCTCATGGTGAGAAGCTGGCTGTTGTTGAAGCTATGATCGCCTCGCACTGAGAAGAAAGTTGTTGCTTCAGAAATTGGAAAGATGCGCGCTAGTTGGTTGAGGGCACGAAATCCGACCGGCCGGCCCAGTGCATCGATCGTGGTAAATCCCGGGACGGCTCCATTGTTCGCGGCCGTTGGAAGCGGAGTTCCAGACAGGAGGAAACGTGCTCCAATCACTTGTCCCTGTGGTATCCCAATACCAGGAAGAAAATTTCTTAGCGTGCTGGTCCCATTGAGTGCAGTTTGGCCGCCCACCGAAGCGAGATGAGCGTAGGCCACGGCGCGGCCAATGCGCGCTGCATCTCCGCTCGCCAGCTCGCCACCGATAAAAGCCGCCTGAGCCGGGGTCAGATTATCGAATGTCTGCGCCAATCCCAGTATGGCGGCCGGAATCGTGATGCTCGACGTCAACCCTGCCCCTACATTGCTGGTAAAAAAGCCCGACTCCTGCCGGCGTCGCTGTTCAAAAGCCGCGAAGAAAAAAGTGCGATTCTTTTTGATGGGTCCGCCGAAGGTCGCGCCATACTGCGCGCGCGTGAAGGGTGGGTCAGCGATCGGCGCGAATGCGTTTCGTGCCTGGAAGCTTCGGTGGCGCAGGAACCCGAAGACGTTTCCCTGATAGGTGTTGGTGCCTGC
>Ga0137394_10002782_pt1 | contig 13038 bp, 9 predicted proteins | sample czobulk116metaG_FD_108278 | JGI IMG/M metagenome (GOLD analysis project Ga0137394, IMG submission 108278) | Vadose zone soil microbial communities from Angelo Coast Range Reserve, California, USA - czobulk1.16 metaG | ecosystem: Environmental > Terrestrial > Soil > Vadose zone | place: USA...
AAGGCTCCATCCTGGGCGGGCTTGGCCGCCTCGTCGTCGGCGATAATTCGTAGCCTCTCTTCAGTCCGTTCAGAATCAGGCACAGAAATTGCCAACAACCCTCCAAAGAGAGCGGGGTTGAACATAGGTGACTAGCTTTGTGTTTGGGGCTCGGACAATTCCAAAATTGACGTTTTCTGACAATAAACTGGCCATTCGCGGCGCGGAATGCCATTTTCTGCGAGAATTGATGAATATGACTTTGTTCCGACGCTCTCACCGTTTCACGTTCTTGCAGCCTCATTCAATTGATATAACGCGGCCACTGCGCTCGTTTCACGTTTCACGTTTCACGTTTCACGCAACACGCAACACGCAACACGCTTCGCGCCTCATTTTTTACCTCGCTCTCACGCTTTCCTCCGTGGCCATTGCCCAGACCACCAATACAAACATCTTCGGCTTTAAGGGACCCGAAATATTTCCGATCGATTCGCAAATCACCCAGCTCCGCGTGGCAGATCTCGATGGCGATGGCTTCAACGATCTGATCGTCGTCAATAACGCACGGGCCAGGATCAACCTCCTTTACAACCAAACCGGCAAAACCAACCTGGTCAAAATTCTGAAACCCACTGGCCGCCGTGAGCTCAACGAACTGCCCGCCGATTCCCGTTTTCGCATTGACTCCATCGCTTCAGAAAAGCGCATCTCTTCCCTCGTCGTCGAAGACTTGAACGGTGATGGCCGCCCCGATATTGCGTACTACGGCGAGCCAAAGGAATTGGTCGTGCTCTACAATCAGGGCAGCAACACCTGGAGCGCTCCGAAACGTTGGGCCATTGAAGATGGCCAGCTCACCGCAAACGCCCTGACCGCAGGCGATCTGAACGGGGACGGCCGCACCGATCTTATCCTGCTTGCCGAGAACTATGTCTATCTTCTCGCGCAGAAGAAAGATCACGGTCTGGAAGAGCCTGAAAAGATTCCCTTCTCCGGTTCCGTCAAATCCGTCCAGGTCGTGGACATAGATGGCGATGGGCGGCAAGACCTGCTGCTCGTCAATTGGGAGGATCACAATCCCTTCCGCTTCCGTCTCCAAAAAGAGGGCGGGCAGCTCGGGCCGGAAAATTACTTTCCCTTCGCCCCCATTCGCTCCTACTGGGCCGACAATCTCGAAATCAGCAACAAAACACAAATCGTGACTATCGCCTTGAATTCGGGACGAGCGCAGATCTCCGAATTTGTCCGCAAACCGGCCGAAGTTTTGTCCGGCTCCTTCAAGCAGGGTCAATTCCAGGTGCTTCCTCTCTCCAGGACGGATAAAGCCCGGCGTGGAATGCTCTGGGCCGACGTGGACGGCGATGGACGGCAGGATCTCCTGGCAGCCGACCCCGAAAACGGCCAGCTTTCTGTCTTCCTGCAACAAAAAGATGGCTCTCTCGCCGCTCCGCGCACTTTTCCCACTCTGGCCGGAATCAGTGACCTCGCCGTAGCCGACTGGAATGGCGACGGCAAGCCGGACGTTTTCATCCTCAGCGCCGACGAACGACAGGTCGGCATCACGCGCCTAGACGAAAAACAGCGCCTTCCTTTTCCCACACTCATTCCCTTTGAAGGCAAACCCTTGGTCCTTGCCGTAGGAAAACTTACGTCCACGGGAAAACCAGTCCTCGCAGTGATTCTCGAGCAGGAAAGCGCCGCCGATCAGCCAGCCCGCCGGGTGCTCGTCACTCGCACCGCCGATGGCAAAACACGCACACAAAGGCTCAGCAAGTCCTTTCAATCCAATCCCAGCATGATGGCTTTTCACGACGCCAATCAGGATGGCCTCAACGATCTCATCATTCTGACGCCGTATGAAAAAGTGAAAGTGCTGGTTCAGGTGCCCAACAAGGATTTTGAGGAAGTGGACGTCGCCCCCCCTGGCGGCGCGATCGAGCAACCCTGGCTTAGCACCGCTGACGTCGATGGCGATGGAAAACCGGAGCTTCTTCTCACACAAAAGAATTTCGTCCGGGCGGTGGTGCTCAAGTCCGATGCTTCATTTCAAAATGTAACCAATCGCGCGGGATGGACCTTCGCCGTGAAAGACCAGATCAATGGTACCGCCAGCAATTCACGCCTGGTGGCTGCCGCTGCCATTCCGAACGGCACTAATGCCATCCCCTCTCTTTTCCTTCTCGATGCCGAGCGCAAAGCATTGACCCTTTGCGAACGCGATCAAGCAGGCGTCTGGCAGGTAGTCCGCAACGTTCCTCTGCCGCTTTCTGAATTCATCTCCGTGCAGCCGATCTCGCTCAAAACCTCCTCCAGCGCCGTGGGCTTTCTTGGTCTCAATGCTGTGGCCTGGCTTCCGCTGTCGGGAGATGTCTGGGAACTCCAGGAACTCGACAGCTATGAAACTCCTATCAAAGACGGCCATTTGACCGATGTCGTTTCAGGTGACCTCAACAGCGATGGCCGCAAAGATCTCGTCTTTCTTGAAACCGCTCGCAACTATCTCGACCTCGTTCTCTTCAGCGCCGATCACAAACTCATCCCTGCCAATCGCTGGCAGGTCTTTGAGGAGCGAACCTTCCGCAGCCGCCGCAGCGATATGCCCGAACCCCGCGAAGCCGTCGTTGCTGATCTCACCGGGGACGGCAAAAACGATCTGGCCGTCGTCGTCCACGACCGCATTCTTGTCTATCCCCAGGAGTAATCTGCCCGCAAGCCGGCTCGCTGCGAGTTCAAGTCTTGCCTCGTTGATCTATTGACTTTTGCGGCCCGAAACTCTTCGGCTTTCAGTATCATTCCTCTATTTCTTCGTACTCTTCTTCGTGTCCACTACGCATGAGGCTGGAGGCCTGAACACCGATTAGAATGCCCAATCCAAAGACGATGCCGATACTTTGATACGGATGCTCGCGCAGTTGCCGGTCGGTGAGTTGCGCGCTTAACACGGCCCGTCGTCTTGCCTGTGTCGCCCCGGCTTTCAAAAGCTCTTGTCCGTCGTGGACAACGGTTTTGATATCCTGCAAAAACTTATCCAGGTTTGCGTGATCTCCATTTCCTGTTTTGCGCATGGCCTGAGCATGGGCCCGGTTCTCTCCGACCGAAAATAGGGTGTTTACCTATCGGCCATCCCATTCGTCATTCGGGTTTCAACTTTGGTAAGAACCTTGCTGTCAGTCACGCATGCAAAAAACATATTGTTCCGTGGTCAGGGACGGCGACGAGCAATTGGTCATAGTGCCAGAAAATAAGACAGTCGAGTTCTATAGCTACATGCGCGGCTATGGCTTTAACTTCACCATCGATTGCCGGGGATTCTGCGAGGACAATATCTTTTGCTTTCCGGAGACAGAGAATACTGATCGGCTGAGAATTATCGTCGGCCGATTCCCGATGAATTAGTGTGGCTAAGTCTGCGGGTTCGCGGCTTCCACCGGCACATTGGCGCGGAGCTTTTCGACAATACCGGGAAGATGCTTCAATACGTAATCCACTTCCGCCTCGGTATTATAGATGCCGAGACTGAAGCGGACACTCCCTCGAGCGCGCGCCGCGCTGCAACCCATTGCCAGCAGAACATGCGAAGGATCAAGCGAACCGCTTGTGCAAGCCGAGCCGCTTGAGGCGCAGACCCCAGCCTGGTCCAGCAAAAGCAAAATCCCTTCTGCTTCCACACCATCGAAAGCAATGTTCGTGGTATTGGGCAATCGAGGTTCCTTGCCCCCGTTTCGAACTGTGCCGGGAATGTTGCGCAGAATGCCATTTTCGAGTTTGTCGCGTAACGCCCGAACTCGAGTCTTTTCATCATCGATGCTGGCCATCGCCAGCTCGGCAGCGCGGCCAAACGCCACAATATTTGCAACATTTTCGGTCCCACCGCGTCGGCCGCGCTCCTGGCTGCCGCCAATCACGTACGGATGGTATTTCACGCGCCGTTTAACATACAAGAGCCCGATTCCTTTCGGCGCATGAAGCTTGTGTGCTGAAAGCGACAACAGATCCACAGCGGTTTCCTGCGCGTCCATCTTCAATTTCCCGCACGCCTGCACCGCATCGGTATGAAACAGCGTGGCTTTGCTGCGGCAGATCGCGGCGATCTCCTCGATCGGAAAAATTGCACCGGTTTCGTTGTTGGCCCACATGATGGAAACAATCGCTGTATCCGGCCGAATGGATTTCTCCAGCACGTGCAAGTCCAGGCTGCCATCCGATTCGACCGGCAGATATGTCACCTCATATCCATGATGCTGCAGAAAATCGCCGAACTTGATGTTCGACGAATGCTCGACCGCGCTCATGATCACATGTTTTTTGCCCGGATGCGTCACCAGCGCGCTATGAATCGCTGAGTTATTGCTCTCGGTGCCGCAGCTTGTGAAAACAATCTCACGCGGATCGGCGTTGATGAGCGCGGCGGCTTTTTGCCGTGCTTCATCGACATGCGCCGCAACCTGATGCCCAAACTGGTACGCGCTCGAAGGATTGCCCCAGTATTCCTTCAGGAACGGAACCATGGCATCAATGACCTCCGGCGCCACGCGCGTCGTCGCGTTGTTATCAAAGTAATAGACTTGCTGCTTCATTATGAGCGGAATTTCAGCAGTGATCCTCAGATCTCGTTCCGCCCAACACGCGTCCGCTCATATAAGTTTGCCAGGGAGATTTTCACCCTGATCTCATACACGTGTCCCTCCACGTGCTCATGTCGCACCTCGGAAAACTTTTCGTCTTCCAGGTATTCCTCTACGGAAATCAAATGCTGAGGTTGGGCAACTGCGCCGGCCATTTGCCAATATTTCTACAATAAATTGCGCTTTGTGACAATGCGAATAGCCGTCCGGCGAACTTTGTTCTCCATTATCCTGCCCTGGTTGCCCTGCCTTGACCCCATCAATTTTTTCTCGCGCTCCTTGCGCCGTGCTGCACATTGCATCACGCTAATTTATGGATTTAAAACTCCCTCACCTCGGTGAAGGCGCGGATTCAGGCACAGTGGTTAACCTCTTCGTCAAAGAAGGGGACCAGCTTACTAAAGACCAAGCAGTCCTGGAGCTGGAAAATGAAAAAGCTGTCGCAACTATTCCTTCGACCTCGGAAGGCACGGTTACAAAGGTCTATGTAAAGACCGGCGATAAAATCAGCGTTGGCCAGCGTATTCTTTCTCTCGACGAAAAGGCGGGCGCAGGCGGAGCCGCCGCTAAGCCTGCCAAAGCCCAGGCCGCTCCAAAGAAAAAAGAGCCTGAGCCTGAAACCCACGACCAGGAAGGCGAAACCGAAGAAACAGCTCCGGAGCAGGAAGAGCAAACCACTGAGCCTGAGACTGCGAAGGCGGGCGTCTCGCCCGCAGCTTCTCCCTCAATCCGCAAACTGGCCCGCGACCTCGGCATTGATTTGACGCGTGTTCGGGGCAGCGAAAGCGGCGACCGAATCGTTCTCGCCGATATCCGCGCCTACATCCAAAAGCTGCAATCCCGCCCGACCGCAGCCGCGCCTAAACCCGGAGCTGCACCGGCGGCCAAACCCGCCGAGCACATTGACTTTTCAAAATGGGGACCGATCACAAAACAGCCGCTCTCTCCGCTTCGGCAAGTGATCGCCCGGCGGATGTCGGAAAACTGGAACACCATTCCTCATGTCACGCAGTTCGACAACGCCGATATAACAGACTTGATGGAGTTGCGGAAAAAATATGCTCCTGCTTACGAACAGAAAGGGGCGCGCCTCACGCTAACCTCTTTCGCCTTGAAAATTGTCGCTGATACGCTCAAAAACCATGCTGCATTTCGCAGCAGCCTCGACGAAGCCGCCCAGGAAATTGTCAGCAAAGATTATTACCATATCGGCGTAGCGGTGGACACCGAGGCTGGTCTGATCGTGCCGGTCATTCGCGATGTGAACAAGAAATCCATCCTGGATTTGTCAAAAGAACTCGAGGAATTGGCAAAAAGGGCCCGCGACCGCAAGATCAGCGCCGAGGAACTCAAGGGCGGCGTTTTCACGATTTCAAATCAGGGCGGCATCGGCGGCGCGCATTTCACGCCCATCATCAATAAACCTGAAGTCGCCATTCTCGGCCTCGGTCGTGGCTCGACCCAGGCGGTCGTGCGACAAAACAAAGTCGAAGCCCGGGTTATGCTTCCGATAGCTCTCTCGTACGATCATCGGGTGATTGATGGAGGCCTCGCGGCTCGGTTTACCGTTGATCTTGTAAAGGCATTCGAATCTTTCAAGGAGCAGGATGTCACACCATAAATCCTTCTTGCTCTTCCTCTGCCTCTGCCTCCTTTTTCTCTTATTATGAACAACCAAAATCCTAAACCTGAAAACGTTTCTTACTCCCGCCCGAGATCGCCGGTCTTCGATCGTAAAAGGCTCGCGGTGTATAACCTACAACTGGAATTTATCAGGTGGGTCACGCCACTAATAGAAGGGGCTCTCAAGGCTGAATTGGGCGGGCCTCGAGAGGTTTGCGACCAGCTTGACCGCGCGAGCATCTCCTGTGTGCTCAACACTGCGGAGGGAAATGGCAAGCGGCAAAGGCAGATTCGAGCGAAATTCTTCGACGACGCGCGCGGCTCGGCCACCGAATGCGCAGGGTGTCTGGATCTCCTTGTGGATAAAGGCGTCGTCGGCGCTGACAGGGTTTTGGATGGAAAAGCCATCTTATTGCAGATTGTTTGCATGATGAGCGGATTGGTGGAGAGGTTTGACGAATCCGGGTTACGATTGCGTGAGGAGCCCGTGCAGTATCAAATCGGCTCACAATACACTGGAGAGTCCCGCGAGAGGCAGAGGAAGAGGCGGAGAAAGAATTGAATGAGGTAAGCGCCTTTTTATGGACCCCATTAAGACCGAAATCGTAGTAGTCGGAGCCGGACCAGGCGGTTATGCAGCAGCGTTCTACGCTGCGGACCTTGGCAAAAAGGTCATTATGGTCGAGCGCGATAAACGTCTCGGCGGCGTTTGTTTGAACCGCGGCTGTATCCCTTCCAAAGCTCTTCTTAACGCCACGCATACCATCAGTGCTGCGCGAGAATCGGAACATCGCGGAATCATGTTCAAGGAACCGAGCATTGACCCGGCGAGACTTCGCGCCTGGAAGGAATCGGTGATCGTCAAGCTTGCCGGCGGGATTGCTCAGCTTGCAAAAATGCGGGGTGTTCAGGTCATGTACGGTCGCGGCTACTTCGAAGATTCGACGACCCTTCGCGTTGAAACGGAACAAGGCCAGCAGTTCATTAACTACGGCCAGGCGATCGTTGCGGTCGGCTCGAAGTCGGCCATGCCAAAAGCATTTGATCTCGGCAATCCGCGCATCATGACTTCGCGCGAGGCATTGGAAATCGAGGACATTCCTGAAAATCTGCTCGTCGTTGGTGGCGGCTACATCGGCATGGAGTTGGGCACGGTTTACGCCACGCTTGGCAGCAAGGTCGTCCTCGTCGAAGCACTGGACAGCATCCTGGCGGGAGCAGATCCCGATCTGGCGCGGCCAGTGGTCAATTACGCAAAGAAGGCCTTCAAAGAAATGCGCGTAAAGACCAAGGTTTCCAAAATGGCCACCAGCGGGAAGCAGATTAAAGTGGAATTCGAACTCGACGGCCAAAAAAAAGAGGAGCTCTATGATCGCGTCTTGGTGGCCGTCGGTCGCAGTCCAAATTCGGATGATCTTGGGCTTGAAAACACCAAGGTCACGCTCGATGAAAAAGGTTTCATCAAAGTAAATGACAAACAGCAAACGACCGATCCTGCTATTTACGCTATCGGTGACATCGCCGGCGGAGTTTTACTGGCGCACAAGGCCACCAGGGAAGGACGGGTTGCCGTCGAAGTCATCACCGGCGAAAACAGTTCTTCTCAAGGCGTTATAATTCCGGCCGTCGTCTTTACGGACCCCGAAGTGGCCTGGTGCGGTTTGACCGAGGCCGAAGCCAAAGAAAAGGGCCTGCAAATTCAAGTCTCCAAATTTCCCTGGGGCGCTTCCGGACGGGCGCTTTCGTTTGACCGGCCCGAAGGGCTTACCAAACTGATTATCGAGCCTGAGACTGAACGCATCCTCGGCGTCGGAATTGTGGGTTACGGCGCGGGCGAGTTGATTGCGGAAGGCGTGTTGGCGATCGAGATGGGCGCAACCGCCAGGGATCTCGCCCTGACCGTGCACCCGCATCCAACCTTGTCCGAAACCTTGATGGAAGCAGCCGAAGCTTTTTACGGCTACGCCACGCACACCATGAGCCGCAAACCCTCCCCGAAGTAACCCTGCGCAAAGTTTTTCGTCCTCGCCTGCCCGCCATAGCCGCCCAACAAGGCGGGTCCTCGCCTCGACAGGGTTGGGCGTTTTCCTCATGTAGCTATGTAACTCATGTAACCCATGGTTGCGGTCTATCTTATCGTCGTCATTTCCTTCAAGCGCAGCCAGTCCAGACTGCTGGCAGGGTATTGGGCGAATCCGCGAGCGATAGCATCACCCATTTTCTGCGCCGAGACATGCGCGTCGGCAAAGTTCAAAACGTAAGAATTGTTATGTCGATTCCCGGGAAAGCTCGCGAAAGGCCTGCTGTCATCCATGGTCACCAGAAAAAAACCGTCGTCTATAGTCAACTCATGCTCGTCCATAATCACCCAAAGTGAGGCCGCTCCCGCCACGGCCAGTTCGTGATCGCGCATGAACGCGCGATAGCCCTTTGCGCTGGCGCCAGACTCCGTTTCCATATAACGGGTGCCCATCCACGAGTTCATCGAATAGCTCCTGGCGCGAGCGACTCCATTTGACCGTGACGTATCTGACGGGCAGCGAAAGAGGCTCACGTCATTGGCGTAGGGGAAGAGTTTGCCTTGTCGAATGTACTGTTCATTGCCGATCTCCTGCGCGACTCTCATATCGCCGAGCACCCAGGTGTTTGTCCGCTGGGCGAGTGGGGAGACTTCCGGCGAATTATCCACAAGCCGCCCTTCGTTGTCGGCTGTATACATTTGGGATGCCGCGGCCAGTTGCTTGAGGTGGCTTAAGCAACTTACTCGCTGTCCATTGGCTTTGGCTTTGCCAAGCGCCGGCAAAAGAAGCGCCGCCAGAATGGCAATGATCGCGATGACGACGAGGATCTCAATCAGCGTGAACGCGCGCGAAGCAGGCCGCGTAGCGCAGGTTTCCAACCTGCTGTATCGGAGGGCTTCCAGCCTGCGGGACTTGGAAAAGATCAAAGCCTTGCGAGAAATAGTCGACCTGCCGATTGGAAATCGGCGATACAGCAGGTTGGAAACCTGCGCTACGTTAAGCAGTCGCGCAGTCACTGACAATCAAATTAGCCAATTATTCAGTATCTTTGTAACCGTTTACGAGCGCGAATAGAACTGTGCGTCTCAAGGCACACCTTGCGCTTTGCATTGCACACGAACGCCTCTTGAAGCAATAATTCTGAGGCTATTTCATCGTATCAGGCACATTCATGAAACGAGGGCTGGTCATCGTGCTGGCGGTCGCCCGCATCGCTCTGCCGGCGCTCTCACAGCCGCAGAAGCCATTCAATTGCCGCATCTTCAGGACAGTTGACGGCTTGCCTTCTGTGGTCTGTTCTTCAATCACTCTTGGCCCGCAAGGAAAGATCCTCCTGACCCATCCTGCAATTTCCCTCATTTCGGAGTTCGATGGCTATGCGATCACCAACCTGCCCGCTCCTGCCGCAAGCCTCGAGCGAATCTATGAAAGCCCCGCAGGCCAGCTTTGGGCCGCCAACCGCGATGGCCTCCACGAATTCCGCGATGGCGAATGGATTCTCCATCCGCCAAATGAATTTGGAATGGAAGCAAAGTCGATGACGAATCTTTCGTCAGCGAAATCGATCCTGGCCCCGGTGAGGCAGGGTTTGGTGCTCGTCTTGCTCCCGGATCGCCTCTTGCAGTTCAGTTCGGAGGCCGGACATGTCCATCACTTCGAGGTCCTGCGGCGGGCCGCGGAAACGACTCTCGGCCAATTCACTTCGCTCGCGCTCTCTCGGGATGGTGGGCTCTGGATCAGCGGGTCGCATGGATTGGCGCGAATACCGGGGCCGCTCCGGAGCTTCACCGCACAGAGTGCCTGGCAAGAGTTTGTACCGCCTGAAAATTGGAACGCTCAGAATTTTCGGGCGATACACGAAGGGGCGCCGGGCGAAGTCACTCTCCTGGCTGACTCAACAACCAATCAGAATCAAAGCCTCATCGCCTGGTTCGATGGGCAGCGCTGGGCGGAGATCAAAGCCGTCAATGAACCTTTGTTGCAAGCATGGCGCGGCCCGGGAAAAAGTTTTTGGGCGATCACCCGTACCTCTTTGTTGCAATATTTCGATGATTCAGCGGTCCCGGCGCAAAACGATGAACTCTCGCCTCGGCAATTCCTTGACGTCGCCGTTGAGCCATCCGGCACTTTTTGGCTGGCCACATCCGATGGATTAATCCGGCATGCCTTGCTGTGCTGGGAGCAAATCCCCAGCAATGGCATTGCGAACAGGCGTTTGGCGTCCGATGCGCAAAACGGCATCTGGTTCATTGCCGATAACGCCTTGCAATGGCAGGACCAGGAACAACGCCGTACGTACGCATTCCCGTCTTCGCTCGCTGGCTTTCTCAAGGCCTCCACTGCGATCTATCCTCTCAAGGAACATGCGCTGGCGATTGAGGCAGATCGGCAATTGTTCAAGTTCGATATCAACTCGGGAACGTTCAATCGCGTTGCTGGCAATGCCGGTTCAACGTCCCGATCAAAGCCGCTGGGTTTTATCAAGGAAGGTACGTTGGCACTCCAGACTCTGTCCGGCCAGTCGTCTACAGACCAACCTTTGCATCTCCAGGTTTATGATGGCGCCCAGATCAGTGACTTAACCTTGCCGTCGCCCGATCCGCCAATCGGTGCCTCCATTTCCGCGCTATTTGGCGCTCAGAATGGTGATGTCTGGATTTCCGGCGAACTTGGCACTGCCTGGTTGCACGACCGAAAATGGCGCATCTTTTCTGCCACGGATAAATCGTCTCCCGACAGCGCCGGCGCTTTCATCGAATTGGCGGATGGAAAAATCTGGTGCGCGGCCGCCGATCGCGTCTGGGAATTTGATGGAAAAAATTGGCTGACTCTTCGACGCGGTTTCGATGGCATCAACTCGCTGGTGCAAAGCCGCGATGGCAGCGTATGGGTGGCCTCGAACAATGGATTATTCCGCTTCTATCAGGGCGCCTGGGTCGAAAATGGATCGGAGGAAGGCCTGCCTTCATCGACTATCCGCGCCTTGTGCGAAGATAAAGCCGACCATTTGTGGGCGGCAACAGCCCACGGCCTGGCGCTGTTTCAGCCGAAAGCAGATCAGGATCCGCCGCGAACAGCGATTTATCCCCCGTCTGACCGGGAGAAGAACGTGGCTGAAGGCGGCAGTCTCACGATTTCATTCACCGCACAGGACAAATGGAAATTCACGCCGAGGTTGCGCCTTCTATATTCGCACCATTTGGATGGCCGCGAATGGTCGCCATTCCTGGAAACAGACAATGTTACCTTTTCCGATTTATCCGCCGGCAAGCATTACTTCCAGGTGCGCGCCATGGATCGCAACTGCAACGTGGACCCAAAACCTGCAAGCCTCGAGTTTGTGGTTCTCGTCCCATGGTACCGCGAGGGGCGGTTGGTCTTCATCTCTGCCGCCGGGGCTGCTCTCGCCTTCTTTTTTGCCGCTCTGGCCTTCAATCGTCATCGCCGCCTTCTGCGAAGCTATGCAGAAGTGGAGAACAAAGTGGCGGAACGGACGCTCGAGCTCGAGCGCGCCAATCGCGAGCTCTTCCATAGCCAGAAGATGAACGCCCTCGGCACGCTGGCCGCAGGCATCGCTCACGATTTCAACAACATCCTTTCTATCATCAAAGGTTCCGCTCAAATCATTGAAGAAAATCTCCATGACCCGAACAAAATCGGCACCCGCCTCGAGCGCATCAAAACCGTCGTCGAGCAAGCCGCGGGGATTGTGAAGGCCATGCTGGGCTTTAGCCGTGATTCAGACCAACAGACGGGTCTTTGTGATCTGAATGAGGCGGTCAAAGACACCATCAAGCTGCTCGGTGACCGATTTCTCCGCGAAGTGCAGATCAAATTCGAGCCGGCACCGGATCTGCCGGGCGTTTTATGCTCGAAAGATTTGATCCAGCAAATTCTCCTCAACTTCATTTTCAATGCCGCCGAATCGATGTCGGAATCAAAACGCATCACACTGACGTCGCGCTTCTGCGATAAAATGCCCGAAAACGTCGTGCTTGCTCCGTCGCGCAGTTCCGGCTATGCCTGCATCTCTGTCCAGGATACTGGCTCTGGAATCGCGCCTGAAATCCTGCCCCGTATCTTTGAACCCTTCTTCACTACCAAAGCCATGTCGGCAAGGCGCGGCACCGGCCTGGGACTCTCGATGGTTTATGAATTCGCCAAAAAAATGGACGCCGGCGTTGCCGTTTCCTCGGTCCTCGGACAGGGCAGCACTTTCACTTTGATCCTGCCCATCTCCGAAGCCGCCGACCGCCCTGCCTGCGAAATAGCGCAAGAGAACAAAACTCCCTCAAAAGTCGAATTGCCGTTGTGAATCCGTCTCCAATAATTTTGGTCATCGAAGACGACGATCTGCAGTACGAGATCTACGAGGACGCCCTTTCCAAATACGAACTCATTCGTGTCCAAAATGGCTCGGAAGCTTTAGGCCAAATACCCGGGCGCACGCCCGACCTGGTCATTCTGGATCATGTTCTCTCCAAAGGAGAGTTGGGCCTCGATTTCCTCCCCGAACTCAAGGAGCTTTTGCCTTTTGCCCCCATCGTGATCGTCTCCGGCGCTCTGGAAGTACATCAGCAACTGGACGCCCTGCAGGGACCTCGCCGCGCGCATTATGTTCTTACCAAGCCTGTGGACATGCACGCGCTGCGACGCACGGTCGCGACCGCGCTCAAGGAATGCGGAGAAAAGGAGTTGGTTCGGCAATTTGAAGCTTTGGAACGCTCGCACCGTTCGGATGCGCTGGATCTCTTCAGTCGCTCCACGGATCGCCTTGCCCGGCAGAA
>Ga0137394_10002784_pt1 | contig 13038 bp, 16 predicted proteins | sample czobulk116metaG_FD_108278 | JGI IMG/M metagenome (GOLD analysis project Ga0137394, IMG submission 108278) | Vadose zone soil microbial communities from Angelo Coast Range Reserve, California, USA - czobulk1.16 metaG | ecosystem: Environmental > Terrestrial > Soil > Vadose zone | place: USA...
CGGCGTGGGACAAGGAGTCGTCTCCAGGCCCTCAGGGTCAACTGAACTCAGTCGGGACATACATGACAGGGACGCCGCGCCGTTATATCCATCTAGACCACCGTCGCAACGTGGCAGCTCAGAATTCAAGACACCGTAACCCACTAGGGGAGGGGCCCGGGGGGAGGCTGAGATGATGGTATCAATGGACACATGTCATCACATGGCCCGAGGCCTGAGAACAGTACCGTGACGCAGTTTTTCTGGTCCATAGCGTAGAAGACGTATTACGAATTCGAGAAATCGAGGTCAAAGACTCAAACATTAACACAAAACCCATTTTCAGATCCCCCATCCTTCTTGGGAAAAAAAAGCGCTGCTCTCGGATGTCTGGGCCAGGGGTATAAACGAGTGTTTTTACGCAAGAGAACTGAATTGATCGTCGTGGAACGCTCCTACCAGGCTAGGCATCATGGTCGCGCCAAGTAGTAAGTTCGAGGGTAAGTGGAGCCACGAGGACGATCAATGTCTCACGGGCGCAACCCCCAAAGGTCCTGGCGTTCCTGAGACCTGAGCGGACCGGAGATCTACAGGACCACAAAACATACATGGAACCTTACCGGCTTCGGCTACTTAAACCGGCCCGGGATGGCCTTATTGTTTTGTCCGCCAGCGCTCGTCGGCCGCCAATACAGTTCAGTTGGTCGTATGATAGTTCGTTTATTCCTTCTTGGGTTCTTCCATCATGATGTATGATGATTGCAGCAGCTGGCACACAGCCTCCGCGGAAGAGCGCGAATAGGGAGACTGCCAGACTGGATCAGGTGCCCAGTGGGTTCCGTGTTCCGTGCGGGGACTTCTTAAAGGCCTCTTCCGCACATAGTGGCACGTTCAATTCGTGATCATCTTACCGCATGTCCTGGTTTCCTCGGTTATGCACGGTGTACTTCAATCTGCCGCTGATAATGATTCTCGCCGATGAATTGAAAAAAAAAAAGATGACAGAACTCTGGTTACTCTGCCAGTACCTCACTGGCAGTCCGAGTCGCCTCACTCTTGCTTCTGGCCTAAAACAAGGGTTGACGTTGACGTTGACGTTGACTGAGCTCAGGCTGCCTTCAAGTTACGTTTAACCTTCGAGTCGATTGTCTGCCCCTCTTTTTCTTCTTCTCAGGCCTTTTCGTTGACAAAATCTGCCGGACAACGACTCGCAAAAGGGCCTTCCACGACTCAGTCGGACCCACTGGCACTTGAATCACTTCTCAAGCTTCTGGCGCCCTCCAGTTCAGCGGTTAGTAAACCCGGCGCGAGATCATAACTTCCTCTGCCTCCTTGTTCGGTCCACGACTGGCTCATATGATCATATCGGTCATATCTGAAACATACAGCGTCCCCCTCTTCTCCATTCTCCGAGAGTCTTACCACGGATGACGCGCGCCCCTGGAAACGGCAGTCGCCCATACGGCACCCAGGCTTATGCTTACGGAAGAGCTACGGCCTTTTCTTTCTGGTCTGTATCTTCCATGTGCGACTGACGGCCTGATCACGAAGGTGCCGGGACAAGGACCATTCGGTGCGTAGCGAACATAACGTCTCCACGTCTCCAGCGTGGCTGATGAATAATATAAACGAACGCGTCAATTCTCGAAGCATGTTCACCATCACTTGTCTGGCGACGGTGCTTCTGCACTCCGGCCCCCGAAGTCCCAGAAGCTCACAGGTGGACGTAATTCACGTGTGCCCACTGGCAGGCCAGGATTTCTCCTTGAAGGACATAGAACCACGCTGGTTTCGTGTCCTTCAAGGAGGGATCCTGGGCCTACTAAGGCCGTTGTCACGGAGGATGATGACCCCAACGTCTGCTCAAAGCGGCAGTTTTGAAGCCGGTCCTGGAATCGCGACAGCTAACTAGGCCCGTCTCCAAGTCAAACATCAGATTGATAGCCAAGTCTCAGACCACTGGCAATATGCTGTCTCGCCAGTACTCAAACAAAAATTAATCTAGAAGTTTCAGTTCTGCGCCATGAGGCCACGGAACTGACTGGCATTTACCAAGTTAAAGGTTAGTTTTCTTTTTCTGGTCTTCGTAATACCAAATGTAACCCGCAAGTTTTGTTTTGGATATCAGTACAGGTACAACATGACTCTGCGCTCAACCTTGGTGCACCTAGTAAATCACGGCTCGGGAGGGGATTTCAGCGGGTACATGAAAATGCCTCTGTTTTTTAGTTTCGGGCCCACGCTGGCACTGTACGTGGCATCTTTCGAACGATCACGACCATCTGATAGTAAGGCGGTAAGGCCTGGTAGCATCATCTCAGAGACAGCGAAACGAACAGTACCACATTAATACGGTACACACAGGCTTTTCCGCGTCGTCCGAACGTTGCCGTTATGACCACACTAAGTCTCTGCGACGCATCACGGTAATTGACACGAGATTCGCGGCCTTGCTGATTTGTGTCCGCATTTGCTGCTCTCTAGCGTTTTGGGAAGTCCCAGGAGGCACGCAACAAATAATGATCATCGGGGGGGTTTAGGGGAGGAGTGAGACGCAGCGCCTGCCAGTAACTTGAATGAAAAGACATTTTCAAGCGTTTGGGAATCATGGCATCTCCACCACGAAGTACGCCTACCACCAGCGCCCCTTTTGGCTACTCCTTTTATAGGTTGCGGGTATCATACTGAAGAAGCAATGCGTGGAAGGCATACACCGCTTGCTTCCGGAACACTCCCGCAACTCGGACCCCTCCGGAAGCCGTGATGCAAAGTTCGAGTCCGACGTTGGAAGTTACCGTGGTTACGAAACCCTCCATCTCCTCCGGCAGAAGAGGCAACTCCACTTGTACACGATACAGTATGCCTTGTATTGGCTGAATTGCCGCGAACCCGCCAGTGCGGGATCCCCAACTGTATCCGTATTCATGCACCCACGGTACTCACCGCATATGTTTATCCGGACCGTGACCGTCTCCGCGTGGGTTTTCCATGGCGGTCACGACGAGCCATTTACAAACGTGTTCCTATGAAATGTATGTCAGGTGACTTGTCGGGGAAATTTTCGCTTGAGATTCCCATCAGGTTGACAGGTGTCTCTTCGAAAAGGACAAGAGAAGAGTTATACCACACCAAGGAGAAACACCGGAGGTGCGATCGCAGATCCTATCATCAACGTAGTAGATATGCAGGAAGTATCAGTATCAGACCCAGCACGTATAGCGCAAATCAATGGGAGTCACCACACGACTTTGCCATCACTGCGACCGTGACGGGCGGAGATAATTCGATGGTATGACATAATGGGTCGCACGCAAACCAACTCAAGGTAAATCTTGAAGAAAAAATAATTCAGTAACCCCATTGGTCAGGATTTGGGACTGTGAACAGGCCCTCAGCAGCACGTATTGTCAGATGACCGCAAGTGGCAGACTCGGACGCGCTGTCCTCTGAGTCAATGTCAGCCTCGGCGCCACTGAAACGTTGGCGACGAGTGCTGTTAGTTCACTCAGTTGCAATAACCTTGCTTATTTCAGGTAGCAAGAGGTGCCCATTGGGTAGATGCATGAACCAGTCTGCAGCATATTGAATAGCCGTGATCAATAGTTGCGAGAGCTAGGTAGGCCATAATTCACGGAAAGCATATTTCTCGGGCAGGGAGGACTGCAAGTTATACAAAGCGTTCCATGACTGACCACGGGATATATTTAATGCCAGACGCCTGTATGGGGGCCGCCGGTCCCCCATCATGTCAGCTGATGGGCGATGGGCCCGGGATTAGAGGGCCACACCGGAGGGCGTAAGAAGTGACGATGACCTTCACCTCAAGAGCTTTCACAGGGGCAGAATGTACCGCGATTGAGATCATCCGTGTATCGAGATGGCGTCACTCGGTTGATAAAACAGGACACAGACACGGTATCACCGCCATGCGGAGGCGAGAGGCCCGGAGGTAAATTCGGCGATTGCCACTGGCGGTAGAGTTTGCGAACTTAAAAGATGTCATGTAAAGCCTTCTGCCTGTCACAATGGTGTCTTCCGAATCGGTACGGAAGACGAGTTACCACGAGATTTCGCAATACTGACGAGGGGTCGGAAAGATCTCGCCCACCTGTCTACTTCAAGTGAGCCGAGACAAACGGTCGCAGATATAATTATTCTGGCATTTAAGAGGCGCTCTGAGGACAAGATGACTCACGACTGGCACGAAGTGAGCTTAGCCGGGTCCCATAAAGCGGGTCATAGTTATTGGGCGCAGCGAAAGGGATCGATGGCTGTCGGTGTTTGATAGATAAGACAAGCCTGAGCAACGATTCGCGACGACGAATCACTGGTAGTAAGAAGTCTCCATGTCCCGCTGCGCAGGAACAAGGGCAGGAGACAATGCCGTGATTAGGGAGAGCGCAAAAGACCACAATCGCCCGGACAGGATAACTATCATCATCAGCTCAGCGAGTGACTGTAGTGTACATTCACGCGTAAGTGCAGAGAGAAAGGTTGGTCAATGGGTCTACTGACCATAACAAATACTGTTTGTAGTGAGGTTGTACATCAAAAAACCAAAACCTTCCTGGTGTACAACCTCATTGACGAACAGTATCGGCTCCTTCTGGCACACTCGACTTGGGTCCTCTGTCTCCAAGCAAGGTGGTTGGCAGGCAGTGGGAACGAAATTTCCTAGCTTGGTTTCGGTGCAGACTCCTGTTTCCTGTGAGTTGGCTATTTCAGCGATGACGGCAAAGATCCTGCCTTATAAGTTATCATGAAGGTTGGGATTGCGTACCCCGTGCGTCGGAGGTATTAAGAAGAGCGTTGGGACCCGATATTTGACCCACTGGCGTGGAAGACCTGCGCCACTCCGCAACTCGGGTTCCTGCGGCGGTCGTGGGAGCGCAAGCAACGCAAAGTTCGAGTCCAACTTGCAAGTCGCCGCGGTTACGAAATCCACTATCTTTTCTGGGCGAGACTCCTGTATACGATGCTCCCGCAGTGGCTGAAACGCCGTCAGCCACCAGCGCTGGGGTTTCCACTGTGATCTCTGCTAGCATCTTACCATGCAAACCAACGCCATTTAAATTTGAAAAAGAAGATATCCCGCAACCTGATTGGCCAGGTTTTGAGACCATACTGTGAAAAAAGTCCCAGTGTATATTGTTACATGGTTCAGGACGCGAAGGTATTGGGGCGCCGGGGCATGCTCAATGATCGGTAGCCCGAAGGTCCACGGACCCGTAAATCGTCCGTAGTAATGCTTAGTAGGCTTGGAAGGAAGTCGGCATTCCTAGATGGCGTCGGAAAGCCAACGATCGGGTTTGAGGCGAATTGGAGAACTCCGAGAGTCGGTTTCTCTCTCCGCATAGAACACGGAGGGCACAGCATGGAGCGATTCCGATTCTATGTAAGAAGTGATGCTGGCCGTCAAAGCAGGTTGTACGCATGCAGATGAGCGCTCACTTTTATGGAGAGTTGTTGATATATTGTTGATCGCAGTGACGAGGTGTACAAAATGCGCTGGCCACTCCGATAACCGATAGAAGACAGCCCTTACTAGTAGTTATTTGGGAGGTACAAGTGGCATAGCGTTACCAATAGTACTAAAGCATGTGCGATGGTAGCGGTACCACGATTGAGACCAATCGTGTAGTGCGGCGCTACTCGGTTGATGGCTGCAAAAATTTTTCCCTGAGAACACGGGCACAATATCATTGCGACGCATGCGTAGGGTAGTGAACTCAAATGTGTTACGTAAAACCATCTGCGAACAAGTGCCTTGCACAGTAAAGGGTGGCCTCTAGGAATTAAACCGACAGAAGGAGGGGCGAGCCACCAGTCTGGATAGGCATCAGTTACCAGGGTGTGGGGTAAGTTGACCAGTCACCATAAAAAATATCGTGACAACTAGAGAAGGGCTAAAAAGATCGGTCTACTTGACCGCGCTGTGATCCTATGGTTCATTTCAGAAGGCGTTGCGAGACAGAGGTGTAGAGTAACCGTGAAACGAACTTAGCCGGATCACGTCAAGCGAATCGTTGTTTCCAGACGCAGCGAAGGACTGACGGTTGTGGGATCTGATAATCCTGCAGATGGCAAGGAGTCACAACGAGGTGTTTGTACGTATTTGGTAGCATAGATCTGACCGATCGAGTCAGTTTTGTTATCAGCTTTTTGTTGCTTCTCCGGTTTGCGCACTCTAGACACACAACCGTATCATCAATCGGCTTGGCCAATATGACAAGTGACGACAAATCGAGAAAAAATCACGACGAATCAGACTCGGAGGAGGAAGAGGAGCTCGAGATTGCCCCGAAGGTCGACATCGACATCTCAAAATTGACACCGCTCTCGCCCGAAGTCATTTCAAAACAAGTGAGTGCGAATCGCTTTCGCCTTTCGTCGCTCTCTTTCTCAGGAATGTTCCGCAGGCTACTATAAACCTTGGTACGCACAAGTCATTCTCTGCGGGGCATCGCGATGTACTCATAAACGTCTCTCGCGCGTGCAGGCACCATCGGGCATGTCGCGCACGGCAAATCGACCGTAGTGAAGGCAATATCAGGGGTAATGACCGTGCGCTTCAAGAATGAGCTCGTGCGAAATATCACGATCAAGCTGGGATACGCTAATGCCAAAGTGCGTCCTCACTCGCCACGCCGGTGTGCCCCCCACCCTCAGGGTACAGGGCACCGCAATACGCGGTCCCTCCCCGCTCACAATCTGCTCCTAGATTTACAAATGCGAAAGCGAGGCTTGTCCGCGACCGGGAAACTACCGCTCGCATCGCTCGGACAAGGAGGACCACCCGCCATGCGAGCGACCCGGGTGCGGTCACCGGATGAAGCTCGTCCGCCACGTCTCGTTCGTCGACTGTCCCGGGCATGACATTCTCATGGCCACCATGCTGAACGGCGCCGCGGTCATGGACGCCGCGCTTCTCCTCATTGCCGCGAACGAGACGTGCCCGCAGCCTCAGACGTCGGAACACTTGGCGGCCGTGGAGATCATGAAGCTCGAGCATCTCATCATACTCCAAAACAAGGTCGACCTAATCAAAGAGGCGCAGGCCCTCGAACACCAAAAAAGCATCGCGGCGTTCGTGAAAGGTGCGCACACGCGTCCCAGTCACCAACACACACACGCGCACTCGTTTTACTCCCGCTCTGCTCGCTCGCCGACGTCTGACCCTGTGCTCGCGCCGCCACCTCAGGTACCGTCGCCGAGTCATCGCCCATCGTGCCCATCTCCGCGCAGCTCAAATACAACATCGACGCCGTGAACGAGTACATCGTGAAGCGAATCCCGATCCCAATACGCGACTTCACCTCGGACCCACGACTGATCGTGATCCGGTCCTTCGACGTGAACAAGCCCGGCGCGGAAGTGGACGACCTCAAGGGCGGCGTCGCGGGCGGCTCGATCCTCATGGGCGTGCTCCGCCTCGGCATGGAGGTCGAGATTCGCCCGGGAATCGTCACAAAGGACAGCTCGGGGCGCAACCGTTGCCAGCCCATCTACTCCCGCATCGTCTCGCTCCACGCAGAGTCAAACCAGCTCCAGTTCGCGGTACCCGGCGGCCTCATCGGCGTCGGAACCAAGATCGACCCGACGCTCTGTCGCGCGGATCGCCTCGTCGGACAGGTCCTCGGAGCCGTCGGCAAACTGCCCCAAATCTTCACCGGTACGGTTCCCCCGACGTTTTTTTTTCTTTTTTTTTGTCACTGATCGACGCGATGATGGGTGCGCAGAGTTGGAAATCAGTCTGTTCTTGCTGCGTCGACTGCTGGGCGTCAAGACGGAGGACAAGAAACAGACCAAGGTGGCGAAGCTCGTCAAGGGCGAGCTCCTCCTGATCAACATCGGCTCGACTTCGACCGGCGGACGCGTGTTGAGCGTCAAGGCGGACCTCGCCAAGATCCAGCTCACGTCGCCCGCGTGCACCGAGATCGGCGAAAAGGTCGCGCTCTCGCGCCGAATCGAGAAGCACTGGCGGTTAGTCGGTAAGCCCCCTCTCCCTTTCCCCTTCTCTTGCGCACCGAGACAAGACTGCCGACCACAACTATTTCTTTTTTTAAATCTTTTTTTGGATCACAGGATGGGGAAGCGTGCAACGTGGGACTGTATTAGACGTCGATTAACGATTTGTCTTTCGCTCACTTGTAAAATTCACGGGAACATTCTTCATTTCATAATTATTTTTTTCTGGTTGGTGGCGCTGTCAGTCGTATGCGGCGCCCTCAGGCTTCCGAGATGAGGTGAAGATTCGAACAATGTCTGAGTTGAGAGTGACCAAATACAAATGACGACAGAGCGGTGACAAAAGAACTCGAAAAGGCGGGTGGGAAAGTGGGAGACAAGCAAAGCGAGAGACGACAAGAAATTGCATGATGATGAAAACGGAGACTTTTTCCCTCTCACACACCTTCCCCCCATACGTCTACGGTGTGCTTCTACGTGTGCCGCTCGACGAGGTCGAGCCCCGCCAAGTCAACGCCAGAGAACGACTTGTTTTTGATGTGCCTTTCCTCGAGCTCCTTCTTCGCGAGCAGAAAATAAAAAATCTTAAAGCCAGCCTTAACCTTAAAAATTAAAATAAAAAAAAAAAAAAAAAAAAAAAGAAAAGGGGGGGGGGGAGAGCAGAGAAGTGTCAGTTCCTCGACATCAGTAAAAAGAGATAATGAATCGACTGACCACGAGGAAAATGCCAAGTCCGAGAGCATTTCGCCACCTATTAAAGCGGAATGAGGGGTTGGTTAGTCAACCGATTCGTCAGGGGGATACGATCAATGGGGAAAAAAAATGTAAGCAAAGGTTAAAAAAACAAAGGGTTATCGTACCAAACCGGATCGCTCGCCGCCCATTCGTGGCTCGTCACAAGGAACCCGCTAAGCACCTTTGCGCCAAGCCCGGTACCAAAGACGGGCACAGCGACCGGACGCGCGACTGCACCGGCACCACCTCCGCCCCAAATCCCGACTAGCCCGCTGACGGCTGCCCCGAGCGAGAACGCGGGCGCGGGCGGCAGTGGTGGGGTTGGCAGACGCGGTGCGGCGATGATGGCGCGGACGAGGGGCATGACGTGCGAGAGACGGAGGAGCACGGCACCCATCATGCGCGCGATGGTCGGCATCGCTAGTGCGCCACCGATGAGACGGCCTAGGCTCGCGCCGGTCACGCGGATCGCGCGCGCCGCTACCGCTCCAAAGTCGTCGTCGTCCCCTCCTCCTGGCGGCTGCGGGTCTTGTCTTTGTCCTTGCCCTTGTTCCTGCTGTCTCTGCTCCTGTTCTGGCTGTCGTGGTTGATGTGGTTGCTGGTGCTGGTGCTGTTCCGGCTGTCCTTCTGGCTGTTGCTCTTCTTGTTCTTGTTGTGGCTCCGGGATATTCTGTTGCTGTGGTTCTGGGCCCGCTGGAGGCCTTTGATCTCCTACGGGTCGCTGCGGCTGCTGATCCGCGGGATTGTTGTTGTCCACCACATTCGCGCCAGGCACTGGACCGGGTGCGTCTGCGGCAGGCGCATCATGGTCGAAAACAATGTGGGTGATCTCGAGGGCAAACTGGTCGCCCACTTGGAACTGGAAGCGATGCCCACCGGGAGGTGCAGGCTGTTGTCGCTGTTGCTCTGGCTGCTCCTGCAGTTGCCGTTGCAGTGGCATTGGCTGTTGCTGTTGCTCTCGTTGCGGCCGGTCCTGCTGGTCTCCCAGCCGGCGCCGGTCCTCCTGTCTTACCCGCTGCATCAGCTGCCTTAACCGCTGTTGCCCCTGCTGCTGTCGCTCCTGCTGCTGTCGCTCCTGCTGCTGTGCCGTCTGAGGCCGCGGTGGGAACTGATCCTGCACGAGCGCCCGCGTGACGCGTGCGCGAAGGCGCTGATACAGCGCACGTACGACAGGGAACAACACACACACGAGCGCGGGGGGCGGAGGCCACATCGGCAAGCGAGCGGCCCGGACGAGACGCAGGCCGCCACGCGCCACCTGTGGTGCGACGGGGACCGTGGTGGGCCACGGGAAGAGAAGGGGCACGAGCGGAGAGGTAGTCCAGAGGATGAGGGGCGTGCGTGCTGCGATGAGCGAGAACGGGATCAGCGGCAGGTTGATCCACGCATGCCATGGCCAGCGCGTCGGGTTGGCCGTCAGCAGCGCACCGAACATGTCGGGCCCGAGGAACTCGCGCACGGCAAAGGCGCCATATGTCGCACACGTCAGATAGACGCCTGTCGCTCGCTTTTAGCATTATGCGGCAGTAACAGTAGGGGACAAAACGAAGGCCCCTCCGACTCACCTGCGCCGAGAGAGACGATGATGGTGCCAGCACAGAACCCAACTATGACACGACCGGAGCGGGACAAGGCGCGATTCATGGAATTGAGGACCCGCAGGAGGAGGGGGTTGTAGCCCTCGAATTCGTAGTACTGGCCGCATTGGGGACACTTGAGTTCGCCCCGTGAGCGACCAAAATCGCGTTCTTGGGTGTTTATCCAGTGAAGGAGACAAGACTCATGGGCGACTAGTGTGCACTTGCATGGATGCGTCCAGACAGGCGGTGGATCCGGTCGGCCTATAAGAAATTGAATAGAGGATTTAGAGTAGGCGGGCACGGATATTTATAAAAGGCGCACTATCATGGCGTTCCTCTTCGCGACAGATGTAACAGAGCTTTACCCGAAGATCATCTACAGTAGGTTCGGGTGACTGTCGAGTATTCTCATTCATGAAAGGTAAGACGAGGGAGTGGCAAGAGACAAGTGGTGTGCGTAACACAGCCTCGTGACAGCTCGTGACTCGGGCGACAAAGAAAGGATGCATTCATCTCGTTTACGCAAAACTAAAGCTACTACGATATAATACGAATCGTAAAGGCCCAACAGCGCAACAGGAGCACACAGTCACGACAGTTTTGTGTCAGAACCGAACCAAGAGCGAAGAGACAAGCAACAAAGCGATTTTTGCGCTAATCCGCACGGATGGGAGACATGCCAGAATCTTCACCCTTTCGGGCTGGAAGTGGAGACCTAGAAACGTCGTCCTTCTTGTTAGGGGTGGGCGAACGACTGCGCTTGCGCTCGGGGCTCCTGGTGCGACGATGCTCTTCCCTCTCCTTGTCCCGAGAATCACGATCTTTATCTCTGCGGTCTCTATCCCTATCCCTACGGTCGCGATCTACATCCTTGTCACGATCACGATCCTTATCACGGTCACGGTCCTTTTCGCGGTCGCGGTCTCGGTCGCGGTCACGGTCGCGATCACGACCGCTGCGGCGACGAGGGCTACGGGAGCGGTCTCGGCGTGGTGGAGGCGAGCGCCTATCAATTCGCCACACTGACGATGGAGGGTTCTTGGCCCACTAATAACAAATTGAGTAAAACCGCCGTATGGACATGGTCAGGCTTGGCTCACCTGTATGCCTAGGCGCGAACCCTCGAACATGCGTCCGTGCCTGAGAAGGGAAAAAGAAGTGATGATTGGATATGGAAAGAAAGGCATGTGTGGGATGGTACATACATGTCATAATAGGCGTCCTCGGCGTCGCGAGTGCTGCGAAATTCGACGAATGCGTAACTGGGACAGTCGAGGGACGTTGAGCTTTCGTTCGGACTCGACGCGATATCGAATGGCGCGGAAGACGGCGCTCGAAATCGAAATGAAAAGATGCGTGCATGCGTGTGCGCGTGCGGAGACGACGGGCGAACGTGCGGCGAAAAAGGGGCACTCGGGGCGCTGCTGCGAGAGAGCAGGAAGAAAGGGACTCGGAAAAGGACCTACGGATTCGAGTGTGCGGATGGGTTGCGCGGGGCGGGGACATCGCAACGGATTAAGGGGCCAAAGCTGAAGGAGGCTTCGGTTAGTGGCGTGTTTTCGGGGATGAAGGAGAGCTAGAACATACCGTTCGAACTCAAAGGCGAGGTCGCGAGCCCGAGTCGAGGGATGAAACCCGCTGACGAAGAGGATGCGAGGCATTAGTGAGAAACGACCGCGAATTTCATTTTTCATTTTTTTGAACGGCATTTGTGTCTGTTTGGACCGGACAAATAGCGGACAAACAAAGGCCGTATATGCGCCAAAAGTGTCGATCACGTCTGAATGATCTTTGCACTCGCTCGACTCTTCATCCGCGGTCACAGCACATATGCTCTCCAACAGCGCATAACCCACCTTCTCAAGTCCGTTAGACACATCTCCCCTCAGAATCAGAACGCATCTGCAGACTCGCAGTGGCGCTCAGTGTCGAAGCTTCCCACCCTCGATTCTGCAGTCGCCCACCTTGAATCCCTCACGGGCACGTCTGCTCACCTGAAAGACTATCCTTTGTCCCCTCCAGTACATCCTCCACCGACCTGGTTACTTATCAGACTCTGCTTTAAAGTGAGGTCGCCAGCAGACGCAGAGAAGGCTTCGCATTTCATCATCACCCATCTCCCTCATGTCCCTCCGGACCTGCGTCCACCCGTACTCATCCTCGTCGTTCACCTCTTATCAACTCATAGAGTCCTTCCTGCACTGGACCGTGTCATAAAGCTTTTCATCGGTCTTCCCCTTTTTCATGAATACTGGCATTTCAACTGTCTCTTACGAGCCCTGACACTTTACACGGATTCTCCCACGGATGGCCGCTACATAGCCCGCCTCGCAATCCTACTTCTCAAAACCATGACAGAGCGTGAGCTCTCCCTCACTAGGTGGACATATCATCTCCTTCTGCAGAATCGCTACCTCACAATGGAACTCGCCGAGGAGCTGCGTCAACGTATGATCCGCGACAAGGTCGTCCCAGATCGCGCCCATCTGGAATCCCTTCTTCGCATCTTTGCGCACCACGGCTCTGCGCATGATGCCTCCACCTACGCACGTGCCATTCACGACCTAGACCGGAGACGGGAGAAGCCGCCCCATGTTACTGGTTCAAAACGATCAGGGCTTGCCGACACGGACCAGATCGTACCATCTACCACCGTCGAGTATCTCACTCATCTCGTACACGAGGACTCCCAGCGCACACAGTTTGATGCTGACGCCGAATGGTCGCGGTTTCTAAAGACAGGACTCTCTCACCGGTTTCTCAACAAGCAAAACAC